>Ga0256829_1003251_pt1 | contig 11402 bp, 11 predicted proteins | sample 131447metaG_FD_185979 | JGI IMG/M metagenome (GOLD analysis project Ga0256829, IMG submission 185979) | Hydrothermal vent microbial communities from Lau Basin, Pacific Ocean - 131-447 | ecosystem: Environmental > Aquatic > Marine > Hydrothermal vents | place: Pacific Ocean: Lau Basin | collected... | reverse complement strand
TCTGAGATAGAAGGGAGAGACTCTTAGTTATAAGAGTAGGTCCAACCTGTAAGTTTATGCACTTTAGCCTCGTAAAAGTTCTCAGAATCCGCTAAAAAATCCATCACAAACATAGGTACATGCGGAATACTTTTCATATCATCTTGTTTGATGAGTAAAAGAGGCATAAGTGTCTCTTGTCCTGTGTTCTCTGCAAAGCCTACTGGCATTAGCTGGCTCATAAGTTCTGCTGGTTTTACTATGCCGTTTTCATCTAAAAATTTATCTAAGATTGCTTCTTGTATATCTTTTGAAAATCTCTCCTCTGTATTTAAAAAGATAGTGAAGTGAATAGGTGTCTCTTTAAATTTTTCCGGGGCTGATGTTGCCATGATGATATACTCAACATTTTCAAGATGCTTTTGTATTTGAGGTACCTCTATATAGTTAGTAGTTTGTATCGCTTTTGCTTCCATATTTTGCTCTTTTTATGGCAAATTGCCAAGTTTTTAATAATATTTGTGATTTTATCATAAAATAATAACGAATGGCACAAAATATGCTTTTTAAATCAAAAAGAGTTTAAGGAGAAGTATGCAGTTTATTGAAGCACTTAAATTACGAAGTAAATTGTTATTTCTTTTTATTCTTATAACTCTTGGGCTTATTAGTACTGCTATTATGGGGAGTATGCATATTGAGGCGATGAAAAAAAATATTGACCGTGTCTATTTTGGATCTCTTGTACCTGTTACTGAACTCAATGGAATTGTTCAGACATATAATAATAGTATATTTAACACACTCAACCAGTCCAAACGTTTAGAGATAAGTCCCAGTCAAACAGCCCAAGAACTCTATTCGGCACTCAAAAATATAGATAAAAAATGGCAAAATTATGAGAATCATTTTAAACGCGATGATGAAAAAAATTATCTAGCTTATGCTAATTTAGAGATTAAGAATATTAACAATTACTTTAAAAGAATATACCAAGTCTCTAAAAATGATAAAAGTTTGACTAAGCTTAATATGAATATATTAGAGAAAAAGATAGCTTTCATAAATGGTGTTTTGCAAAAATTAATCACCTATGAAGTAGATGTAGCTCGTTATGAACGTAAAAAGTTTTTACAAAATTATACAGAGAGCAAGATTCAATTAGGATCAATACTTGTGGCTATTATGATCGCTATACTGAGTATATCCTTGTATGTTTTCAGAAGTATTCAAAAAGATCAAACACAACTTGAACTCACTACAAAAAAATTAAAATTAGCAAATAAAAAACTTGAGAATGTCTCCTATACAGACTCTTTGACAGGTCTACATAATAGACGCTACTTTAACTACATCTATGAGAAGGAGCTTAAACGTGCTAAACGCAGTATAAGCTATATAACCTTTATGATGTTAGATATAGACTTCTTTAAACAGTATAATGATACTTATGGGCATGTAGAGGGTGACTATGCACTCAAGTCTGTGGCAAAGGTACTTCAAGATACTTTAAAACGCCCAAGTGATTATGTCTTTCGTTTAGGTGGAGAGGAGTTTGGGGTACTCTTAACAGATACTGATGAGTCAAACTCTGCAAAATTAGCACGAGATATCTGTGATGCTATTAGAGCTAGAGAACTCAAACATGAAAAGTCAACTGTTAATGAGTTTGTCACTATCTCTATAGGCGTTGTTTGTTGTATGGCTGATGATGCCCTGAATGATGAGATACTTATATCAAGAGCAGATGAGATGCTTTATGAGGCAAAAGAGACTGGACGAGATAGATATATTATCACTTCTAATGTCAGCGCTGCAACTCCAAAGATCAGTAAGGAAGAAGAGCCCCTAAGTGCTTAATGCCCACCCTTAAAACGAAACTCCAGATTAACTAATAGAGGACGAAGTTTTTCTTTGAGTTCACCTTGAAACTCCATATAGTGCTCTCTATAACTTCCTCCACATCCTAACTTTTTCTTGAGCAATTTGAGTGTAGAAGTTACATCTTCTTTAGAAAGAAAAAACTCTCCAACAAGTGTCACAGTTTTCCCTCTGCGTTTCTCTTTAGCAAAGTGAAGTTGATGTTTTTTTGGTTCGAGTATCTCCTCTATCTTAGACTTTCGAGGAGACTCTACTTGAGCCCATGAGTCATCTATATCTGCACCGATGAAAAGATCGAGTTTTTTACCTCTACTCATTTTCATCCCCAATATATTTAAAACGCGGAATCTCTTTACCATCTATAGTAACACTCTCAAAAAACATACTGTAAGGTCGAGCCCAAAGACATTTATCTCCATAAAGAGCACGGTAAAGTACCATAAGCTCTTCAGTTTCACTATGTCTAAGGGTATCTATAACTTCGTATCTCATACCCTTGTAGTGCTCGTATAATCCAATTTTCATTTATAGGACTTTTTGGTGGAGAATACTCATCTCTTCTTTTGTGTACTCTTCATCATTTAGGATTGTAACTACATCTTTAAAAGAGTAACTATCATGGTTATATACTACGACAAATATCTCATCACCAACTTTGAGAAAAGTAGTCTCACCATATTCAGTATAACGAGTAGCACCAATACTAATAATAGCTTTTGCAGGGTAGTTGCAAGCTTTGATATATTCGCTTAAAGGTTCAAGTGGACCGAAGTTTTCTTGAGTGTTTATTTGGTTTTTTATCCACCCTGTAAGTTTAGAGTAGAAGTAACTGTATCCATTTAACTCTACATCTTCACCATAAGGAGTTAGTGTATTATCACGTTTAAGAAAGCTACAAATTGAGTAGTTATCCATAACTCCACCCTCTTCAAACTTGTCTATAGCAAGAAGTGATGAGGCGATACCCTTAGAAGATCTTCCCCAATTCTTTTTATCACTAATCTTCTCTGCTCCAGCAACTCGAATAGAACAGTCATTGTATGCACCAAAGTGTGTAGGAGTAATACTTTTTACTTTGCCATCTTTATAGTTTATCTCACAAACTAAACCAACTTCAGGTTCTGTCTGTACATTGACATTAGCTTCGGGAAGTTTTAATGTGTCTGATGAAAGAGGATAGGTAGTTAAAATATCTTTAGGTGTTCTTGTTGTAGCATTTGTACTCGGAATATAGTGAGGAAGATAAAAAGGAAATATGCCTTTTGGTGCAGCTTCGTCAGCTGTTATTACATCTTTAAAATCTTCGAGCTCACCAGCTTGCGCTAGGTGAAGTGCGAAGTTCCCAGCAATACCAAGACCTACATAGTTTTCGTATTGAGTACTCATAGCTTATATAGTTCCAGCAGCTCTCTGCTCTGCAAACTCTTCATATGAGCCATGGAAATCAAGTATAGTTCCATCTTCTTGAATCTCTATGATACGTGTAGCAAATGCATCAAGTAACTCACGGTCATGAGATACACAGATAACATTTCCTTTGAAGTTGTGTAGTGCTTCACCAAGTGCCACAATAGCCTCAAGGTCAAGGTGGTTAGATGGCTCATCAAGAAGTAAAAAGTTACCATTTTCAAGCATAAGCTTACTAAGCATCATGCGGTGTTTTTCTCCACCTGAAATACTTACAACTGACTTCTCTTGTTGTTCACCATTAAAGAGCATACGTCCAAGACAGTTTCTTATCTCTGCGATCTCGCGTTTAGGATCAAAAGCACGTAACCAGTCATAGAGTGTACCATCACCTTCAATGATGTCAGCAGTATCTTGTGGAAAGTATGATGGTTCAATAGTAGCACCAACATGCACCTCACCTTCATCTGCTTTCATCTCTTCAACTAAAATCTTCATAAGTGTAGATTTACCCACACCATTTCCACCGATAAGAGCAATTTTTTCATCTGGAATAACTTTAAAGCTAATATCATTAAGAACTTTGTTATCACCATAAGCATGACTTACATTGATGACATTAAGTACTTCATCACCCATAGTTCTTTTTGCTTTAAAGACGATACTTGGATCACGGCGAGAAGATGGCTTGATATCTTCTATCTCTAACTTGTCAAGTTTTCTTTGACGTGATGTTGCTTGTTTTGCTTTTGATGCATTTGCAGAGAAACGACGAACAAATGCTTCGAGTTCATCTTTCTCTTTTTGCTTTTTAGCATTGTCTAGTTCCATCTGTTTTGCCATTACATTCGCCGCGATATACCAATCATCATAGTTCCCAGTAAATTCACGGATCTTTTGATAATCAACATCGAGAATGTTTGTTACAACTGCATTTAAGAAGTGTCTATCGTGAGAGATAACAACAAGTGTTCCTTCATGGCGTTTTAGCTCATTTTCTAGCCAGCTAATGGTCTCAATGTCCTGGTTATTTGTAGGCTCATCGAGAAAGAGTACATCTGGTTTTGGGTAAAGAACTTGCGCTAGAAGAACCTTGAATTTATCAGCACTATCGAGTGTAGACATAAGGTCATTATGATTCTCAACAGGAATCCCAACATTTGCAAGAATTTTTCCGATGTTTACATCATACTCATAAGTAGGATCCTCTTCAACACAGATAACTTCTAAATCAGCAAGACGATTATTAGTTGCATCATCTTCAAAATCACCAGTTACATAGAGCTCTTCTTTCTCTTTGATAGCATCATATAAACGCTTGTTTCCATAAAGAACAGCATCCATGATAGTAAAATCTTCAAAAGCAAATTGGTTTTGTCCTAAAACTCCCACTTTGTTCTGTTTAGGGATGATAACTTCACCCTCATACTCATTGATTTCACCGCTTAGGATTTTAAGAAAAGTTGTTTTACCAGCACCGTTAGCACCGATAAGACCGTAGCGTTTGTGACGGTCTAACTTGAGGTTAATGTCTTGAAATAGAACTCTATTTCCATAACGCATTATTAGATTTTGAACTGTTACCATGATGACTCTCTCAGATATAAATTTTCGCGATTATATCTAAGAGTTGTTTAAAAGATGTTGATTATTTACCTAAATAGAGCTGACGTGGTCGTGCAATCTTTGTACCTGTACTTTTTTTAAACTCAAGCCACTGAGAAATCCATCCAACCGTACGTCCTATAACGAAGATAGGAGTAAACATTGATGTCGGAATTTTTAAAGCAGTTAAAATGACACCAGAGTAAAAGTCAATATTTGGATAGAGTTTCCTACTAATAAAATATTCATCATTTAAGGCTATCTCTTCAATTTTACTAGCGATTTGCATAAGATTTGAGTCGAGATGAAGTTCATCTTGGAGTTTTACTTGAAGATTCTTGAGTACTCTTGCTCTTGGGTCAAAGTTTTTATAGACACGATGCCCAAAGCCCATAAGTCTAAACTCATCATCAGGATCTTTTGCACGAGCGATGAAAGCATCAACATTCTCAACACTGCCTATCATCTCTAACTGTTTGATGACAGACTCATTTGCTCCACCATGTGCTCGTCCCCAAAGTGCAGAGATACCAGCACTGATAGCAACATAGGGATGTGCCCCCGTTGAAGCAATATTTCGAACACTGGTTGTCGAAGCATTTTGCTCATGATCAGCATGGAGTGTAAAAATGGTGTCAAGAGCCTTAATCTCTATCTCTTTAATAGTTCTTTCTCCATCTAGGTCGATATGCATCTTACCACCAGGATAAGCACGTATCATATATAAAAAGTTTTCAGTAAAACTTTTAGAAATATCGGGCTGTATAAAACTAGCACCAATAGAATGACGATAAGCAAACGCAGCGATAGTTGGCATCTTAGCAACTATGCGCCTTGCCATTCTTTGGTACTCAGCCTCATCACACATATCTAGATGGTTAAAGTGAAATGTTGAAAGTGCAGCTGCAGCCGCTGAGAGTGTCGCCATCGGGTGTGAGCCGGATGGAAAAGCTTTAAAAAGTTCCAGCAGTCCCTCATGTAAAAAAGAGCGGTGTCGTAGTTCTAAGTCAAACTTTGTTGACTCTTCTTGTGATGGAAGAGTATCGTTGAGTAAAAGATAGCAAACATCAAGATAGCTGTTCTCTTTGGCGAGTTTTTCTATCTCTATACCACGGTAACGCAGTTCTCCTTTTACCCCATCTATAAAGGTAATAGCAGAGGTACAACTCGCCGTAGAAGTATAACCATTATCAAAAGTAAACATTCCGGTATTTGCATAAAAGCTAGAGATGTCTACGACACTAGGTCCCCTTGTTCCATCTAAAATCTTAAAGTCATAACTTTTTCCCGTTCTGTTGTCAGTCACGGTTACACTATTGTTCATGATTTTACCTTATAAGAAAATTTTATTATTCTCTATTGTAACCAAATTCAAGTAAAATAAGAAATAATATTTAGTACTAGTAGGAAAATATGCAGATTAGAGAGATGAGCTTAAAAGAGCTTGACACTATATATGAGGTGCTTGTTCAGTTACGAGTAAACCTTAGTTTTAAAGAGTTTGATGACTTGGTCTATGATATGCGTGAGATGAACTATAAAATGATAGGACTTTTTGAAAGGGGTAAACTCATCACTTATGCAGGTGTAGCAGTGCAGACAAACTTTTACCATAAACGCCATCTTTATGTTTTTGACCTTGTGACAGATGAAGAGTATAGATCACAAAATTATGGTTATGAGATGCTTGACTATTTAGAAGTCTATGCCAAAACTGCTATGTGTGAAAATATCGTACTCTCTTCTGGGTTACAACGCGAGAGTGCTCACAAATTTTATGAGAAAAATGGCTTTAGTAAAAAAAGTTTTGTGTTTTTAAAAGAGGTGCGTGCTAGTTAAGTTACTTCGCACAGCACTTTTTATATTTCTTGCCACTTCCACAAGGACAAGATTCATTTCTCTCTATCTTCGAGTTATAGAGTTCTCCATCTTTATACTTCCAAACGCCATCTTCTTGGATAAAGTTACTTGTTTCATGGAGTACTTGGATTTGCTCTTTATCTCTGTAGTAGGCTTTGAATTCTACTGTGTCACCTAGAGTTTTTAGGACATCTAGCTTGAGCCAATCGACTTGCGAGGAGAAATCCTCTATGAGTTCAAGATCATCTGGATATTGATTTTCTTTAACTGTACTTAGCAGTAGATACCTTGCATCTGATTTTACATAAGCAGTGTAACGACTTCGCATTAACTCTTCGGGTGTCTTTGCCTCATGTTTATGTGCTAAAATTGCCCCACAACACTCTTCAAACTCTTTATCTAGTCCACATATACACATAATTACTCATTTTTTTGCTAGAATTATACTACATTAAATACAAAGGCACAAACTTGAAAATAAAGTCTCTTTTTATATCTGCACAAGAGGTCAATGCTGGGATGCTCTTTGTCTCCATGGGCATGATGGAAATCCTCAAACGTAACTTGCATCGTGTTGCATTTTTTCGCCCTATAATATTTAATAAAGATATTCCTGATGGAGATATTCTTTTTATGAAAGAGCGCTATAACCTCGATATGGAGTATGAGGATATGTATGGTTTTGATGTAGCTTATGTAGAAGATATGATAGCATCAAACAGAACAGATCAGCTGATAAAAGAGATACTTAACAAATTTAAAAAGCTAGAAAAAGAGTATGACTTTGTACTTTGTGAAGGTATCAGACTCTCTTTTCTCAACTCAAATATTAACTTCGATATCAATGTAAAGATAGCGAAAAATTTTGGGGCTTCTTATATAAATGTTATAAATGCGAAAGAAGATAGTGCCAAAGAAGTTTTTGAAAGTATAAAGATAGAAAATGAAACTCTTTGTGATGAGGGATGCTCTCACTTTGCAACTATTGTGAACCGACTAGAGTATAAGAAGTATGTTGCCTTAGAAAAGAAGATAAAAGATTATGAGTTTACTACATATCTACTTAGTGAGGTAGAAGAGTTGAGTCTTTTAAGTATTCAGGATGTTATCGAGTCACTGGGGGCTAAGACACACTTTCTTGCAAAAGAGGATCATACTAGAAGTATACGAGCTATTAAAATCGCAGCACTTACTCTAGATAATTTCCTTGAACAGATAGAAGAAGATGACCTTATTGTTGTTCCTGCGGATAGATCAGATATTATATTAGGTTTACTTGGGGCTCTGTACTCTAAGGCTTATCCGAATATCTCCTGTATAGTATTTCCATTTGATATGAAAGCACATCCAAATATTGAAAAGCTTATAAGTGGACTTGATACTTTTAGTATCCCTATACTAAGTGTAAAAATGGATACCTATAAAACTGCCCATGCCCTAGGAAAAATTCACTCTAGGATTCGCGTAGACTCTCATCGTAAAATAGCACTCTCTTTGGGACTTTTTAATGCAAATGTAGATACTGCCTATATAGAAAAAAAGATAGCGAATGCAAAGACTACTGTAATGACCCCTATAATGTTTGAGTATAAACTTTTTGATACCGCAAGCGCAAATAAAAAGAAAATTGTACTTCCAGAGAGTAGTGATGAGAGAATATTAAGGGCAGCTGAAATAGTTCTGCATCGTGGAGTTGCAGATATTATACTTCTTGGTGATGAGGTAGAGCTCAAAGAGCACTACCTGCGTTTAGGAATTAATCTCTCAAATGCGACTATAATAGACCATAAAAAGTCGACTTTGACAGAAGAGTTTGTAGCTAATTTTTATGAGATGCGTAAAGAGAAGGGCTTAAGTATGGAGGGTGCAGTGGATGCTATGACACATGAAAACTACTTTGCTACTATGATGGTGCAGTTAGGGTATGCTGATGGTATGGTGAGTGGAGCTATTCACTCCACTGGTGATACTATTCGTCCAGCCTTGCAGATCATCAAAACGACCAAGGATGTTTCAGTTGTCTCTAGTGTTTTCTTTATGTGTATGCCTACACAAGTACTAGTGTATGGAGATTGTGCGGTAAATCAAGACCCAGATGCAGAAACTTTGGCAGATATAGCCTTAGCTTCAGCGAGAACAGCCTCAGCCTTTGGCATAGAACCAAAGGTGGCGATGCTCTCTTACTCTACGGGTGAGAGTGGGAGTGGGGCAGATGTAGAGAAGGTGAGAGAAGCGACTAAGATAGTCAAAATCAAAGAGAAAGAGCTTCTTATAGAAGGCCCTATTCAGTATGATGCAGCGGTTAATATGGCTGTTGCAAAGAAAAAACTACCAAACTCTAAGGTCGCAGGGGATGCAAGTGTTTTTATATTTCCCGACTTAAACACAGGAAACAATACCTATAAAGCAGTACAGCGTTCAAGTGGAGCAATAGCTATTGGACCAATTTTACAGGGGCTTAATAAACCTGTAAATGATCTAAGCCGTGGATGTCTTATAGCAGATATAGTAAATACTATAGCCATTACAGCTATACAAGCAGGACAAAAATCATGAAGATAGCTGTTATAAATGCAGGGAGTTCCTCTTTAAAGTTTAAACTCTTTGATATGCAGACAAAAAAAGTGCTTCAAGAGGAACTTATAGAGCATATAGGAGAAGAGGGTGCACTGTTTTCTTCTCATCATGATGCCTTAGAGAGTATTGATGTGGATTTTTCTTCTATAGATGCTATTGGACATAGGGTTGTTCATGGTGGAGAGCTATTTAAAGAGTCTGTTATCGTAGATGAAGAAGTTTTAGTAGCTATTGAGAGTCTCAATCCTTTAGCCCCTCTACATAATCCAGCAAACATTGAAGGCATAAGAGTTGCACAGAGTAAGGCACCCCATATTGCACAAATAGCAGTATTTGACACAACATTTCATACAAGTATGCCAAAAGAAGCGTATATGTATGCCTTGCCACATGAGTTATATGAGGAGCATAAGATTCGCCGTTACGGTTTTCATGGGACTTCTCATGCCTATGTAAGCAAAGAGGCCGCACGAGAACTTGAACAAGGTGTAGAGACTACAAATCTTATTACTCTGCATCTCGGAAATGGTGCAAGTGTTTGTGCTATTGAAAATGGAAAGAGTATTGACACTTCTATGGGATTTACTCCTCTTGAAGGTTTAGTGATGGGAAGTCGTTGTGGTGACATTGATCCTGCTATAGTGCTTTATATGCAGAGAGAAATGGGGCTAAGTGTTGATGAGGTCGATAAAGTTCTTAACAAAAAGTCCGGACTGTTGGGTATCTGTGATGCAAATGATGTCCGTGCAATATTAGAGCGCGAAGATGAGAGTGCTAAACTCGCAATAAAGATGCTAGTGCGAAGAGTACAGAAGTATATAGGTGCTTATATGGCTCTGCTTGGAAGAGTTGATGCTCTCGTTTTTACTGGTGGTATCGGCGAAAACTCAGAGTATATAAGAGAAGCAATTTTACAGAGTACTCTTTTTAGAGATACAAAAGTTTTAGTTATTAAAACAGATGAAGAGTTAGAGATCGCAAATGAGTGTGTCAAAGTGCTCAAAAATCAAGGATAAAAAATGGAAACTCTCTATCTCTCAAAGCAGCGAATTATCGATATAAATAATAGACCTTTTGCTTATGAATTAGTTTTTAAAGATTCATCAAATAAGCCCTTAGGATTTTCAAACTCCCTTAAAGCGACGGCAAAGCTCATTATTAATTCTATTAACACAACAGAACTTGATAAACTTTTAGGCAAAAATTCCTTAGCATTTATAAATGTCGATGAGGTAACCTTAACAAAAGGTATCTTAGACGTTTTAGATAAAAAGCGTTTTGTACTTAATATACTAGAGGATATTAATCTCACAGAATCAGTCATTAAAAAAATAGTAGACTATAAGAAAAAGGGATTTCTTTTTTCACTAGAACACTTTGATTCTAGTGCACGTATGATAAATAAATTTCAAAGACTCTTTAACTATATAGATATTATTAAGATGGATATTATAAGCTCTGAAATTGAGAACCTAGAAAAAGTAATGCTAAAGTTTAAAGAGACAAGAATAAATCTCTTAGCTCAAGGTGTCGAATCGAAAGAAGATCTTGAAGATTGTAGGGAGATGGGCTTTGATTATTTTCAAGGGTACTATTTGAATAAGCCAGAAGTTATAGCTATCGGAGGAGCAACAGAACCTACACAGATTATAATTATGAGATTAATAAAAATTATTAAAGATAACGATACAACAGAAGAGCTTGAGTCCTTCATAAAACGCCAACCCGATCTCTCTTACAAGCTGATACAGTTTTTTAATAATATCGCAAAACTTGAGGTAAGAGTAGAGTCCTTAACTCAGGTTATCACTATGATGGGAAGAAATAAGCTGCTTCGATGGTTACTTGTTTATCTTTATTCGGAAGTATCTGAAGCAGGGGCATCTAAAACTATTTTAGATCTAGCCTTGCGTCGTGCTGAATCTATGGAAGCCGAAGCTAACAAGTCAAATAAAGATAAGGCTTACCTTGCAGGTATGTTCTCTCTATTAAGCTCTATCTTTGAGACAGATATTCAAGTATTGATGAGTTATGTTAATATGGATACAGAAATTACAAAGCTGGTGCTGTATAAAAAAGGAATTTTTGCTTCA
>Ga0256829_1003250_pt1 | contig 11403 bp, 10 predicted proteins | sample 131447metaG_FD_185979 | JGI IMG/M metagenome (GOLD analysis project Ga0256829, IMG submission 185979) | Hydrothermal vent microbial communities from Lau Basin, Pacific Ocean - 131-447 | ecosystem: Environmental > Aquatic > Marine > Hydrothermal vents | place: Pacific Ocean: Lau Basin | collected... | reverse complement strand
TGCGGCGCAATACCGTGACGGTTGACACACAGATCGTAAAGCCGTTCGGCAACGGCAAGCTTCTCCTCTTTGGTCTTCGCCATTCCCTTCTCGTCGATGGTCAGGCAGACCAGCGCCGTACCGTACCTTTTCGCCAGACCACATATCGCATCGAGCTTCTCTTCGCCATCTTCGAGGTTGACCGAGTTGATGATGGGCTTGCCACCAATGCACTTGAGCCCCTCCTCCATCGTATTGACGCGGGTCGCATCGGGCATCAGCGGCAGCGGTATCTTCTGGTTGTAGAGCTCCATGACTGCGCGCATATCCTTCGCACCGTCACGTCCGGCAAACTCTACGTTGACATCGAGACAGTGTGCACCGTCACGCACCTGCGCCTGTCCGACTGTCAGCGTTCCTTCGTAGTCACCAGCAAGAATCAGCTCACGAAAGGCTTTGGAACCCGTTGCATTGCTGCGCTCTCCAATGAGCAGCGGAGCCGGTTCCTGAAAGAGTTCCACCGTGTTGAAGAGTGAAGCGATACTTGGCTTGATGGAGCCTGCCGGTACTTTTGGCTTGAGTGTGACCACCGCTTTTTTGAGTGCCTGAATGTGCTGTGGCGTCGTACCGCAGCAGCCGCCAAGGAAACTCACACCGTCAAACTCGGTAAACTCCAGCTGTTTGGCGGTAAACTCGTCCGGTCCCATCGGATAGTAGGTATACCCTCCCCGGTTTTGGGGCAGCCCGGCATTGGCATGGATGGAGAGCGGAATGTCACACAGCTCGCTGAGTACCCTAAGGTGCTTCTTCGCCTGCTCCGGTCCGGTACCGCAGTTGAGCCCCAAAGAGAGAATATCGAAAGGCTCCATAATAGTCACAATCGTCGCTGCATCGGTACCGATGAGCATCGAACCGCTCAGCTCGATGGTGACAGAGACCATAATCGGCAGATCGGTTCCCTTGACGGCATTGGCATCCTGGCAGGCATGGAGTGCCGCTTTGATCTGCAGCGGATCCTGGCAGGTCTCCAGTAGAAAAACATCACAGCCACCATCGATGAGTCCCTCGGCGACAACCTTGTAGCCCGCATACATCTCATCGTAGTGAATGTGTCCAAGGGAGGGAAGCTTGGTTCCGGGCCCTATGGATCCGAGCACGAAACGCGGTTGTTCATCCGTGCTGTACTCCTCGCAGATCTGCTTGACAAGCTGTGCACCCTTTTTGGAAAGTTCATAGGCACGATCACCAAGATCGTACTCGTCCAGTACCCATGGCATCGTACCGAAGGTGTTGGTTTTAAGCAGATCGGCTCCGGCCATCGCATAGCGCTTGTGAATACGGCCTATAAGCTCGGGTGCAGTGTCGTTAAGCAGTTCATTACACCCCTCCTGGTCACGCCCTTTATGGTCTATCCACGCCTCTTTGGGCACTTCAAGATCCTGAATCTGTGTCCCCATGGCACCGTCGATGACAAGCATGCGCTCGGATATGAGCCTTTTGATCGTTTCTTTGACAGACACGGTTTTCCTTTTGTTGTCGTATGCAGCGCATACGGAATAATATGCAATTGTATCAAAGTATGGCTAAATCCCATCGTGCTTCACTTTGCGCATTTTTGGTGGTATTATCAAGAGAAAGATGCTATAATTAAGTATAGTTATTATACATGAAACAGAAAAAGCCAAACCTGTCGAAAGGCAGGGACGGAAAGCCATGGGTCCTGCAGGGATTGCCAGGTTACCGATACCATACTGCTTTCCTGGTACTCTTTTTCATCATCACGCACATAAAAGGATAAAACAATGGGCCGAACCATTAAAAATATCATAACAGGCAAAGAGATCACCAAGCCGGACCCGGTTGATGAAGAGGTTCCTTTTGACGGCGGTGTCATGATCACCGAAACCGACCCTGCCGGTATCATTACCTATGCCAACCGAAAGTTTCGTGAAATGACGGGCTACAGCAAAGAGGAGCTTATCGGTTCACCGCACAACATCAACAGGCATCCCGATATGCCGAAGGCTGCCTTCAAAGGCATGTGGGAGACGATCAAAGGCGGAAACTACTGGGAGGGATATGTCAAAAACATGACATCCGAGGGGAAGTACTATCTGGTTATTGTCTGGATCAAACCGAAATTCGATGAAGAGGGGAATATTGTCGGCTATATTGCCGGGCGTAAGATACCAGACCCTGACTCCATGCAGGCTGCGCTCAAGCAGTACAGGGCAATGAAAGCGCAGGAGGAAGCATAAAACTTCCTACAGTGCCTCTTTGGCTTTCTGCAAGGCATCGATAACTGCATCGATGTTCGCTTTTGGAATATGCACTTTCCAGTCCGGCTCTTCAGCTTTTGCCTGAAGCGCAATACCGATACTCGCCACACTCTCACTGCCTGTACCGTAAGGCTCCTCAATCGTCGTTACCGTGATTTTTCCGTCTTTGGTGCCACTGAGGTTCATCTCTGCAATTTCTGTCACTTTTCCACTCATCATTTACTCCTTCTGAAATCTATTTTTTGAATAGCTGATTATAGACTCAAAAGGTTAACGGTTGTTAGCATTTCCCCTGACAAGGCGCATCAGTACTGCCTGCATCCGGCGCCAGAGACGTATCTCTATGGCAGGAAAGCCTGCATAGGTCTTACCGCCCTCAAGCGACTTGGTCACACCGCCCTTGCCTGCAATCGTCGCAAAGGCACCCACTTCAAGATGACCTGCGGTGGCACTCTGTCCGCCCATAACAACATTGCGTCCCAGTATCGTCGATCCGGCCAAGCCTACCTGTGCCGCCATCAGGCTGTGTTCACCCACTTCACAGTTGTGTGCGATCTGGATGAGGTTGTCCAGCTTCGTACCTCTCCTGATGCGTGTCGTACCGAATACTGCGCGGTCAATCGCACAGTTGGCCCCTATCTCCACATCATCTTCGACAATGACATTGCCGTTTTGGTAGATTTTGACATGCTCACCTGTTTTGGTATGGGCAAAACCGTAGCCGTCACACCCGATGACCGTACCGCTGTGGATAATACAGTTTTTCCCAACCTGCGTTGCATGGTAAAGCGTGATGTTTGGATAAATCAGTGTATTATCTCCAACCGTGACATTGTCACCAAGGTAGCATCCAGCCATGATTGTGACGTTACTTCCAAGCTTCACCCCTCTGCCGAACCTTGCTGTATCGTCGATGTCGCACCCCTCACCTATATGCGGCATCTCTGTCAGTGTACTGACAGGATGTGCAAAGAGTTTTGATGCCTCTGCCAGTTTCAGGTAGGGTTCATCGGTTATCAGAGCGACGGTACCTTCCGGCAGCTGTGATGCATACTCGGCAGCAATGAGTACCGCTGCAGCTTTTGTCTTTGGCAGCAAAGCGGCATACTTGCTGTCATTGAAGAAGCTCAGTTGCGAGGGAGTGGCCTCTGCAAGCGTATGGATACCGTCGATTTCCATATCATTGCCCTGAAGAAAGTCTATCTGGAGCTTTTGTGCGATTTGGGAGAGTTTGTAGGTCATAAAAATCCTTTATGCAAGGTACACACAGGGGGTACCTCTACAGTGCCGATTGTTATCTCGTTTCTATTCGTAGAGGCAACCCTTGTAGTTGCCCTAAATTCAAACTATTTAACGCTCGATAGCGACAACGCCACCGCGTACGATCTCACAGGGGTTGTAACGCTCGGCTGCTTCAATGAAGTGCTTGACACGCTTAGGTTCATCGGCAACCTGAGCGACAACCATCTCTTTTCCTACATTGACAATACCGCCGTTATAGGCAGATGCCAGTGCAGCGATATCACTAAGGTTCTCGGCGATGGGAAACTTCACCAGCACCATCTCTTTTTCAACCATCTCTTCGTGTTCGATGACCTTGTAGACGGGTACCAGTTTATGCAGCTGCTTGGTGATCTGCTCCATCACACGGGCATTCCCCTTTGTCTCGATGGTAATATGTGACATATCGGTATAGGGGATGGGTGCGACTGTCAGCGACTCGATGTTGTATCCGCGTCCGGCAAAGAGCGCGGTAACACGCGCGAGCACCGAACTCTCATTCATCACGACAACAGAGATGACGCGTCTTTCATTGTTACTGTTTGCCATTACTTCTCCCCTTCTGTTTCAATCTTCTGCGGCAGCATCATGTTAAAGAGTGCTCCACCTGCCGGTACCATCGGCAGTACGTTCTCGAAGCGGTTGACCGCCACGTTCATAAAACAGACCTTGTCCTGTTCGATGGCATCTTTGAGTGCCGCATCGAACTCCTCTTTGGTCGTTACATCATATCCGATACCCCCACACGCTTCGACCAGCTGCTTCCAGTTTGGCTGGAAGGTCAGGTCGGTTTCGGAGTAGCGTTTCTCATAGAAAAAGGTCTGCCACTGGCGTACCATTCCCAGGAAGTGGTTGTTTAAAATCACGTTGATGACCGGTATCTTGTACTCCGCTGCGGTAACGAGCTCCTGAACGTTCATCAGAATCGAACCGTCACCGGTAATATTGATGACCGTCTTTTCCGGATGCGCCCGCTTGGCACCGATGGCTGCGGGAAGCCCGAAGCCCATCGTTCCCAGACCACCTGAGTTGATCCACTGTCTTGGACGGTCGAACGGATAGTGCTGCGCCGCCCACATCTGGTGCTGACCGACATCGGAGGTGATAATCGCCTGCTCACCTACCAGCTCGCCCAGACGCTCGATGGCCCACTGCGGTTTGAGGACCTCGTCGCTGTCAACATAGGACTGCGGATGAAGTTCGTCATAACGCTTGAGAATTTCACGCCACGCCTGGTAGCGGTCGGTGTTGACATCGTCAAGCATTGGCAGCATCTTTTGCACCACCTGTGCAATATCCCCGACAATGGGATAATCCACATCGACCAGTTTGGCAATGTTCGCCGGGTCGATGTCGACGTGAATAATATCCGCATATTTCGCAAACTCGGAGAGTTTCCCTGTAACACGGTCATCGAAACGTGCTCCAAGAGAGATGACCAGGTCGGTCTCGCTCATTGCCATGTTCGAAGCGTAGTTCCCGTGCATCCCGAGCATCCCCAGAAGCAGCGGGTTCTTCGCTCCCATGACACCGCGCGCCATCAGCGTTTCAACGGCCGGAATCTGCGTCTTCTCCGCCAGTTCGCGTACCAGCCTGTATGCGTTGGAGAGCACGACACCGCCACCGAGGTATAGCAGCGGCTTTTTAGCCTTTTTGATCGCATCTACCGCCTTTTCGATCTGACGGTTGTTTCCCTTGTAGGTAGGCTTGTAGCTTGGAATATGTACCGAATCGGGGTACTTGAATTCCCCAATCTCGACAGTGATGTCCTTTGGAACATCGACAAGAATCGGTCCAGGTCTTCCGCTGCGTGCGAGATAGAATGCCTCTTTGAGAACGCGTGGCAACTCTTCCAGTGTTCGTACCAGAAAGTTGTGCTTGGTACAGGGTCTTGAAATACCTACCGCATCGATCTCCTGGAATCCGTCGGTCCCGATGAGAGAAAGCGGCACCTGTCCGGAGATAACAACCATGGGGATGGAGTCCATGTAGGCAGTGGCAAGTCCTGTGACTGCATTGGTAAAGCCGGGACCGGAAGTTACCATTGCCACCCCGACTTCGCCTGTGGCTCTTGCATACCCGTCTGCCGCATGTACTGCCGCCTGCTCGTGACGGGTGAGGATATGCTCGAACCCGTCCTGCTTGTAAATCTCGTCATATACGTGCATGATCGCTCCGCCGGGGTAACCGAAAACGGTCTTGACACCCTCGGCGATGATCGCCTCACACACCATCTGTGCACCACTCATCTGCATGGTTGACACTCCATTGTTGTAGTTTTTAATCCCCGATTATAGCGAAATAAGATTAGAAGTGATGGGCGGCATCTCTAAATAAGAGTTTTTTTATCCTGTTTAAGCTTTCAGTGCAAAAAAGTGACACTGTCACCTCTTTTCACATACCTCTATAGCCACACCCTCCCGCAAACCGTCATCAACGACGATGCAGCGCTCCTGTTCCAAAATAGAGTAGAGGTGTTTGAAGATGAGGATACCTGCGGCAATCAGATCACTGCGGCCCGTGCCTACCGTCATTTCCCGCTTTTCAAAAGGCATATCGAGCAGTTTTTCAAGGTAGAAATCAAGCTCTTTTTTCTCCAGAATGGTCCCGTTGATACGGTTGGCATCATAGGTGGCATAGGTCTGTCCCAGCTTCATCGCTGCCACCGTTGTCGGCGTTCCGGCTGTTGCGACAAAAGTCTCCACACTGCCGCGTGTGGCATATATCTCTGCAGCAAACATCTGCATGGAGAGCATCTCCTGCGGCAGTACCGCCTCGATTGCTTCAAGGCTCTCATACTCCTGCGCAATGGTGACAATGCCTACAGGGAAACTCTTCATTAAGACTTTGCCTCCATAGACAAAGACAATCTCTGTCGAACCGCCGCCGATGTCGACCAGCACAAAACTCTCTGAGGCTCGGCAAAGCTTGTTAAGCCTGAAACGCACCGCCTTGAGTGTCAGTGCCGCTTCCCTCTGTCCGTCGATGATTTCAAAGTGTACACCTGTCTCTTTTTCAATGCGTTCCAGCACCGCTTTGGCATTTTTGGCACGCCGTACCGCTTCAGTCGTTACCGCGTGTATCTCCTGTCCTGCAAAATCAATCTGCTTCTGTGCCTCTTTGAGTGCATAAATGACACGGTCGACCGCCTCATGGTCTATCACCCCGGTAGTCCCCAGTTTATCAGCAGTTTTGACGATCTTCTCAAACGCTGCTGTCGCACGCATATGGCGGCAGTCAAACTCCAGCACCCGAACCGTATTGGACCCCAGATCGATCGCAATCATACCATCCCCAATTTTTAATTTTTAATTTTTAATTTTTAATTTTTAATTTTTAATTTTTAATTTTTAATTTTTAATTTTTAATTTTATCAGTGCTCTTCTTTAAAAAAGAATCCGCCCTCTTTGAGCTTTTTGCGTATCTGCTCCTGATGCTCAACCCCCTTGGTCTCCAGCGCAACCGAAACGTTCGCGTCACCAAACTCCAGATCGATGGAGGTTCTGTCGTAGCCTATCTGTACAATGTTCGCACCCACATCGGTCAGAATCTGCGTAAAGCTCTGCAGTGCGCCCGGTTTATCCACCAGTGTCACCAGCAGCTTCATCTTGCGTGCGGACTTCATCAACCCCTTTTCAATGATGAGCGAAAGCATCGTTACATCGATATTCCCGCCGCTGAGCACAATGCCTACCTTGCTGCCTTTGGGAAAGTCGAGTTTGCCATGCATCAGCGCCGCTACGCCGACAGAGCCTGCACCCTCGACCAGGACTTTCTGCCCTTCAAGCAAAAAAAGTATGGCCGAAGCGATCTCGTCTTCACACACCCCTTCGAAACGGTCGACATATTTGAGAATGTACTCCAGCGTGATGGGTGATGTGTCACGTACTGCAATCCCGTCTGCAATGGTGCGTACCGAGGTTGTATCGATGGGTTTCTTCGCTTCGTAGGACTGCCGCATGGCAGGTGCACCTTCTGCCGAGACCCCTACGATTTCAATATCGCGCTTGAGCGCCTTTGCCGCTGTCGCCATGCCTGCAATCAGCCCGCCGCCGCCGACGGGAATGACCATTGCATCAAGATCAGGCTGTGCTTCGAGCATTTCAAGCGCCACAGTCCCCTGGCCCGCCATGACCTCTTCGTCGGTAAAGGGGTGCACGAAATCAAAACCCTTCTCTTCTCCGAATTTTACAGCATAGGCGTAAGCCTCGTCGTAGTTGCCGCCTTCAAGAATGACATTTGCTCCAAACGCTTTCACACCCTGCACTTTGGTAAGCGGTGTCGATTCGGGCATCACGATGGTTGCATCGATGCCAAAGTGGTTGGCTGCAAATGCAACCCCCTGTGCGTGGTTCCCCGCACTTGCGGCAACCACACCGCCCTTTCTTCCCGACTCCACCAGCGTGGCAATCTTGTTAAAAGCACCGCGCAGTTTGAACGCACCCGTACGCTGCAGGTTCTCTTTTTTGAGGTAGACCTTGTAGCCGCTCATCTCACTCAGTATCGGCGCGTAGGAGAAGGGGGTATGGTGTACCACTCCCTCCAGACGTGCAGAGGCCTCTTTGACCTGTTCCAGACTCAACATACTTCTTCCTGAAAATAGATTGGGGAAATTATAGCGAAAAAGAGGTGCCAGATTCCTGCAAGATGCTACCGGTACATGGCAAAATACTCTCGTACCGCACCGGCACTGCCCCTGAATACAATGCGGTCACTGTTCTTTTCGATCTGGTAGTCGTACATCGGATCGTAATACTCTTTGAGCAGATAGGCTGCCCAGTCATCATAAACACTTACATCACTCCCCGCTTTCTGTCTGGCCAATGCCTCTTCGAACAGGCTGCTTACCTCCTGATAGCGCAGTCCGCCAAGCCGTTTCTGGATGCGTGCCATTGCTGCACGGATATCTTCTGCCCAAAGTTTTAGCCCATTTTCGCCAAAAGCCTTTTTGTACTTCTGCTGTGCCTGCGTGACATATTCATCTACAGTAATGGCCACCCTCTCTTCATCAGCTGTCTCCAGGATCACCAGCGGTGCAGGTGCCAGATGCTCCCAAAGGCTTTTGGGAAGATAGAGCCGTCCCACGCTTCTGCCCTCATCTTCGAAGACAAGATGGTTGAATCCCCTGTCCAGCTTCTGAATCAGATCGTAGGCAAGGGCATTTTCAAAGTCAATGGCAGGAGGTTGCGGAGTGATTTTTCGGCCAAAAGAGGAGCCGCGATGGTTCGCAAGCCCCTCCAGATCGACAGCATTGGCAATTTCCTGCAGCAAGATCGTCTTTCCCGAGCCGGTACGGCCACCCAGAATGAGTGGAGAAAAGTGTTCTGTCGAGCGCTCCGTCTCCTCCATAAGATAATTTCGAAACGCTTTGTAGCCACCTTTCAGCCGAACAATATCACGGCCTGATTCATGAATCCACTGCTGTGCTATCTCGGAGCGCTGTCCTCCCCTGAAACAGTAAAGTTTCGCTTCCGGATTCGCATCGATAAAAGCTTTCCATGCTGCAATACGCGCTTCTTTGACATCGCCTCCGACCAGTCTGTGCCCAAGTCTCACAGCTTCGGCATTCCCCTCCTCTTTGTATTTGATACCCACCAGATGACGCTCTTCGTCTGTCATCAGCGGCAGGTTGACAGCACCCGGAAAGGCACCTTTTTCAAACTCTACCGGTGCACGAACATCGATAAGCGGCGTATTCTCAAGCACGAGGGAGCGGAAATCATCGCTGAGGGGAAGTTGCGCCATCAGAGGACCTCGATGAGATGCTCACCGCTTTGTGCCGTTGTCTCACCGATAGGCTCCAGAGAGAGACCGGCTTTTTTGCAAACATCGTGGAATGCGTCAAGCCCCTCTTTTTTGACAATGACCAGCAGTCCACCGGAAGTTTGCGGATCGCAAAGCAGTTCGCGCTGCTGCTGCGTCATTTCGCTGATCTTGTCGCCATAACTGGCGAAGTTTTTGCGTGATCCGCCCGCAATACACCCCTCCTGACGGTAGCGCTCCACATTGGGCAGCAGCGGCACTTTGTCAAACCATATTTTTGCACCAATGTCACTGGCTTCACAAATTTCACTCAGGTGTCCCAGCAGTCCGAATCCGGTCACATCGGTCATCGCCACCACCCCCTCAAGCGGCGCGAGATCGGCACCTGCCTTGTTGAGTGTTGTCATCGCTTCGATAGCCGGGTCAATGTGTCCCTCTTCGATCTTTTTCTGCTTCTGCGCAGTGGAGAGAATGCCGATGCCGATAGGTTTGGTGAGGAAGATGTAGCACCCCTCCTCTGCACTGTCGTTTTGCATCAGATCACTATTGTTTACCAGCCCTGTTGCTGCCAAACCGAAGATGGGTTCCGGAGAATCGATGGAGTGACCGCCTGCAAGCGGAATGCCCGCCTCTTCACAAATGGCGCGCCCGCCGTCTATGACTTCACGCCCCACATCGGCAGAGAGTTTGTCAATAGGCCAGCCGAAAATGGAGATGGCCATCAGCGGTTTGCCGCCCATGGCGTAGATGTCACTCAGCGCATTGGTTGCCGCAATCTTTCCGAAGGTGAACGGATCATCAACAATAGGCATAAAAAAGTCTGTCGTCGAGAGCACAGAGGTACCGTTGCCAAGATCGAATGCCGCCGCATCATCCTTGTTGCTGTTGCCTACAAGCAGTTGGGGGAAGTCGCTGACCTCCTGTGTGGTGCAGAGTATCTCCTCAAGCAGCATTGGCGAGATTTTACAGCCGCATCCGGCACCGTGACTGTATTCCGTAAGTTTGACAGATTCCATAAAACAACCTTTTCTCTGATATAATGTTTGAAATCACTGCACAAGATGATTGTGCGGAAACGATTGGAAATTATATCACCGGGACATTAAGAATGATAGAGATACCAAACTTCAAAACCCTCGACATCACCCACCTTGTCTGTGACTACAACGGTACCATCGCCAAAGACGGCATGGTCTACCCCGAGGTCAAAGTACTTTTCGAAACGCTTTCCAAAAGCTATACGATCCATGTCATCACCGCCGACACCTTCGGCAGTGTGGCGGCACAGCTTGCAGAGAGTCCGGTCACCATCAAAGTGCTCTCAAGCAGCGATCATACGCAGGAGAAAGCCGACTACATCGCTTCGCTTGGTGCCGAAAGGTGTGCGGCGCTTGGCAACGGCAACAACGATGTGGCGATGCTCGAGCATGCGGCAGTGGGCATCGCCATTTTCGGTGAAGAAGGATGTGCCACACCGACGATGCTTGCCTCCACGCTGGTGTGCAGAGAGGTAACCGATGCGCTGAGCCTCTTTCTGCACCCCAAACGGCTTGTGGCAACCTTAAGAAAATAAAAGCTAAAGTATAGAGAAGTATAGACATGACAAGGTTTGAATGTGCCTTTGTCATATGAAATGAAAATACCTTATTGAATCAGATAAAAAGGATTGTAAATGGAATGTGAATTTCCTACCGTAAACAGCAACAAAGAGGAGATCAAAGCAATCTTCGACAGTGTCAAGACCATTGCCGTACTGGGGCTCTCTCCGGACCCTAGCAAACCGAGCCACCGTGTCGCGAAGTATCTGCAGGAAGCCGGCTACAAGATCGTACCGGTCTACCCCAAGGAAGATACCATTCTCGGTGAAAAGGTATACCGCTCTTTAAAAGAGATCCCTTTTGAGGTCGATATGGTCGATATCTTCAGAAAGCCTGCAGCCTTCGATGCCATTGCCGATGCCTGCATTGAACGCGGTGATGTAAAGGTCTTCTGGGGGCAGCAGGGGCTGGTCAACAACGCAGCGGCCGAGAAAGCCCGAAATGCCGGAATGACAGTGGTACAGAACCTCTGCGCAATGGTCGAACACAGAAATTTGATACAC
>Ga0256829_1003249_pt1 | contig 11403 bp, 10 predicted proteins | sample 131447metaG_FD_185979 | JGI IMG/M metagenome (GOLD analysis project Ga0256829, IMG submission 185979) | Hydrothermal vent microbial communities from Lau Basin, Pacific Ocean - 131-447 | ecosystem: Environmental > Aquatic > Marine > Hydrothermal vents | place: Pacific Ocean: Lau Basin | collected... | reverse complement strand
CGAATCGGTTTCCATCATGTTTCAGTGTCCTTGAAGTTTCGTTCGCATCGTGTTTAGTGTCTGTAGCTGATACAGGCTCAAGAGGGATTTTATGGCTGGAATTCACAGAACCGTGAAAGGGTTGCGCCGGATCGACCTGTCCCGTGCGACCGGCTGCAATCTGGAGACCATACGCTATTACGAAAAGGTCGGTGTTCTGCCGGATCCTCCACGCAGCGCCCGCGGGTATCGAGTCTATGACCAAAGCCATGTCTCGCGCCTCGGTTTTGTCATGCGCGCCCGGGATCTGGGGTTTACCCTTGAAGAGGTGCGTAGCCTGCTGTCTCTGGTGGATGGTGGCGTGCAGACCTGCGCCGGGGTTCAGGCGGTTGCCAGCAATCATCTGGACAATATCCGCAAAAAAATCGCCGATCTCAGGCGCATCGAAACCGTTTTGGCCGACACGGTCGCCAAATGCAGCGGCAGGGATGTGCCCGATTGTGCAGTCGTTGATGCGCTTAGCGATGGATTGTGACCGGATGGGTCCAGAGCCTGATCGTTGAAATCGCGGCCCTCGCGTCAACCTTTTAATGCCGGCCGTTTTCCCCTAGGTTTGCAGAAATACGGCAATGGGGGTGCCCGCGATGACCATAGATTTGCAGATCAACGGAGTGCGAAAAACGGTCGATGTGCCGCGTGAAATGCCCCTGCTTTGGGTGTTGCGCGATACGCTGGGCCTGACCGGGACCAAGTTCGGCTGCGGCATCGGGGCCTGCGGGGCCTGCACGGTGCAAATTGGTGGCAAGGCGGTGCGCTCGTGCTCGACCGCGGTGGGCGAGGTCACGGCACCGATCACCACCATCGAGGGGCTGGGCACGCCGGACAATCTTGCCATCCTCCAGCAGGCGTGGATCGCGCATCAGGTGGCGCAGTGCGGTTATTGCCAGTCGGGGCAGCTGATGCAGGCGGCAAGCCTGCTGGCGAGCAACCCCGCGCCCAGCGATGCCGAGATCGATGCGGCGATGCAGGGCAACCTCTGCCGATGCGGAACCTACCCACGGATCCGGGCGGCGATCAAGGATGCCGCCAAAACCATGCGGGGGGCCTGAGCCATGAGTCGCACCAGCACGATTGCCCGCCGCAGTTTTCTGATCGGCTCGGCCGCCATTCTGGGCGGTGTCGCCTTTGGCAGCTACAAACTGTATCAAAAGCCCGAGAACCCGCTGCGTGCGGGACCGGGACAGACTGTGCTGACCCCCTATGTCCTGATTGATGGCAACGGCGTCACGATCATCGCGCCACGCGCCGAGATGGGGCAGGGCATCCAGACGACCTTGGCGGCGCTGGTGGCCGAAGAGCTGGACGTTGCGTGGCAGGACATTACCGTCATGCATGGTCCGCCCGGTGCCGCCTATGCCAACCGGATGCTGCTGGAGGCGGCGTTGCCGATCAAGGATTATCAGCCGAGATCATCCTTTCAGCAGGCGTTTGAGGGGATATTGCAGGAGGTTCCGAAACTTTTGTCCCTGCAGGTCACGGGGGGCTCGTCGTCGATCCCCGACGGGTATGAAAAGATGCGCGCCGCCGGGGCCGCTGCTCGCCATGTCCTGATTGCCGCTGCCGCCGAAAAATGGGGGCTGGCGGCGGCTGAGCTGAAAACTGCCGACGCCACGGTCATTTCCCCAGATGGCCGGAGCGTCAGCTATTCAGCGCTGGCCGGGGCTGCTGCCCGCATCACCCCGCCCGGCAACCCGAGGCTCAAGGCGCGTGCCGATTGGCGCTATCTGGGCAAATCCATGCCGCGAAAAGACATGGTCGCCAAGACCACGGGGACTGCAACCTATGGCATCGATCACTGGCAGGACGGAATGCTGTTTGCCACCGTGCGCATGTCGCCACGCCTCGGGGCCGGGATTGCGTCGTTCGATGCGCAAAAGGCCAAGGCTATGCCGGGGGTGAAAAAGATCGTTGATCTCGGCACCGGCATTGGCGTGATTGCCAGCAACACCTGGCTTGCATTTCAGGCCGCGGATGCACTGCAGATAACGTGGAAAGATGCCCCCTACCCACCGGAAACAGAGCAGATCTTTGCGCGGATCTCAGCGGCGTTTTCAGCCCCACCCAATGCGGTTCTGCGGGACGATGGCGACAGTGAAGCGGCGCTTGCCCGTGCCGATCAAGCTGCGGTCGTCACTGCCGAATACCGGGTTCCATTTCTGGCCCATGCGACGATGGAGCCAATGAATGCCACCGCCCTTTACGAGGGTACAAGCCTGACGCTCTGGGTGGGGAACCAATCTCCGGTCATCAACCGTGACCACGCCGCAAGGGCTGTCGGCCTGCCGACCGAGGCGGTCAAGGTGGTGACCACGTTTATGGGCGGCGGGTTCGGGCGGCGCGGGGAATATGATTTCAGCGTTCTGGCCGCGCGGCTGGCCCGGGAAATGCCCGGCATCCCGGTCAAGACCACGTGGAGCCGCGAAGAGGACATGCGCCACGACTATTACCGCCCCGGCGCTATCGCCCGGATGCGTGGAGTTATGGGGCCGACGGGGCCTCTGGTCCTTGACGCACATATTGCTGCGCCATCGGTCACGCGGCAATCTTCGCGGCGTCTGGCGGGGTTTGCAACGCCGGGGCCCGATCGCGGTCTGGTCGAAGGCGCGTTTGATCAGCCCTACGGTATTCCCGACTACAGGGTTGCCGGTCATATCGCTGATCTTGCCGTTCCAATCGGATTCTGGCGGTCGGTTGGTAACTCCTACAACGGGTTTTTTCACGAAAGTTTCATGGATGAACTGGCGCATGCAAAAGGTCTGGACCCGGTGGCCATGCGCCTTGACCTGATGCGCAAGGTCCACATGCCCTCATTCAAGGTCGTCGAGCGTGTCGCCGAAATGGCGAACTGGACTGGCAAGACCGAAAACGGCGTCGGCCGCGGGGTTGCCTTTACCTATTCCTTTGGTGCCCCGACCGCCGAGATCGTTGAAATTCGCCAAACGGCCGAGGGGATCCGGATTCACAAGGTCTGGGCGGTGACCGATGTCGGCGTGGCGCTTGACCCGCGTAATATCCGCGCGCAGGTCATGTCGGGGATCATCTTTGGCCTGTCCGCGGCGGTCAACGGAAAGATCACCTTTGCCAATGGCGAGGTCGAGCAGGGAAACTTCCCCGATTATGATCCCTTACGCATGCACAATGCCCCAGCCGTTGCGGTGGAGGTGCTGGAAAACCAGTCGCGGATCAGCGGTATCGGCGAGCCGGGAACCCCGCCCTCGATGCCGGCTCTGGCAAATGCGGTGTTCGATCTGACTGGAAAACGGGTGCGCGAATTGCCGCTGAACCGGCTGGCCGATTTCATTTGAGCCGAGATTGCGCGCAGCTATTGGGCCGCCAGAGTTTGAACCTCTAACCCCTGCAGATCATCGTATTTTGCTGCGTAATACGCGGCATTGCGGGCCAGATCGTCCAGCGACGACAGGATGAACTCCACCTCGGTATCCGACATCAGAAAGCTGAGGTTCAGGCGGGTAAAGCCGGGCTTGGCCGCGTCATTACCATCGAGGACAGCGCGTCGAATCTTGGCCGAGGTGGCGTCGCTGATATTCAGCAGGCGATGCACATAAGGCCCCGCGCAGGCGCAGCCCCCACGCGCCTGAATGCCGAAATGATCGCTGAGCATGCGGGTAAACAGGTTGTGGTCCACCAGCGCGCCCTGCCTGTCGCGCACCAGAAAAGACAGGATGGGCAGGCGCGCCTTGTCGGTGCCCCCCAGCAGGATCAGGTTGGGGTGGTTGCGAAACAGAGCCATCGCCCGGGCGCTGAGATCGCGGTTGCGCGCGCTGATGGCCTCTTGCCCGAGGCTGTCCTTGACCATGATGGCAAGGGCGGCGCGAATATCGCCGAGGATATTGGGGGTGCCGCCTTCCTCGCGCTCTTCCAGACGCGAGGCATAATCCTGCACGTGGCGATTGACAAAGGCGACAGTCCCCCCTCCCGGCGCCGAGGGGATCTGTGCGCTGACTGCGTCCCGCCGCACGATCAGAACGCCAGAGGCCCCGGGGCCGCCGACGAATTTATGCGCAGAAAGGGCGACGGCGTCGATAAAAAGCCCCTCTTCGGGTTGCATGCGGATGCGCAGATAGGGGCCGCCGCCGGCATAATCCCAGACGATGCGCCCGCCGGCAGCCTTGATCAGCCGCGTGACCGGGATGACATCTGTGGTGATGCCGCTGACGTTGGAGGCCGCTGAGAACGCGCCGATCAACATTCCCGCGCCCGCAAGCGAGGCCAGCACCTCGGAGAGATGGCTTAGATCCGGGCCGCCGCGCCTTGGGTCTTCGGAAATTTCGATCACTGTTGCGCCACTTTCCCGCCACGGCAAAAGGTTCGAGTGGTGCTCATACGGGCCGACGAGGACATGCACCTTTTCCCCCGCCGCGATGGCCTGTTTCACCCCAAACAGGTGAACCAGCTTGTTCAGGGCTCCGGTTGCTCCAGCGCCGCTGAAGATTGCCGCATAGCGGCTCTGATCGGCCCCGGCGCTGTCAAGAATGATGTCTCGCGCCTGTTCACGCAGACGCGTCATGAAGCCGCCGGTAAAGGAGGCCTCGGTGTGGCTGTTGGCATAAAAGGGCAGGATTTCATCCATGATCAGGGTTTCGATCTGCCTCAGGGCGCGCCCGGAGGCGACGTAATCGGCATAGACCAGCGGTTTTGGCCCAAAGGCCCCGGGAAAGGTCGCGCCCGCACCGATCTGCCCGGCGTGAATTGTCGCGGCAAGGTCGGGGGTGGTGGCAAGGCGGGCGGCAAAACGGCTGAGGGGGGTTTGCTGCTGCTCTGAGGTATTTCCATCGGCTCTATCGGGCATTGGTGACTCCATTCCAGCTTGAATGGATTATATGAATGGAATAGTAGAAGATCATGACAAAGTTCATATGGTATTTGTACGAATAATGGGTCAAACAATCGAAAAACATCCAAAAGTAGATCATATTGATCGAAAGATTCTAGACTGTCTGCAGCGCGATGCGAATCTGTCCCAGCGCGACGTCGCCGAGCGGGTGGGCCTGTCCCAGAATGCCTGCTGGCGACGGTTGAAACGTCTTACGGACGCCGGGATCCTCAAGGGGTCGCGGGCCTGTGTCGATGGCCGCGCGCTGGGTCTGGATCTGACCGTTTTTGTCATGATCAAGACGCGGCACCATTCGATGGAATGGTCCGAGCGCTTTCGCAAGCATGTCGAGACCATCCCCGCGGTTGCCGAATTGCACCGGATCGGCGGCGATTGGGATTACATGCTGAAAATCGTGACCCGTGGCATGGCCGGATATGACGCGGTTTACCGACGCCTGATCACCGGCTTTGAGCTGGAAACGATCACCGGGTTTTTCTCGATGGAGACCATTCTGGACGACCGACCGCTGGACATCGGTTGAGCGCGCCCGGCCTTGAAGCGCCCGAGGCGCACCACGAGCGTTGAAATTTTTGGGGGTGCCTGATACGATCACGGTGGCAGGAGAATACAGGCAGACCCTTACCAAACCGGGAAACAGTTGCGTTGGGGGTGTGATGAAAACGGGTCAAAGTCGTATGCGAAAAGGCGCGGGCACATTTGTTGCCGTGCTTGGTTTGTTGATGATGTTGCTGCCCGGTCAGGCTGCTGCGGGCACCAATCTTTTGTATATTCTGGACGCTTCGAACTCGATGTGGGGGCAGGCCGGGGGGCAGAGCAAGATTGCCACGGCCAAGCGCGTCATGGAACAGTCCCTTGCAACGCTTGCGGATTCGGTAACTCCGGGCCTTATGCTTTATGGTCACAGGCGGCGCAACGATTGCTCGGATGTTGAACTTGTGGCGCCCCTGGGCACGGCCTCGCGCGGGCAGTTGACGACTCTGATTCAGAAAATCTCACCAAAGGGAAAGACGCCCATCGCCCGGGCGCTGGAAATGGCCGGGAAGGCGTTTGCAGGGCGGCTGGAGGACAACAACGCGGTTCTGCTGATCTCTGACGGGATTGCGACCTGTGGGGGCGACCCTTGCGCTGTGGCCGAAGAACTGGCCAAACGGGGGATCAGGCTGCAGATCAACGTCGTGGGGCTGGACGTGGACAAGAGCGCCCGGGCGCAGCTGACCTGCATCGCCAAAGCGGGCAACGGGCAGTATTTCGATGCCCGCAATGCCAAGGATTTCAAACTGGCCATTGCCAAGGTTCAAAAACAGACCGTCGCGCGCAAGACGCCGCCCAAACCAGCCCCTAAACCCAAGGCGCAACCGCTTTATTTCGAGGACCAGTTTGATGGCAATGCCCTGTCCGCGGACTGGATCATGTTGAACCCCGACCCGGAAACCTATCTGGTCGAGGATGGAGTTCTGACATTGGTTGCCCATGACGGTCTGCCAACGGGGCAGGCCCGGGGAGTCAATGTTCTCAGCCTGAAAAAGCCCTTGCCCAAGGGCGACTGGAGCGCAACTGCCCGGATCCTCTTTGCGCCGCAAACCATGGGCGAGCGGGTGTCGTTTGGTCTGGCCGGCAAGGAGGACGATGGGATTTTTGCCCAGATGGTTGCCGACACCGTCAATTACGACAAGACCAATATCAATCTTGATGCAGTCAAGATCAGCCACGGCAAACGCACTGGGTTCAGCCGCACGGTCTATTATGTCACCGGCCGCAATCTGGCCGCGCGCGGACGGTTCTTTGGCGCCAATATCACTGCGGTCGATCTGCAGCTTTCCAAGCACGGGCGCAAATACACCGCCCGGATGCGCGTTGAACCCCGACCCGGGGTGGGCGGCGACAGCGTTCCTGATGGCAAATGGAAACACGTTCAAAGCCTCAGTTCGCTTAGGTCTCCGGGGGATCACCTGATACTGAGCTTTGGAAGCCGCAGTTCGGACTATCTGCCGCACGGCGGTGAGGGGGTGATCCGCGTTGACTGGATCAAAATATCGACTCCCTAGGAGGTATTTGACAGATTTTCAGCAGTTGAGAGGAAGATATGAACATGGTGACGGTGAAACGGACAATCCTTGGCGCGGCGCTTTCGGTGCTGGCGGCCTCTGCACAGGCCGGGATCTATTTTCAGGACGGGTTTGACGGCGATAGCCTGTCAAAGGACTGGACGATCGAGCGTGAAAACCCTGACAATTATGTCGTTGAATCAGGGGGGTTGACGCTGCTGGTGCCGGACCGGACCTCGCCGCTCTATGGCAAGGCGCCCAACACGCTGGTTCTGACCAAGCCGCTTCCAAAGGGCGACTGGACGATGACCGTCAGGCTGAAATTCACCCCCCAAACCATGGGCGAGGAATTCCGCATGGGGGTTGCCAAGGATGCCAAGAACGCCCTGTTCTCGATTTTCTGGCTGGATACGACGAATTATGACAACACCGATATCAACCTGATGGCGCGCAAGCTGTCGCATGGCAAAAAGACATCCTTTGGCACCACGCTTTACAAGATCAGCGGGCGTAACCTTGAAGGGCGGGGGTCGGTCTTTCCCGAGAATATCGCCGCGGTCGATCTGCAACTGCAAAAGAAAAAGCATAATTATATCTCGCGGATGCGTCTTGAGCCGGTTTCCCCGGGCTCTGACGGGGCACCTGACGGGAAATGGCACGAAGTGCAAAAGCTGACGTCGCTGCGTTCGCCGGGAAATAAGGTTTTTCTGACGTTTGGCAGCTACAGTTCCGACTATTTGCCGCACGACGGCGAAGCGCTGATCGTGGTGGATTCGGTGACTATCGAGACGCCATGAACCATCGGTGGATCCGGAGCCGGCTACCGGGGCAGGGCGGGCGGTTGCGGAAACGAGAGTCAGCCGGCCCATGCCTTGGCGTCAGGGGTTTGCACCAGACGGGGCGTTTGGATCCGTGCCGGGCTTGACCAAGACCAGTTCGGCTGTGATCAGGACCGGGTTTTTCCCCTCGATCAGAGCGCCGCACATGTGCTGGCCATCCAGCCCGACAAGGCAGACCTCAAGGTCAACGGTTGCGTGCTCGAGGTCCACATGTCCGGCTGTGACGAGGGCCTCGGTGGCAAAGCTGTCCATGACGCGCCCGTCGGTGAAATGGGCGCCAATGATGCTGCCGACCCCGTGAACGTTGGCCTGTTGCCAGCCCGCGTTTTGGCAGCAATCCGCCACCGCCCTGCAAATGTCCGTATTCGGTCCAACGCGCAACAACAGGCCGTTGAAATCGTCCGGCGGCGGCAAGATTGCCCGTGGCTTGAACAGATCAAAGCGCGTTTCGGGATCGCCCACGCGTTCAAACCGCGCGTGTTGAAACCCCAGCGCGGTTACCGTGACGGGAGCTGAGGGAATGCAGGTTTCAATCAGAAAATGGCCCATCAACGGCACGCCATCGGCACCCTCGAGAATGCCGTGGCAGTGAAAGAATGGCTGACCGTCGCTCTGGCCACAATCAATTCCCGCATCAACGATTCGCCCCGGCATTGCCGGATATCGCGTCGGCGAATACCACGCGACGTGATCGCGGTCGGGCGATTGATCCGGAATCACATAGCTCAGGGCCGAGACCGGAACATCCCGGATCCTGACATAGCCCCCGGCGCTTTTGTGGCGCGCAAGTTCCTGCGGCAAGGATTTTGACAGGGCGATGCCCGCAGGCAGGTTCAGAACAATTTCGGTTACCTTGCAGGCGGCGGTCTCGATCGCCTCACCACGGGGGCCGGGTTGGGTGATTTTGCGGGGCGGCGCGCTCAATTTTCATGCCCTTGCGCAGATTTTTGCTGCAGATAGGTTTCACGCACCAGCCGTTTCGGGATCTTGCCATATCCCGATTTTGGCAGGCTGTCCCAGAACTGAAAATCCTTTGGCATCTTGTAGCTGGCGATCTTTGCCTTCAGGAAATCGCGCAGCTCGGCCTCCGAGGGAGGGGGGGTGCTGTTGGCGACACAGACGGCCACACCGATTTCGCCCCATTTCGGGTCGGGAACACCGATCACGGCAACCTCCGAGATGCCGGGGTGGTTCAGTATTTTTTCTTCGATTTCACGCGGGTAGATATTCGATCCCCCCGAGATATACATGTCGGATTCGCGCCCGGTGATATAGAGAAACCCCTCGGCGTCCATATGGCCCAGATCGCCGGTCCTGAACCAGCCGTTTCGAAACGCCTTGGCGTTGGCCTCGGGATTGTCCCAGTAGCCGGCAAAGACCGCCGGGCCGATCACGCAGATCTCGCCGGTTTCTCCGGGGGCAAGCGGAGTGCCATTCCGATCCTGAATTTCGATCTGGATTCCGGTCCGGGCGTAGCCACAGGTCCCCGGGCGTGGGTCATGCGCGGCGTCATGCAGATGGCGCGGTAGTACGGTGATATTTCCGGTCACCTCGCCCAGCCCGAAATATTGCACCAGAACCTGCCCCAGCTTTTGCAGCGCCAACACTTGATCGACGCGATACATGGGCGCGCCCGCATAGATGACGGTTTTCAGGCTGGAGTGATCTACCTGATCGACTGCAGGGTCCTCGACCATCATTTTCAGGATGGTCGGCACGGCAAACAGGTTGGTAACGCGATATGTTTCGACCAGCTGCCAGATCTCGGCGGCGTCAAAGTGGCCTGCTGCGGGCAGAACACTGGTTGCGCCGCGTGCCATCGCCAGTATCGCGTGCAGGCCCGCCGCATGGGTCAGAGGGGCCACCACCAGCGCCGTGTCGTTCTCGTCCATTCCCGGCATCAGATCGGCAAGATGGTTGGTGACGACAAACCCCATCTGCCCATGGGTCAGCACCGAGGCCTTGGGCTTGCCAGTCGTTCCCGAGGTAAAGAACAGCCAGCAGGGGTCGTCGCGCTGAACCGCGGCAACCGGCACCGTTTGGCCCAGATTGGCGGCGACAATCCCGTCATAGTCGGGACCGAACGTGGCCGCGCCGATGGCGATCGTAAAGGCGACGCGCGATTGACAAATGGCTGCGTGCTGAGGAAAGTCCGCGTGGCAGATCATCCCTTTGGCGCCGCTCAGTTCGGCCTGCCATTCGATATCGCCCGGCATACCTCGGAAATTTGCTGGTACCCAGATTGCACCCAGCTGAAAACAGGCCAGCATGCTTTCAAACAACTGGTTGCAGTTGGGCGACTGAACGAGGATGCGGTCGCCCTTGGTGACGCCATAATCCCGCGACAACGCATGAGCCATGGCGTTGACGCGGCTCCAGAGCGTCTGCCAGCTCCAGCTTTTTTCGCCCCAGATCATGGCATCGCGGGCGGGAAACCTCTGCGCCGACTGCCGGGCGAAATGGGCAAGATTCATGACGCGCGTGGACGGAGGGGTGACGGGGGGGGGTATTGCCATGCTCGGTCTCCCTGCAGATTATTGTTGCCCTAACCTGAAAATTAGTATGACGCGCGACGGAAAATGACAACCGGCCATCCGAAAGCGCTACTGTGGCCAACGGTTTTGGGGCAGGGGTTACTTTTCGACCACCAACGGTGCCATCACGGAAGACATCGTACTTCAGTACTTGGAAGAGCACATCGCTGATCCTACCGGCGCTAGCCGGTAGTCGTTCAGTTTTTTTCGCAATATGGCCGTGCCATCCTCGGCGGCTGCGTGAACCTGAAAAACTGACTTGGCGATATCAAGCCCAACAAGGGCAATGCTGTGCCACATGAAAACCTCCTGTTTGCTGCGCATACCTCCAATTTTGCGCCACCGTTAGGGTTTGGCGAAAGGGGGTATCCATACCATTATGCAAGGCGCAAACTGAAGGAAGTGCACGACAGCGACGCTTCACCGATCGCCGCCGAGGGCCTGCGCAAGATTGCTGAGTTCTACAAGATCGAGGCCGAAATCTGCGGCACCTCCCCGGGCCAGCGCCTATCGGCCCGCAAGGCGCGCACCAAGCCGCTAATGGACGACTTCTACATCTGGCTGAAAGCGCAACTGGCCCGCGTCTCGGGCAAGTCCCGCTTGGGCGAAAAGCTGTGTTATATCAACAGCCATTGGGCCTGTTTGCAGGTCTTCCTGACCGACGGCCGCGTCGAGATCGACAGCAACGCCGCCGAACGCGCGATGCGCCCAATCGCCCTGAACCGAAAAAAAGCCTTGTTCGCCGGTCACGATACTGGCGCCGAAAACTGGGCCGTCATCGCCTCGCTCATCGAGACCTGCAAGCTCAACGGCGTCGAGCCCTTCGCCTACATCAAGGCAACGCTCGAAGCCATCGCAGCAGGCCACCCGGCGTCCCAAATCGATGATCTAATGCCTTGGGCGTTCAAAATAGCGTCAAGCTGAAATCAGCACGGTTTGTGCACACCGCTTACTTTTTTCCGTAAACGGTGCGAGCACCTTTCAATTACCCACAAGTCGGTGGGGCCTCGGGATTTGCAGCATTGAATCCGTCGACGAGGTCCGCCAATCGCGAGAATCCTCGCCAAATGACGGTTGTTCCTGGCGGC
>Ga0256829_1003248_pt1 | contig 11407 bp, 11 predicted proteins | sample 131447metaG_FD_185979 | JGI IMG/M metagenome (GOLD analysis project Ga0256829, IMG submission 185979) | Hydrothermal vent microbial communities from Lau Basin, Pacific Ocean - 131-447 | ecosystem: Environmental > Aquatic > Marine > Hydrothermal vents | place: Pacific Ocean: Lau Basin | collected... | reverse complement strand
CATTTGCAGGAGCAACAATTGCCTATTTTAGTATATTAACTGATTATGGATTTAATCTTACAGCTACAAGAGAAGTTAGTATTTATAGAGATAATAAAGAAAAACTAAATGAAATATTTAGTAGTGTTATGATTATAAAATTAATATTAATGATAATATCTTTTATATTACTTTTAATATTGATTTTTAGTTTTAATAAATTTAGACAAGATTATGAAATATTTATATTAACATTTGGAATGGTAATAGGTCAGGTATTATTTCCACAATGGTTTTTTCAGGGGATAGAGAGAATGAAATATATAACATTCCTAAATATTTTGGCAAAAGTTATATTTACAATAGCAATATTTGTTTTTATACACAAAAGTAGTGATTTTTGGAAAGTTCCTTTAATTAATTCATTAGGATTTATAGTAGCTGGAATATTAGCTTTATATATAATTTTTAAAGATTTTAAGATTAAATTTTCTTTTCAATCATTTAATACATTAAAACATTATTTTTTAGATGGTTGGCATATATTTATATCAGGTATATTTACTTTATTTTATACCATTACTCCTATATTTTTATTAGGAATTTTTACAAATAATGTAATAGTAGGATATTATTCAATTGCAGAAAAAGTAATAAAAATTGCTAGTAGCATATTTAATCCTATTAATAGTGCTTTTTATCCATTTATTATTAAAAAAATAAAAGCATCAAAAAAGGAGGGATTGAGAATATTAAAAAAATTAACTTTATATTCTTTTTATGTAATGTTAGTTATTACAATATTTATTTTTATGTTTTCTCCTTATATTATTTTTTTAATTAGTGGAAAATATATTCAAGAGTCTATTGATTTATTAAGAATACTTTCTTTTTTTCCTATAATAATTATATTAGCAAAAATTTTTTCTTTTGATTATTTAATAGCAAATGGTTATCAAAAATATTTAGTAAAAATTTATTTTTATAGTGCTATGTTAAGTATTTTTTTATTTGTAATATTAATACCTTTGTTTAAAGCTAAAGGAACAGCTATAAGTGTAATTATTGTAGAAGTGTTTGCTACTTTTTATATGTATTTGGTTATTAAAAAAAAAGGATTGTTGTGAAACAAGAAAAATTAGTATCTATTGCTATTGCAACATATAAAGGAGAAAAATATATAAAAGAACAGATAGAATCGATATTAAATCAAACATATAAGAATTTAGAAATTATTATTTGTGATGATAATTCGACTGATAATACTTTTAATATTTTGAAAGAGTATGCTAAAAAAGACAAAAGAATTAAACTTTATAAAAATAAACAAAACTTAGGTTATGTAAAAAACTTTGAAAAAGCAATTTCTTTGTGTCACGGAGATTATATAGCATTGAGTGATCAAGATGATATATGGTTAAAAGAAAAAATTAAAATTTTATTGGATAATATAGGAAATTTTGATTTGATTCATTCAGATACTTATTTGATAGATGAAAATGGGGAAATTCTTCATAAAAGTTATTCTAATTTTGCAAAAAAACAACTCAATCCAAAAGATATAATTGAATTAGCATTTACTCCAATGGTCACTGGATGTACATGTATGTTTACAAAATCTTTAAGAAATAAAGTGTTACCATTTTGTAATAAAATAGATGTTCATGATTTATGGATATCTTTGGTCGCTTTTAAAAGTAACGGTATAAAATATTATGATAAAGCATTAATTAAATACAGACAGCATTCTAATAATCAAATTGGAGCTTTAAAATATAAATATTCTATTATTGATAAAATTAAAAAAATTAATAATATAAATTTGATAAAGAAAAATTTATTCAAATATATTGAAAGAAATTATTGTAGAATAAAATGTATTAAGAAATTAGATTTAACTGAAAGTGAAACATACTATTTGAACCTTTTAGAAAAAAGGAATAATTATCTAATATCTTATAATATTAAATATTTTTATTATACAGTGAAAATAATTAAGAAAGTAGAATTAAATAAATCGCTATTTAAAAAATATGTTGAGTTTTTTACTATTTATTTTAAGTATTTATTTTTTTGCTCAAAGGATAGTAATTGAAAGTATGTACCGTAATAGTAACTTATGGAAATAGATTTCATCTTTTAAAACAAGTTATGGATGCTTGTTATAAAGAGGGTGTAGATAAAATAATAGTAGTTGATAATGCTTCAGTTAAAAATAGTAGAGATAAGTTAAAAGAATATGAAAGTAAAAATCAAGAGAGACTAAAAGTCATATATTTAGATGAAAATACAGGCTCAGCAGGTGGGTATAAAAGAGGACTTGAAGAAGCTTATAATTGCAAAGATTGTGAATTTATATGGCTTTTAGATGATGATAACAAGCCACAAAAAGATAGTTTAAAAGTTTTAAAAGAATTTTGGAATAGGTTAGATGTAGGGAATAAAAAAGAAAAAATTACATTACTTTCATATCGTCCTGATAGAATCCAATATAAAGAAGCTATAATGACAAATAATCCTGATTTGGTTTTAGGTAGGAAAAATAGTTTTTTAGGATTTCATATTTTAGATTTACCTAAAAAAATCATAAGAGTAATAAAGCGAAAAATGGGAATGCAAATATTTACTGAAAATCTTAATATCAAAAGTGGTAAAGTATCAGTAGCACCATATGGAGGTATGTTTTTTCATAAAAGTTTGATAGATACTATTGGGTATCCACGAGAAGAATTTTTTGTATATGCAGATGACCATGAGTGGAGTTATAGGGTAACTAAAAATAGTGGGGAAATTTATGTTGTTTTAGATAGTGTTTTGGAGGATATTGATACTTCTTTAGGACTTAGAGGAACTCATACATCATTATTTTATTCACTGCTAAATAAAAGTGAAAATTTTAGGCTATATTACTCAACAAGAAATAGAATTATTTTTGAAAATATTTTTTGCAATAATACTATTATGTATAATTTAAATAAGTATGTTTTTAATTTCATATTAAAAATGTATGTTAATAATAACAACCAAAATAAGTACACAATATATTATAAGGCAATTATGGATGGTTTTAATAATAATTTTAAAGGTTTTAAGAATGAAGCAAAAAGATAATTATAGTAGTTTTTTAAGAAGATGTAAAAATGTATAATAAAATTTATATTTTACATGAATACGGTGCAAATTCTCATTATAGAGCATTAGATTATTTAGCTAAAAAAAATAATACAGAGTTGGTTTATAGAGAGTTTAGTATAGTTAAGAATATAATTAAAGCTGTTGTGAAATTTGATTTAAAACTCTTTACAAAACAATTTATTAATGTATATTTTCTGTTAAATTTAATATTTACAAAAAATAAAAAAATTGTATTAGGTATTGCACCTTATGATTTTAGATTAATATTTTTAAGTTTTATACTAAAAAATCATAAAGTGTATTATCATACATCGTGGACTTGTTGGGATAAAAGTTATTTTCCAAAAAAACTATTTGTAACTGATTGGCTTATTGCTTTTTGGGAAAGATTTCTTCAAGAAGATGTTATAAAAATATTTGCTGTTACGACTCAAACAAAAAATGAATTAATTAATAATTTAAATATAAATGAAAATAAAATTAATGTTGTTTATCACTCTTTTGATAATAAAGTTTTTAAATATTTTAATAATGAAAATATAGAATTAAATTTTGTATATGTTGGTAGATTAGTATTAGAAAAAGGAATTGATGAAATATTGGATTATTTTATAAGTCATCAAAATATTAATTTATCTATTGTTGGAAATGGTCCTTTATTAGAAAAAGTGAAAAGTCATGCAACTAAATATAAGAATATTGAATACTTAGGTTATATTACAGATCAAGAAGAATTAGTAGAAATATATAATCAGCATAATTATTTACTATTAAATTCAAAAAAAGTTGGTAATTGGGAAGAGTTGTTTGGTATGGTTATTATTGAGGCTATGGCTTGTGGGGTTGTACCAATAACTACAAATCATAAAGGTCCTATAGAAATAATAAAGAATAAAGTAGATGGTTATATCTTATCTGAAAAGAAATATATAAAAGAATTAGATATGCTAATAGATAATCATTCTCAAAATTTGTATAAAAATATTCAAGAACAAGCTCTAAATAAAGCTGAAAAATATACAATAAAAAATATATCAAAAAAATGGGAAAATATTTTAAATGAAAGATAAAATTTATATAATATTACTGAATTATAATGGTTGGATGGATACTATCCAATGTTTAGAAAGTATACTCAAATCTGATTATCAAAATTATCAGATAATAGTAATAGATAATGATTCACCAAATGATTCTATGAATTATATTATAAATTGGGCAGAAGGAAAACAAGAAGTAATATATGATGAAAAATTAGAATTAAGATATTTAATTCAACCTTTTAAAAAGAAACCTTTAGATTACATTTTTTATAATAGAAAAGAAGAAGCTTTAAAGATAAAATTTAAAAAAGAAGTAAATAAAGTAAAGAATCCTATAATTTTTATCCAAGCAGGTGAGAATAGAGGTTTTGCTGCAGGTAATAATATTGGAATAAAATATGCATTGAAAAAAAATGATTTTGAGTATATTTGGCTTTTAAATAATGATACGGTAATTAAAAATGATACATTATCGAAATTACATGAATATTCTAAACAAAATTTAAATTCTTTAATTTCATCAAGATTATTAAATGAAGACAATACAATACAGGCAGATGGTGGAAACATAAATAAATATTTTTTAACTTCATCCCATATTAATTCTAATAAAAACTTAAATGATAAAATAGATTATAAAATACCTAGTTATCTGGTAGGTGCATCATTATTTATTAATAAAAAAATTTTAAAAGATATTGGATTATTATCTGAGGAGTATTTCTTATATTATGAGGATTTAGATTATTCATTAAAAGCTATTAAAAAAGGCTATGCTTTAAAAGTATGTCATGAGTCTATTGTTTATCATAAGGACGGTTCTTCTACAAAAAAAGTTAATAAAGATTTTATTGTTAATCATTATTTTAGAAATAGATTGAAAATTGCAAAGAAATTTAATTTTACATTGTTTACAGTAAAAATGGGGATGTGTATTTCTATATTTAAAAGATTAATTTATGGAAATATAAATGAAGCAAAGATTATATGGGATATATTAAAAAATGAGCAATAAATTTTTATTTTTATTATTTTTATTATTTTTATTTTCAGGAGCAGATAGAATTTCTTTCTCCTTAGCAAGTATGCATATTAGATTTGTACAAATAATGGTAATATTTATTTTATTTTACTTTTACTATAAAACTAAATTGTTTACTATTAGTATCAATAATCTCTTATTATATATTATTTTTATTCTTTCTTCAATAATAAGCTTATCATATGATATTAATATGAAATCTATTGCATTCGAATTATATCTAGTGTTTAATTATATATTTATATATTGGTTGACTATTAATATATCTAAACAATTCAAGCTCTCTAATGTATTGAAATATTATTTATTGAGTATGAAAATTATATCAATATATACTATATTACAATTTATATTAGGTCAAATGGGTATTGCAGATCCATTTTTTGCTAAATACTATCAATGGGGAATAACAAGACCAGCTGTATGGTTTTATGAACCATCCTATTTAGCGATTAGTTTGATTATTTATTTTTCTATGTCTTATTATCTATTTATGAATATAAAATATATTGATAAATCATTTAAGATAAAACAACATTTATTAATTTCAACATTAGCTGTTATTTCTAGTACATCATCAACTGCTTATGTTGGTTTATTATTATCTTTATTAATAATAACTTTTTTATCTAAAAAAGTTAAATTAATTAAAAAATTAATATTAATATTATTTATAACATTTTTTTTATCAATAATTTTTATTGCTATAAATAATTTATCAAATGGATTTATTGAATATCAATTAGTTAGATTAAATGTTACTTCTTTGCAACAATTAAATGGAGTTAGTGGAGGTAGAGTGGAAGGATGGTTTACATTGATTAATGCGATAAAAGAAAATCCTTTATTTGGTATAGGTGGTGGTAATTATTTTATCATGAATGGAGTCGTAGCTACTAATGTAACTTTAGAATTGATAGCAGAGTTGGGATTAATAGGATTTACTATATTTATTATATTGTTTAATTATCCTATAATTTATTATTTACTAAATAAAAAAAGATTTTCTCAAGAAGCAAAAATATATATAAATTCTTTATTGTTTTCTTTATTTATAAGCTTAATAATTTGGCAAGCAAATCAAAATTATATGAGAATTTATATGTGGGTTCATTATGCTTTAATTTATTCATTTATTTTTTATGCTAAACAAGGAAAAAAATATGAATATATTAATTGATACAAGATACTTAGAACAACAAAATACAGGAATAGCAGTTGGATTAAAAGCTTTTTTAATGGAATTAGAGGAAATAATTGATTTAAAAAAATTTAAGATTTATCTATTGTATCAAAGAGAAAAAAAGTTTCATTCTGACTCATTTGAGTATATTCAAACAGATACAAAATTGTTTTCTATAAAAGAACATTTAGAATTTTATAAAATTTTTAAAAGATATAATATTGATATTTTTTATTCACATCATTTTATATCTCCAATATTTAAAAAAAATGTAAAAGTAATAAATATTATACATGATTTAATTCCTTATAAAGTAGATGTTTTATCTCCTTTAGGAAAACTTTATTATAAAATTATGAATAGTATAACGATGAAGTATTCTGATGTTATAGCAGCAAATTCTTATGCTACGAAAAATGATATTAAAGATATCTTTAAACGAAAAGATATAAAAGTAATTTATCACTCTTACAATAGAAATAAATTAAATATTTTTGATGATAATATTTTAGATAAGTTAAATTTACAAGGAGATAGTTATTTTCTTTTTGTGTCATCTTTGAAAAAACATAAAAATTATAAAAGAGTTATAGAAGCATTTAAACAATTTAATAATGATAAAAATTATAAATTGATTTTGGTTGGTAAAGATAACCAAAATATTAGTAACGATGAGATTTTATTTACTGGATATGTTAGTGATGAAGAATTAAATAGCTTGTATCGCAATGCAAGTGCCTTAATCTTTCCATCGTTAATTGAAGGATTTGGTGTACCGATATTAGAAGCTCAATATCATAAATGCCCTATTATTACATCTAATATATCTTCTATGCCTGAAGTTGCAGGAAAAGGTGCATTGTTTGTTAATCCTTTAAAAGCAGAAGAAATAATCAAAGCTTTTTCTACAGTTTTAGATACTGACACAAGAAAAGAGTTAATAATAAATGGTGTAGAAAATCTAAATAGATTTAATTGGAAGCAATATACAAAAGAAATGATTAATATATTTGAGGAGTTAAAAAAATGAAGATTTTACAATTAGGAAAACATTATCCTTTTCATTATGGAGGGATAGAAAAGTTTTATTTTGATTTGGCAATAGAATTAAATCAACAAAATATTGAGTGTGATATTTTTTGTGCAAATGAAAACAAATACAATAAGATTTTTTATGAGGACAATGTTAAAGTTATTAGCTTTGGTAGATTTGCTTTTAAAGCTTCTACTTCATTATCATACAAAGTATTTTTTGAACTAAAAAAGATTATAAACCAATATGATGTTTTGCATGTTCATCTCCCTGATCCAATGATAGTTGTTGCCTTATTTGTATTAAGACCTAAACAACCTATTATACTTCATTGGCATAGTGATATTGTAAAACAGAAAAAATTAAAAAAGCTATTTTTACCTTTTCAAAATTGGATTTTGCATAGAGCAAATAAGATAATTGCTACTTCACCAAATTATATTAAATCATCTGAAGATTTACAAGATGTCAAATCTAAATGTATAGCAATTCCTTCAGGATTAAATCCAAATCGATTAGTGGTTAATGATAAACGATTAGAAGAACTAGAAAATGAATATAAAGGTAAAAAAATTATATATTTCTTTGGAAGAATGGCAGAATATAAAGGGGTAGAATATTTAATACAATCTGTTCAATATTTTTCAAATCATTATCATTTTATTATAAGTGGTGGTGGAGATACAGTAAAATATAAAAAGATGGTAAAACAGATGAATATAGAAGACAAAGTAACTTTTACAGGAAGAATTGAAAATGAAGAGGTAGGAGCTTATTATAAGCTGTGCGACTTATTTGTTTTACCATCTATAACAAGGAATGAAGCATTTGGATTAGTACAATGTGAAGCTATGTTTTTTGGTAAACCAGTTGTTTCTACAAATATAGAAGGTTCAGGTGTTAGCTATGTAAACAAAAATGAAGAAACTGGATTAATAGTTCCAATTAAAGATTCTAAAGCTATATACGAGGCTTGTAAAAAAATAATGGATAATAAAGAATTATATAAACAATTTTCTGATAATGTAAAACTAAGATTTGATAAAATGTTTCATATAAATTCTATTGCAAAAGAGATTACTAAAATATACAAGGAGATAATAAAAGATGATAATAAGAACTAAAGCACCTCTTAGATTAGGTTTAGGAGGAGGGGGAACTGATTTAGATATATATGCAAGTAAATATGTTGGATATGTGTTAAATGCTACTATTTCATTATATGCTCATACTACATTAGAAGAATTAAATAATGGAAAAATTATTTTTCATTCTCTTGATTATGGGGAATATTTAGAAATTGATAGTCAAGAGTTTTTAGAATTAGATGGGAAAATGGATTTATATAAAGGAATTTATAATAGAATAGTGAAAGATTTTATTAAAAAACCACTTTCTTTTAAACTTACTACTTATTCAGATGTACCAAGTGGAAGTGGGCTTGGAGGAAGTTCTACATTAGTTGCTGCTATTATAAAGGCTTTTACAGAATGGTTTAATTTACCACTTGGAGAATATGATATAGCTAAATTAGCATATGAAATAGAGAGAGAAGATATTGGAATAGTTGGAGGAGCACAAGATCAATATGCTGCAACTTTTGGAGGATTTAATTTTATGGAATTTTATGGAAATAAAAAAGTAATAGTTAATCCTTTAAGAGTTAAAAATTGGATAATAGACGAATTAGAAGAAAGTATGGTTTTATATTTTACAGGCATACAAAGAAGTGCAAGTGTAATTGAAAAAGAAAAAGAAAATGTAATTAAAAAAGAAAAATCACTTGAAGCTATGCATGAAGTAAAAGAAGATGCAATAAAGATGAAAGAATATTTATTAAAAGGTGATATTAAAAATTTTGCTAAAATTTTAGCAAAATCTTGGAAAGCAAAAAAAAGAGTAAGCTCGGCTATTTCAAATAGTGAAATAGATATGATTTATAATCTCGCTATGGACAATGGGGCATATAGTGGAAAAGTGAGTGGAGCAGGGGGAGGTGGATTTATGTTTTTTATGGTAGAGCCTACTAAAAAATATCATTTAGTGAATTTGCTAAATAAGCAAAAGGGAGAAGTATTTAATTTTAATTTTACAAAGGAAGGAACAAAAGGATGGATAATATAATGAAAAATTTTATAGCAAATCAAATTAGAAAATCTTATGAAACAAAGAAAGCAATTTATGAAAATATAGAATTAATGGAACTTATAAAAAAAGTTTCAAAGGTAACTACAGAAGCTTACAAAAGAGGAAATAAAACTCTTGTAGCGGGAAATGGTGGAAGTGCAGCTGATGCACAACATATTGCAGGTGAATTTGTAAGTAAATTCTATTTTGATAGACCAGGATTACCATCTATAGCACTAAGTACAGATACGAGTATTTTGACTGCTATAGGAAATGATTATGGCTATGAAAAACTATTTTCAAGACAAATACAAGCAAATGGTGTAAAAGGTGATATATTTATAGGAATTTCAACAAGTGGAAATTCTGAAAATATTATAGAGGCTTTAAAAGAATGTAAATCTAAAGGTATTACGACTATTGGTTTAACTGGACAAAGTGGGGGAAAAATGAAAGAATTATGTGATTATTGTATATGCATTCCATCAGATGAAACACCTAGAGTTCAAGAATCTCATATTCTGATAGGGCATATTATATGTGCAGTAGTTGAAGAAGAAATATTTGGTAAAGGTTTTTAATGGAAGCTATTATTTTAGCGGGGGGCTTGGGGACAAGACTTCAAAGTGTAGTTTCTAGTGTCCCAAAACCAATGGCTCCTATAAATAATAAACCTTTTTTAGAGTATATTTTGGAATATCTAAATAATCAAAATATAAAAAGAGTTATTTTATCTGTTGGATATAAATGGGAAGTGATAAAGGATTATTTTGGTAATAAATATAAAAATATTGAATTAATTTATAATATAGAAAAAGAACAATTAGGCACAGGCGGAGCAATAAAAGATTCATTAAAATATGTAGAGAATGATAAAGTTTATGTTTTAAATGGGGATACGTTTTTTGATATAGATTTATCAAGTATGGAGTTAAAAGATAATTTAATAGAAATTGCATTAAAAGAAATGAAAAATTTTGACAGATATGGAGTTGTTGAAATAGATGAAAATGGGTATATTCAAAACTTTAAAGAAAAAGCTTATTATAAAGAAGGTTTAATTAATGGAGGAATTTATTTATTAAGTAGAGAAGTTTTCAATAGTTTTGATTTACCTAAAAAATTTTCTTTTGAATGGTTTTTAGAAAATAATTTTAAAAACTTAAAAGCAAAAGGAAAAATTTTTAATAGCTATTTTATAGATATAGGTATTCCAGAAGATTATAAAAAAGCAAAAAGGTATTTTAGTGAGAACTTTATTTTTAGATAGAGATGGAGTAATTAACAAAAAAAGAGAAAATGATTATGTAAGAAAGTGGGAACAATTTGAGTTTTTACCAAATGTAATAGAAGCTTTAAAAATATTAAATGATTTTTTTGATAGAATTATAATAGTTACGAATCAAAGAGGAATAGGTAGAGGATTAATGACTGAGAAAGATTTAGATGACATTCATCAAAAAATGTTATCTTTTTTAACAAAAGAAGAAATTAAAATAGATAAAATATATTATTGTCCTCATGATTATAAAAAAGAAATTTGTAATTGTAGGAAACCTGATATAGGGATGGCATTACAAGCTAAAAATGATTTTCCTGATATTGATTTTAAAAAATCTATAATGGTTGGAGATTCTTTATCTGATATTGAATTTGGAAAAAAAGTTGGAATAAAAAGTTTTTTAATAGGGGAAAAAGGGAGTTTTAAAGATTTATATGATTTTGTTATAAATTTAACAATTAATTTATAACCCCTTCCCCCCTATCATCACCCAAGCAGTTTTAAAAATAGTTTTAATTTCAAGCCAAATAGACCAGTTTTTAATGTAATATAAATCATACATAAGTTTTTGATAAGCATCTTC
>Ga0256829_1003247_pt1 | contig 11408 bp, 8 predicted proteins | sample 131447metaG_FD_185979 | JGI IMG/M metagenome (GOLD analysis project Ga0256829, IMG submission 185979) | Hydrothermal vent microbial communities from Lau Basin, Pacific Ocean - 131-447 | ecosystem: Environmental > Aquatic > Marine > Hydrothermal vents | place: Pacific Ocean: Lau Basin | collected... | reverse complement strand
GTGATTTGTATTTTGTTTGGAATACAGAAGTTGTCCGGCTGGCAGCATGGGCGCATTCACAAAGCAGGTGACGCACATATGAGTTTCCTTTTCGCGTTCGTCCTGATTTATGTTTGCCGGCTGATTCATTATTGCCCGGGCATGTGGATGCACCACCGTTCGTGCCGAGCCTGTTTGTCGAGATCCGCAAGCGTATGGGAGCTGATCTGTTTGAAGCGATTTTTTATATCCAGCTAAAAAAACGGTGAAACTTCAGATGTGGCTAAGTTACCGGGATGGTGGCGCAGGCAGGATAAGCAGGTAAACGAATGGGCGGGGCATCGAATGTGCCCCGCCCAGTTCAATCAGCGTGTGTGATTACCGTTTCACTTGCATTAGCGAAGAGAGCATCTGGTCGGTGGTCAGAATGGTTTTCGAGTTCGCCTCATAACCGCGTTGTACCACGATCAGTTTCACAAACTCTGCTGCCAGATCGACGTTGGATTGCTCCAGTGCGTAGGGGGAGATAGTGCCCATACCACCCACACCGGGCAGACCCAGCACCGGTGAACCCGATGCGATGGTTTCCTGCAGAAGGTTGTTACCGGTATGGTTGAGTACGGCATCATTGGGGAAGTTGGCCAAGGCGACCTGGTAGAGCGCACGCCGCTGACCATTGGTGAAGACACCGAAAATTTTACCGGATGAATCGGTTTCCAGTTTGTCGAGGAAACCGGAGGTAAATCCATCTTTGGTGATCTGTCGTGTGGCGAAACTACCGGCCATTTGTACCGTGGCATCGAGACCCTTACCGGTAATGCCTTGGGCATCGGTAGTCGTCGCATTACCAAAATTCATCGTGATATTGCTGGGGGCAGCATTGGACCAGTTGATGACGAGATTAGGGGCATTTTCTGTGACCAGTTCACCCTGTTTGCCAAACACCAAACTCTGCTTTCCGGGAGTGACGACACCGGTAGCTGAGACTGTTGATGCGGCACCTGCTACATCCAACGCGGTTTGCGTGCCTGCGACACCGCCGGTGATCTCGCCACCGTCAACAGAGGCGTGCCAATCCCAGACGGTATTACCGGCCGCATCGAGCCCAGCTTTGACATACTGAATACTTACCGCATGGGTCTGGCCGAGAGAGTCAAAGATGTTCATCTCTGTTTTATAGTGATAGGTGGCTGGATTGGTGGGGTCAAATGTTGTACCCGTAGGGAATACGGTGGCGTTCGAGTCCAAAGTTGTGGCTACGGTTACTTGACCTGTAGCTTTGGCTTGTGCAGCCAAGTTGGCGAAGGTGATATCGCCGACATTGCCGATGGCTTTACCCGTCACATCATCGACCTTAAAGCCTTGGACAATGTTGCCTTGGCCATCAATCAGATTGAAATTCTTATCCAGAATAAACGCACCGGCACGCGTATAGTTTAAGCTGTTCGTTGCCGGGTCGCGCAGAGCAAATAGACCGTTACCATTGATCGCCATATCGGTCGGGCTGGTGGTGTTCTGCAGTGAGCCCTGTTGCTGGTCGCGGGTGATGGAGCCGATACGCACACCGTTACCCACTTGGTTGGCGATGTTGGAGCGGGTTACACCCACGGTTTGCGAGAGTACGTCCGAAAAGTTGACGTTCTGGCTTTTGAAGCCGAGTGAGTTGACGTTGGAAATGTTATCGCCGACCACGCGAACTGCCTCACCGAATGAGGACAGGCCGGAAGCGCCGATGAACAGTGCATTATAAATACCCATGATGATTCTCCTTGTTTAATCCGTTGTTATAAACGTAATTCTGTAACTTTGTCGAGGGTGGTAGAGACGCCTCCAACCACCAGTTCTGTTCCATTTGCTGTAAAGCGTACCGCACTGACGACGCCGGCGCGCTGAATGCTGTTTTTCACTGTGCCGCCATTGGCATTGACAGCGGAGACTTCGATTTTGTAATTCCCCTGCGCCGCCTTTGCGCCACTATCGGTGCTGCCATCCCAGACAATTTGCGATGGGCCGGCCGGCATATTGCGCAATGCCATGGTTTTCACCGGCGTGCCATTGGCATCGAGAATATAGACAATCGCCTTGCTGGCTGGCTCGCTCAGGTTCACGGTGGAACTCTGATTGCTGCCGTCATAATAGATGCCGTTATGTTGAATCGTGACGGTGTGACCGAGATAACTGGCGCCGTTGCTGCCAGCTGCTCCATTGCTCTTATTGCCACCGCCGGCATCGATCAGCTGCTGTAGCAGTTTGTTTGACTTGGTCTGCTGCTCGACCATGTTGAACTGCGCCAGCTGTGAGGACATCTTGGTCGCATCCTGTGGTTTGAGCGGATCCTGATGCTGCATCTGCGCCACCAGCAGTTTGAGGAAAATATCCTTTTTTCCCAAGTCCTTCTGGGTGGTGCGTTGTGACTGTGCAGCCGCAGCTGGTGTGGATTGAATGGTGGGTGTGAGCATCGATACCTCCTATACCCGAATGCTGACGCCGTGTTCGCCACGTCGTTGCGCGGTGCGCTGCAAACGTGCGGTGTCGGGCACGGTCACGCCGTTGTCCACGCTGCCATCATGGCGATTGCTCGATGCTGCTCGACCACTGTGGCTCTGTTGTTCTTGGCCGCTTGCCTGTTGCCCTTGGGAATCCATGGAGAAGCCGGAGAGATCAAAGCCCTGCTGCGCCAGTGCATGGCGTAGCTGTGGCAGCTGCTGTTCCAGTGCGTGACGTGTCATGCTCTGATCGACAATCATATGCACCTGTAGCTGCTTGGAGGCATCGCTCTGCAGTGAGATGTGGATTTTGCCAAGGTGCGCCGGATCGAGCTGGATCTCCAGCTTGGTCTGTCCGTTGCTCGCTGAGTGTGCGATATGTTTCATCGCATCCATAGGCGAGAGCGTTGGTACATCTTTTTGGGTCAGATAGCTTTGAAATTGACTGCCGCCAACGCGTGCGCCCGGATCGGCTCGACTGGCATCGCCTAGGAGTGAACCGATATTGGGGTTGCCGGATTGGCCACCGCTGTTGCCGGCATTGCTGTCTGAGGCCTGATGCTCAGGCGATGCGGCAGCCATGCTCTGCACGAGGTTGGCGACGGAGTTGCCTTGTTGTTGGGTATGGCTCGGTTTAGCCGACGATCCAGTCAATTGAGCGGCCAGCGCGCCGGTTTCCGTTTTGTCCGTGGCAGGATCGCGAGACAATGTGGTTTGCGTCATTTGAGTTTGGGCATGCTGCGCGGTCTTATCTGCGTGTTGACCCGTCACGTTTTCACCCATGTTGGCCAACGTATTCATGCGCGTGCTGACATGTTTCGTCGTAGTCTTGGCTGTGGCGCTTTTTGTTGTGGGATTTGTTGTTGCGTTGACTACCGAGTCGATCACCTTGTTGACAATGGCATGCACGTTCGGGTTGTCGGCAGGATTGAGATCGGATTGGCGCAAGCTGTGTGCAATCGCTGTCTGCACTGTCTCCTGCTGTGTTGAGGCTTGCTGTGTTGAGGCTTGCTGCGTTGAGGCTTGCTGCGTTGAGGCTTGCTGCGTTGAGCTCTTATTTTGGAGTAGATGTTGTTTGCCTAGCAGGGTGTCACCATGCTGTTTGGCATGCTGTTCACCGGCGAGCAGTGTGTTGGCCTGCGCTGCCTGCTGCTTGGCTGTGCCGCCTTTGGTGATGGGGCGTTGTGGGTCGATGAGGACATGTGCAACCAGTGGTGTGGCGACATCTTCGGGATGTGATTTGCTGCTCTCCTGTTTCTGGGTGGCCAAGGCCAGCAGATGCTTGCTCTTGGTTTCCAGTAACAGGCCGCCTTTGCCGTGCTGCTTGGCCTGCAATGGATTGGCATGCACTCCGGTCTTGGCGCTGACGCCCTTCGCTGACAGTCCGAATAGTTTGCCATCTGCTGCGAGTTTATCCCGCTTCTCGAGCATCGCGAACAGCTTAGCGAAGAGGCTGTTTTTGCCATGCTTACCTGATTTACCTGTGATGCCGGATAGGCCGGTTCCTTGTGTTGGCTCGATCATGCCAGACATGGAGCAGGAACGATGCCATGCAATAAATTTATATATTACAAGTGATTGCGATTATGCCCTTGTTGTTGGGCAGGCAACTATTGCCTGCTGCGAGGGAAAAAAGTGCCGTCAGACGGCTTCTGTGAATACGCCCAGCTGGCGCAGGCGTTGATTGCGTTGCGACAATAGCTCTTTGTGCGGCAGTTGTAGCAGTGCTTCCAACTGTTGCGCCAATGTGTCTCCGATCAATTGCGCTGCACCTTCAACGTCGCGATGGGCGCCGGCTTTGGGTTCGGGGATGATGGCGTCGATTAGGCCGAGTTTGAGCAGGTCGTTGGCGGTCGGCTTGAGCGATTCGGCGGCCTCTTCGGCGAAGGCGCGATCACGCCAGAGGATGGCGGCGCACCCTTCCGGCGAGATGACCGAGTATGTGGAGAACTGCTGCATCAGCATACGATCGCCGACACCGATGGCCAGCGCACCGCCGGAGCCGCCCTCGCCGATCACCGTGCAGATCACCGGCACTTTCAGCGCCGCCAGCTCCTGCAGATTGCGCGCAATCGCTTCACTCTGGCCGCGCTCCTCGGCATCGATCCCCGGCCAGGCGCCGGCGGTGTCGATAAAGGTGAGCACTGGCACATCAAAGCGTTCGGCCAGCTTGAAGAGTCGCAGCGCCTTGCGATACCCCTCCGGCCGCGGCATGCCGAAGTTGCGCTTCAGCTTCTCTTTGGTATCCCGCCCCTTCTGGTGGCCGACCACCATCACCGACTGGCCGCGGAAGGTGGCCAGTCCGCCGACAATGGCGCCGTCATCGGCAAAGGCACGATCACCGTGCAGCTCTTGAAAATCGTCAAAAATCAGCGGGATATAGTCGAGAATGTAGGGACGGTCGGGGTGACGCGAGAGCTGGCAGATCTGCGCCCGGGTCGCCTTGCTGTAGATCTGTTCGATCAACTTTTCGCGTTTTTTATTCAATCGCTCCACCTCTTCGGCGACATTGATGCCGGAGCTCGAATTCATATGGGAAAGGTCTTCGATTTTCGATGTCAATTCGGCAATCGGCCGCTCAAATTCCAGATAACTGTGTGCCATGGGTCACTCCTGTCGGTGGCGCTTCTGCTGTTTGCGGGGCGGCTGCCATGTCTTGCAGTAGAGATGGATGGCATCGGCGTCGAAGCGCGCCTCGAGATACTGCTTCAGCTCATCGCTCCAATCGACACACGGCCCCGTTTTCAGCAGCGCAAGGCTACCGTCGGGCAGCCGCAGATGAAATGAGAAGCGCGCCTTGCTGCCTGTGGCGGCGTTTTTTAGGTGGGCGATGGTGATCTCATCCCAGCTGATGCTGTCGGTGGTGATCTCGATCTCGGTCACCAACTCCGGCAACATCGCATCGATAGTGGCGATCGCATCGGCAATCAATGTCGGCTCCTCGCCGCGCGATTTATCGATACGTGCGGCCACCAGCAGCGGCGCATCGCCGGCCAATAATTCTTGCACTTCTGCATAGAGATTGGCGAAGCAGACCATCTCCGCCTGCCCATGCAGATCTTCCACCTGCACAAAGGCCATCGTGCCACTCCTGCCGTTGTAGGGGCGGATGCTGGAGATGCCGACCGGCACTACGATCGGGTGATCATTCTCAAAGCGGCTCAACTCGCTCAGATTACAGTTGCCGATGCCGCTGGCATGGGCAAGGCACGCCTCCAGCGGATGACCGGTGAGGTAAAAGCCGAGCACCTCCTTCTCCGCCTGCAGGCACTCGCCCGGGCTCCAGATGCGGGTGAGCGGGAACTGCTGACTCTCCGGTTCGGCCAGCTCAAACAGTGACGACTGGTTGGAGGCGAACTCTTTGCGCTTCTTGTTCATCTGCTCCATCAGCTCGGCCAGTCCTTCGAGCGCCGCCGCCTGATGCGGAATCAGTCCCTGCAGTGCCCCCGCCTTGATCAGCGCCTCGAGAATCCGTTTGTTGAGGGTGCGCGGCGGCGTCTGCATGAAGAGCGCTTCCAAGTCTTCAAAGCCACCCACGCTATGGCGCGATGCAATCACCGCCTTCATCGCCGCCTCGCCGACCCCTTTGATGGCGCCCAAGCCGTAGCGGATCGCCTCGCCCTCGGGGCGGAACTCCCAGTCGGAGGCGTTGATGTGCGGCGGCAGGACGTCGATGCCCATGTTGCGGCAGTCGCTCACCAGCGCCGCCACCTTGTCGGTATTGCCCATGTCGCAGGAGAGGGTGGCGGCCATGAACGCCTGCGGATAGTGCGCCTTGAGGTAGGCGGTCTGATAGGAGATCAGCGCGTAGGCGGCGGAGTGGGACTTGTTGAAGCCGTAGCCGGCGAATTTTTCCATCAGATCGAAGATCTGCTCCGCCTTGTCGAGATCGACCTTCTGCTTGGCCGCCCCCTCCATGAAGATCTGCCGCTGCTTGGCCATCTCCTCCGGCTTCTTCTTACCCATGGCGCGGCGCAACATATCGGCCTGCCCGAGCGTGTAGCCGGCCAGCACCTGCGCGATCTGCATCACCTGCTCCTGATAGAGGATGACGCCGTTGGTCTCCTCCAAGATCGGCTTGAGCTGCGGCAGCAGATAGACGATCTCCTGCCGGCCATGTTTGCACTCGATGTAGGTCTCAACCATGCCGGACTCGAGCGGGCCGGGGCGGTAGAGGGCGACCAGCGCGATGATGTCCTCGAAGCAGTCGGGCAGCAGGCGGGTGAGTAGCTCGCGCATGCCGGAAGACTCCACCTGAAACACCGCGCCGGTCTGGCCGCGCTGCAGCAACTTGAAGGTCGCCGCGTCATCCATCGGGATGGTGGTGATGTCGAAATCCTGCGCCTCGGGGCGCGGGTCATACTGCTTGATCAGTTTGCAGGCGAGGTCGATCACAGTGAGTGTTTTCAGACCGAGGAAGTCGAACTTCACCAGCCCCACCTTCTCGCTGTTGCTCATATCCCACTGCACCACCTTGCCCTCTTCGCCGGCGACCTTGAAGAGCGGCGCGGTTTCGGTCAGGTCGCGGCTGGCGATGATGACGCCGGCGGCGTGTTTACCGGCGTTGCGGTGGCACCCCTCCAGCCGCTTGGCCAGCGAAAAGAGGCGGGCGACGGTATCATCCTTTTCGACCATCTCAGCCAGCTTCGGCTCCTCGACCAGCGCTTTGTCGAGCGTCATTTTCAGATCGTTGGGGATTAGCTTGGCAATGGTGTTGACCTTGCTCAGCTCCATATCGAGCACCCGCCCGACATCGCGAACCACCGCCTTCGCCTTCATCGAACCGTAGGTGATGATCTGTGCCACCTTCTCCTCGCCGTAGTGCTCGGTGACGTAGCGGATCACCTCCTCGCGCCGGCTCATGCAGAAATCGATATCAAAGTCGGGCATGGAGATGCGCTCCGGATTGAGGAAGCGCTCGAAGAGCAGGCCATATTTGATCGGATCGAGGTCGGTGATCTTCATGCAGTAGGCGACCAGCGAGCCGGCACCCGAACCGCGCCCGGGGCCGACCGGGATATCGTGCTGCTTCGCCCAGACGATGAAATCCGAGACGATCAGGAAGTAACCGGGGAACTTCATTTTGATGATAATATCGAGCTCGAAATCGAGCCGCTGCTGATAGAGCTCACGATCGGCATCGGGTGAACCGGCGATGATCGTCGGCCAGCGCTCCTCCAGGCCGCGATTGGCGAACTGGCGTAGATATTCGCTCAGCTCCATCTCCTCCGGCGGGCGGAAATCGGGCAGCTGATAGTTGCCGAACTGCAGATCGACGTTGCAGCGGTTGGCGATATGGATGCTGTTCTCGATCGCCTCGGGAATATCGTCGAACAGCTCGCGCATCTCGTCATAGGACTTGATGTAGTACTCGGGCGTGAAGTTGCCGGCCACTTCGTCGTTGAGGGTGCGGTTCTGCTGCAGCGCCAGCATCGCCTCGAAGGCCTGGAAATCTTCGCGCGCCGGAAAGTGGGTGTTGTTGGTCGCCACCAGCGGGATGTCGAGCTCGTGCGCCAGCTCGATCAGCTGCTTGTTGATCTCCTCCTGACCGGTGAAGCCGTGGCGCTGTAGTTCGAGGAAGAAGCAGTGCTCGCGGAACATCGACTTGTAGGCCAGCGCTGCCGCCCGCGCCCCTGCATAGTCATGCTTCTGCAGCAGCTGCTCGACCTCGCCATTCCAGCCGGAGGAGAGGGCGATCAGCCCCTCGGTATGCTCAGCCAGCAGCGGTTTGCCGACGCGCGGCTTGTAGTAAAAGCCCTCCAGATAGGAGATGGAGATCAGCTTGAGCAGGTTCTGCCAGCCGCGATTGTTGCGCGCCAACAGCACCAGCTGCTGAAAACGCGGCCCGCGCGGCCCCTCGGCGATACGCTGGGTGTGATCGTCGCAGAGATAGACCTCGCAGCCGAGAATCGGCTTGATGCCCATCTTCATCGCCTTGCTGTAAAACTCGATCGCGCCGAAGAGATTGCCATAATCGGTCAACGCCACCGCCGGCTGCTTTAGCTCCACCACCTGCTGCAGCAATTTATCCACCGACGTGGTCGCCCCCAGCAGGGAGAAATCGGAGTGGTTATGCAGGTGGGCAAACGGAGCGAAACGCATGGGTCAACGCTAGCGCTGTCGGGCGCGGCTGGAAACCAACGGCAGCTGTTGCTTGCTGCTCGGTGAAGGTGTTGACAGAGATGTTATGGCTCGGTGCGTCCTACTGCATCCTTCTCCCGTTCAGTGGCAATGATCTGTTCAATGATTGCGGCGGCGAAGGCGGGTTTGTCCATCGCTTCGATGGGGGTGGTGGTCGCTTTGGTGATCCACCAGCCGCTGGCGGTATCGCTGCCCATGTTGCTGATGTCGTTGGCGATGATCGCATCGACATGTTTTTTCTCCAGCTTCTGGCGGGCGTGCGTTACATGGTCACAGCTCTCGGCGGCGAAGGCGACGACGCGGGTGGGGCGATCGGGCATGGTGGCGATGTGGGCGATAATGTCGGGGTTGGCGGTCAGTTCGACGCGGATACGGTGGTTATCGCCTCGTTTGAGTTTGCCGGCGTGGTTTTCGGCAAAGCGATAATCGCTCACCGCCGCCGTGCCGATAAAAAGATCGGCGCGCGTGGCGGCGCGGATGCAGCGCTGCAACATCTCGATGGCGCTGGTGATGTGTTCGCGCCGGATGCGGGTAGATGTGGCGGGGACGCCGGGGCCGGCAATCAGTGTGACGGCGGCGCCCAGCAGCGCGGCGCGCTCCGCCAACGCCACGCCGAGCCGGCCGGTGGCGCGATTGGTCAGCAGTCGCACACCATCCCACGCCTCCGCCGTCGGTCCGGCATTGATCACCCAGTGTTGGCCGGCCAGCGGTTGTGCGTCGATCAACAGCGGTTGCAGCGCATCCATGATCTGTTCCAACTCGGCCAGACGCCCCACACCCTGCTCGCCGCAGGCGAGCGCACCGCTGGTTGGTTCGATGAAGCGGTAGCCGGCGGATTTCAGCTGTTCGACATTGGCCTGCGTGGCTGCGGATGCCCACATGCTGCGGTTCATCGCCGGCGCGATCAGCACCGGCGCTTCATTCACCTGCATGATGGTGGTGAGCAGATCGTCGGCGATACCATGTGCCAGATGTGCCAACAGATTGGCGGTGGCCGGCGCGAGCAGCACTGCATCGGCGCGGCGTGCCAGCTGGATGTGCCCCATCTCCCGCTCACGGGTGAGATCGAACAGCTCGGTATGCACAGCCTCGCCGGTGATCGCCTCAAAGGTGAGCGGGGTAACAAACTGGCAGGCGGCGCGGCTCATCACCACGCTGATGCGCGCGCCCGCCTTCTGTAGCAGGCGCGCCAGCTCGGCGACGCGATAGACCGCGACGCCGCCACTGACCCCCAGCAGGATATGCCGTCCGGCAAACATGCTCATCCCTGCAGCTGTTGGAGCCTCTCCAGTACGGTGGCGACATGATCCTTCACGCGCACCTTGCGCCACGCCTCGGCGATGTTGCCATCGGGATCGATGATGAAGGTGGAGCGCTCCACGCCGAGCGACTCCTTGCCGTAGAGTTTTTTGATCTGGATGACATCGAACGCCTTGCAGAGCAGTTCGTCGGCATCGGAGATGAGGGTGAAGTTGAGCGACTGCTTGTCGGTGAAGCGGGCGTGCGATTTTACCGAATCGCGACTGACGCCGACGATAGCGGCGTTGGCGGCGCTGAAATCGGGCAGCGCGTCGCGGAATTCGCACGCTTCGGTGGTGCAGCCGGGGGTGTTGTCGCGCGGGTAGAAGTAGAGGATCACCCACTGACCACGCAGATCGGCCAGTTTCAGCGTCCCCTCCGGCCAAGTGGGGAGGGCAATATCGGCCGGTGCGGCGTCGCCGGGATTGATGGTGTAGTTGGACATGGCTGTTACCTCGCTTTTTGATAGTGTGGCGCGATACTGTACGGTAAGGAGAGCGACAATGCAGCAAGCGAACGCGACACAGATTCCGATCTCTCAACGCCCCGACGCACAGCCGCCCATCCTGCTGGCGGAGCCGCGCGGCTTCTGCGCCGGCGTGGATCGTGCCATTGAGATTGTCGAGCGGGCGCTGGCGGTTTACGGCGCGCCGGTCTATGTGCGCCATGAGATTGTGCACAATCGTTATGTGGTTGAAGATCTGAAGGCGAAGGGAGCGATCTTTATCGGCGAGGTGGATGAGGCGCCCGATGGCGCGGTGCTGATCTTCTCGGCGCATGGGGTGAGCAAGGCGGTGCGCGCGGCTGGCGAGCAGCGCGGCCTGCGGGTGATCGATGCTACCTGTCCGCTGGTCACGAAGGTGCATCTGGAACTGCTGCGCCACTATCAGAATGGCGATCAGGTGATTCTCATCGGCCACGCTGGTCACCCCGAAGTGGAGGGGACGATGGGGCAGGCACCGGAGGGGGCGGTGCTGCTGGTCTCCACGCCGGAGGATGTGGCAACGCTTGCGGTGCGCGATGCGCGGAAACTCGCTTTTGTGACGCAGACGACGCTGAGCGTGGATGATACCGCCGATGTGATTGCCGCGCTGAAATCGCGCTTCCCCGCTATTCAAGGGCCGAAGCGGGAGGATATCTGCTACGCCACCAGCAACCGCCAAGCCGCGGTCAAGGCGCTGGCCGAGCAGAGTGATCTGGTGCTGGTGATCGGCTCGAAGAACTCATCCAACTCCAACCGTCTGCGCGAGGTGGCCGAACGGGCGGGGTGCGCCGCCTATTTGATCGATGGCGTGGAGGATATCGATCCAGCGTGGTTTGAAGTGCAGCCAAGGGTCGGCATCACTGCCGGCGCATCGGCACCGGAGGTGTTGGTGGCGGCGGTGCAGCAGTGGATCAGCGAACGCACCGGCTGCGCGGTTGAAACACTCAAAGTGCGTGAGGAAAACGTTACCTTCGGCCTGCCGGAGGCGTTGCGCGATTGATCTCGCCGAGCGACTGCTA
>Ga0256829_1003246_pt1 | contig 11414 bp, 8 predicted proteins | sample 131447metaG_FD_185979 | JGI IMG/M metagenome (GOLD analysis project Ga0256829, IMG submission 185979) | Hydrothermal vent microbial communities from Lau Basin, Pacific Ocean - 131-447 | ecosystem: Environmental > Aquatic > Marine > Hydrothermal vents | place: Pacific Ocean: Lau Basin | collected... | reverse complement strand
TCCTGAGCGGAGCACCCGAAGGGTGCGAAAATGTGCGTCCTGAGCGGAGCACCCGAAGGGTGCGAAAATGTGCGTCCTGAGCGGAGCACCCGAAGGGTGCGAAAATGTGCGTCCTGAGCGGAGCACCCGAAGGGTGCGAAAATGTGCGTCCTGAGCGGAGCACCCGAAGGGTGCGGAGCCGAAGGACGCTTACCCAGCACACTGGATTGTGATTATGCCTTACGTGTACATTCTCCTTTGCGCGGATGGCAGTTATTACACCGGCGTCACAACCAGTCTTGAGCGCCGTTTGCAGGAACATCAGGAAGGCGTACACCCTCGTGCCTACACCTATACCCGTCGGCCTGTGAAACTGGTCTGGGCAGAGGAAGTTCCCACTTATGAAGACGCCCTCCGGTTGGAGCGCCAAATCAAAGGCTGGCGGCGGGCAAAGAAAGAGGCGCTGATTCGCGGCGATTTTGGGGCGCTGCATCAATTGGTCACCGAAGAGCGCCGTCGCCGCGAGCAGCGTAAGCGGAAGAATAGGGCAGTAAAGTAGCGTCCTGAGTGGGCGCCGAAAGCGTGTGAGGAAAATCGCGCTTCGACTGCGCTCCCGATGGTCGCTCCGCTCAGCGCGGAATGAGATAATGCCTTGGGTAGAGCACCCGAAGCACGATAGCGGAAAAAGCGCGCTTCGACGCCGTTTAGCGCGAAGCAAGGCACGTCCTGAGCGGAGCGCCCGAAGGGCGCGAAGCCGAAGGGCGTGCCTTGCAGTCCCCCCTGCACGCAAAACCCAGCCCAACAATTACGCTTATGGCTAACTCACACCGCTCCCCCAGCGTTGTCATCGTCGGCGCGGGTATCGCCGGCGTGGCAACGGCCTACCACTTGGCTGTGAAAAGGGGCGTGCGCGATGTCCTGCTGGTGGACTCGCGCCCGCCCCTTTCGCTTACCAGCGACAAATCCACCGAAGCCTACCGCAACTGGTGGCCCGGCCCCGACGGCGCAATGGTCGGCCTGATGAACCGCAGCATTGACCTGCTGGAAGCCCTGGCTGACGCGCACGGCAACCGCTTTCGGCTCAACCGCCGCGGCTACCTCTTCGTCACCGCCGACCTCGCGCGGGTGGAAGCCTGGCGGCGGGCGGCGGTTGCAGCCGAAGCCTTTGGCGCCGGCCCCCTGCGGGAACACACCACCCTCGTAACCTACCGCCCCGCGCCGCCCCGCGGCTTCTACGGCCAGCCCGACGGCGCCGACCTGCTTTTGGGCGACGCCGTGCACCGCGCCTTCCCCTATGTCAGCCCGCGGGCGGTGGCCGCGTTGCACGTCCGCCGGGCGGGGTGGCTAAGCGCGCACACCTACGGTACCCTGTTGCTGGAAGAAGCCCGCGCCCGCGGCGTGCGGCTGGTGCAGGCGCGCTACACGGGCGCAGCAGTGCGCCGCGGGCGGGTAGAGGCCGTTTCCCTGAGCACCGGCGAGCGGGTGCCCGCGGGCGCGCTGGTGCTTGCCGTCGGCCCCTTCTTGCGGGAAAGCGCGGCTGCCTTAGGCGTGAACCTGCCCGTGGTGTACGAGCGGCACCTGAAGGTGGCCTTTGGCGACCGGCTGGGTGCGGTGCCCCGGGACGCGCCCCTGCTCATCTGGAGCGACCCCCAGCGCCTGCCGTGGCGCGCCGACGAACGCGCCGCCTTGGCCGCCGACCCCGAGGCGGCCTTCCTGCTGGACGAGTTCCCCGGCGGGGTGCACACCCGCCCCGAGGGGGAAGGCGGCAGCCGTATGGTCATCGGCCTGTGGGAATACAACGCCCTGCCGCTGGAAACCGCCCGCTTCCCCGTGCCCGACGACCCGTTTTACCCCGAAGTGGTGCTGCGCGGCCTGAGCACCATGCTGCCCGCCATGCGGCCTTACCTGCAGCGCCTGCCCCGCCCCGTGGTGGACGGCGGCTACTACGTCAAAATGCCCGACAACCGCCCGGTGGTGGGGCCGTTGGCCGTGGAAGGCGCGTACGTGGTCGGCGCGCTTTCGGGCTTCGGCATCATGGGATCCCAGGGCGCCGCCGACCTGCTGGCCGCCCACCTCACCGGCGAAGCATTGCCGCCCTATGCCGCGGCCTTCCGCCCTGAACGCTGGGCCGAGGCCGCGTACCGCCGGCAGTGGGAAGCCGGCGCAGGCGAGGGGTGGGCGTTGTAACCGCTCCGGATTCCTGCGTGTTTTCCGGGGAATGGTGCCAACCGTTTCCCCATCCTTGCCACTTTCCTTTGCCTCGCATACAATAGAGGAAATTCCCTCCCTCCCCGCCGCAGGCGAGGTGCCGATGAAGCGTTCCTTCACGAGTTCCGCATCCTTTTCTTATTTGCCGCCGGTGATTGCCGAAAAAGTGCTGCCGTGGGGGGTGCTGGCGTATCTGTTGCTGGTGGTGGTGGTTTTGGGGGCGCTGCCGTTCGTTGTTTCCCGCTGGATGCAGCAGCCCTTTACCGGCGCTTTTGTGGAAAGCACGCTGGTGGTCGGTACGGTCAGCGAGCCGCAATACGCGCCTGATACGCCCGCTCACCTGACCGTGGATAGCGTGATCCGGGCGGTGGACGGCCAAAAAGTGCGCGATGGCCGTGAATTCCAGGCGCTGCTGCGGCGGCATCACTACGGCGACGTGGTCACGCTGACGGTGGTGCTTCCCGATGGCCGCCGGGCAAGCGTGAAAGTGGTGGCGCGCCGGTTCACCCAGAAAGAGCGCTGGCTGTATTTCTTTGCCCTGTATCTTGTGGGGCTGGCCTTTGCCTTCGCCGGGGTGTGGGTGTTCCTTTTCCGGCGGTACGATGCGCTGGGGCGGGCGTTTGCCGTTTTCTCCGTTTCCATCGGGCTTGCGTTGGCGGCGGTGCTGGATGTGTGGGGAACTTACCGCTTTATTCCGCTGTGGTTGTTGGCGATCGGTATGGGAGGCTCCATGCTGGGCACGGTCGCGCTTTTGTTTCCCCGGCCGGCGCGCATGGTGCGGCGGTATCCGTGGGTGTTGGGCGCTTTCCATGCGCTGATGGCCGCGCTGGTGGTGTATGCGTGGCGCAATGTGTGGCGCGCCGGCCAGCCGTGGGCTTACATTCACGCCAGGCAGTATCTTTACGCCTTTGATGCTGCCATGTCGCTGTTGTTTATCGGGCGGCTGGCGTACGTGCGCCTGCGTTCCGAGTTCCCCGTTGCGCGGGCGCAGGCGGCTTTTATTTTGAGCGGTTTTGTGCTCGGCTTTGGCCCCCTGGTGGTGTGGATGTTGCTGCCCCAGGCGGGCATTCCGGCGCATTTTTCGTTCTGGTTGATGTTCCCCACCGCCATTTTCCCCTTTGCCATGGCTTACGCCATGCTGCGTTACCGCGCGGTACGCACCGATGTGCTCGCCCGCCGCGCTTTGCTGTACGCCATTCTGGTGACGTTCATTGCGGTAGGCTATGGCCTGGTGGTGGCGGGGGTGGTGCTGGTCTTTGGCGGGGCGGTGAAGCCGCGCAGCCCGGTGGTGATGGGCGCTCTGGCGTTTGTGGTGGCTTTGCTGTTTTCGCCACTGGAACGCTGGCTGCGGCAGCAGGTGAACCGCGTGTTTGCCCGTACCGAGGCGGCATATCAGCAGCGGCTGGATGCGTTTGGCCGGGCGTTGGTGGGCGCGGCGGACGTTTCGGCGGCGGTGGCTTTGGTGCGGGAAACCGTGGACGAAGTGCTGGGGCCGCAGCCTTTCCATATTTTTGTTTACAATGCCGTTTCCGAGCGTTACCAGGCTGCCCCCGCGGCAGATGGTCAACCGACTTCTGAAATTGCCTGGCGTAAAGACGATGCCCTGCCGCAATTTCTGGAAAAACTGGGCGGGGGATATTTTTTCAGCCCCGAAGACGTTCCGCCCGAACTGGCGGCTGACCTGGCCCGGATGACCTTGCTGCGGGCGGTGCTGTATGTGCCTCTGCCGGGCACCGAGCGGCTGGTCGGCTTCCTGGCGCTGGGGCCGCGCGCCGACCGGTTGTATGGCGGCGCGGAGGCCGATTTCCTGGAAAACATCGGCCGCCAGGCCGCCCTGGCCATAGAGCGCGCCCAGACCGTTTCTGACCTGGAACGGCGCCTGGACCAGCTGGATACCCTGGCACGGCTGGCGCGGGGGGTCAACGTCACCATCGTTTTCGACGACTTGCTGGAACTGCTTTATGCCCAGGTGGTGCGGCTGGTCAAGGCGCATTATTTTCGGATTTTGTTGTGGGATGAGAGCAGCCGGCAATTGCGTTTTGCCTTTGTGGTGGATGGCGAAGAGCGCCTGAGCGAGAAGGAAGGCGAGCCGCTGACGGCAGAGATGCCTTTGGCGCAGGAAGTGTTTCAGCGCCGGATTCCGCTGCGCTTTGACAATTACCCTGAAGCCTGCCGCCGCCGGGGCGGCCTTCCATCCATGCCCAACGCCCTTGCCTGGATGGGCGTGCCTTTGAACGCCGGCGCGGAGACCATTGGCGTGATTGTGGTGGCCGATACCTCCACGGAGGTGACTTACACCGAAGAGCAGATGGCCTTCCTGCATGCCGTGGCCGACCTCGCGGCCGGAGCCATTGTGAAAGCCCGCCTGCTGGAAGAAAGCCGCCGGCGCGCGGCCCAACTGGCAGCCCTGAACCAGGTCGCCCGCCGCCTTTCTTCTACCCTGGATTTGCCCGAACTGCTTGAGCAGATTTTGCAAAACGCCGTTGGCCTGCTCAAGGCCGAAGCGGGCACGCTGTTCCTGGTAGATGAAGAAACCGGTGAACTGGTCTTCCATGTGGTGGCCGGCCCGGCCGGGCAGGGGTTGGTGGGCAAGCGGCTGCCGCCGGAAAGCGGCCTGGTGGGGCGGGCAGTCAAAGAGCGCCTGCCCATTCTGGTGCAGGATACGCACACCATGCCCGAATGGGACCGTTCGGTGGATGAAGCCACCGGCTTTGAGACGCATTCGGTGCTGGTGGTGCCGATGGTGGCGCAAAACCGCGCCATCGGGGCGATTGAAGTGCTGAATAAAAAAGAGGGTGGGGGGTTCACCCGCGACGACGAGCAGTTGCTGCTGGCTTTTGCCGGGCAGGCTGCCGTGGCCATTCAAAACGCCCGCCTCTACACCATGACCGACCAGGCCCTGGCTGCCCGTGTGGAGGAACTCTCGGTGTTGCAGCGCATTGACCGCGAACTCAACACCAGCCTGGATGTGCGCCGGGCCATGCAGGTGACGCTGGAATGGGCGACCCGCCGCACCGAATCGCTGGCAGGGCTGGTGGGGCTGTGGCAGGAAGAGCACCTCATCATCATTGCCGACCGCGGCTACATGCAAGGCGAACTGGGGGCTTTCCGCAGCACCGGCATTTCACTGGAACACTACCCTGCCTTGCGCCGCGCCGTGGCCACCCGCCAGCCTCAGCGCGTCGTTGCCGGTGATACCGGCTCCCGCTTCATCCACAGGCAGGCGCGCGCCCAACTCGTGGTGCCTATTGAACGGGAAGACAAGGTCATCGGCCTTCTCGTGCTGGAAAGCCTGGAAGCCGCCGTGTATGCCGAAGAGGCCATCCGCTTTTTGGTGCGCCTTGCCGACCATGCGGCCGTGGCCGTGGCCAACGCCCAACTTTACGCCGAGGTGCAGCGTGCCAATGAAACCAAGAGCGAATTTGTCTCATTCGTGGCGCATGAACTGAAAACGCCCATGACGGCCATCCGCGGCTACACCGACCTGCTGGCCAAAGGCGCGGTTGGGCCGGTCAACGAAAACCAGGCGCAGTTCCTCAAAGTCATTCGCGCCAACGTAGAGCGCATGAACCGCCTGGTTTCCGACCTGAGCGACATCTCGCGCATTGAGGCCGGCAAACTGGCGCTGGAATTTCGCAAGGTGGATTTCCGCGAAGTGGTGGACGAAGTGGTCAGTTCGCTGCAACAGCAGGTGGAAGCCAAGCAGCAAACGCTGGAAGTGCACATGCCCGACAACCTGCCGCCCGTCTGGGCCGATCAGGGGCGCATGGCGCAGGTGCTGACCAACCTGGTGAGCAACGCCCACAAATACACACCCGCGGGGGGGCGCATTGAAATCCTGGTAGAACGGGTGCCCAACCATTGGCAGGAAGACGGCCCGCCGGAAGTGGTGCACGTGGCAGTCCGCGATAACGGCCTCGGCATGAGCGAAGAAGACCAGCAAAAAGTGTTCCAGAAATTCTTCCGTTCGGAAAACCGGGCGGCCCGCGAAGCGCCCGGCACCGGCCTGGGGCTGCACATCACCAAAAACCTGGTGGAAATGCACGGCGGCACGATCTGGTTTGAATCGCAATTGGGCAAAGGCACCACTTTCCACTTCACCGTGCCGATTGCCGAATAGCGCGGCTGAGGAGATGCTATGTTGCAAGCCATCAGCGAATACGGCGTGGGAAGCCTGGGGCGGGAGCTCAGCGTGCAACTGGCCCACAAAGCCCTCAAACGGCTGGAAGTCGAGCCGGTGGCGGCTTTCCTGTGGGCTACGGCCGAATACAACCTTGACGAATCGGTCAATGCCCTGCAGGTGCTTTTGGGCGATGTGATGGTGTGGGGCGGCACCGTGCGGCGTGTGTGGGATGCCGAAGGGCGTCCGGCGCGCGGCATGGTGCTGGCGGTGCTGGGCGGAGATATCCGCGCACACGGCGGCCGTTTTGAAAAGCAGCCTTCCCAGGCAGCCTTTACGGACGAACTGCACCCTGCGCCTTCCTCGGTGGCTTTTTGGGCTATGGAAGCCATGCAGCCGCGTCTGCCGCGCTGGCTGAGCCTGCTTTCCGGCCTGTCTATGCCCCTGGTGGGCGGGCTGCTGGGCGGGCGCTTTCAGATTGGGCGCCCCACCCTGGTCGGCGGCCGCACCACCGGCCACGGCGGCGCTTCTTTCCTGGTGCTGGATGGCGTGCGGCTGGGCCTGGGCTGGGGAAGCGGCTGGCGCTCCAGCGGCCTGTGGACGGAAATTTCGGAAAGCAGCGGCGAATGGGTGCGCCGCCTCAACGACAAACCCGCCGCAGAAACCCTGGCCGAAGTGTTCGGCCCGCCCCCGCGCCAGTGGGCTTACGCCCCCTTGCGGGAATTCGTGCGCCTCTACCCCCTCGGCCTTCGCCGCCCCGATGGCGGCTGGGATATCCGCGCCCCGCTCCACGTTGAAGCCGACGGCAGCCTGCGGATGACCCTGCCCGTGCCGCGCGGCCGCCGGGCTTACTGGATGGTGGGCGACATTCAGGATGCCGCCCAGGCTGCGGAAGAAGCCCTGGCCCGCGCCGTGCGCGCCCTGGAGGGGCACACCCCCGCCCTGGCGCTGCTGCTGGTGGATTGGGCCTGGTATTACCTCTTTACCGCCCACGAAACGATGGTGGCGCAGCGGATGCGGCGGCTGCTGGGAAGCGAAATCCCTCTGGTGGGGGTATACACTTACGGCAACCTGGTGATGCCCGCAGCCGAAAGTGAAGCCCGCCTGCTGCACAACCACCTCGTTGTGGCGCTCCTGGCTGCCGACTAAACCGATGCGCACCGACGATTTCGATTACGCGCTCCCCGAAGCCTGTATTGCCCAGGAGCCGGCCGAACCGCGCGACAGCGCCCGGCTGATGGTGCTGAACCGCGCCACGGGCGCCATTGCCCACACCGTTTTTCGGGAAATCGGGCGTTATTTGCGCCCCGGCGACCTGCTGGTGGCGAACCGAACGCGCGTCATCCCCGCGCGGCTGTTTGCCCGCAAAACCACGGGCGGCAAAGTGGAAATTTTGCTGCTGCGGCGGGAAGCCCCCGCGACGTGGCAGGCGCTGGTGCGCGGCCGCGGCCTTACGACGGGCAAACGCGTGGTGCTGGCAAGCGGCCTGGAAGCCGAAATCGTTGCCGTGCTTGATGGGCCTTTGCGCCGCATCCGTTTTTCCCGCCCGCTGGATGGCGCCCTTGACCGGCTGGGTCAGGTGCCGCTGCCGCCTTACATTCACCGCCCGCCGGCAAACCCCGAACGCTACCAGACGATTTTTGCCCGCGAAGCCGGGTCGGCGGCTGCCCCTACGGCGGGGCTGCATTTCACCGCGCGCCTGCTGAAAGAACTGCAAGACCAGGGCATCGGCTTCGCCACGGTCACGCTGCATGTGGGGCTGGATACTTTTGCCCCGGTGAAGGAAGACGACCCGCGAGAGCACAAAATCCACACCGAATGGTGCGAAGTGAGCGCCGAAACGGCAGAAGCCGTCAACCGCACGCGGGCGGCGGGCGGGCGCATTGTGGCGGTGGGCACCACCAGCGTGCGCACGCTGGAAACCGCAGCCCGACACGCCCGAGCCGGCGAGGTGGTTTCCCCCTGGGCGGGCGACACCGACCTTTTCATCCTGCCCGGCTTTCAGTTTCGCGTGGTAGACGCGATGGTCACGAACTTCCACCTGCCTAAATCCACGCTGTTGATGTTAGTGAGTGCCTTTGCAGGGCGGGAACGCATTTTGGGGGCTTATGAAATCGCCAGGCAGGAAGGCTACCGCTTTTTCTCGTTTGGCGACGCGATGCTGATTTTGTAAGTTAGCGCGGGAATTCTCACCGTTTTCTCATGGTCTGCGAAGGGGAAAAGAGTATACTTCTGCTCAAGATAAATTTCACAAGCGGATTGTTCCGCTTGTTTTTTTAGGAGTGAAAAAAATGATGCAGCAACGGTTGGAAGAAATCAATCAATTGATGGGACAGTTACTGCAAGAATATCCGGATGAGACCAAAGCCTTTGTTGCTTTTATGAAGGCTTCACAAAGCGGGCCGGCATTGAGTGCCAAACACAAGGAATTGATCAACGTCGCGCTTTCCATTGCCGCGCGCTGCGGCTGGTGCATTGCCCTGCATGTACGCGGCGCGCTGGATGCCGGCGCGACGCGCGATGAAATCATGGAAGCCGCGTTCCAGGCTGTGCTGATGAACGGCGGCCCGGCACTGATGCACCTGACGCCGGTGGTCCGGGCGTTGGACGAATTTGGCGCATAGCCTACAGCGCCTTTCCTGCCTTTTCTGCGCGGTCGCAAGACCGCGCTTTTTTTGTGTGTGGTGCTCAGGGCTTGACAAAGGGGTATAATATAAATAGAGAAAAATTTCACAAGCAGCCGCGTCAGGCGGAAAGGAGGTTGCCATGGGTGCCAAAGAACGTCTTGAACAGACGAATACCCTCATAGAGCGCCTCGTGGAGCAGTACCCGGGGGAAACGAAAGCCTTTTTGCACTTCATGAAGGCGGCTCAGAGCGGCAAGGCGTTGAGCGCCAAATACAAGGAACTCGTCAACGTTGGGCTGGCGGTGGCCGCACAGTGCGAATGGTGCATTTCGCTGCACGTCAAAGGCGCACTGGATGCCGGTGCCACTCGCGATGAAATCATGGAAGCCGCTTTCCAGGCGGTGCTGATGCACGGCGGCCCGGCCATGATGTATCTTACGCCGCTGGTTGAGGCGCTGGACGCGTTTGAAGAAGGATAGCCGGATTCCCCCCATGCGTTGCTGTTGAGGGCGGGCGGATTGCCCGCCCTTGTTTTTTTACGCTGCTGTCAGCCCCAGCACCTGGTAGGGCGCCAGGTGCAGCGTGCGCTCGGGGAGCGTCTCGCCACTGAACAGGTCTCGCCATGGGGGGGAGGGGAAGGCTTCCACCGGCACGGCCAGGGTGAGCGGTTCGGCGCGCACGGAAACTAAGGCCAGCAGCGCGTCGCTGCCTTCCCCGCGGCGCACGGCGAACACCCCGGGGTGCAGTTCCAGCACTTCCTGCGCGGCCTGCGGGTGGAAAGCGGGATGGCGGCGGCGCATATCCAGCAGGCGGCGGTAGGCGGCGAGGATGCGGGACGCGCGGCTCTGCGGGTCGGCGAGTTGGGCTTCCAAAGCGGGGTAGGCAAACTTTTCGCGGTTCAGCGCCCGCGGCTGGCCGCGATCGCGGAAGCATGCCTCGCAGTTGTGGGAGCCGAAAAGTGAGTGCACGTAGATGCCCGGCACGCCCGCTAACGCCAGCATCATCGCTTGCGAAGCCATAAAGCGGGCGATGTCGTGCTCATCGGGGCGGGCGGGGTCGTTGAGGGCGTCGTACCAGGTGATGTTGAGTTCGTAGGGGGCTTGCGAACCGTCGGGGCGGGCATAGGTGGAAACGCGCCCGCCGTGGGCAAGGGTCTGGTCGGCGAGGGCGGCAATTTCCTCGGTGCTCAGCCAGCCTTCCGCCGGACGGACGCCAACGCCATCGTGCGAGGCGAGGAAGTTGAAGAAGGTGGTGGCTTCGCTGGGGGTTTCCAGCGTGCGCGCCCATGCCGTCAGGCGGGTGGCGTCGCCGGTTTGCAGGGCGTGGAGGGTGAGCGGCGGCAGGGTGAAGTTATAGACCAGTTGCGCCTCATCGTGCCCGTCGCCGAAGTAGGAAATATTTTCGGCATGGGGCACGTTGGTTTCGGTAATCAGGAGCACGCCCGGGGCAACTTCGTCCAGCATGGCGCGGAAAAGTTTGACCACCGCGTGGGTCTGCGGCAGGTGGATGCACGGGGTGCCGATTTCCTTCCACAGGTAGGCGATGGCGTCCAGGCGGATGATGCGCGCGCCGCGGGCAACATAGAACAGCAGCAGGTCGGCGATTTCCAGCAGCACCGCCGGGTTGGCGTAGTTGAGGTCAATCTGGTCGGTGCTGAAAGTCGTCCAGACATGCTTGACGCCGCGGGCGGTTTCCACGGGGGTGAGGAGCGGCCACGGGCGGGGGCGCACCACCTGCGAAAGGTCGGTTTGGGGGGCAACCACGATGAAATAGCCGGTGTAGGGCGCTTCGCTGCGCAAAAAGCCCTGAAACCACGCCGATTGCCGCGAAATGTGGTTGATGACGGCGTCAAACATCAGCCGGTAATCGTGCTCCAGCGTCTTGATGTCTTCCCACGAGCCGAAATCGGGGTTGACGCGGCGGTAGTCAATCACCGAAAAGCCGTCGTCGGAGGAGTAGGGGAAGAAGGGCAAAATGTGGACGGCAGAGATGCTTTCGCCGAGATGGGCGCGCAGGAAGCGGTGCAGCGTGCGCAGGGGCGGCTCGTTGGGGGCGCGAAACTGGTCGCCGTAGGTGATGAGCACGGCGTCGCGCTCGGTGAGGCGCTGGCGCGGCGGCGGGGCTTGCCGCAAGTCGGGGTGCTCACGGCGGAAGGCGTGCAGGCGCGCCAGCAGGCGGCGGGCGGCTTCATCGCCGCGTTGCGGGCCGTAGAGGAAACGGAGAAGGTCGGGGATGGTGGGCATGGGGAAAGGGTGCTCCGGTGTTTCGGTGGTTCAGTGATTACCTAAAACCAACCCCGTGGGAGGCAAATCTCACCCCTCCCCCAAGCCGCCGAAGGCGGCTTTCCCCCTCCCCTCCCTTAGTACTAATCCTGTCGCATATTTCCATCTTCATAATCCCTTCCGCGCTCTGGGTACTTTGCTAACTGCCAGCCTATACGCATGTCCGAGAGGCGGCGCAAGCCTTGCCACATACTCTTCA
>Ga0256829_1003245_pt1 | contig 11414 bp, 11 predicted proteins | sample 131447metaG_FD_185979 | JGI IMG/M metagenome (GOLD analysis project Ga0256829, IMG submission 185979) | Hydrothermal vent microbial communities from Lau Basin, Pacific Ocean - 131-447 | ecosystem: Environmental > Aquatic > Marine > Hydrothermal vents | place: Pacific Ocean: Lau Basin | collected... | reverse complement strand
TCAACAACAATACCATTGTAGGGCGCTCGAATTTCTGTACGAGCTAGGTTTCTTTTCGCACGCTCGAGCTTAGCTTCAGCCGCTTTAACGTTAGCTTGTTCTTTTGCAAGTTGTGGCTTGCGCAAACCAAGCTCAGGTGGTGCAATGCTATTAACTGAACGCCACTCTTGCTCGGCAACTTTACCGCGGGCAACCTCTTCTTCTAGCGCTGCTATTGCTTGTGCTAGTTCTGCCTCTGCCAACTGCACTTCGGTGATGTAATCAGCCTGCTCTAATACAGCTAGTACATCACCCTGTTGAAACATACCACCAACCACAAAGTTGTCGGCCAAAGACACTACTCTACCACTCACCTGTGCGCTGAATGCCGTCTTATTTTTTGGAACCACATTCCCTTGAGAGTTCACCACAAAGTTAACCGACTGGGAGTTAACTGCATTAGCCTCGACCAAAAACGCTTGAGTTTCAACCGGAAACGATTCAGGAGGCTTCCGAGACGAAATCATAATCGCAGCAGCAACAATTGCCACAATCAAGATAATTAGAGGAATACCACTTTTGACCAAAATAGAGTCTTTCATTCACTGTCCCTTTGAAGCTGAGTCCGCACAAACGGCGATGGGTTGACGTTCTTTTAACCACCCGTCAGCTAACATTTATTATTTTCGTTATAAAAATACTGGATTAGTACTTTTTTAGTTTACTAATTCCATTTTTATTTTTCGCTCTGAACTTTGTTAAAATTTGTGTTTCAACGTTTACTTGTTATTGCTAAGTGCTAATAGTAAAAAATATTGCTCTCAAAGAAAATGTAAGATTGATAAATAACGCATTTTCGTCGATTATTTATTCATCTGTTCGGTGGCAGATACGACAGAGTAGCAGGCAGTACTGTCGGAAGCATTAAAGTTTAGATGGATATTTATCATGAGTTTGAAAAAGCAATACCTCAAATCAAAGCCTGTATGTAAAGTCACGTTTCGACTAAACGCAGAGGAAGCACAGAACGCTGGAACAGCGTCGTTGGTGGGCGATTTTACCGATTGGGAAGCTAACTCCCTTCCGATGAAGAAATTAAAGAATGGCGATTTCACGTTAACCGTGGATTTAGAGAAAGATCACGACTACCAGTTTCGTTACTTGCTAGACGACGAAAAGTGGGAAAATGATTGGCAAGCTGATGGGTACATCCCAAGCAGTGTGAGCTTCGACGACAACTCACTAGTGAGTGTTTAACCGCCAATAAAAAAGGGCAACGTTATTACGCTACCCTTTAGAATATTGAGTCAGCACCTATTTTAAAGTGCTTTTTCGAGCTCTGGTAGAACTTCGAATAAATCACCTACTAGACCGTAATCGGCTACTTGGAAAATAGGTGCCTCTTCGTCTTTGTTAATCGCCACAATGACTTTAGAGTCTTTCATACCCGCAAGGTGTTGGATGGCACCAGAAATACCTACGGCTATATAGAGTTGCGGAGCAACAATTTTACCCGTTTGACCTACCTGCATGTCGTTTGGCACAAAGCCAGCATCTACCGCTGCACGAGAAGCACCAATAGCAGCGCCTAGCGTGTCTGCAATACCTTCAAGTAATTTGAAGTTTTCACCGTTCTGCATACCACGACCACCAGACACTACAACATCTGCTGCCGTTAACTCTGGGCGCTCTGACTCAGTAAGCGCTTCTGATACAAATGACGATTTAGTGTTCTCTTTAACGTCAGACAACGCAACAAGTTCCGCAGAACCACCGTTTGCAGCAGCGTCAAAAGATGCAGCGCGAACAGTAATAACCTTCTTGCTATCAGAAGACTGAACCGTAGCAATAGCGTTACCCGCATAGATAGGGCGAACAAAAGTATCTTCGCTCTCTACGCCAATAATGTCTGAAATTTGAGCCACATCGAGTAAAGCAGCTACGCGGGGCATGAAGTTTTTGCCGGTAGTTGTTGCTGCTGCCAATAGGTGGCTGTAATCATCTGCAAGAGATAACACCAAATCAGCCGTATTTTCAGCAAGTTGATACTTATATGCTGCATTGTCAGCAACAAGCACTTTCGTTACACCGTCGATCTGAGCTGCTGATTCTGCAACCGCCTGACAACCTTCTCCAGCCACAAGCACATGAATATCACCGCCCATTTGCTGTGCGGCATTGACAAGCTTCGACGTCTCTGGCTTTAAGCTAGCGTTGTCGTGTTCTGCATATACGAGTACTGTCATGAGATCACCTTTGCTTCGTTTCTAAGTTTTTCTACAAGTTCTGTAACGTCTGCCACTTTCACCCCGCCTTCACGCTGAGCAGGAGGCGTTACTTTCAGCACTTGAACATTCGAGGTCAACTCAACGCCATAGTCTGCCGCCGGTTTTACCGCTAGCGGTTTACGTTTAGCTTTCATAATGTTTGGTAAAGACGCATAACGAGGTTCGTTCAAGCGTAGGTCTGTAGTAACAACCGCAGGAAGGTTGAGTGCCACGGTTTGAAGACCACCATCAATTTCACGAGTAACGTTTACCGTTTGACCTTCCACAGAAACTTCAGAAGCAAAGGTTCCTTGTGGCATACCTGTTAGCGCCGCTAACATCTGCCCGGTTTGGTTATTGTCAGAATCAATGCTCTGCTTACCTAAGATAACCAATTCAGGTTGCTCTTCTTCAACAACCTTAGTTAGCAGCTTAGCTATTTGCAATGAGTCAAGAGTGACATCTGTATCCACTTGAATACCACGGTCGGCACCCAAGGCAAGTGCGGTACGAATTTGTTCTTGGCAGCTTTTGTCGCCCACAGATACAACAACAATTTCGCTTGCAACACCTTTCTCTTTAAGGCGCACAGCTTCTTCCACTGCAATTTCACAAAATGGGTTAATTGCCATTTTGGCATTGGTAAGGTCAACGCCAGAGTTATCGGCTTTTACTCTCACCTTTACGTTGTAATCGATCGCGCGTTTGACCGGTACGAGTATTTTCATAGTTACCTCAATGGTTGAGTTCCACGGGAATAATGCGTTGCTCTTGTGTCCACTAGCAATCGCCTCCGCTACATCTGAGCCTTTAAACAATAGTACGAAGATTAGCGTTATGCTTAACCTCTTATTAACTAAAATAAGGTTCAGTGATTCGGCTTTTACGCCGCCTTAAGTTAGGCTTAATCGCCTGTAAAGGTTGACGTTAGCGTAAACTGGCGAGCAATTTACTTACTGTTGACGTAAACGTCAACCTAGATTACCTTTCAGGTCATCAATTAATTTACATCTTTTTGACACTGTGCATCATTTGTTTCATCAATAGTGCACTATAAAAAAACGAATATAAGGAGCTTCCCGTGGAACGAGAATCGATGGAGTTTGATGTAGTCATCGTCGGTGCCGGCCCGGCTGGGTTATCAACCGCTTGTAAACTTATGCAATTAGCGAATGAAAAAGATCAGGAACTAATGGTTTGCGTAGTTGAAAAAGGCTCTGAAGTCGGTGCACATATTCTGTCTGGTGCAGTCTTTGAACCTCGTGCAATGAACGAGCTTTTTCCTGATTGGAAAGAAAAAGGCGCACCTTTAAAAACTGAGGTTACCGAAGACCATATTTATTTATTGAAGGATGAAGCATCAGCTAAACGCCTTCCTAATGGTATTACACCAAAAACCATGCAAAACCATGGAAACTATATAGTGTCTATGGGTAATGTGTGTCGTTGGCTCGCTGAGCAAGCTGAGCAATTAGGGGTTGAAGTATTCCCTGGGTTTGCGGCAGCGGAAGTGATTTACAATGACGATGGCAGTGTGGGTGGTGTGATTACTGGCGATATGGGTGTAGGAGCCGACGGCCAACCCAAAGACGGTTATATGCCTGGCATGGAACTGCGAGCCAAGTACACAGTATTTGCAGAGGGCTGTCGAGGTCATTTGGGTAAGGAACTCATCAGCAAATTCGAACTAGACAAAGATGTATCACCTCAGCACTATGCCATTGGATTCAAAGAAATTTGGGACATAGACCCAGCGAAGCATCAAGAAGGCTTGGTTGTACACACTGCGGGCTGGCCTCTGAATGACGCCACTGGCGGAAGCTACTTGTACCATGCAGAAGATAACCAAGTATTCGTCGGCCTTATCGTCGACCTGAACTATGAAAACCCTTCGTTGAGCCCCTTCGACGAATTCCAACGCATGAAGCATCACCCTGTGTTTAAGCAATATTTAGAAGGGGGTAAGCGTGTTACTTACGGTGCGAGGGCCATTGCAAAAGGCGGCTTTAACGCTGTACCTAAAATGACGTTTCCGGGTGGATTACTCGTAGGTTGTGATGCTGGAACACTAAACTTTGCAAAAATTAAAGGTAATCACACCGCAATGAAGTCAGGAATGTTGGCCGCCGAGTCAATTTTTGACGCGTTATCGACAAACCCAGATTCAAACGCCGAGCTTGTTTCATTCACTGATTTGTTTAAATCTTCTTGGTTATACGATGAATTATATCGGTCTAGAAACTTCGGCCCAGCAATTCACAAATTTGGAAATTTCTGGGGTGGTGCATTTAATACCTTCGAACAGAATTTCTGTAAGGGCAATTTGTTTTTCACAATGAAGGATGATCATTTAGATTACGCACAATTAAAAACGTCACAAAGTACCGTAGAAATTAGCTACCCAAAACCGGACGGAGTATTAAGCTTTGATAAGCTCTCTTCAGTATTTTTATCCAATACTAATCATGAAGAAGACCAACCATGTCATTTACAATTAAAAGATGCTTCTATCCCAATTTCAATTAATTTACCTAAATATGGCGAACCCGCTCAGCGCTACTGCCCTGCTGGAGTTTATGAAATTATTGAGGAAGAGGGAAACAAGCGCTTTCAAATTAACGCGCAAAACTGTGTACATTGTAAAACCTGTGACATAAAAGATCCGGCACAAAATATCAGGTGGATGGTACCGGAAGGTGCTGGTGGTCCCAATTACCCTAATATGTAAATTTTAAAAAGCGGAGTCTCTCCGCTTTTTTTTTATCGATTAATTCACTATTATTCAAATCCATCGAATTAACGATAAACGCAAGGTTATAAAATGAACGATTTTTTAGATATTTTGACCCATGGAAGACGTTTACAAGGTTCAGTAAAGGAATTATCAATCGCCGAATTAGAAGCAGTTCAACAAAAACTAACTGCTATTATTGAGAAGCGAAAAGAAAAAGCACTTGCATTGGAAAAAGCAGAGCAAGAAAAACGTGAAAAACTAGCCGATATTCAAAAACAGATGGAAGAAGCTGGTTTAAATGTGGAAGATCTACAAGCATTAACTTCTACACCCACAAAAAAATCAGGCAAGAAACGCCCGGTAAAATATGTAATTACCGATGAGAATGGCACAGAACATCCATGGACTGGTATTGGCAGAATGCCTAGGGTGTATCAAGCGGCCCTTGAGGCAGGTAAATCATTAGAGGATTTTACTGTATAGTGGTTAAATTCGTTGGCGTTTAGAAACAACGCCAGCGCACTTATCTTCATTTAACTTGTAATGGGTTTTCACGTGTCGCTCCACCACTCTATTTCCACGCCAACAAATGGCGGCCAAGCTCCTTGGTTAATATTGATTCATGGCTTATTTGGTAATGCCGACAATCTGGCTGTAGTGAAAAGGCACTTTGCGCCGCATTTCAACATTGTGAGTGTAGATCTGCCTGACCATGGTCAATCGGATTGGACAACTGAATTTACTCTGACTGGCGCAGTCACAGAATTAAAATTGTTGTTAGATACGTTAAATATTGGCCCTTGTGCAATATTGGGACACTCATTGGGTGGCAAAGTCGCCATGCTTTTTTCACTGATGCATCAAGAATATGTAAGTAGACTGATTGTGGCAGATATAGCACCTGTCAACTATACCCACAGGCATCAAGGGATATTCGATGGCTTAACCGCCGTAGCTCTCGACAACTTGGAAAGCAGAAAAAAAGCTGACCAACTCATGTCACAACACATTAAAGAACCTGGCGTAAGACAGTTTTTATTGAAGAGCTTATTTCAAGACGAGAGTAAAGCTTGGCGCTGGCGATTTAATTTGCACGGTCTTATCGCAAGCTATACCAATATCATCAGTTGGCCCGATACTAATGAAACGTCACAGTGCCCCACCCTTTTTATCAAGGGTAATGAGTCTGACTATATATTGCCAGAGCACAGGCCACTGATTGCTAAACATTTCCCGAACGCAAAAGCGCACGTGATTGAAGGAGCGGGTCATTGGTTACATGCAGAAAAGCCAGCAGCGTTTAATCGCATCGTTGAAAACTACTTATCTAAATGCAAATGAATATTATTACAATATTTTGAAGTTTTAGGCATTCAGGTAGTACACCAACTTGTGTTATAGTTCCGCCAGTTTTTTATCAGTCTTAACACCATGCTAGCAGAAAACTTCGAACTCATTGAATCGGTAATGCTTTACGGCGGTTTGTTTATCCTCTTTGCTCTTATGGCATTTGCGGTACACGACGTGTTGACCAAAAACAACGTACCTCTTTTGGGACGTGTGGTCACCTACGGCGTTTTAGGACTAGGCGCTCTTGGCTTTTTGGCCAAAGGCATCATTGAATGGTTTTGGTTAAGTAGTGGTGTGTAAGTATCTTTTAATGACGATACTTAAAATATACGTTGAATAGAGGTTAAAGATGGCGAGCGTTGGCCTGTTTTTCGGAAGCGACACGGGTAATACCGAACATGTTGCAAAAATGATTCAAAAAGAATTAGGTAAGCAACTTATTGATGTTAAAGACATCGCAAAAAGCAGTAAGGAAGATATTGCTGCTTTCGATCTTCTTATTTTTGGCATTCCTACGTGGTACTACGGCGAAGCGCAATGCGACTGGGATGACTTTTTCCCTGAATTAGAGGAAATCGATTTTAACGATAAGTTAGTTGCGATTTTTGGTTGTGGTGACCAAGAAGACTACGCAGAATATTTCCTTGATGCTATGGGTATGGTACGTGACATTGTTGAAGCCCGAGGTGCAATTTTGGTAGGTCAATGGTCTACCGAAGGATATGATTTCGAAGCATCGAAAGGAATGGCGGATGACACTCACTTCGTAGGCCTAGGCATTGACGAAGATCGTCAACCAGAGCTTACCGATGAGCGCGTAAAAGCGTGGTGCAAGCAAATTAACGAAGAACTTTGTTTATCTGAACTTGCTTAACTATTTCGGGTGTTTGGTCTCAAACACCCTCCTCTCCACTGTCGAGATTTTATACACTTTTAGAGTGCCGCCACAAATAAATTCTCTAGATAGCTATAACACTTAACATTTTTTTATAGGCACTGATTTTGCTTTCGTTAATCGAATGGACGTTGATTAAGAAAAGGAACTTCAGTGAAACTAGTATTTTTTTTCGTATTAGCCTTATTTGCCTGTAATAAAACCTTCGCAACTATTGTTATTGCCGGAAACGACAGTATTGTTTCCTCCTCATCCAGTACATGGGCGTGGGATGGAACGCAACACCAAGAACTTCGAGATGCACTGGAAGATACTGATAACTTTGGTAACAGTGGCATTGTTGGTCACGAGGTGGAACTCAGGACTCTAGGTTCGAATATCACCGCCTCCTCGCTACAGGATGTAGACATTTTTGTGGCAAGTTATTGGTTTGACAGTCAAGCCGCTATCTACAGCTCTGTTCTGGTAGACTACTTCCTAGCAGGCGGAGACTTAATCATTCTACAAGATTCCTCTGCGTATGACGGCATAGGAGAAGCCCTAGGTATTGCCACAAACGCTGTGACTACCAACCCCACTACAGTAAGTAGTGCCAGCCTTCTTGGTGATGGTCCCTTCGGCACAGTCGCCCCAATCAATCAAATTGGAACCATCGGCCATTTAGATTCTACGGCAATCTCATCGAAAAATGGTACGGTATGTGGTACTGACGCAGCAGGGCGCGCCACCATTGCCTGTTGGCAAGACGGTGAATACGCTGCAAATGCAGGCTCATTAACCATATTTGCGGATGTAGACCTAATCAGCGGCCTCTACGGAGAAGCTGACTTTTCTCCTACCAACGATAAAGGCAGACTGGCACTAAACACCTTCGCTTTTCATATGAGCGAAGTTAATTCAGTAAGCACGCCTCCAATCCTTTGTCTGATGATTCTTGCGAGTATGTGTATGTTACGACGGAGAATGATTACAGCTTAAATCGCTCTACGGCTTTGCGTAAACTTTCTGTTTGCGCATCGAGTTTTGCCGCAGATTCATTGGCTTGACGTGTACTCTCGGCACTCGAATCGGCGAGTTCTACTATCGTATTTAAGCTTTGAGCAACGTCCCCAAGTAGTAGATCTTGCTGACGGGTGTCGGTAACAATGGTTTCATTAATTCTACTCAAATTGTCGATGATCTCTTGAATTTGTACCATCTGTGATGCGACTTCTTGAGTAACTTCTACGCTTTGTTTAGCTTGGGTTTCTCCGTGTTTAATCGCTGAAACCGCCTCACTAGCATCTTTTTGCAAGTTGATAATCATTGACTCTATCTCTTCGGTAGAGTTGTGCGTTCTGTTGGCTAGCGTTCGCACTTCATCAGCAACTACCGCAAATCCACGTCCTTGTTCCCCTGCCCTTGCAGCCTCGATGGCAGCATTAAGTGCTAACAAATTGGTTTGCTCAGCAATATTTTTAATTACATCCAAAATACTACCAATACTTCTAGAGTTGTCGTCAAGGCGATTAATGATCTCCGCAGACAACTCTGCTTGCTTAGCTTGATTGTTAACTTGTTGCCGGTTTTCTTCAACCAAATTTCCGATATGAGAGCTTTGTAGGCGAACATCGTTTAGCGCCTGCATTGCACTTTCTATTTGTGATAAATTACTTTGACTGGTTGCTTGCACATTTTGTGTGTTTAATGAAGTTTGTTTTACTTGCTCCCGTTGCTGATCAACATCACGCAAGCTCTGCTCTCCCAAAGACAAACTTTCTTTGGTTATGTCTATCAAACGAGACTCTTGATCAAGTATGTTACCCACCAGTTGACGCAAACCATCAGTTAAATGATTTACCTTTTCAGACAACGCAGAAAACTCGTCGTTACCCTGCTGTGGCAACTTTCTACTCAAATCACCTTCGCGTAATTGAGACAAGCCTCGGTTTATTCTAAATAAAGGTATAGCGATGCTTCTAGTGACTGCGATAGCCAACCCTGCCGCCGCAATTAAGCCTACTGTTGCAACCAATAAGTTTTCTAGAAGACTGCTTTGAACTGTATCTACAATGGCGTTTTGACCATTTACTGAAGCACTTTGCACATTTTCAGATAGCTCACCAATCAACTTGAGTGAGGTAGCAAGCGCACTGTTACCTTCATTTCTTGCGTTAATGCTCTGTTCTATCTGATTTAGTTTTTGATTTTGTAAATAAACGAGCCCTGAACTTTCCATTAAAAGTGACTGAAGCAAATCGAATTGTTCGTTAAACGCTTCGATTGTTCCACCATCGTCCACTCGCTCAGCCAGGCGATTAACGTAATCTTTGTCGACGGTTAAATTGCTCATCTGATATTCGATGTCTTCAATTATTCCTTGCGTTGTTTCCCGGTCGGATGACTCCGCTAACTCAGATATAGAGGTATTAAGTGTAAGAAGCTTGTTGTCAATGTTAGTTCCCGCGCCAATCAGAGTATCTAGGTCTGGGCTGTCAGAATCGAGATAAGACAAATCAAGCATTAGGGCACTCGCTTCGTCGGACGTCATTAATAGTGTTTCAAGCTTTTGGGAAATCTCTAATTCAAGAGCTAGTCGCTGTTGAATTGCCTCATACATCAATTGGCTGTTAGCAATGTAACTTCGGCTAGACTCCGCAGCGAGCGTGGCCTTATTGTTATTTGAAAGCAATACTAGTAAGCTGTCTAAATCACTTAAAAACGACGTCGAAATGTTAGTAAACTCTTGTTTGTTTTGCTCGAGTGACGAGGGAGACTCTTCATGAAAAGCATTCGCAGTTATAACAGCAAGTGTTAAGACTTCCGTTTTTACTTCCACCATCTTGGTTTGAATTGGCAAAAGTCTGGACACGACATCTTCAGCGGAAGTCCTAATGTCTTGCAGTCCAAAATAAGAAAGCGCACTAGTGAGCAACAACAAACACCCAAAAATACCAAATCCAAACTTAATCTTATTTACTACAGTTAACTGCATAATCATGTCCACTGAATACCATTGGATGAAAAACATGTACTAGACATAGTTTAACAGCGTGTAAAATTATTGTGTATTCCCTTTAAAAATATACTCTTAATAAACAGTTTCAATACCTGACCTACCTACTCATCTGGCCAGTTATAGCAAGGCCTCAATAAAATAGTGGTTAATCTATTTTATTGTCGAATAACCAAAAATCATCGCCAATGTGTTCATATTTAGTACAATACACCTATAAATTCTAGTGTTATTATATCGGTTGTTTGATTGGAAAATTTAGTCAAACTCAATAATTTATGAATAATCTCTTCGAGTTTTACTTTCAAATCTGTTTCAGTTACCTATAATAACGTCCATAAGCTAACAGCCGCTTCTGGTGCATATGGATCAAAATAAAGAACTCAAAAAGGCAGGACTTAAAGTTACCCTTCCTCGTCTTAAAATATTGCAAATCTTGCAGTTGCCTGAAAATCAACATATCAGCGCTGAAGACGTATACAAAATATTGATCGACCAAGGCGAAGAAATTGGTTTAGCGACTGTGTATCGAGTCCTTAACCAGTTTGATGATGCGGGCATATTAATTCGTCATCATTTTGAAGGCGGAAAGTCAGTCTTTGAAATCAGCCACAAGGACCACCATGACCACTTAGTGTGTCTTAAGTGTGGAAAGGTTATTGAGTTTGAAGATGACATTATTGAAGAACGTCAAGAAATTATCGCAAAAGAGCACAATATCAAACTGACACATCACAGTTTGTACCTGTACGGTGAGTGTACCGAAGGTAACTGCGAAAGCGAATAACTCATAACTCCATGAGAAAAACCGAGCATATGCTCGGTTTTTTGATTGCTAGGCGTTAAATTTGTGTTCGTGATACGCAGCGATTGCCAATTCCCACATAGGGCCAATGGTCCCGTCTCCAATAGTTCTTCCTTCAACTTCTATTACAGGTGCAATTTCTTTACTCGATGATGTAAGCCAAACTTCATCTGCATCAAACATTTCTTCGACGGTGAAGGCCCGCTCTTCAAAACTCAAACCAGCCTTTTCAAATGATGCTATAGCAATACTCCGCGTAATACCCGGCAATAGTTCATTGCTTAACGGCGGCGTATAAATCACACCATTTTTCACCATAAACACATTGCAAGAACTCGCTTCGGTTACTTCTCCCTTTGCGTTGTGCAAAATGGTTTCATGATTTCCCG
>Ga0256829_1003244_pt1 | contig 11419 bp, 6 predicted proteins | sample 131447metaG_FD_185979 | JGI IMG/M metagenome (GOLD analysis project Ga0256829, IMG submission 185979) | Hydrothermal vent microbial communities from Lau Basin, Pacific Ocean - 131-447 | ecosystem: Environmental > Aquatic > Marine > Hydrothermal vents | place: Pacific Ocean: Lau Basin | collected... | reverse complement strand
GATGTCTATGCTTTTTATGCTACAATCTAACTTTTCTTCATCTTGCTTTTCACTATCACCTGATGCACCTTGATTCTCTTTTGATTTTAGCCATTTTTTAGTAGCTCTGTTTGCAAAAGGTGTGGAATCTGAAAAAGTGAAATTTTCTATATTTGGTAATTTTTTTGTAAAAAGAATCATTTGGTCTAAAATAGCAGTTGCTGATTGCTCAAAACCTAGATTTTTCAAAGATTCACAAACAAAATAGTGCAAATCAAACCAAAAAAGATAACTCTCTATGCGAGACTCACAAGCCCATAGCAAATCTTCATACTTTTTATCACTAAAGAGTTTATTTATGATTTCAATCTCTTGGGAATCTGGAGGATTTATCATAGTTTCATTGTTTTGAGCAGATGGTAACTCATTTATGCTTGAGAGTATAATAGCCCTATTTATGGTAAAAAGCTCAGGTCTATAATCTTTTGTTTCTATCATTTTTGCCACAACACTACTTAAAATAGTAGAAATTTTTAGAAAATTTTCATCTAAATTTTCTCCAAGGTTTAAGTCATTTGATTGCACACTTTGCTCTTGGCTTTGAGATGTTTTTGAAATTTGTTCTTTTTGTATATCTTCTTTGCAAAGTAATTTTGAGTTTAACATATTTGTTAAATTATAAAAAAGAGGTGAATCTTCTACATGTTCATTTAAGAAATCATCTATTTTTTTCAAATCACTTAAAAAATCATCTTTACTTTCTTGTGCAACCTCTATATCGTCCCTTGATTCTAGCTCTTTTACGCTTTTATCTATGAGCCATTGTATCGCACTTTTTCTACCTTTTATCCGCCTAAGAGGTGGGTACATAATCTCCCAATAATCTTCTAATAAAATCGATAAAACTTTGATGCCATTTGCAAAACCTTCTATACCATCAGTTTTAAACAGGGCATAAGTAAGATACACGCCCACTAAGAGATGTTTTGATTTGTTTTGCAAGATATTTTTAGATAAATTTATGACTTTGTGCCAATCAGGTTCATCTGTCGCTGTAACTGAGATGAGCTTTGCGATTTGTGCATCAATGGCCTCATACTCTTCGTCATATTTAACATCTTCACCAGCAGGGTTTTGCTCGCTGATAGCTGTTTTTGCTAAGTTTACATAATCCATATCACAACCTCACTAAAGTCACAAAGTCATCTGTTAGTAAAGACCTATAGTAAATCTTCATATTGTTATATTTTTCATCTACAAACATAGATAACTCTTTTTTGCTTGGTAAGTTTTTGCATATATTTTTAAAATTAACTTCACTAGAAGATGAAACTAGGCATGAGTTATCCGTTTCATCCTCTTTTATACTGCACTGTATAGAAAAATTCTCAGTTTTGTTAATCTTGTCAAATTTCATCTTTACAAGTTTTGCCAAATCTGCTTTTAACTCTTGCATGTTGCATCTCTTATGTAATATCTTAGATATATTTTCCCAAATATTTTTGCAGTAGTTTAAAACATCTGAAAACAAAGGAAATTTAGAGTTCGGAAAAACTTCTAAAAGTATCATCAAAGGGTAAGCCCTGTTTTTCAAGTCACTATTTATCTTTATGCTCCCACATGCAAAGCTTCGTTTTTGTTCATTTAATAGACAAAAATGACTACATGTACTTGGATTATCTCCACTGTTTTGCTCTAAAAATGTCTCATAGCCATTTTGCATCCAATTTGATATGGACTTTGAAAAATCTGTATTTTTACCAAAACTTAGGTACTCACTACTGCAAGGGTGTTTTCCAAAAAGAATTAAATTTGTTTGAATATTCATTTTGATACTTCCGTTACAGCATCAGGTAATTCATAAGGTATCTTATCTAGTAGTTTTAACATATCAGTTTTATAAGCAATATCATATCTAACTTGAATGTATGTGATATTATTTATAACTACCTGAGGTTGAGTAGTGTCAAAATCACTTCTAGCATATGTGTGTGTACCGTCTTTAAAATCTTGTAGAAAATGTAAAAATCCATTTTCTCCACTATATGTTTTTTTAACTTGAAAATTCTTAAATCCAAATGTAAGTACAGTATCGCCACACTTAAAAGGTTTCCAGGTAAAAGGTTTTGTAATTTTGTAATTTTCATTTTTGATAATAAAATCTTTTTTAGCACATTGTAAGCTAAGTTTTATAAAATCTGGTTTTGTCTTCGCACCTTTGTTTATATTAAATGGAAGTGTTGATATAGTTACATCATATTTTTGCTTATAAGCTCCTAATATATCTATCCCATTATTTATATATTTAAGAAAATATGGCTTTACATGTAAGCGATAATTATCGATTGATTTTATACTATATCCATACTTACTAAGTGTTAAAAATGGTTTGAGTCTTTTATCGACAAACTTCCAGACTAAACCTTTTTTCTTATCAAATAGAGCCTGCAAAAAGTTGCTTTGACTAGACATCGGAACTGAGCCGATGACTTCACTTTTCCACTGTGTATTTAGTAGATTATCCATCTGATTTATAGAGTAGCTTATGATATAATTTTTCTGTCCTGCCATAAGATTGTATATGAAACCAGAATTATTATATATATGTAAAGAGTGCTTGAAAATATCAAAATGATTTTGTGTTTCACCAAAAGATGGAGATATTGGTGAGCCCAAATCACTACTGCTAAAAAAATCAGTCACGAGAGTTTGACTACTTTTTTTATTTACTATGATAGATAGCTTTGTTAAATCTTTTATATATCTGTTGAGTAAGCCAGCTGACTTGATTTTAGCAATATAAATCTCTCTTGCTTTTTTATCCTCAATTTTAGATACAAGCGAATTTTTACCTTTTTCTAGTTTTGAGATAAGTGAATTTTTAGATTCTCTTATATTTTTAGCTATATTGAGTATCTCATCCAAATCAATAGCAGCTTTTGCCCACCTAGGAGATTTATCATAAGATTTATATGCTTTTAATTCGCCTGCCATTTTTTGAATAAATTTAAAAAATGGGTTTTCTTCACTCGTCATAGAGTAAAGCAACTGAGTTTTTGCATCTTTATTAACAAGCTTAGTTGCACTAGCAAAACTCAAAGCAAAACTCTTCCATCTATAATAAAACCTTTCATCATACCAATTCCAAAAAATCTTGAGATTGCGTTGTAATTTTTCAGGGTTTTTCAACTTATTTGATAATTCTTTAATATCAGAAATCAAATTTTTCCTGCCTTTTTTTGTCAAAGATCCAGAAATAGTAGAGAAATTTTTAGCTAGTTCTTCATTGATACCTTTATAAAAATCATCCAAAGTTATATTTGGCGTCAAAGAGACACCAATATCAGTAAGCCAATGCAAATTTGCACCTTTTTTATCTATAATCATGCTAAGCTGATTTTGAAATTCTCGTATATTTTCAATAAGTAAGTCATTATCATTATTCCATTTTAAAAATGAGATATAACTATTGACGAATAGTGGAGATACACTTGGGTCTACTTTACTCTCTTCTTGGAGTAAAACATTTTCTATCCAAGCAGAAAAATGTTTGCTTATATCAACTTTAGTTTTATCAACTTGTACTTGTTGTAAGGTATCTATACTATCAATCAAAAAACCTATGTAATCCACAACATCATTAGATGGAGTGTCATTGTCTATTTTATCTATTGATTTTTGAATTCTATAGTAGAGTCTTCTTAAGATATATTTATTAAAATCATCGTGAAAAAGCTGCTTGAGTTTAACTTCAGCTTCTTTACTCTGCTTAAAGTTTATAAACGGAACTTGTGAAGCTATTACCTTTTCATTGGCTTTTTTGATTTTTAAGATATTTAATCTTAGCTTATCTAAAAGCAAAATCCTTGAAGTCATATCTAAATTTTTAAAATCATTTTGTTTTATGACTTCACTTACACTTTTTATGTTGGTAACATTTTGGATATACGAGTATGAATAAATTCCTGCTAAAGATATAAATATCAATAACCAAGCAATCATGGCTATTTTATAGTTTCTTCTTTGCCAAGATAAATACTCTTTTATTGGAAGAAAGACATTTCTATCTTTTGGCAATATAACTTTAAAAAAATCATGTATAAAAAATGCCTTATTTTGAGGTTCTGTTTTTGCCTCAGGGAGTTTAAAATCAGATAAAAATTTTGATTGTGCTTTACCATCAGTTAAAGAACTAGAGAAGTATATACCTCTTAACATAGGGATTTTTTGATAAGGATTTTCTCTAAACATTATATTTAAAGCTTGTTTTAATGCAGGTTGTATTTGATCAAATTCATTTAAAAACAAGAGTGATTTTTCTATATTTTGTGTACCATTTTTAGTAAAAAGAAGTTGCAAAGATGAAATCTTGTTTTTTATAAAATCTATGCTTTTTTGTAGTACCTCGTCCCAATGTTTATCATTTTCTTCATTCATATATCCCATGGCTTGAGCTTGAAGTTCAGGTGGCAAGGCATCACAAAAATCTGTAAAACCATATATAAAATCCATCTTTGTAATCATAACATAAACGGGAATATTGGCTCCGTTTGCAAGCATAAGTTGATTGATTCTAGTTCTAAAGCTTAGGGCATCAATCTCGATATCATCACTACTATCTTGGAGTAGTTGTTCAGCAGAAATCGCTATAACCACACCATTTAGTGGCTCTTTTCTTCTGTATTTTGTCAAAAGCGATAAAAATCTCTCCCACTCATCAGTATCTCTTTTTTCTTCAATTGATACACTATATCTACCAGCCGTATCAAGCACAATAGCATCTTCAAAAAACCACCAGTCACAATTTTTAGTGCCAGCATATATAGATGAAGCTTCTATATTTGTGATTGATAATGACAAGTGAGAATTTTTGATAAGTGTAGTTTTTCCAGCGCCACTCTCGCCCATCACGAGAATCCAAGGAAGAGCATATATAGGATCTTGCCCTTTTGATAGCTTTGAGTTGTTTAGTGTTTTTACAGACTCTTTCCACTTCTTTTCTAAATCACTAACAAGTAATGTATTTTCTTCTTGTGCTGAAAATATAGCCTCACCCTCTTGTGCTATTACTCTTTTAACAAACTTTTTTTCATTGTTTTGCAATATATATCTTCTTAGAAAAAATATACCTAGCAAAAGACCCAACGCCCCAGCAAACAGTGAAAAGCTTACCCAATGAGGCCAAGCGTTCGTGATACTTAAATACCAAATTCCAAATGCAATAGCAACAATAAGCAATATATAAAACAATCCAATAAATATATTTTTAATCATATACTACTTCCCCTTGTCAAATAAGTTAAGATTTGAGAGTATGTTATTCAAGTTTAAATCAAACATATAAAACAACCCTGCACCGATAATACAAGTTACGATAATAGTAATCCACAAATTTCTATAGGATGCTTTAAATGATTTTTTCTGCAGTATTGGGTTTAGGGCATAAGCATTTTTAAATATCGTTTGGGGAAATTTTTGAGGAAAACTATCTCTTAGTGCCTCTTCTTGCTCTTTAAATATATATTCTAGTGTTATTTTGTCTTTTTCATAACAATACCTTCCTCTAAAACCTAGAAATAGACAATACAGATAAATCACTCTTAACTCAAAATCCTCATTTGGAAGCAATTTTATTTTAGTAAAAAAGTCATAACCTGCATTTGTTGTATTAAAAAAAGTTTTTTGAAGTAAGTGTTTATACCACAATTTTTTGTCTTTAAAATCAGAAATTAAAATAGTTTCATCAATCCAAGCTATTAACGGATATAAAAAATCATCAAAATTCCCTTTTTCTTCAAAGGCATAAAACTCTTTTTTTGCCTTTTCAATCAATGACTTATAATCTTCTATTAATTTATCAATACTAAAAACGGGGTCTTCAAGATTTTCTTTAAAGTGCAAAGTATATGCCATCAAAGGGGAAAAGCATTCGATGATTTTCATTTGATTTTTATTCATATCTTTTTCACTTCTTTAAAATTATAAGCTCAAGAGATGATTCATCTTGTGCATCTTCAAACTCTATGGTTATGTTTTGAGTCTCTTGGATATGAGTCCATTGGACATCATCAGTAAAAAGCTCAAAAATTGAGACTTGAGAGTTTTGAGGCATCCCTTGTATCGGCATATCGTACTTATCAAACGGTAGCCCTGGCAGTGATCTTTGCACTATAGTTTCAATCTGCGAAGACGCTGCAAGTTTTCCATATTCTAAAAAGTCTCGTTCAATTTTTTCTTTATTTGTAGCCGTTTTCAGTGATACAAAGTATCTGTATTTCGCTTGAAATATAGATACTGGACAATCTAATGTAAAGGTAGTGTTTTCTTTTGTAAAAGGCAATATATAATCTGGCCCTATGATAATCGCATCTAATAATTCATCTATGAGTAGGCTTACATCCTCAAAGCATTTATAGAGGTTAAGATGCTCATAAGAACATATAAGATACTTTCCATTTTCCATTTTACCAAAGAGATTGACTCTGTTTGAAAATGTACTTAAAACTCCAACAACTTGTAACAACACCTCATAATACTCCCAAGGGTGCATAGTATTTGAACTGCTCATATGTTTTAGCTTTGGCAATAATCCACCCAATCCCTGCAATGCCATCATGTATTTTAAATAATTTGGTTCTTGAATAATCGTTTCAAATGGTAATTTATACTCTTCTAATTGCATGCTATGCAAGGTTAAGTTTTTTTCAATCCTTTTAATCATTTCGAAAAGAATTTTATCTCTGTTTATATCAAGTAAAGGTGGTACAAAATCGCCACTTAAACCAATTTGTTCTTGCGATATATTGATTTTAGCAATAGGTAAAACTTGATATCCGTTTAACTCTTCAATCTCATCTTCAAAAACAATTTTAAGAAAATAATCCAGAAATGGGATATCAGCAGTCTCATCTTCTTGATATAAATTATTCATCTCATGCACATCTGTTTTGGTGATAAATCTTGTATCTATATTTAAAAGATTTTCATATGAATCAAGCTCGGTAACATTTATCTCATCAACACCGAGTTTTTTTAAGCCAATATATACCTTAAAATCTTTTACATTTTCTTCTATTTTTTTATCAAAAAACCTATTTGCAACTACAGCATTTTTGGGCACGCTGACAATACTACCATCTGGAAATATTATATCTAACTCTTTTAGTAGAAAATTTTTATTTAATAACTCTTTTTCATCTATTGATAATTTTGTTAAACCCCAAAAATAAGGCTTTGTTTGCTCTTTTAAAACTAAATTATCTTGGCTGTTAAAAAGCTCTAAATACTGAAAATGATGCGGCTTTAAAAACAGACCTTGATGCCAATAAATGCGTTTTTGATTATCCATTATTGCTAACCTTTTGTATGGATGATTTTTCCAAATAAATTTTGATATGTAAAAATTTTTGATTAAATTTACTCTTCCAAAACTTATACTTATCGTATGACATTATCTTGTACGCTAAAGTTACTTGGGAAGGGCTAAAATTATAATACCCAGCAACAACAGCGACCCAAACTGTTTTTTCTGCTCTGTTTAAAAAAACCTTGTTTGATTTACCTGGTGACACAAAAATTTTATCTATACTCATAACACTTGGAGCAAATTTCTTTGCAGATAGCAGTTTTAATACTCCGCTTTTATTTTCAATTAAATTATTAAAAGCATTTATATTGTTTAATTGGTAAACGACCAAAACGGTTGTATGTGATTGCCCATCTTGCATATTTAAATTTTTTGTAGCATTATAATCTATGACTATAGCATTTTTAGCAAATTTCTCATTTGCACCATCTACTGATTGCACATGGCTACTGCATCCATAAAAAAAGATGGATGCCAAAATCAAAAATAAAAATTTAAAATAGCTCATATTAGCTCCTTATTTAAACTCTATTACAAAGTTCTTATCAATATCAGTATCAATATGTACCAAGCTTGGCATCTCTTTTTGTCCCATATTTGATAAAATCTCTTTAGATAAAACTGGTAAAACCTTTGTGTTTATTATATACTCTATGTTTCTAGCACCACTTTGAACTTCAGTACATCTATCAACTATCTGATTTACAACTTCATCAGCATAACTCAAGGTTATGTCATTGTTTTGTTTTAATCTCTTTTCTAATTTACCTAATTTTAACTTTGTAATCTCTTTCATGGCATCAGTATTTAGACTAGTATAAGGGATTACACTCATTCTGCCTAAAAGTGCTGGTTTAAAATGCTTAGCTAATTCAGGGTGTATAATATTTCTTAATTCATCAACATCAAATTTTTTATTGTCTAGGCAATACTCTTCTATAGTGTTTGTAGCTAGATTACTAGTTAGTATGATAACAGTATTTTTAAAGCTTATCTCTTTACCCTCTCCATCACTTAAAATACCTTTATCAAACACTTGATAAAAAAGTTCCATTATATTTATATGTGCCTTTTCTACTTCATCTAAGATAACAACACTGTATGGATTTTTTCTCACTGCTTCTGTTAGCATACCACCCTCTCCATAGCCGATATATCCAGGAGGCGAACCAATCAATCTGCTAACAGTATGACTCTCTTGAAATTCACTCATATTTACAGTTATAACTTTTTTTCTACTACCAAATAATTGTTCAGCCAAAGTCAAGCCTGTTTCAGTTTTTCCTACACCACTTGGACCTACAAGCAAAAATATACCATTTGGTTGGTCTGGATTTATAATACCACTCTTTGAAGATCTGATTATCTCAGCCATTATAGTATGTGCATGGTCTTGACCTTTTACATTTGAGCGAAGTCTTTGCTCTAATTCTAGCATTGTTTGAGCTTCATCTCTTAGCATTTTACCAAGTGGTATCCCCGTCCAATCCGATACAACTTGTGCGATAATATCTGCATTTACATCTATCTCTATAAAGTTGTTTTTCTCTTTTGATTTTAAAAACTCTTTTTCTATCTTTTTTAAATCTTTTTGCATATCTTTTTTGGATTTTTCATCTTTTACATTTTCGATTTCTTCTCTTTTTGCAAGTAGTTTATGAGCTAATTCTTGTTGCAAGTCAAACTCTTTTTGTAGTTGGTCTATCTCTTTTTTTGTTTCGCTAATAAGTGAGTCATTTTCTTTTATCTTTTTCTTATCAGTGCTTAGATTATGGTCTATATCACGCTCTATTGCATTTTTTTCTCTTAACAAAGCCTCTACTATTTTCTCTTTATCTTCTAAAACAGCGGGTTTAGATGAAAGATTGATTTTGATTCTAGCACACGCAGTATCTAACAAATCTATAGCTTTATCTGGCAAAAAACGACCGTTTATGTATTTATCAGATAGTACGACTGTTGCTTCTATAGCTTTATCACTAACTGTTATGTCATGAGCTTTTTCGTAGTATCCTTTTAAACCTCTAAGGATGAGTGTAGCAGTTGGGACATCTGGTTCATCAAGCTTAACTAGTTGAAATCTTCTTGCCATTGCTGGATCTTTTTCAAAGTATTTTTTATATTCACTCCAAGTTGTTGCTGCGATTGTACGCAACTCACCTCTTGCAAGTGCAGGTTTTAGTATATTTGCAGCGTCATCTGAACCACCACCTGCTCCTGCACCTATCAGAGTATGGGCTTCATCTATAAACAAGATTATTGGTATTTCAGATGATTTAACTTCATTTATTATACCTTTTAGTCTGTTTTCAAATTCACCTTTTACACTAGCACCTGCTTCAAGAAGTGCCATATCAAGCCCTAATAACCTAACATTTTGAAGGACAGGAGGAACATCTCCTTGCGTGATTTTTAAAGCAAGACCTTCTATGACAGCAGTTTTTCCAACTCCAGGCTCACCAACACAGATAGGATTGTTTTTTCTTCTTCTAGCAAGTATATCAACCATCTGTCTTATCTCTTTTTCTCTACCAAAAACAGGGTCTATCTTAGACTCTTTTGCATTTTCAGTTATATCTATGCAAAATTTATTTAAGAAGCCATCTTCGCCTTTTGAGATTTCGCTATCTTGGCTTTTAGAAGATATTTGAGACTCTTCTTGTTCACTTGAGTTTTTTGTGATAACAAAGAACTCTTTTTCCAAAGTTTCTCTATTTATCTCTTTTAAAATATCTATATACTTACCATTGCTATAGTAATTCTTTCTTATCAGCAAAGCTAAAATAAAAGTAGCAGAGCGAATCTTTTTTTCACCTATATCCAAAGATGATTTAAGCCAAGAATCTTGAAATAGTTCAAGTAATATAGGAGAAAAAACTGGTTTTCCGCTATTGCCACTCGATAGCTCATCCAAATCAGATACCAATGCTCTTTGCAGTTTTTCTTTTGATATATCAAAGTGTTCAAGAATCATGAAAAAATCACTATCATTTTCGTCCAAGAGTTTAAATAGAATATGCTCTATAGATATCTCATAATGCGACCTAGCCACACAATAGCCGACAGAACTTTGTAAGACATTAGTCATAAGAGTATCTAGTTTTAACAGCAGAGATTTTATATTGTTCGTTACCATTTTATCTTCCTTTTAGTATTAAAGATTTTCTATTTTCTTGACCATTTTCAAGCCAAGTATTTAGTCCTAATTGACAAAAATTACTATTTCCTAGTTTAAGAGATTTATACTCATACTTTTTCATCTCTAACTCTATATCCCAATTTAAAGCACTATTTAAAAACAGTGTTATTATGTCCACTAAACGCTTAAACTCCTCAGTGTTAGGTAAAAGAGTATTAAATTTAGATATGGTTAAATTTTTTATAATGATTTTAAATTTTCCCATTCTATCTTTAACTTTCTCACCTAAGTGCAAGTTATTGTCTAAAATTGTATTTTTTTCTCCTAGTTGACATCTTTGATTTATGGGTATAGAAACTTGTTGTTCAACGCATTGCTGTATCTCAACTTGATTAGTATTTGTAAAATCACTAACCAATGCTCTAAGAGATTGGGCAGATTTTGAGTAGTGCATATTAAGTCCACAATATCTAAGCCAAGAGTAATTAAAATCAAACTTATCTCTAATATTTTGAGTCGGTAACCCAGAGAAAATATGCAAAAAATCTAAGGCTTTTTTATCATTAAATTCATTGACTCTGATGCCTAGCCTATTTTTAAGCCAAATCTTAAAATAGAGTTGGTAAATTGGCATGTTAAAGATGTCTATAAAATCTCGCATAGCTTTTTTATCTTTTAGATTTTCTTCTAGTAAAATCTCTGTGTAAAATGTAGGCAAAGGAGATGATTCTCCATACAAACCCAAAAATGTAACAGTTATCTTGATATATTCATCTTTTTTTTCAATCTTTTCAATGTCACTTTTAGGAAAATCCAAAGACAATCTAGGGCGAAACCTCAATTTTTTCTCAATATCATCTTCTTTATCTTTAAAAATCAGTCTTAAGAGTCTGATTGCTTGAATAAAAGAAAATCCTGAACCATGTTCAAACAGT
>Ga0256829_1003243_pt1 | contig 11420 bp, 12 predicted proteins | sample 131447metaG_FD_185979 | JGI IMG/M metagenome (GOLD analysis project Ga0256829, IMG submission 185979) | Hydrothermal vent microbial communities from Lau Basin, Pacific Ocean - 131-447 | ecosystem: Environmental > Aquatic > Marine > Hydrothermal vents | place: Pacific Ocean: Lau Basin | collected... | reverse complement strand
TTTCGTTTTTTCTAAAAAAATGAAAGGAGAAACAACACCACGGTTTGTATGCGAGGCAAATATGAAAAACAGAGTTAAATTTAATACATAATACATCATCAATCCTTCCACTGCAACACAATATGTTGCTTAAACTTTTCATCATCTTGTGCCTCAAAGCCTACTTTGTAGTGTGCTCCACGGCTCTCATCACGTGCGATAGCAGCGGAGATGATGGCAGGGGCTAAGAGTAGGGCATTTTGGAATTCTAGATATTCGACAAGGTTGGTATTGTTTTCTCTGTTTTTATCGCTAAGTCCCATCTTTGTTTGCATCACTTGCATCGCGATGACCTCTTCCATAGCTTTAGTGAGGTTAACATTGTCTCTTACTATGCCCACTTTCTCATAAAAGAGTTTGCCTAAGCTTTCTCTTTTTTCGTAGAAGTTGAGAGAGTTCTCTTTTTTATAAATGGCTTCTATCTCTTTTTTGTCTTGTTGAAGTTGTTTGTCATCTGCTTTTTTATTGGAAGCGTAGACGGCATGTTTGTAGGCATTCTCTCCTGCAAACTTTCCAAAGGCAGTAATCTCCAGTAGAGAGTTTCCCCCAAGGCGGTTGGCACCATGGACTTTGGCATTAGAGCATTCACCTACAGCAAAGCATCCTTTGATGCCTGTGACTTCGAGTGCATAGTCTACATCTATCCCACCCATGCTGTAGTGTGCCACAGGTTTAATGGGGATAAGCTCTTTGGCTGGGTCTACATGTTCATGAAGTTTACAGAGGGCTACTTCTTGAGGGAGGAGTTCCATGAGTTTCTCTTCTCCTAAGTGACGTACATCTAAAAAGACCTCTTGGTTGTTTTGAAACTGTTCAAAGATAGCACGTGCCACTTCGTCACGGGGTTTAAGCTCATCGACAAAGCGTTCACCCTCAGAGTTTACCAAATAGCCACCTTCTCCTCTGGCACTCTCACTTATGAGTATGCTAGAGCTTTTAAGTGCAGTGGGGTGGAACTGTACAAACTCCATGTCACTCACTGCTCCACCTGAACGTAATACTGCAGCTACCCCATCCCCTGTACTTCCATAAGCATTGGTTGTGTAGCCATGATAAAGACTGCCATATCCACCTGTAGCGATGATGACAGACTTTGCGTGAATTTGTTTGACTTCACCTGTGCGAATGTCTAAAAATGTTGCCCCTTTTGCTGTGCCATCTTCTGTAACAAGATTAAGAAAATAGTGCTCGTCTAAAAACTCTATATTCTCTTTGAGACAGGTATCGTAAAGGGTATGGAGTATCTTCAGTCCTGTATAGTCTTGTGCATAACAGGCACGTTTGGCAGAGGCTCCACCCATTTGTCTTTGGGCTACTGTCTTGATGTTAGGGGTCAGACCCGCAGACGATTCACTTCGCAAATCATCAGAGGTCAGACCCCCAACATCAAGACGTGAGAAAGGTACACCGATACTCTCTAACCACTGTATGGTTTTAGGCGCATCTGCACACATTTGGCGTACCATATCTTCATCGCATAATTCTCGTGCAGATTTGATAGTATCTGCGATGTGCGCGCTTATATGGTCTTCTTCTACATTACCAAGTGCAGCGTTCATGCCCCCCTGTGCCATAGAAGTTTGGGAGTTGGTAGGGTAGGCTTTTCCTACCACTAAAATGGAAGCATTGCCTAACCCTACCCCATCTACTGTGGAGATATCTTTTGCCGCCAAGACTGCAGTGAGTCCAGCCCCACCAGAGCCTATGATGAGTACATCAAGCATTATAATCCTTCTATGACTTTTGTAAAAAAGTTTCTATATTTTTCACTATGCCTTCAAGAAGCTTCTTTCTTGCTTCAATACTCGTCCATGCGATATGAGGAGTGATGAGGAGTCGCTCTTTATGTTTGACTTCATTAAGTCTGTTATTAAGTGTGATAGGTTCTACTTCAAGTACATCCAATCCTGCATAGATTTCGCGTTTGTCAAGCTCAAAGGCAAGGTCGGTTTCGTTGATGATACCTCCACGCCCAAGATTGAGAAGGATAGCACCCTCTTTAAGGTAGGGCAAGTTGATTTCATTGATGAGGTCATACGTTTTGTCATTGAGTGGTGCATGGATAGAAATGATGTCACAATCTTTCAAAATAAATTCTAAACTCTGGTGTGGATAGGCATGGTGTAGGTTTTCCCCTGACGTGGAGTGATAAGAGATTTCTGCTCCAAAAGCAGTGGCAATTTGTGCAACATTTTGTCCGATGTTCCCAAAGCCTATGATACCCCAGCGTTTGCCTGATATCTCATAAAAAGGATGTGAGACATCTGTAAAAAGCCCCGATTCGCTCCAATGGTTGTTTTTTACAACAGCATCATAATATGCCATTTTTTCTAACAGGTACAGTGCCATAGAAAACGTATGTTGCACGACAGACTTGGTAGAGTACCCTGCCACATTTTTGACTTCTATCTGGTGAAACTTTGCAGCTTCAAGGTCTACATTATTCATGCCCGTTGCTGCGATGCAAATAAGTTTTAGGTTTTTGGTTTGCGATAAAATATTGGCATCGATGACTACTTTATTGGTGATGACAATATCGGCATTTACAATGCGTTCTAAGGTTTTATCTTTGCTAGTGGTATCGTAGCGTGTAAGCGTGCCAAAGGTTTCTAAAGAGGTGAGGTCTAAGTCATCGCCCAAGGTTTGGGCATCAAGTAATACGATGGTCATATCTGCTCCTTAGTGCGAGGTAGTGACGTTGTCTTCTTCACAGCTTGGTGTCTCGGTAATAGTGATGGCACACCCTGCATCATCGCCTCCAGAACTAAGGAAATCTGCGGTTAATCCACCTAGAGGTACGGTGCTACTTTGTTGTGTTTGCACTTCAGGGCTTATAGTTTCTATATGGACAACAGCATCTTTTTTTATAGGTGTTTCAAAATGAGAGATAATCTTCTTATCTCCCACGATAAGGGTTAAGTGTCTCTTCTCTTTTATGATAAGCACAGGGATACTCGTAATGTTGGCAAACTTTAAAAACATTCTAGCATTGGCTTCTTTTGTAGAGATAGGAGTGTAGTCTATCTTGTGTTCTGCCAAATATGCTTTGACTTTTTTACAATGAGGACAGGTACTAGACTGGATAAGATAGTTCCCTGGGGTAGTCATAAACGCTTTATTTTGAGTGATAGCCAAGGTGTTAAGCCCTATAAAAATAGCAAGCACCGTAGCAAGTGTAATAGCAAAGTGTTTAACATGACTTACTAAAGCGATGAACAAGAGTGAAGAGATAACACCTAAACAGAAGATGCAAGGCTCAGGATTTGCTACAAATTGGTAGCTGATAATGGTTGCTTCAAAGGCGATGGCTCCATAAAGTCCTATAAAAAAGAGTGCTTCATAAAACTTGTTTTTAAGTGATAAAAAACCAAATATCATTAACATAAAGACACCGACTAAACCAGCATAATTGAGGTAGAGTGCATCAAAGTTTAGCAGTTCTCCTGCAAGCTTACAGCCTACTTCTCCACAGAGTGAGGTATGTTGGAGTTTGAGGTAGGTTTCTGTACCTATGTATGCTAGTAGTAAAAGTGGTAAAAAAACACGTGCTAAAAAACGCATGGGTAATCCTTTTTAGTTGTCTTCTATTTGGCTGACTATCTCAGTGGCTCTGGCTTTGGCTGCTTCTACGTCACTGTCAAGCACTAAGCTGACTGCCATACGACGTCCGACATGAGACTCAGGCTTTCCAAAGACTCTTACAAAAGAGTTTTCTGAAAAAGCATCATCAGGTACTTCTAATGTAGGATTGTGGCTCTCATTTTTCGCTTTGTATGCACCACAAGCACCAGACCCGTAAGTGGTATAAGCAAGTGGCAGACCAAGTACGGCTCTTACATGCAAGGCAAATTGACTTTGGCTTTGGGTAATAAGTGTAACCATTCCTGTGTCATGTGGACGAGGGCTAAGTTCAGAGAAGTATACCTCTTCACCTTTAACAAAGAACTCTACACCAAAGATACCACGACCACCAAGACCATCTGTCACAGCTTTGGCTATCTCTTTTGCTTTTTGAAGTGCAGCATCGCTCATGTTCATTGGTTGCCAAGAAAGGATGAAGTCACCATCTTTTTGTACGTGCCCTATGGCATCACAAAAGACGGTACCTGTCTCGTTACGTACAGTAAGCAGTGTAATCTCATAGTCAAACGGTACAAACTCTTCTACGATGAGCTCACTCGCATCACCACGTGCCTCTTTGGCTATCTCCCATGATTTTTCTATATCCTCAGCTGTTTTAGCGATACTCTGTCCATGTCCAGATGAGCTCATCACAGGCTTAATGACACAAGGGAACCCTATACGCTCTCCTGCTTCTTTAAGTCCATCAAGTGTAGTAACAAACTCAAAGCCAGATGTTTTGACACCCAACTCCTCTGCTGCAAAAACACGGATGTTTTTACGGTTCATGGTTTTGTTTACTGCTTCAGCATTGGGGATGACATGAAAGCCTCTTTTTTCTGCCTCAAAAAGTGCAGAGATAGAGATAGCCTCTACCTCAGGTAAGATAAAGCTAGGCTGCTCTTTTTCTATAAGTTCAAGAACGGCTGCTTCATCTTGCATGTCTATAGCGTAACTTCTGTTGGCTACCAAGTGTGCAGGAGCATTTTCATACTTGTCAACGGCGATGACCTCGATACCGAGACGTTGTGCCTCTATGGCTACTTCTTTACCCAGCTCACCAGAACCAAGTAACATGATTTTAATTGCATCTTTTTGTAATGTTGTTGTAAATGTCATAGGGGATACCTTTGGAAAATAATTGTTATTATTTTAGCGAAAAAAGGATAATGTGTAATGAGTTTTAAAATTTTTTGAATGTTTTTATGGAGTTGGTAGTAAGTGAGTGTAGGGCAAATGCCCTACGACTGTAATGATTACAGTCTAGACTCGTATCTTCTAAGCATGAAGAGTTTTTTAAGAATTTTCTTGCGAGTTGCAATCTTTTCTTTCTTGTTCTTTTCAGTCTGAGTTTCAAAGTGTTGTCTAGCTCTTGCTTCAGTAACGATTAGGTTTCTGTCACATTGTCTTTTAAACTTTCTGTACGCGTCATCAAATGAATCACGTGACGTTAGTATAATTCCTGGCATAATCAAGCACCCCCTTCCTATTGGAAATTTTCAGATGTAACCCATCCGAATATCAATAAAGTGCAGAATTATATCGAAATAGAATTATATTTACTTGATTTGTGGTAGAATGTTTTCAAAGGAAATTCATGAAACTGCGTAAATTACATATAGATAATTATAAAATGTTTAAAGATTTTGACATTAGTTTTGTAGATGAAAATGATAAGACTTTGCCTATTGTTGTTTTGGCTGGGGTTAATGGGAGTGGGAAGACTACGCTTTTGGAGAGTTTACTTTATGAAGAAAGTTCTGATTTAGAATTAAATATTTTTGATATACCTGATGAAAAAGATGGTTTAGAAGTTGCATTGATTTATCATGAGTTTGCATTAGATACAAGTGGGCTTTCATCTAACGAAATTTCTAAAATGCATGAAGATGCATCTAATCGTGATAGGAGACTAGAGTATGAAGGTCTAAAAATACCTACGTATGAATATTTAGATAGTATAGTTTATTTTGCAACCAATACAAATTTAGAAGACATAAAAATTCTTTTGCCTAAATATATAGAAAACATGATTTTTGTTAAAGGGAATGCTCCTTTCGATGCTTATACTAGAGTTACTAAATATATAAATGAAATTTTAAAAGGTTTAGATATTCAGATAGAATTTGATAGCAGAGATGGAGAGGGAAATCTTTTTTTTAGAAATAAAAGTGGAGGAGATAAATTTTCTATAGATGATTTATCTACAGGTGAAAAAACACTTCTTTCTAAAGTATTATTTTTATATTTAGATGACATAAAAGACAAAGTAATCTTAATAGATGAACCTGAACTTTCTTTGCACCCAAGTTGGCAAAATAAGATTTTGAGTGTGTATGAAAGACTTGCAGAGAAAAATAATAATCAAATTATTATTGCTACGCACTCACCTCAAGTTATTGCAAGTGCAAAGAATGAGTATCTACGAATACTTAGAAAAAATGAAGAGGGCAATATTGAAGTTATCAATGATTTAAAGGCTCATGGGCGAGATATAAACTCTATATTGTTTGATGTAATGGGTGAAGTGGCTTACCGACCAAAAGAGTTTGATGATAAGATTGATAGATTGCATATTGCTATTGATGATAGAAAAATAGAAGAAGCATTAAAACGATTAGAAGAGCTAAAAAAGGACTATGGTGAAAACGATGAAGTCATGATGGAAGCTCAAATGTTAATAGATATGTTTAGTCGTGATGAAGTGTAAATATGAAGTTTATTCAGAAAAAAAGAACAGGAGTAGGATATAGTAAACTTTTTAAAATTCATAAAGCCAAAGGTTGTTATGAAAATACCCAAAATGATAATAGTAAAACTCCTAAAGTAACCACACGTACCGATATTTTAAAAAATTTATTAGAGGAGCAAGGTTATATCTGTGCCTACTGTATGCGAAATATTTCATTAGATAATGCAACAATAGAACATTTTATTGGTCAAGGTTATGTTGATAATAGCGGAAAAGCAATAGGAAAAATAGAAGATACTAACTATGATAATATGTTAGCTGTATGTCATGGTAATTTTTGTAAAAATGAAACACATTGTGATAGTTCGCGTTCTAAGTATCAAGATGCACGACCTTTACTAAATATATCTCCTTTAAATCAGCAACAGATGAACAGTATTAAATTTTCTCAAAGTGGTGTTATATATTATGAAAATATTGATGATAAAACAGAGATAAGTTTTGATTTAAATGAAGTGTTAAATTTGAATTGCAACAATATAACAAATGAAAGAAAAAAGATTGTTAAAATGGTGAAAAGCTCATTGAATAAGCATAAGTTTGATAAAAAATTTGCTAAGAAAGAGTTAGAATATTGGGAAGAATGTAATAGTTCGTATAAAGCTTATTGTCAAGTAGCTATTTTTGAATTGAGGAAATATATCTGATGCAAAATGTATATAAAGATTGTTATGCAATGGATAGGCGATGTTATGAAGAACTCTTGTTAACAGAAGATATTCTTATGGAACATGCAGCAGCAGGTATGGCAGACTATATACGTGAACATTTTGCAAAACATAGCAGTATTCTCATAGTCTCTGGCACGGGCAATAATGGAGCTGATGGTACAGCGCTTGCACGACAACTACATGGAGACTACGATGTGCGATTATCGTTACCTTTTGGTGTCAAATCTGAAATGGCAAAAATACAGCTAGAACGTGCTAAAAAAGTGGGGGTATCTGCGGTTGAGGTACTAGAAGATGCAGATGTCATAGTCGATGCACTTTTAGGTGCAGGGTTAAACAAATTACTCAATGATGAAACGATACATATAGTTCAGCAACTCAATAGTTTTGAAGGGCATAAAATAGCCTGCGACATTCCAACAGGCGTGGGTGCCGAGGGCTTGATGCCTATCGCCTTTAAGGCAGATGTTACTTTGACAATGGGTGCAAGAAAAGAGGCACTCTATCTTGATCAAAATAAAGATGAGGTAGGCGAGATTCGATGTATCGACTTGGGTGTCAGTGCGCAGATGTATGCCATGCCAACGCAGACCTATGTCCTTGAAAAAGAAGAGTTAAAACTTCCCTCACGTACCACACAAAACGCACACAAAGGAAACTTTGGACATGCCGCACTCTTTTGTGGTGAAAAAGAGGGCGCAGGTATCATAGCAGGGATAGCAAGTGCCAGCTTTGGTGCAGGGCTTACAACATTGGTGGTACATGCAAATATCACACCCCCACCTTACCTCATGCACTCTACAGTAGTACCTGACAATGCCACAGCGCTAGCCATAGGTATGGGACTGGGTGGGCATTTTGAGAGCGAATTTATAGAGAAATATGTGCTGTGTTCACATCTCCCCATCGTGCTTGATGCCGATGCCTTTTTGAGTGCAGAACTTTTGTCAGTGCTCGAACAAAAAGACAGAGAGATAGTCATCACCCCACACCCTAAAGAGTTTACTATACTATGGAAGCTACTTACAGGGGAGGAGCTAAGTGTAGCAGAGGTACAAAGCAGACGTTTTGAGATGGTACGCATGTTCAACGCCAAGTACCCACACGTTACGCTTCTACTAAAAGGTTCAAACACGCTCATCATACAAGAAGAACAGCTTTATATCAACCCTCTAGGATGTGCAAAACTTTCTAAAGGTGGGAGTGGTGATGTACTCTCTGGTCTCATCGTAGCGTTGTTGGCACAGGGGTATACAGGACTTGAAGCATCTATACAAGCTTCTCTAGCACTCGTCATTGCTGCCAATAATTACAAAGGTAGCTCTTATGCGATGTTACCTACGGATATTATTGAAGAAGTAAGTAAACTAGAAATAAATTAGAGTAAAATTCGCATTATGAATAAAATATCTATATTATTTTCAGGTAAAGGTACAAACTTTGCCCATATTGTTAAGACTTTGCACCCAAAAGAGTGTGAAGTGGTTTTTGCGCTGACCAATAACCCTGAGGCAGAAGGCATTTCCATTGCGCAAGCACATGGCATACCTTATGGTGTGGTAGAGCCAAAGCACTTTGACTCACGTGAAGCCTATGATGCTACAGTGGTAGAGACACTCAAACGCTATAATCCAGACCTAACAGTGCTGGCAGGGTTTATGCGTATCTTGACACCAGTATTTACAGAGCAGGTAAAAGCCATCAACCTTCACCCCTCACTCTTGCCTCGACATAAAGGCTTAAATGCCATAGAAAAATCTTACCAAGATGAACATGATGAGGGTGGGGTTTCTGTGCATGTTGTAAGTTCAGAACTTGACGGGGGAGAGGTGATTTTACAGAAGAAAGTTGCTAAGCAAGGCTTGAGTTTGGAAGCGTATGATGAACAAATCCGTGCCATAGAAAAAGAAGCTTTAACAGAAGCAATAGTATTAGTTTTAAATAAAGGAAAATAGGTATGCAAAAATACGACGATAACAAAAACAAAAGTGGTATGAAAATCATTTTTATGGTAGCGCAAATGATGGTGCTTTCGGTGGTCTATATCTTTGTGTATACTTCATTTTTGGCAGTACAATACTCCATAACCAACTACGGTACAAGCTCTGTGATGTACTTCCCCGTCTTTGTCGCTTTGGTGGTCTTCCCTGTACTTTTGTACCAATACCGAAAAATGTTCAACGCAGGACGTATGCTCTATGCTACGACATGGATGATGGGAACAGCCTCATTAACAATAGTGCTACTTTATGTCTATATCGCACAGGTTACAGGCTAAAGTGATTCGTTACTTTCCTAAAAAACACCAAAAGGTACTGAGACTCTCCATCCCTGCTGGCATAAATTCTTTACTTGATATGTTGCAGGTCGTGACTGACCTCATAATGGTAGGGCGTATTTCTGCTTTTGCGGTGGCGGCGGTCGGTTTGGGTTTACAGTCGCTTATGTTTGTTTTTGCCATACTTACACTTTTACACGTGGGTACTTCTGCGTTGCTTTCGCGCTTTGCAGGTTCAGGGCATAAAAAACGTGCTTCTACTGGGCTCTCTACACTCTTACAGTTTGCCTTTTATCTTTCTCTACCTATGATGGTACTGTGGTACTTTCTGGCTTCGCATGTTTATGTCTGGTTTGGTACAGCACCCCAAGTAGTGGCGTTGGGAGAAGACTACGTGCAGATGCTTACGTGGATGCTGCCCTTTGTTTTTGTCAAACTGGTATTTGTCACCGCACTTAATGCCACTGGTGATACCAAAACACCAATGTATGTGAAGATAGCTTCCATCATACTCAATGTATTTTTGAACTACTTGTTCATCTTTGGAAATCTTGGTTTTCCAGAACTAGGTGTCATGGGTGCAGCTGTAGGTACGGTGATAGTGAATATCTTGGAGTTTATGGTGTATGTTTGGCTCTATTTGAGTAAAAAAATGACCTATTTACCGATGTGGCACTACTCAAAGTCTCTTATGAAACGTGCTTTAAAAGTGGGTATTCCTGCATCATTTGAACGCTCTTTGACCTTTGGAAGTTTTATGCTTTTTACCGTCATCATCGCCCACTACGGTACGGCAGTTTTGGCAGGATATCAGATAGGCTTACGTGTAGAAGGTTTGGCTTTCATGCCAGGCATTGGTTTTACCATTGCAGCGATGGCACTCATGGGGCAGGGACTAGGGGCTAAAAAACCGCTACAAGCCAGAGAAGATGTTATGCTCGTACTCAAGTACACTGTAGGCTTCATGTTCTTTCTCTCTTTTTTCATGGTTTTTATGCCAGAAAAAATCGTATGGCTCTTTACCGATGATGCCCAAACCATCAAAGAAGCAAGCCTCTACCTACGCATCGTAGGAGTATCGCAGATACCATTGGCATTTAACTTCGTGCTCTCAGGTGCCTTACGTGGTGCAGGCGACACCAAAAGAACACTCAAAATAAACCTTATTTCACTCTGGTTTGTGCGTATCATCCCAGCGTTTTTACTCTCATGGTATTTTGATAACATTATGTTGGTGTACCTAGCGATGATATCAGATACGTTTGTGAAAGCTACGTGGTTGTGGGTGACTTTTGATAAGGGTGAGTGGATGAAGGTGAAGGTTTGATGGGTGTTTGATGTCTTGTGTCGTGAAACTTTAGAAATTTATATGTTTTCACCTAAGGATTAAGTTGGCATGTTAAATATTTACATATTTTGACCAATATCTTTCATATTTCTTTTTTGCGTAGTGAGTGTCAGTAAATCCAGATTGGTCTTCGGCACAAAATTTGACGAACCATGCACATACTTTTAATTGCTTCGGGTTGAATAAAGAAAACCTTTCTTTATGATATTTAGATAACTTGGGGTCGCTTGGATGATTCTCTAATGAATATAAAGTATGGTCAGTATACACCTCTTCTGACTTTCCAAAATTATTTAAGTACCAAACCATATAAGCGGGTAAATAGTAACGCATTCCTACTTTATTCACATAACTCAATGCATCTTGGCATTCCTTTATATCTTCAGATGGAATCTTCTGCCATGGTCCATAGAAGTCTTTTTTTCTGTGTTCTTCATCATGGTCATAATCATACTCGTCATGTGCTTCTGCTACATGCAAGGTAATATCTCTAGGCTGCTCAACGCCGTCAAATGTCTCTTCAATAATTTTAATGAGTTCATGTTTTTTCATATTAAATCCAATTATGTATTTAATAAACATTATATAGAGCCACTTGCAGATTCCCAAAGACAACCCACAATTTAAGCTAAATTGAATTTCAAAAAAGCCCTTAAACCCTCATAAATGTTATAATTATCTACCAAAAAAAAACAACACTACAAGAACAAA
>Ga0256829_1003242_pt1 | contig 11420 bp, 14 predicted proteins | sample 131447metaG_FD_185979 | JGI IMG/M metagenome (GOLD analysis project Ga0256829, IMG submission 185979) | Hydrothermal vent microbial communities from Lau Basin, Pacific Ocean - 131-447 | ecosystem: Environmental > Aquatic > Marine > Hydrothermal vents | place: Pacific Ocean: Lau Basin | collected... | reverse complement strand
ATTAAAATTATGTGGCAAAAATCCCCATGCTATTTTTATTAACGAGCTGGTAGACAATATTTCAATGAAATTCATGATTAATACTCGTTAAAATCTTGGAAAATGGCGAAGGTGTTGAAACTATGCTCTCGAAAAAAAAGTCGATGACATGATTTTTTTAGGGATGGGGCTACGAACCCTTCGTAAGGCTCTAAAAAATAGATTCTAGGGGAAATAATGGGCTCATTTACAGTTGTTTCTCTATTTCTTGCAAAGGCATCATGTCTTGATTGCTTACAACACTTGCATGGATGTTAACCAAAAACACCGCTAAGAATTCTCCAGAACAAGGACAAAAATATTCAGCACACCCGTGTGATATGTCACATGCCTTTCACACTGTCATGAATATAGTCACCAACCTTTTATAATCAAAAAGGGGTTTTTTTTGAACGGTGATACATTAAATTATCAGCTGAGCCAAGATGATTTCTCATCAACACGCATCAAACGCCTCAAGAAAGGCGACTATCTATTTCATGTTGGATCGGCCTATCATCCTTACTGTTTTCTTATCTTGAGCGGTTCATTAAGTGTCGGCTTATCATCTGCATGTGGCCATGAAACACTCCTCTATCATCTAGGTCCTCATGATTTAGTGGGAGAATTGGGCATGTTTGCGTTGAAATTAGGGGATCTTAGTGTCATTGCCGATGAACCGTGTGAACTTTTGGAAATTAGCATCCATGAGTTTCGAGAGAAATTACGCACCAACGCATTTTTGCGAAAGATTACCGATGTCTTCATGAATCGCTGTGTCCAAACCAATGAAGTCGTATCTCGTTTGGCACAACCCTACATCAGCATGAAAATCTGCCATTATTTAAAAACATTGATTGAATCGAAAGGGGAATCAAAAAAAGCCCAAGTTCGCGTATTATTGCCCAGCCATGGAGAACTTGCGAAACTACTCAGTTGCCAGCGTGAAAGTATCAGTAGGGAATTGAAAAAACTGCTAAAATCAGGCGTGCTTGGCAACAAGGACGGCAACTGTTTTCATGTGGATACTAGAAATCTAGATTTGTTTTTGAGCAATCAGCTAAAATAATGCCGCAAGCTGTATGGATGATGTGTCGTCATGAGATGCCAAAGGGCTATTTTTGACAAGATACGATGCGCTGTTTACATTGCCGCGCCCTAAGCAGCAATGCTGTTTTAGGAATCTACTACATACCTTGCTTCGGATTCGCAAAGCCGAAGCGTACTTATAAGGTACACCGAGAGGGCGCTTTGTATTACGAAACTATCTTTATCGTAAATCCTGATGTTTCACAGGAAAATACCGAACAACTCACCGACGAATTGGTTGAACGCGTTGAAAAGGCCGCAGGCCGTATTGTTAAACGCGAATATTGGGGCTCTCGTCCCCTTTCTTACAGCATTCAAAAGCGTAAACGCGGTCATTATGTTCTTTTGGTCACCGATGGTGAACCCGCAGCTTTGGAAGCTTTGGAACATGCGATTCGCTTGGAAGAACGCATCATGCGCTTCTTAACTACCCGCTTAACTGAATTATCTGATGCTCCATCACCATTGGCTCGTCGCAAGACTCCTGTTGTGGAAGAATCATCCGATGACACCACTGATGAAGCCAAATCTGAAACCAGCGAAGGCGCTGCTGAAGCGAAATCTGAAGCCAGCGAAGACACTGCTGCTGAAGCAAAACCTGAAGCCAGCGAAGAAGCCGTAGCTGAAACCAAAGAAGCAACCACAAGCAACGAAGCTACTGCATAATCGTGGAGAATAGAGTTCGACTTCAGGGTCGGCTCAGCGATATTCGCCAGCGTTGGACCCCCGATGGTAGCGCCGCAGTGATTGCCTCGCTTTGGGTGACACGCCCTGATTTGGGGCCGCAACGGGCACAGGTTGTCGATGAACAACCGATGCCGCTGCGGGCTACAGGCGAGATGGCAGAATGGCTGGCAACGCAAGAGGAGCAGATGCTCCATATTGAAGGTTGCCTTCGCCGTCGTTATTACAGCCGAGATGGGGAACAGCGTTGGGGTCAAGTGGAAATCTGGGTGGATGCTTGCCGTCCCCTAAAGAACAAACAGTTAGGAGAAAAAGATGAGTGAAGAAACAAAAACTACAGCAGCACCTGCAACGCCTGCAACACCTGCTGCAACTGCACGACCTACAACAGCACGCCCAGCACGCCCAGCGGCTGGTGATCGTCGTCCTGCGCGCAAGCCTGCGGGGCGTGGTCGTTTTCAGCGTCGTCGCAAATTTTGTAAATTTTGTGCCGATAAGACCATGCATATTGATCACAAAGATCCCGTCATGTTGGGTCAGTTTGTGACTGAGCGTTACAAGATTTTGCCATCCCGTGTAACAGGCACTTGTGCAAAACATCAACGCGCTTTAACCACAGCCATCAAACGCGCACGCGTCTTGGCATTGTTGGCATTCACGCCATTGCACCACGGTTGATTCACGGCTATTTAAGTCTGCCGTGGCATTGTGATGCATGATACACAACAAAAGATGCCGCCACTGGCGGAGTTTCTTTTAACGAAACATCTGCCTTGCGCCTCACTGGCTTTTGCCATGTTGAGTTGTGTCGTATGGTTGCCAAGCTTGTTTATAAGTGTGCCGCTCTTGGCTGTGTTGATGAGCTTTGTTGCCATCATCATTCACGCCATGACCCCAGCCCTGATTATGATTATTTTCATGGGTGGGGGTCTGCGTTACACGCTACAGGTGGTTGCCATTTTGGGCATCATGATATTGGTCGCCAGTAGCATGCATATCGGTTTGACGATGCTAGTCATCAGCTTATATGCCGTGCTACCGATGGGTGCAGCTTGGATGTTGCATCGTACTCAAGGATTGGATGGCGCAGCGCGGCTGTTGCTTTTGAGTGTATCGACAGGTGTTCTGCTGGGCTTGATGGGGATAGCACAAGCATCAGGCTTGGATTTGCATGCGCAAATGGATGCCTTGTTGGCTCCCGTGTTTTCAAGCATGACGGCGAGTGGCGCAGGATTGCCCGCAGAAGCAACGGCAGAACTGCATCAGTTGTTGAGCTGGTCATTGCCTGGTTTGCTGATGTTCGGCATTTGGTCGGCATGGTGGACGAATGTGTTGTATGCACGCAAAATCGCCATCAAATATGGCTTTTATACGGGTGATGAACGCAGTGTTTTGAGCCTTAACTTGGGTCGTTATGTGGCATATTTGCTGTTGTTGTGTTTGCTGCTTGGCAATCTTGCTGGCGGAACACTGCAATACAGTGCAGTAAGTTTTGCTTTGGTATTGGCAGGCGCGATGAGCATTCAGGGCATCAGTGTGATGCATACTTGGCTGAAAGTGCGTGGCATGCCTATGGCGATTGTATTGATGTATGTGTTGTTATTTATATGGTCCATGATGGTGATTCCCTTCATTATTCTTGGGCTTCTTGATATTTGGTATGATTATCGTCGGGGTTTGGACTCGACTTCTGGAGGAAACTAATGCAGTTGATTTTATTGGAACGCGTAGATGGCTTAGGTGCTGTTGGTGATGAAGTAGGCGTAAAACCTGGTTATGGTCGCAACTTCTTGTTGCCACAAGAAAAAGCAATTTTAGCAAATGAAGGCAATCGCAAAATCTTTGAGCGTCGTCGTGCTGTTTTGGAAGCAAAACATCTTGACGAATTGGGTCAAGCCAAAGCTGTTGCTGAAAAACTTGCTGAGCTTGAATTATCTGTCATTCGCGCAACATCAGATGGCAGTACCTTATATGGCTCTGTCAGCAGTGCAGATTTAACATCATTGCTCAAAGAAGCTGGCTATGAAGTACAACGCCGCTTTATTTTGTTGGATGAACAAATCAAAACTGTTGGTGATCATCAATTCCGCGTTCGTTTGCATCCTGATGTGACCGCAGACTTGTCCATCAAGGTGGAAGCTGAAAGCTTGTAATCATTGGCAGCCATCCATACGCGCCCTAAGGTGCATATGGATGGCTATAGTGAATCAAGAATAGAGTTGATCTCGAACCGTCATCCTCGCGAAGGCGGGGGTCATGGATATAGTATTTCAAGTTTAATTTTACCGTCATACCCGAATGCTTTTATCGGGTATCCAATGGATACCCGCCTTCGCGGGTATGACGATTGCAGCGATAACTTAATACCTGAACCACTATATGGCAGCTCACTCATGGACCCCAATAAAAACCTTTGGGGATGACGCTACATCTAAACTTGAACCACTATATGCTATGACAATGACACAGAAGCTTGGTGTTTGAATAGTGAAGTCCGCTGAATCGTTGTGTTCCACGCGATATGCATGGGTCACAACAGAGCGCACTTTTAGCAACACCATATCAAGGCATGCAGTGCCATTGTCCAACTTATATGCCCTCCAATGCTGGGATATTTAGGAGTCATGAATGCTACATGAGGAATTATCGCTTCGCGAACGGGTTCCACCGCATTCATTTGATGCTGAATGTGCTGTATTGGGGGGCATGATGTTGGATGGTGAGGCATACGAACGCCTCGAAGGCCTTCTCCTCTCCGAACATTTTTATGTAGATGCCAATCGCATCATTTTTGCAGCCATCGAAGGCTTGGTTGACAAACATCAGCCGATTGATGTCATCACCATCAAAGATTATTTACAACGCAACAATGAGCTGGATGCCTGTGGCGGTGAATCCTATTTAGGTCAGTTGGTTCGTGCCATTCCCACAGCATCCAATGTGCGTCATTATGCAAAAATCGTGCGTGAACGCGCCATTTTACGCCAATTACTATCGGTGTGCGGCAGTATTTCCCAAGATGTGTATGAAGAATCCACACGAGAAGTTGAAGAACACCTTGATTCAGCGGAAATGCGTGTGCTTAAAGTCGCCGAAAGTTTCAATCAATCACGCCCCAACTTTAGTAAAATTGGCAGCCTGATGGCAGATGCCTATACCGAATTACAAGATCGTTACGCCAATCAAGAACAAGTCACAGGCATCGCCACGGGCTACGATGATTTGGATGACAAAACCGCAGGCATGCAACGCGGTGATTTGATTGTGGTAGCGGGTCGTCCATCGATGGGGAAAACTGCATTCTCGATGAACTTGGCACAAAATGCTGCCATTCATTCTCAAAACAAGCGCATCGTCGCAGTGTTTTCTCTGGAAATGTCCTCACAACAAATTGCCATGCGTATGCTGGCTGTGGAAGCTCGTGTGGATATGAATCACTTGCGTACAGGGCGATTTACAGCCGATGATTGGCGTGGTCTCGCCACTGCCAGTGGTGATTTGGCAGAAGCTGAAATTTATATTGATGATACACCCGCGATTTCTGTGTTGGAAGTGCGTGCCAAATGCCGCCGCTTGAAGCGCGATGCCAAAGGTCTGGATTTGGTGTTGATTGATTACTTGCAATTGATGTCGGGCAAGGCTGCCGAACGCAAAGATTTGGAAATCAGTGAAATCACCCGTTCTTTGAAAGGTTTGGCAAAAGAACTCGATGTTCCTGTGATTATTCTATCGCAGTTGAACCGTTCTTTGGAGCAACGCGCCGATAAACGCCCGATGATGTCCGATTTGCGTGAATCGGGGGCGATTGAGCAAGATGCTGATGTCATCATGTTTATTTATCGTGATGAGGTGTACCATAAAAAACCTGAAAACGAGGGTTTGGCAGAAATTATTATTGCCAAACAACGCAATGGTTCGACAGGTACGGTACCGCTTGCCTTTATTGGCAAATTTACACGCTTTGAGAACCTGCAAAAGCACATGGATTAAATGGAACGGTTCCGATTGCCTCTGATTTGTTCGGTTTTCAAGAAAAAGACGCACAGCTTGCTGGTGCAAGTGAGCATTTTTGACGCAGAAAACGGATAAATCAGAGGTGCGCTGAATAGTGACGATGAAACAGGAGGCGATATGGTCAAGCATATTGTGATGTGGACATTAAAAAACAAAGCCGATAGTGCCATCATTAAAGACAAACTTGATGCTTTGGTGGGCAAGATTCCAGGCTTGCTAAGTATTGAGGTCGGCATTGATTTCAGCCAGAATGCAGCCGCATTTCATATGGTGTTGATTGCTGAATTGGAAAGCAAAGAAGCATTGGAAGCCTATCGTATCCATCCTGAACACCAAGCTGTGATTCCTTTGGTGCAAGCGGCAGCCGTGGATCGCGCTGTGGTGGATTACGAAGTCTAAAACAACACGGAACAAGTGGCATACATAGAACGATAGACACAGGATGGTCATGCCATAGGCAACCATTCTAATGATGATATAGAGGTAAGGTATGGGAAGAGCGTATCAGAATCGCAAAGAGTCCATGGCAAAGACTGCGGCGAGCAAAACAAAAGTATATTCCAAATATGGTCGTGAGATTTATGTCTCCGCCAAAAGTGGCGGCGTTGACCCCAACGGCAATTTATCGTTGCGTCGCTTGATTGAAAAAGCGAAGAAAGACCAAGTCCCTGCCCATGTGATTAAAAATGCTTTGGATAAAGCCCAAGGTGGCGGTGGCGAAGATTTTTCGGCGGCACGATATGAAGGGTTTGGTCCTGCCAATACCATGCTGATTGTTGATTGTCTCACCGATAACAACAACCGAACATTCAAAGATGTGCGCCAATGTTTCCATAAAAATGCCAGTAAATTGGCAGGGCCTGGCTCCGTAGCACATATGTTCGACCATCAATCCGTTTTTGCCTTTAAGGGCGATGATGAAGAAGCCGTATTGGAAGCCTTGATGATGGCAGATATTGATGTCAGCGATATTGAGTGTGAAGATGGCATGATTACCGTATTTGCCCCACACACAGCATACAACCAAGTCAAAACCGCATTAAACGAGGCTTTCGGTGCGCTGCATTTTGAGATGGATGATATTTCGTATGAGCCACAAAGCTTGGTTTCATTAAGTGGTGAAGATGGTGAAGTATTTCAAGAACTGTTGGCAACATTGAACGATTGTGATGATGTGCAAAATGTGTATCACAATGCTGATTTTTAGAATAGGTAAGGAATAAGACTATGTTTCATGGCGTAATGACGGCACTGGTAACACCATTTACATGCAATCCGCAGGGTGAAAAAATCATTGATGAGGATGCCTTCTTTGCGCATCTGGATCGACAATTGGCAGCAGGTGTGGATGCCGTCGTGCCCGCAGGGACAACGGGCGAAGCTGCCACCCTTTCGATGAGCGAACACAAGCGTCTGATTGATATGACGGTGCAACACATCAATGGACGCATCCCTGTGATTGCAGGTGCAGGCAGCAACAACACGGCAGAATCCATTGCTTTGACGCAAGCTGCCAAGCAAGTCGGTGCGGATGCTGCTTTGTTGATTTCACCGTATTACAACAAGCCCACGCAAGCGGGTATTTATCAGCATTACCATGCCATTGCCGATGCCGTTCACATGCCGCAAATCCTCTACAATGTTCCTGGGCGGACGCATTCCCATATCGCTGTGGATACCGTCGCCAAGCTGGCACAACACCCGCATATTATCGGCATCAAAGATGCCACCGCAGATTTAGCCCACCTCACACGCAGCATCATGCAATGCCCTAAGCATTTTCAATTTTATTCAGGCGATGATGCCACCACTTTACCCTTTATGTTGATGGGTGGTTCGGGCGTGATTTCTGTGGTCTCCAATATTGCACCCAAAACCATGAAGGCGATGGTGACTGGTATTCAAGCTGGTGATTTGGATGCAGCCAAACAGGCGCATTTTTCATTACAACATTTGAGCGATGCTATGTTTGTGGAGAGCAATCCCATTCCTGTCAAAGCTGGCTGTGCCTTATTGGGCTGGATGGAACACTGCTTGCGCTTGCCGCTAACCCCGTTGGCAGAAGCACAGATGCAGAAGTTATCCACCATCATGCGCGATTTTGATGGTGCAGAAGAATCCCTCACACTTTCTGATTCGTGATGTAAATGCCTCATGTGACCCTCATCGCCAAACAGCTCCCTTTTCACCGCCGCATTATTTTTTCATTGCGGCGGTTGTTGCATTCCTTAGCCTATCTTTTATCCAGCGTGATTGCTTTGTGGCTGTTTCTTGTGGTGTTGATGTTTGCGGAATCGGGCTTGTATATGGTCACAGGGATTTCGGTGTCGATGTGGGCAATTGTGATTGCGGCATTGGCGGCGGCGTGGTTTTTCTTGCCCGTGGTGAAATTTTCCCAAAACTTGATTGACCAACGGCTATTTCGACAACAGTTGGATATTCTTCAAGCCATTCAAGAGCTTGGGGCAAGCGATTTGGCATCATTGCCGCAAGAGCATGTGGAAATGGCATTGTTGGAGCGCATTGCACATATTTGTCATCGTCAGCAAGTGAGTTTGGATGAACGGCGCGATGATGGCAGCGGCTGTTTGTTCTTATATCCCAAAGATGCTGCCGTACCACCGTTGCATGGACAATTATGTCCTGATTACGAATTGGTCTTACCGATTCAATGGCAACAAGGCGTAGCGTGGTTGCACTTGGGGCTGCGCGATGATGGCTTGCCCAGCGATCAAGATGAACGCCAAAGCCTGAAAGATTTAGCAGGTTTTGCTGCCATGAGCTTGGAACATGCGCGTTTGTCGCATCAGCAATCCCAACAGGTGCGTTTGGACTCCATCAGCCGCGTCACAGGGCAATTGCATTCCCATGACATCAAAAACCGCTTGCATGATTTAACTTTTCTAGCGCACCATTTGGAATCAGGGAAATTGGCTGAGGATGACTTAAAAGTCTTGGTGGGTTCGATTCGTAAAGTGGTGGGTCGTATGCAAAGCATCATGTTGCGCATGACCGACCCCAATGCCCCACTACACCCCAATATTCAGCCCTGCCCACTCACCATACTCTTGCAGCAACATATTGATGAACGATTGTGGCCTGAATCCATCCATGTCCACACCGATTTTTCTGAACTTCCCCCTATCGCGGGTGATATGGGCTTGTTGCTGGCGGTCTTTGAGAACTTATTTGATAATGCTGTGGAAGCGATGAACAAACAGGGAAACATTCGTGTTGATGCGACTTTGGTGGGCAGGTTTGTGGGTGTGCGTATCCATGATCAAGGGCATGGCATGAGTGCCGATTTTATTCGCAATCGTTTGTTTCGCTTGTTTTCCACCAGCAAAGAGGATGGTTTGGGCATTGGTTTGTATTTAAGCCAACGCATCATTGAAGCCCACGGTGGAAGTTTATCCGCCAGCAGTGCGGGTGTGGGGCAAGGTTCGGTGTTTGAAGTGATGTTACCCTTGTATGATGGGGCTGCGGAGGTAGGAAAATCATGAGTATTCAGCAAAATGTTTTGGTGATTGATGATAATGACATCAACCGTTTGAACCTACGCTTGTTGTTAAAACCCGATTATCATGTGATTGAAGCAGGTGATCCCAAGGCTGCGGATGAACAATTGGCCAAGCATCGGGTCGATTTGGTCATATTGGATTTGGCATTGCCACCTGAACCCGACAATCCAGAAATCGGTTTGGCGTATTTGCAACAATTACGCAAAGAAAACCCCGATACACCTGTGGCTGTGATTACAGGACATGACCAACATGAGTTGGCAGTGCGGGCGAAAGCCCATGGTGCGCTGGGATTTTTTGGTAAACCCTTCAACCCCGATGAAGTCAAAAGTGTGATTGACCAAACCCTGCAAGCCAGACAACAAGCCATTCGTGAAGCCCAATTAAAACATGCCCTAGCCTCTCGCATGGGTACAGAAATTCTCGGCGATAGCGATGAGATGACGCAGTTGCGTGCTTTGATTCGGCAAGTTGCCCCCATGCCTTCCAGTGTTTTGGTACGCGGTGAAACAGGTGTCGGCAAAGAACTGGTGGCGCGTTGTCTGCATCAACAAAGCCCGCGCGCGGGGCAACCTTTTATTGCCATCAATTGTGCTGCTATGAGTGTGGAGCATTTAGAATCAGAATTATTTGGGCACGAAAAAGGTTCCTTTACAGGTGCTGGTGAGCGCAAACTCGGCTGGTTTGAACGCGCCAATGGTGGGACCTTATTTCTGGATGAAATCGCAGATATGCCCTTATCGGTGCAGGCAAAACTATTGCGTGTCTTGGAACATGGGGAGTTTTCTCGCTTGGGTGGGGATTCGTTTATTACTTCCGATGTGCGTTTGATTTGCTCCAGCAAAATGGATTTGGAGCGTTTGATTCAAGAAGGCAAGTTTCGTGATGATTTGTATTATCGCATTCATGTGGTGGAAGTTTCTGTACCCCCGTTGGCATCGCATATTGATGATTTACCGATGTTTGCCGATGCAATTTTGTTGCAAAAATCAGCCTTGTGCGGCAAACAAATCACCGAGATTGCAGACCCCGTACTCCAAGCCATGCAACATTATACTTGGCCCGGCAATGTGCGCGAGCTGGAAAATGTCATTGAACGCGCCGTAGTCTTGTGCCAAGGGCATCGCATTGAACAGCTTCCTTTATTGCTCAATCCTTATACTGCCCAAGCGATGGACGATCCGTTTTCTTTGTGGTTTCAAACCTTGCCTGAAGACGGCATCAAGGGTGATCGCGAGGTGGGGAATTTTGAACATCGTTTGCTTTTAGAAGCCTTGCGACGGCACAAAAACATCAAAGCTCAAGCGGGGCGTTGGTTGGGTTTTGGCGACCGAGCGAAAGATAAAATGCGTTATCTATGTGATAAATATGATATTGATTTGCACGAGTGATGGATGAAATACTGGCTTAGTATCTGGCTGATGTGTTCGTGCCTGTTGCTGCCTGTGCAGGCGGCGGAAGAACATCAGGATTATCTTTATTACCGTGATGTCATCATCCCACCCTACCAACATTTGCGCGAGTTTTTTGATATGCCCAATCGTACAGGGCGTTATCAAGTGACACTGATTTCTGATTCTATTGGTCCTTTGACCTTTGATGTGCGGCGCGTGTTGGAAGAGAAGGAAACAGAACTCCGAAAAATACGCAGCTATCATATCAGCGAGCATGAATTTCATACGGTGTTTCGCAATGCTCAAGGAAAAGAGGATTTATTGGTGAAGATTGCCAACTCCAACCCTGTTTTTTCTGCCAAGGTATCGGTGATTGTGGTTGAATTATCTGATGATGAATAGTCACGATTCATCGCAGCTAAGTTGAATTTAACCTTTTGTATTCAACTTGTAAGTGCAATTTAATGAAAGTTGGTTGCATTGGTAAGATCCAGTAATTCATTGCTTGGGTGTTGAAAATAGTACCTTGGTGCATGGATGGCTTTTTAGGAATCCACATTACAAAAAGACAAATGTAATGATAATCATCCAGGGGCTCCCGATAAGATTAAATCCTTATTAAACAACTACTTATAGTAGAACTCAATTTGTTTTTGTTAGCAATAATCCGCTCTTTTCGCACGATAGGGCTCCAAAACCT
>Ga0256829_1003241_pt1 | contig 11423 bp, 17 predicted proteins | sample 131447metaG_FD_185979 | JGI IMG/M metagenome (GOLD analysis project Ga0256829, IMG submission 185979) | Hydrothermal vent microbial communities from Lau Basin, Pacific Ocean - 131-447 | ecosystem: Environmental > Aquatic > Marine > Hydrothermal vents | place: Pacific Ocean: Lau Basin | collected... | reverse complement strand
ATAACACATAATATTGATATACCTGCCAATCAATTTGGAGGACCAAGATTAGATAAAGCTTCTGGTGCTGCAAATGATTATGGAGATAAATTTGTGCAATATTTATTTTTTAATAGGAGCCTAAGCTCCGCTGAACATACGGAAGTATACGAATTTCTTAAAAATAAATGGGGTTTATAGACTAATTTGTTTCAAACTCCTTTTTAAGATCTTCAAGAGTCATAACCTCATTATCTTTTATTAAACCCATTAGATTTAAAAGTATAAGGTCTTTGTGCAATAGGTTCCAAACCCTACTTGGCACCCTACCCTTTCGCCATCCAGAACTCGCAGAAACTACGTAGTTATTTTCGCATATAAAAGACGATAGTTTGCAATTGTACAAACCATACTTCTTTATAATAAATTTTAATAATCCGTAAGGACCACTAAACTTTGTGTTTAAATAATTCATATTGAATGATTTCCCCTTTATTTTCTTCATACTCCCTCTTTAAAGTTTCTAAACTTTCGAACTCAATTATGCCCTGAAACTTAAGTATCATCAAGTCTTTATTTAGCATATTCCATAGCCTTAAAGGAACGCCATAATAGCTTTTCCACTTTGTTGAACATACGACAGAAAAACTATACTCCTTTAATAATTTTGTAATTTCTCCATCATAGAGATTATATTTTTTTAGAATATATTTCAGAAAAGAATAGCTACCAGAAAACTTAGTGCTAAAGCAGTTATTTGAGTGGACAGGATGAATGCCACTACCGATAATAGTTTGCATATCTACATATTTATGAATTCATCAACTGCTTAGCTTTCTTTAAAATCCTAATGATATTTTTTGTCAATGAAATAATTCAATAAGCCGCATAACTTAAGAATATCTAAAAAATAAGACTTAAGTTATAATGGATTTAGAAAAGAAACAGTTTCTTAACTTCCCATTCGAAGTTAAACAAATAAATGATGAAGACCCAGACTTCTTCATATTTGAAGGCTATGCATCTACTTTTGGTAATGTAGACCTTGGAGATGATGTAGTTGTTAAAGGTGCATTCACTAAAACATTACAAGAAAACCCTAATTTTAAAATCTTATGGCAGCATAAAATGCAAGAGCCTATTGGAATGCCTACTAGAGCATTTGAGGACGAAAAAGGATTATTTATTAGCGCCAAATTACCTAGAGAAGATTCTTTTGTAAGTGGAAGAGTTATACCACAAATAAAAGTTGGATCTATAGATAGTATGTCTATTGGTTTTTTTGTTAAAGACTTTGATGTAGATAAAGGAGTTAGATTCCTAAAAGAAGTTGAATTATTTGAAACTTCTCTAGTTACAATGCCTATGAATCCTAAGGCAAACTTAACTGATTTTAAATCAGACAAAGAAAAAGAAGAAATAGAAGACATAGCGGCTAATCAAGAAGAAAAGCTTAATGAAATAAAAACTACTGTTTTTGAATCAGTTGAAGATGTTCAACCTGAAATCAAAGAAGTAGAAAAATATCTTAAATTCAAAGGATTGTCTAGCAAAGAAAGCAAGACAATTATCTCAAGAATTAAGGATGTAATTAAACAGCGTGATGTTGTGGATCAAGATACTGCACGTGATGAGCAGTTCGACTCGCTAACAAGTGAGATTAAAAATTTAACAAACTATTTAAAAAATCAATAATGACTGAAACTTCAATGAATGTTGTTAATGAAGCTTTGAAAGAATTAAGAAGCGAATTTGACAAAAAATCACAAGATTTAGGTAAAATCGAAAAATTGGAAGCTATCCTTGATAAACACGAAGAAGCTAACCAAAAAGCTACCAAAGAATCTTTAGAAATTAAAAACAAAGCTGATGAAATCGCTGCTAAATGTGATTCTTTAGAAGCTGAATTAAAAAGATCTTCTCTAGGTGGAGAAGAAGCTGACGAAAAAAAAGCTGAATTAAAAGCTTTTGAAAACTACTTTGTAAAAGGTGAGAAAGGTCTTAATGAAGCTGATTTAAAAGCACTTAGAACTGACGTTAATGTTGATGGTGGTTACTTAGTTCCGATTGAACAAAGCAACGAAATCATTAAAAAAATAACTGAAGTTTCTGATGTTAGATCTTTAGCTAAAGTAAGAACTCTTAACGCTAAGACTTTAAGATTATCAACTAGATCTGCTTTATTAACTGGTGGATGGGCTGGTGAATGTGAAACTATTCTTGATTCTTGTTCTCAATATGGACGTGAAGAATTAGTTGCTAAGAAATTAGCAGTTTCATGTGCTATTACTGTAGAAGAGTTACAAGATGCTAATGTAAACATGGTTAATGAAATTAACTCTGATGTAATGGAAGCTTTCGCACAATTAGAAGGAAGAGCTTTTGTTAACGGAGATTCAGCTAAAAAACCTGAAGGATTTATGGTTAACCCTGATATTACTTCAATCAATAGTGGTTCAGGTTCTGCAATAACTTTTGATTCATTAATTGCTTTAACTGGTGAACTAAAAACTGGATACAATCCAGTATACGCAATGAACAGAAGAACTCTTGCTGCAATTCGTCAATTAAAAGACGGTGCTGGTAACTATGTATGGCAAGCTGGTAACTTAGGCGCTGGTATTCCAAATGCAATTAATGGTTTTTCTTACGCTGTACTAGAAGATATGCCTGACATTGGTGCTGGTAACTTCCCTGTAATCTTTGGTGACTTCTTCAGAGGTTACTTAATTGGTGATAGAGCTGGTCTAAGCGTTATCAGAGACGAAGTTTCTTTGAAAAAAGAAGGTAAAGTTGAATACACTTTCATGAAAAGAGTTGATGGACAAGTTGTTCAACCTGAAGCGTTTAAGAAGTTACAAATAGCTGCTTAATGCACACCGAAATATCTAGGGTCTTTCATGCGGCCCTAGATTCTATTAATGCAATTTAAAGGTAAAAAAAATGGCAAGTATTGATATGAAAAATGATGTAAAAGGCTTAATAGCTTTAGACATCCAAGCAATTGCTTCTGACACTACAACTGTTGGAAACATCATTGACTTAGCAGGTTTTGAATCTGTTACATTCTTCCAAGAATCTGGTGCTTATACAGATGGAAGCTACACACTATTAATTGAAGAAGGAGACGATGCAGCTTTAGCTGATGCAGCTGCTGTTGCTGATAGCTCTTTAGTAGGAACTGAAGCTGACACAGCTATTAGTGCTGCTAATGCTGTTTCTAGTATTGGTTATGTTGGTGGAAAACGTTATGTAAGAGCAAGCGTTGTTTCTGCATCTGTTACAACTGGTGCTACTGTTGGTGCATTAGCTGTAATTGGTTCACCAAGACATGCTCCTGTAGCACAATAATTATACTTAACCTGTGTAATAAGGAGGTAAGTTCCCTTTCCATACTTACCTCCTCTCAAAAAATAAAAAGAGGTCTGTTATGAAATTAAAAATGATTGAAACTATCAAAGCTGCCAGTTGCCCTTTGGGAATCAAGACTAAGGAATATAAAAAAGATGAAACTTATGAAATTTTTGACAATTTAGCACAAATATTTCTTGCAGAAGGTTGGGCTTCTAAAGAAGGAGAAGAAAAAGCTATGAAAGTGGTTTTAGAAAATAAAGCCATAGAAAAATCTCCTGAAGACAAGTCTATTAATAAGGTAGAAGAGAAAAAAGAATCAGACTCTAAACCTGTAGCTAAGAAAAAAAGAAATAAAAAATAAGGCTATGTCTAGTCCTGCAAAGCTGAACTTAGAAATATATATAGGAGACACATTTCAAAAGCTTCTTCAATTCTTTGAAGCTGATGGTGTTACACCTATTGATATTACAGGTTACAGTTTCAAGATGCAGATTAGAAAATGTAAAGATAGCCCTGATGTTATAGCAGAGTTAAACTCTCCTACTGAAATAGAGCTGACCGATCCAACTAGTGGGAAAATCACCCTTAAACTTAACTCTGCTACCACTTCAACCTTAGAGGAACAAAATGCTGTTTATGGACTAAATTGGACCGATTTATCGCCAGCAATAAGAACTCTAGTAGAAGGAAATATAAGAATAATTGAAACAATTACTAAGAATTGATGTGCAATGATGATATCGAAATCAAAACTAATGAGAGTTCTATTACCATTGTTAATCAAGAAGAGAAAATTGATTTAATTAACAGTGATAACGGAGATATCACGATTCAGAATCAAGAATGCAATATTGTTCTTGAGGAAGAAGTTGCAGAACAAATTATAATTAATGCAACTGATTTAAGAATAACTGGTTCTGGAGCTGCTGATATTTCGTTTAACTGTACAGCAGATGAGCAAATAAACGATCTAGTATATGTGCTATCTGCAGGAGAAGTTAGAAGAGCAGATGCAAGTGATATATCAACAGCACGTGCTATCGGTTTTGTAGCTTCGAAAACGAGTGATACTCAATGTAAAGTCAGGAATATTGGCTTGATTGATTCATTTGTAGGTTTGAGTGCTGGAGCTAATTATTTTTTAGATACAGCACCAGGTGCAGTAACTACTTCACCTCCCACTAACCAAGGGGAAATTATAGTTAGAGTAGCTGAAGCAATAGATTCAACAACTCTACTTATTAATATTAACAATAGTTATGTAGTGAGAAGCTAATGGTTAAGAAAGTTAAAAAGGAAGCAACTAAAAAGCCTGAAAACAAACAAGATTTAGACCTTGGTATACCTACTCTATCTAATGAACAAAGATTAGAGTTAATGGTATCAAATCTAACCAGGGAGAACATTAAAGGCACAATAACTGCAGAGCATAATAGATCTGAGTTTTTAGAAAGAGAAAGACTCTTATGTAAGTTGAAGATAAGCGACTTTAAGGCGCGTTTAACTGCACACGATAAGAAACATAAAAGCATGATAGAGGAATTTGGAAGGAAGCTAGGAGTAATGATTGATGATGATTCAGCAATCGATCCCATAACCGGACAGATAACTCGTTTTAAATAATAACAATAATTTAGGGGACCAATATGGCACAAGTAAAACTTTTAAAAATCAATTCTCTTGGTTTACATCAAGAAAATGAATCAGCAGATGATATCACGTTTGCAACAGTTACAGGAGCAACTTCTGTAGGAGTAACTGGTGGAGTTACAATTGATAGCAATATCACTTTCAATGCTCCAACTGATACTATAGCAGGAATACAAAATCAAAACTTATTAGATAAGACAGCTGCTGAAACAATCAGTGCTGAATATACAATTGCTACTGGAAACAACCTTGTATTAACAGATGCACCAACTTTAGCAACTCATGCAACAAACAAAGATTACGTTGATAGTGTTGCTTTAAATAATAAAAGAAAAGACAGTGTTTTAGTTGCAACAACTGGAAACATTACTTTATCTGGTGAACAAACTATTGATGGCGTATTAACTTCATCTTCAAGAGTGCTTGTATGGCAACAAACTAATCCAGTTGAGAATGGGATTTACGTTTCTGCTGCAGGAGCATGGGTTAGATCTGCTGATACAGATACAGGATCTGAAATTCTAGGGGCTTTAACTAAAGTTCTTCAAGGAACTACTTATAACGACGTAAACTTTCAAAATACTAATGACACAGCTCCAAATATTGGTGTTGATAACATTACTTTTGCTGATTTAGGAAGTGCTACATCACATAACAACCTATCTGGTCTTCAAGGAGGTGATGGCTCTAATGAATTCTATCACATGACTGCAAGTGAGGATACTTGGTTAGCAGCAGCTACAGCTAAAGTTACAGCTGGTGGTGATATTGTAGGAAATAATGTTGATGATACAATTACAGCTAACTGGACTGTTACAGGGGAAGTTGATGTTGCAGGAGGTGATTTTGTATTACCAAATTCAACTCAAGCAGTACCTGAAGAAGGTTCTATTTATTGGAATGGAACTACTGATCAATTATTTGTATATAATGGATCAGCTTATGTGGACGTTTCAAGCTCTGGAACAGCATCTAATGTTGAAAATGCATATACTGTAGGAGGCACGCCTGTTGTTGCTGGGCAACCTTTATATATAACATCTAATGACACTGTTGCACCAGCTGATGCATCTGCGATTGCTACTGCAAAGGTTATTGGATTTGCAAAAACTTCTGAACCTGCTGCAGGAACTGTTCAAGTTCAAGAAGATGGGATTATTGGAGCTCTAAGTGCAGCTACAGCAAATGACATTTACTATTTAAGCGAAACGCCTGGAGCTGTAACAACTAGCCCTCCAACTACACCTGGATCAGTTGTTTACAAGCTTGGTTTTGCTAAGAATGCAACAGACTTACATGCTCAGTTACAATTCATAACTATTAGATCTTAGTATGGTTGATAAAGTAAGACCTTTAAAATTAGAAAGTACAGCCACTGGTGGATCTCAAGACGACCTGTTTCCTACAGCCTTGAATCCATCAGAGGATTACGTTTCAGTGAAAGGTGTTGCTTTTGAAAATGATGATTTAAGCAGAATAGAAAGAGACCCTAGTGGTAACATTAATTTTGCTGACACTATCGTCGGTGAAATAACCTTAGAAGAACTATTACCAATGAATTTTTATTTCATTGCTGATGGAACAACTAGGACAATATTTGAGAATTACGAAACGGTTGTAACGGATCTGACTGTTAGTGGATTTTTAACCATAGATGGAAGACTAACTTTTTTATAAGAAATATGCCAATACAAGATAAAGAAATATTACCAGCAAGCCTGCCAAATGCTCTTCCAAACCACAAATGGATTTTTATAGATTCATCAAATGGACAAATCAGTACAAAAGATACAAGCGGAAATGTTGAATCTGGAGGTGCTGCTGTTGGCTTGGATAATGTCGATAATACAAGTGACGTAGATAAACCTGTAAGTACTGCACAACAAGCTGCTTTAGATTTGAAAGCTGATATAAGCTCATTAGGTGCTACAGCTTTTTCAAATGACTATAATGACTTAGATAACTTACCTTCTATAGGAACTGCCCTACAACCTGGAGATAATGTTACTGAATTAGTAAATAATGCAGGATATGTTAATGATGCTCAAGTTTCTAGTAATGTAGATGTAACAGCAAATTCAGCACATAGAGTAAATACTAGCAACCCACATGGAACTAGCTTTACTCAAGCAGTAGCTGCAGACGCAGGAACAAATATTACCGCAGCAGAAGCTGAAGAACTAAGTGATGGTAGTATTACAACATTACATAATCACCGTAATATAGTTGATGAAACTTCTACAAACAGAGTTGAAGTGCTAAATGGTGGAGATGTGCAAGTATCTAACTACAATCAATCAACTAGAAACGACACTACATCAAATGATGAAAAAGTTCTAACAACTGATGCTTCAGGAGATATTAAATTAAGAAGAGTGCTGCCTTTTTTTGATACAATTGAAGATACAATAGGAAGAGTGAACAATACTAACACTCTATTTACTCAATTAACCTTAAACACAACAATACCAGAAACAGGAAACTATAAAATAGAATGGTATTACGAATGGTCTTTAAATGATGGCGCACAGGATTTCATAGCTAATATTTCAGTTGATGCAACGGTAATAGCCAACCAAAGACAAGAACCAAAAGATACTGCTGGTACTGGTATAAACTTACCAAACACAACTGGTGGTACTACTAACACAGGCACAAACCAAAGACAACCAGCATCTGGATTAAAAGTTGTGAACTTAGCAGCTGGAGCAAGATCTATAACTATAGATTTTGCTGGTAGTGCTAATGGTGACGCTGCAGCAATGTATCAATCTGTATTAACAATAACTAGGGTTTCATAATGAGTGAATTTGATTTAGACGATTATAAAATACAAGATTATGTAGATGATAATTTTGATGATTTACCATGTAACTTAGTTGACTTTAAAAGACATTTAAGAGCTGATATCGCTTTAAATAAAAAAAGCAATATGATTGCTAATGGTAGACCTGAATATGCTGAATATTATCAAGGTGAAGAACTAATAGCAAAAATCTACTTTGAATTTGTTACCACACCTTCAAATTTGATGCTATCTCGTACTGAAAAGCTGACATACATTAAAAGAGATGGATCAGAAGGACCCCTTATTACAATTAAGCATAAAGAATACGACCACAGCAATTTATTAGATGGCTCTGCTGTAATGTTTGAAAGAGAGATGGCTAGAAAATCCATCATGGAATCAATAAAAGCTTTTTTAGGTGGTGTCCTACAACAAGCTTTGACTAAGACTTTACCAGAGGTAGTTTTAATTATTAAGCCTTTCTGGGATGAATATGCTGTTCATAGAGAGGATTTTGTAGAATTAGGAGACCACTCTTTCAAAGATGATGTAGCAGCAATTGATCTAGCTACAACTCCTCATACTTGGCTTGCAATACCGATAGCAGAAGGAGTCACTGTACAAGACTATATCGTTAACTCACTAACTTACTAATAAACAAGAAAAATGACTAAACATAAAAAACATATCACTATAGGATTTTCAAAGCCAAAAGGTTTATTAAAACAGCCTATAAGCTGCATTATTAGAGCATTTGAAGGTTCTAAATACTCTCATGTTTATATTAAGCTAAAAACTACTCAATTAGCTAATCCACTTTACTACCATGCAAGTGGTCTTAGCGTTAAGTTCATGAATGAAAAAACTTTCAACAAGAAAAACAAAGTTGTTGAGGAGCATATGTCTGACATTTCATGTGCTAAATATTATAAGACTTTAGATTATGCTATTGAAAAAGTAGATACACCCTACTCTTTCTCTCAGCTGTTTGGCATTATAATCATCAGGCTAGCATCTATATGCGGTAAAAAAATCAGCAATCCATTTGGTAAGAAAGGCTACATCTGTACCGAATTAGTTGGTGAAATCTTAAAGAAAATACACGGTAAGAAAATCGAAAAAGAGCTAAACTCACTAACTCTTAAAGATATTAAAAAACTAATAGAGAAAAAATGATTTACTATAAGCAAAGGCAAGTTGCGGCTAAAGACTATATTCTAATTACTGATGCTGTTTCTCCGGCATTAGAGTTAGATGATGTAAAAGAGCATCTAAAGATTACCGATTCTGATAATGATTCAAAACTCATTAGATTGATAAAAGTGGTGTCTGATTTGGCAGAAAAAATTACAGGAAGAGATTTGATTAATAAGACCTACAAAGGTTTTTTAAACTGCTTTCCAGCAAGCTCTTGTCGTAATATTCAAATTAGGAAATCTAAGTTACAATCTGTTACATCAATACAATACTATTTAGACGGTGTTTTAACAACATTTGATCCTAGCAACTACTATATTACTCAAACTGATGGATTTAGCACTATAAACCTATTAGAAGGCAAATCTTGGCCTACTGGTATAGATAAAAGAGAGCAAGCAATAGAAATTACTTTTATTGCAGGATACGGAGACGACTCATGTGATATTCCAGCGGGACTAAAACAAGCTATGCTTAGTAATATTACTTCTTTGTATGAAAATGCTGGTGATTGTGTTGAGGACGGTTCTGATGAACAAACAAAAACTCTTTACAGCGCTTATACATTATTCACAAAATTCTTATGTGTTATATAGATGGTATGTAGATCAATAAAACCTAGTATCAATAAAGTTTGCGTAGCTGATCTGAATAAGAAGATTAAGTTACAATATTCTTCATCTATTCCTAATAATAACCCAAATATGAATGCAGGTACTTCGTTTAAAGACATAAAGACTGTTTGGGCTATGGTTAAAACTAGATCTGCAGCAGAATTTATCAAAAACACAGATATTAACAGAGTTATTACTACTGAGTTTTATATCAGATTTGATTCTTCTATAGACTTTGAAACAGAGCTTTATATCGAACTAGGAAACCAATTATATAAAGTAATTAATGTTGAAAACATTGATGAACAAGACAGGTTTGTAAAACTATCAGCTACAGATAAAGGCTTGAAAACTATTGAGGCTAACAAAAGATGAGTTTTAAGTTTTCAGAATCTTCACATAATAGAGATAGCTTTGCCAGCGTTGATAAAATGCCTAAAGTGTTAAAGAAGGCTATTAGAAAAGGTGCTTATATCTCAGGTAAACAACTAGTTGCTAATGCTAGAAATGAAATGACTAGAGGTTCAAAGTTTGGACGTACTTACAGAATATATAGAGGTCTAGGAGGTTCTAGATTAAGCGCGCCAAGATTGCATAGAGCTTCTGCAGCTGGAGAATCACCTGCTGTGATTTCTGGAAAACTTAGAGCTTCAACTGATTTTAAAGTAAGAGGTTCTAGAACATTAGAATTTGGAGCTGGTAATAGCATGGTTAATTATGCTAAATTCTTAGAAGAAGGTACTTCAAGAATAGCTCCAAGAAGATATTTAAGAGGCACAGTTAGAAAGCTTCAGAATCAGGTTAATACAAATATATCAAAAGAAATTAATAAAGGCTTTAACAGCTTAGGTTTAATAGTTACTAAGGTATAAATATGAAAGGAGCAGACATTGTAAATAGATTAAAAGAAGTACTAGGACAATATACAGATGATTTTAGTGATATCTTAGCTGTATCGTCACTTACTAAATCAGGCACAATTATTACTGCTAGTACTGCTACAGCTCATAATTTGATTACTGGAGATTATATTACAATAAGGGGTGCAAAGAATCCTATTACTATCACTTCAATTACTAGAGTTGATGATGTAGTGACTGTAATTACAGATAGCGATCACCAATTAAGTGACCCTTCTTTATTTTCACCTAAAGAAGCAAATTCATTAACAATTGAGATAAGCGGAGCAACTCCAAGTGAATATAATGGAGTATTTAATTTGGTTACTGTGCCCTCCTCTACTACTTTTACTTTTAAGATAACATCTACTCCAGCAACGCCTGCTACCGTAAATGGCTTTTTACTAAATTATGACTTTGATGGATATAATGGCTACAAACAAATTACTGTGACAAATAGTACAAGTTTTACTTATGAATCATCAAGCACCATATTAAATAGTCCAGCTCAAGGAAACATAGAGCTCTCTAATGCATCAAGAATTGCTTGGTCTGCAACACCACAGAGAGCGGATCAATTTTATTCAGAAGATAAAAACAGACAATTACAAAATTGGCTATTTGTTGTTATGGGCCCAAATATTGTTTATAAAGATGATACTGTTGCAAGTGATTTATCAAGCGCAAAAGATACTAATGAGAGCTACTTTTATGAAAGTCAAAATGACTTTTCATTATATTTGTTTTTACCTAGTCAAGATCAGACTTTAGGTGCTTTTTCATCTGACAAAGCCAGAACACTAGAAATGCCAATTCTAAAAAGTATTGCTAATTACCAATTCCCAAGCGTTTTAGTAGATCAATTATACCAACCTACAATATATGTCGGGAATGAAGCTGAGGACTACAACACTGCATATTACGTGCATAGATATGATTTCC
>Ga0256829_1003240_pt1 | contig 11427 bp, 8 predicted proteins | sample 131447metaG_FD_185979 | JGI IMG/M metagenome (GOLD analysis project Ga0256829, IMG submission 185979) | Hydrothermal vent microbial communities from Lau Basin, Pacific Ocean - 131-447 | ecosystem: Environmental > Aquatic > Marine > Hydrothermal vents | place: Pacific Ocean: Lau Basin | collected... | reverse complement strand
AATGACCCGCGCGCCAAAGGTGTGCTCTTCGGTTTAAGTCATGAAAGCGATACAGGTGAGCTAGGCCAAGCGGTTTTAGAGGGCGTTACGCTTGGGTTCGCGGATGGGCTCGACGTTCTCGCATCCAGCTCAGACATTGCCTCGATCAGCGTCATTGGCGGCGGCGCGCGGTCGCAATATTGGGGACGTATACTCGCGGCAGCTCTCAATCGGCCACTGCTGTATCGAAAGAACGCAGATGTCGGCCCTGCTTTGGGCGCAGCACGCTTGGCGCAAATGGGTGTGAATGGGCAGAGCACACCCGAATTCACTGCCCCGCCGATTGAATCAGAAATCACGCCGAATGCGGACGATGTGAGCAGCATGGGCGCAAAACTAGAGCGGTTTCGCCGCCTCTACCATTCGACAAAAGACTTACTTTAAAGGGCGCAGATCATGTTTGACACTTCCAGTTTTTACGATGGCATCGGCAAGATTGCGTTCGAAGGCCCAGACAGTTCGAACCCGCTTGCTTATCAATATTATGACAAAGACCGCGTCGTGATGGGCAAGCGCATGGAGGACCATTTGCGGCCCTCTGTTTGCTATTGGCATACATTCTGTTGGGATGGTTTTGATGTCTTTGGCGCGGGTACGTTCAACCGTCCATGGCAGTTGCTGGAAGGTCAGGAGATGGCCGAAGCAAAGCTGCAAATTGCATTCGAGTTCTTTGAGCGCCTGGGATGGCCATACTTCGCTTTTCACGATGTTGACGTCATGGCGCCAGCTGAAACCATGGTTGAGCATACCGAGAATTTTTCGAGGATCCTCGACCCTATCGAGGCGCAGATGGAGCGGACTGGCCTGAAACTCTTGTGGGGCACCGCAAACGTCTTCAGCCATCCGCGGTACATGGCTGGCGCTGCAACGAACCCCGATCCAGAAGTTTTTGCCTGCGCCGCAACGCAGATCCGGCAAGCCTTGGAGGCGACCCATCGCCTTGGAGGCGAGAATTACGTGCTCTGGGGTGGCCGAGAAGGCTATGACACGCTGTTGAATACCGACACTGGACGAGAGCTTGATCAACTTGGGCGTATGTTGTCGCTTGCGGTCGAGCATAAGCACAAGATCGGCTTTAAAGGTCCACTATTGATTGAACCGAAACCACACGAGCCAACCAAGCACCAATATGACCGCGATACGCAAACCGTATTTGGGTTCTTGCAGAAGTATGACCTGCTCGACGATGTCAAAGTAAACATCGAAACCAACCACGCGACGCTCGCTGGCAATCCAATGGACCATGAAATCGCGATGGCCTTTTCACATGGCATTTTTGGATCGATTGATGCCAATCGCGGCGACCCGCAAAATGGCTGGGATACAGACCAGTTCTGGATGGAGCCGCTCGATATAACACGCTCAATGGTTCACATTCTGAAAAATGGGGGATTCACGACGGGTGGTTTTAATTTTGACGCTAAAGTCCGGCGTCAGAGTATTGATGCGGCAGATCTGTTCTACGGTCACATTGGCGGCGTGGATGCGCTGGCACGTGGTCTGTTAGCAGCGGAAGCGATCTTGGAAGACGGCACCTATGAGGACTTCCTCAATAAGCGATATTCGGGATGGAATGACGCATTTGGGTCTTGGATGCTGAACGAGGCATCGCTTGAAGAGATCGCTTCGAAAGTGGAAGCTGGCGGAATTGATCCATCACCGAGATCCGGGCGCCAGGAGATGCTGGAAAACCTATTCAATCGCTTTGTTTAGGCGGCCCAGCGGATTTACGAACAATCAGCTCATAATCTAGTTTTTGGCTTTGTGACTCGCCGGTCGGTGTCGGCAGGTTCTTTCCGACGCTTTTTGCGAGAATCTTAATGGCGCTGCTGGCCATTTCTCGGATCGGTTGCCGTACAGTCGTTAGCGGTGGCCACATGGCGGACGCGTTGGCAGTATCGTCAAATCCGACGACAGAGACATCTTGAGGAACCTTCAGACCGAGTTGATGCGCGCCAGCGATCGCGCCGGAGGCCATATCATCATTACAGGCAAAGATCGCGGTCGGTGGATTGTCGCTTGAGAGCAGTTTCCCGGCCTCCTGCATGCCGGACACATAGGTAAAATCTCCAGACATGATCAGCGATGGATCGATCTCTTGATCGTGCGCCGCCATCGCATCTTTGAAACCTGCCAGGCGCAGCTCACTCGACATATGGTCATTCGGGCCTTTGATCAGCGCAATCCGGTCATGCCCCATGCTCAGGAGGTATTCGGTCATATCCTTTGCTGCGTCGCGGTCGTCCATGCGCACACTTGGGCCAGTGTAGAGGTCAGACTTCGGGCTGACACACACAAACGGAATGCCAGTGCTTTCCAGCGTTTCGATCAGTTTTGGATCATCTGAGAGCGGCGGTACCACGATCAGCGCCTGGATGCTGGTATCCAGGAAACGCTTCTCGATCAGGTCCAGGTCGACCATATTATCGTCCACCAGCGGCTCTTCAACGATCAGATAGTGGCCAAGCTCGCGGCACGAATTGAGCGCCCCCAATAGAAATTCACTCAGGTAGCCATAACTCGGGTTTCGATAGATGAGCCCAATAAAGAGACCAGAGCGTCCCGCTAGATTTCGGGCCATAATGTTTGGGCGATAGCTCAACTCCCGCATCGCCGCTTGGACGCGCTTTCGCGTGCTGTCCCGAACCGCGCCTTGATCATTCAAGACACGTGAGACGGTCATTTGAGAGACGTTTGCGAGCTCAGCAACTTCTTTGATTGTCGCGTTCTGTTTCTTGATCATCGCAATAGGCGCCGCTGTCTCGTATCCTTTGGGTCTGCATCAATTTGCAAATCCTGTGCTACGAAGAGTGTCTATTCGCGATTTGATTTGTCGACAACACTCAGCGGCAAAGTGGTCGCTGCCACAACCAAGGTTAAACCCAAGTTGTGGCAGCATGTTTATCAGTTGCCGCAGTTTGGAGCAGCATCCTCATCTTCCTGAAGAGCGACTTCAGACACACCAATCGCTTGGCCAGCGTCGCCTGAAATCATGAGCGCGCGTTTGATGACGGACATATTGATTCCGAGATCCGCATAGCAAGAAAGGCTGATGCGAACTTCGCCCCATTCTTCGCCAACACTCGCCGGCACGAATGCGTCACAGCCATCTCCATCACAGCCCATACCGACTTCGATCGTGCCGTCGCCAGAGAGAGACTTGGCCTGGAACACCAGCTCCATCGCGCCATTAGACTCTCTCGACAGGTCGACTGGATAGCTAGACGCTAGAATGAAATCTTCTTCGCCTGTTTTGAATTCGATCTTCAGGGAGTCTTCCTGCGCCGCGCGGTCATAAGCGCTCACAATCAGGCCCGCAGATTCGAACGGAACAGATGTGACCGGCGATCCATAGCGGATGAGTTCCCACGGCGCTGGAAGTTCGCCTCTTGAGAAGAACACGCCTTTGCTTGTCGTGGTCGCGTCGCCGAGACCAGAATCTTCTGACAACGTATCAACATTGCCATCATCGCCGTATGACAAGCCATAGCCGAACGCGAAGAGCGGATCATAAGGCTCTTTATGGACATTAAGCTCCACCTGCGTGGCGTCTTTAGGCCAGGAATAAGAGAGACGGCCTGTGAAATCGAATGATGGATCGCTTTGGAACAACATGTCCGCAATGCCGCCGCCTTCACTCCCGGGCAGCCAAGCAGCGACGAACGCATCGGAATCATTGATTTCTGGGTTGGTCCAAAGTGGGCGACCAGACAAGAAGACGGAAACGGTTTTCATGCCCCGCGCCTGATAGGATTCCAAGAGGTCCGTATCGAACCCGTTCGGCTGGAAATCCATATTTGCGACATCGCCCTGGAATTCGGCGTATGGGTCTTCGCCATAGATGGCGATGACGACATCTGCGTCTGCGGTGCTTGATCCGTCCGCATCAAACAGAAGGGTGCCACCGGCGGCGCTTACGGCTTTAGAAAGTCCTGAAAGGATGGTTTCGCCGTTCGGAAACTCCTCGTTCGGATAACCGCCGCCTTGCCACGACAAAGTCCAGCCGCCAGCGACTTTCGAAATATTGTCTGCGCCATCGCCGACAACCAGAATGGTCTGGCTCGGATCAAGTGGCAGGAGGCTGTCATTGTTTTTCAGAAGCACCAGCGACTCGCGAACTGATTGGCGAGCAATCTCGCGGTGTTCGCTGCTACCGAGAATGCTCTCATCGCCAGCGAGCGGCCGTGCGCTTGGTGTCTGCGGGTTGTCGAACAATCCCGCCGCGATTTTCACGCGAAGGATGCGGCGGACAGCATCATCCAAACGCTCCATTGTGATCTCGCCAGACTGTACGTGCGCATAAGTCGACTCCCAGAGGCCCTTCCAGCTGTCTGGGGCCATGAACATGTCGACACCTGCATTGAAGGATTCCGGACAATCGGTGGCGGTACAGCCAGGGATCAGGGCGTGTCCATTCCAATCGCCAACCACGAAGCCGTTAAAGTTCATACGGCCTTTCAGGACGTCGGTCAGGAGTTCTTTCTGACCGTGCATCCGCTCGCCGTTCCAGGCAGAGAAACTTGCCATGACGGTTTGAGCATTCGCCGCAATCGCGGTTTGATAGCCCGCAGCGTGAATATCGCGGAGTTCGGCCTCACTAATCTGAGCGTCGCCTTGGTCGACGCCATCAGCTGTCCCGCCATCGCCGACAAAGTGTTTCGCACTGGTCAGCACGCGTTCTGACCCGAGATAGTCGTCATCACCAACCCGGCCTTGCAATCCGTAGACGATGCGATCGCCATAGGAAGCGACGATGTCGGGGCTCTCTGAGAAGCCCTCATAGGTTCGACCCCAGCGGTCATTTTGCGGAACCGCAAGCGTCGGCGCAAAGGTCCAGTCATGGCCTGAGACACGAAGCTCTTTCGCTGTGGCGGTGTAGATTTTCTCGATCAGGTCTGGATTGTTCGCAGCACCGAGTCCGATATTGTGGGGGAAGACCACAGCGCCTTTGAGGTTGGCGTGACCGTGAACCGCATCAATGCCCCATATCACCGGGATCGCAATCTCAACACCTTCTGGATCGATTGAGGCGGCATAGTACGCATCCGCAGCATCCAGCCAGGTTTGAGCGTCTGCATAAGGCTCTGGGCCAGGGGCCGAGTTTCCGCCACTCAGAACAGAGCCAAGACGGTACTTCTTGACCTCTTCAGGCGTGACAGACCCGCTATCGGCTTGAATGACTTGGCCAACTTTTTGCTCAAGTGTCATCTTGGCCATGATGTCGGTAATCTGGGCTTCGACGGCAGGGTCGAGCGGCGCCGTTTCAACGGTCGGCCAGTTTTCAGGATTGATGACTTCTTTGACCTCGGTCTCAGTCGCAGCTTCTACTGGTTCTTCTGTCGCCGGCGGCGTATCAGCTACGACAGGGGTAGTATCAGTTGTGATGCTTGAACAAGCTGACAGCAGCGCGGCGGCGGCCAAAGTCGTAGCTGAAGCGGATGTGATATATTTGCGTTTCAAGCGAGAGCTCCTGAATCTTTATTTTTGCCCCAAGACGGAAGCGAGACGGGTTTGGGGGAGGGGCTTCAAGTTCAGTGGCGCGTAATAGTCGCGCGCACCTTATCCTCCCAAGTTCGGCGCCATTATCGAGCGCATGCGGCAGACTTCGGGGCCTACTCATCTTTGTTTGATGGCCATGAAACATGGCGTGAGAATCTTATAGCAGCAAAAATTGATAGCGCTATCATTTTGTTTGTAGGTACGTCGAACCCCGTCTGAATTCACGCAAATTTCGAATAGAAAACCGTATTTCGAGATCATACAGACTGCAGATGGGCGATCAGGTCTTCAAAGACTTTCACGCCCTTCGCGAGCTGCGCTTTTGCGACGAACTCATTCGGTTTGTGGGCCTGGTCGATAGAGCCAGGGCCGCAGACCACCGCAGGCATGCCAGCTTGATGAAATTGGCCGGCTTCGGTGGCATAGGCGACCGCACGTAGAGCGTTATCACCCGTCAATGCTCGAACCAATGATTCAGCGGCATTGTTCTCGACCGGCGCGAGCCCCGGCACATCTGTATACTTCGTGACCGCAACCCCGCACTCTGGAAAGCGCGCTTTCAACGCCGCATCCTTTTTTGCAGCGGCTTCAAGAAACGGCTCTAGAATTTCATCTGGATCGTATCCGGGCGGACACCTCAGGTCGAAGTGGAACTCACACTCGCGGGCTAAGATATTGGTGGCCGTTCCGCCATTCAGTTCGCCAATGCTCAGGGTGGGGTAGGGTGGAACAAATGGCGAGTCGGGATCAGCCTTCGCGGCAAGGTCTCGCTCGATCTCTCGCAGCAGGGCCATAAGGTCCACCGCTTCGCCATTGGCTGAGACGCCGAGATGCGGCAAGCTTGAATGCGCTTCACGGCCGGTAACGACGACCTTTGTCAGCATAATGCCCTTATGCCCGGAGACGACTTGCCAAAGTGTCGACTCGCCCACCCAAACTGCATCAGGCCGTGCGCCGCGGCGGACCATATCATCAATCATCAAGGGCGCGCCTTGGCAGCCGACTTCCTCGTCATAGGAAAACGCGAAATGGATCGGCTTTTTGAGGTCAAGCGCAGCGAACTTCGGCGCGAACGCTAGGCAGAGCGCTAGAAAACCTTTCATATCGCAGGTGCCACGCCCGAACAGGCGGCCATCAATCTCCGTCATATCGAACGGATCTGTTTCCCAAGGCTGCCCGTCGACGGGAACGACATCGGAATGGCCGGACATCACAAGTCCACCAGGAACGTCCGGTCCGATGCGCGACCAAAGATTGGATTTATCACCTTCGCTGTTCTCAATGCGCCGGCATTCAAACCCGAGCGGAACGAGTTGGTCCTCTACCCATGAGATCAATTCCAAATTTGAATTGCGGGAGGTGGTGTCGAAGCTGATCAGTTTGGCGAGGAGATCGGTGACGGTCGCTGTATCGGTCATAGGTCTGCCTATCGCGGAGCGGGCGCAGATATCAATCTCTTATTCGCAAATAGCTTATCGGTGTGGCGGCCTGCATGTTCTCAGCGTCATGGCTCGACATCTCGCTGTCTGCATGACAAGCCGCTGAACCAGACCGATTGAGGATATCGTACATGGCCACAGTCCTTGCAGCATTGCTGCCCATTGCCGCGATATTGGCGCTCGGGAAATTTTCCGCGTCGGTCAATCTGCTAAGCCGGGACGGGTGGATTGGGCTTGAGCGAATTACCTATTTCGTTCTGTTCCCCGCTCTGATCGTCAGCAAACTGGCCGTGGCAGATTTTACCGGTATCGATTGGCGGTTGCCGACCGCCTTGATCGGCGCGCAGCTGTTATTGTCGCTGGTAACCATCCTTGCCGCAGCGCTGCTACGAACGCCGCGTGACCGGATTGGTGTCTATGTCCAGTCCGCCGCGCGTTGGAACACGTTTATTGCCTTGGCCTTGGCGCAAGACCTGTTCGGCGCGCAGGGGTTGGCCCTGGTGGCGGTCAGCGCCGCCGTTATGATCCCGACTGCGAACATTTTGTCGGTTTCCGCGCTGATGCATTTTTCAAATGAAACAGTGAAGCCGGTTCAGATGCTCAAGCAGCTCGCTGTGAACCCGCTCGTGCTCGCTTGCGTGATCGGGATCGGTTTGAACGTGACCCGCTTGCCCGTACCGCGTCAGGCGTTCGAGATTCTTGATCTCTTGGCCCAGGCCACAATTGCGCTCGGCCTTCTTACGACAGGCGCCGCCATAGATCTGAGCGGACGAGGTCGTTCTATGGCGAGTGTAACTCTATGGTCCATGGTGCGGCTCGCAGGATTGCCGTTGATCGCTGGTCTGATCGCCGTATCGCTCGGACTGTCTGGACAAATTCTCTATGTCATCCTGATCGCCACCGCCGTGCCGACCGCCGTCAACGGCACGATCCTTGCTCGACAGCTCGGCGCTGACGCCACGCTCGCTGCAAACCTGATCGCTTTCCAAACGATCGGCTCTATCGTCTCGATTTCTGTGGTTCTATGGGTGGCAGGAATTGGCGCCTAAAAGCTGGTGCCGCGAGGGAGAATTGAACTCCCGACCTCATCATTACCAATGATGCGCTCTACCACTGAGCTACCGCGGCCTTTTGTGTTGCCGGGGATTAGCTTAAGCTAGAACAGAAGAAAAGATGGTTTCTGGATAAAGACTGCAATCATGGCTGATAAAACCAAAACTCCGGAACGTGATGCGCGACTAAAGTCGGCGCTGCGCGACAATCTCAAACGCCGTAAAGCGGCCGCCCGCAAGGCACCGCCCGCGCCAAAACCAGACGCGCCAAAGTCTTGATTCTACGTCTAGCGCTTGTAGCCAAACACCATGTCGGCGAGCGAGCGCGCCGTGGCGGACGCGATTTGGATGGATGTTGGCTTCTGCCTGTGGCTCCAGCGGGTGAAGTGCACGCAGTTTGATTCTTTCAAGCTGTATGGCTTGCCTTTGGCGCGCCGTGCTCGTGAGACGGCGGCGTTGCCGCTCAGCGCATCCGTGCGTTCACACAAACGCACGCGCTTGCCATTTGAAAATTCGTGAAAGCTCTGTTCAACAACGCCGCCATGTTTGCGGGAGTTTGAAATGACAGTGCCAGAGGCGGTCACGATGCCATAGTGCGAGAGTCCGATCCCAAAAGGAATGGCGACAACATCGCCAGGCTCAAATCCATATCTTCTTGCGCTCATGACATGAGATATATCGATATTCGATAATTTGTCAAAGCCCGGTCAGGTTCGGCTAAGATGCTGCCGCAATTGCGCCTTTCGTTCGCCGCGCGGCTAGGTATAGAAACGCATTATGGACAGTTTGAAAATTACGGGTGGGCAGACGCTTAACGGCACGATCCCGATCTCCGGTGCGAAAAATTCTGCGTTGAAATTGATGGCGGCCTCGCTCCTGACCCGGGAGCCGTTGACGCTGACCAATATGCCGAATCTGGCGGATACGCGATTCCTCAGCCAGCTTTTGGCGAGTCTTGGCGTCGAAGTGTATTGGCCGAAGGGCGATAATGAATGCCGCCTCAATGCCGCTGAATTGACCTCGACGATCGCGCCGTATGACCAGGTGCGGAAAATGCGGGCGAGTTTCAATGTGCTCGGGCCGATGCTGGCGCGGGAAGGGCACGCGACTGTATCCTTGCCGGGTGGATGCGCGATTGGTGCGCGCCCCGTAGATTTGCACTTGAACGCACTAGAGGCGCTCGGCGCAGATCTGAAGGTCGAGGCGGGCTATGTAAAAGCCGCTGCGATTCACGGACTAAAAGGCGCGAAAGTCGTGTTCCCAATCGTCTCGGTGGGGGCAACTGAGCACGCCATGCTGGCCGCGACTTTGGCGAAAGGCGAAACCGTGCTGGAGAATGCGGCGCGCGAGCCAGAAATTGCCGATCTTGCGGATTGCCTCAACAAAATGGGCGCAAAAGTCAGCGGCGCTGGAACAGCGACGGTTACGATTGAAGGCGTCGAATCGCTCTCTGGCACGCAGCACTCTGTCATGCCGGACCGAATCGAAACCGGGACCTATGCCATGGCCGCAGCTGCGGCTGGCGGAGACGTGACGTTGGAAGGCGCGCCCGTCAAAGCGCTGGGCGCGATGATTGATGCGATGCAGCGCTGCGGAATAACGGTCGACGCCGATGCCGATGCCGGCACCATTCGCGTTCAACGGAACGGGACGGCGCTGCAAGCCATCAATGTCGACACACAGCCCCATCCTGGCTTCCCAACCGATTTGCAGGCGCAATTTATGGCCCTGATGTCGATCGCTGACGGAACCAGCGTGATTCGCGAGAATATCTTTGAAAACCGCTTCATGCACGCGCCAGAATTGTCTCGTCTGGGCGCTGATATTCAGGTCCGCGGTAAAGAAGCCATCGTGCAAGGCGTGAAGCAGCTGCGCGGGGCGCCTGTTATGGCGACAGACTTGCGCGCCTCTGTCTCACTGGTCATTGCTGGACTCGCTGCCGAAGGTGAGACACAGGTGAACCGGATCTATCATTTGGATCGTGGTTTTGAACGTTTGGAAGAGAAACTCTCTGGATGCGGCGCGGTAATTGAGCGAGTCGACGGAGAGTAGAGGCAAATATGGCTGAGGGCAGGGCATTGCGGCTGATCGCAGAAGACACGTCTGACCTGGAAGTGATTTCCAGCGCCGTGCAAGATTCTGTTCTGAAAGCGGAAAACCTCAAATATGATCGCAAACGTCGACGCTTTACCTTGGAAGTGAACCGCTTTCAGTGGGAAGAATCGACCTCTAAACGCGGCCCACAAGGCCGGGTACGCGCTCTGCTCGCAATAGATGGTGTTCTCAGTGTGAAAACGCGGGCTGTGACCAAGGCGGATCCAGATCTCGTTCTGTCCATTCTGTCGGTCTCATTTGAGCCAGCCGCAGAGCCGCCAGGCGGGAAGATATCGATCTTATTCTCCGGTGATGGCGAGTTGGCGCTTGAAGTTGAGGCCATTGATGCCACTTTGCTCGACAGCGCATATGAGTGGTCGACCCGGCAGCGCCCGGATCACGATAAGAAACGGCGATAAGCATGGCCCGTACATTTGATGCTCGCACGGCGAGCTTTGAATCCGAATTTTCGGCGTTTTTGGCTGAGCCAAGAGGAGCCGTGGAAGACGTTGCGGAAACCGTTCGCGACGTGATTGCTGACGTTCGGGACAATGGCGGTGAGGCGGTTGCTCGCTACACAGCCAAATTCGACGAACTGGTCTTAGATCCCACGACGCTGCAATCAGACAATGTTGATTTACATCGCCTCGCGCATGCCTGTCCTGGTGACCTGAAAGAAGCCGTCGATTTCGCGGCGGCTCGGATCGCAGCTTATCATGAGAAACAGCGGCCCGATGATCATCAGTTTACCGACGACGCCGGTGTGCAACTTGGTTGGCGCTGGACGGCGTTGGATAGTGTTGGGGTGTATGTCCCTGGCGGGCTCGCGTCTTATCCGAGCTCCGTATTGATGAATGCCGTGCCGGCAAAAATTGCCGGTGTCGAGCGGGTCGTGATGGTCGCGCCAGCGCCGAAAGGACAACTCGCACCAGCCGTGGCTTATGCAGCGCTGAAAGCGGGTGTTGATGAGTTTTATCCAATCGGCGGCGCGCAAGCGGTCGCGGGACTGGCCTACGGTGCCGGGCGGTTAAAGCCTGTGGATAAAATTGTTGGGCCCGGAAACGCCTATGTCGCCGAGGCCAAGCGCCAAGTTTTCGGAAAAGTTGGGATCGACACGATCGCTGGTCCATCCGAAATCCTTGTGATTGCTGATGAAACCGCCAATCCAGCTTGGATCGCAGCCGACCTATTGAGTCAGTCTGAACATGATGCGAGTTCGCAATCGATCTTGATTACCACGGATGAAGCTGTGGCTAAGTCTGTGGAAGAGGCTGTGGAAAACCAGTTAAAATCACTGGCAACCG
>Ga0256829_1003239_pt1 | contig 11429 bp, 8 predicted proteins | sample 131447metaG_FD_185979 | JGI IMG/M metagenome (GOLD analysis project Ga0256829, IMG submission 185979) | Hydrothermal vent microbial communities from Lau Basin, Pacific Ocean - 131-447 | ecosystem: Environmental > Aquatic > Marine > Hydrothermal vents | place: Pacific Ocean: Lau Basin | collected... | reverse complement strand
CATTGTTTAGTCGTTTACTTCTTACTGACAGAGATATTGTTAATCCGTCCGAAAAATTCCCATCTTTCAAATTATTATTTGAAAATATAGTATTTATTTCAATTCCATAGCCCTTACTCCCTTTTATATAAGTGGTAGTATTGTTGTCTGCAATTAAATTGTTTTTATTATTACTACTATCAGTTAAGTTATTCTCAAAATGATAAGAGGCTATTAATCCTTTGTCTTGTGGATTTAGAAGATCTTTCCAATCAAAGTCAATAGTCCCAATTTGACCTTTCTCGTTAGAAATAGGACCTGTGAACTTCGTGATATTATTGTATAGTGCATTCGATTTTGCTAGTTTCTCAGTGATTATATCTACTGTTTTATCATAGTTGTAATTTATACTTTCAATACCTGTACATGTATAAAATGGGTTGAAAAATTCATATGTATCACATAATGCTCCAGTTGAACCTAATTTCAAAGCTATCGCTTCTATTTGCTCTTTTCTACCTATTATTTCTTTAGAATTGTTATTGATAAGCTTATTCATATAATCTTGATTAAATCCTGAACGGAACCAGAGTGATAGCCATTCTCTGGCAACCATTCTTGTTGTAAGCTCTTCATTTATATCTGAAGCCCAAGAAGCACCATAAAAATCATTTGATATACTAGCTATAGATAATGCTATAGAAATCACATCTATTTTTGAAACTTTTAATTTTGATATTGTTCGTAAAGATTTTGTGTTGAAATGTAACCAGTTCATCTTTTTTGCATGAAGTAGTGTAGGTAACACTGTTGGCAAAAAACTAGATAAAATTGGATTAGCTACAGCTAGTTTACTTGTAGAGGCATTAACTGGATTTAATACTTGCATCAAATCCTTACACATATCATTATCACTTAATTCTTGAGTATCAGCATCATATAATTTTACAACTGTACTACATCCATTAACAGTGAGTGATGTTAATTTTGTTATTTCATAACTAAAGGTTCTTGAACCTGCTTTTGATATATTTTCATATGTCTCTTTTCCTAAAGATGCTACCCCTGCTACTACATCAGCATAGTCAAGATATTTTTTTATTTGATTTCTTGTCTCTTCAACATTATTTATATCAAATTCAGGTTTTGTAAATTGGAGCTCATCTTCTATCGCCATCTCTTTAGAAAGTAGTTTCTCCCATATCCAAAGAAAAACTCTTTTTCTTTGGTCTTTTTCAAATACATCTGCATTATAATAATTACCACCACGATAATTTTTTTCATTAGCAATAGCCTTGTATAAATCAAACTCTTTTAAAGAGGATAATCTTAGAGATTTATTAGCATGGTTCAATGCTTGATTTATAGTTACTGTCTCTGGGATGTTAGCTGTATTTTTAAAAAGTTCACTCTTAACACTATCAAAATTTGTATCAAAACTAGTATCAAATTTTAGATCGGATACATTCTTACTTCTAGCATGTTCATCTACTGAACTTGATATTTGAATACCATTGTCTGGGTTTGAATCTTCATCTATTGTTTGTAAAAATCTAGCGATATTTTCAGACTCTATTTCTGTCTTTGCTAGTGTCGTAATAGCTACCATATCATCTGGTGTCGTAGCACCAATTTTAATATTTCCTACGAAAAATTCAGTTTTTCCATCTTCAAAATATTTAAATTCACCTTTTGCATTTGTAATGCCTTTTGTAGTTTGTGTTTTGTCTTTATTTGTTGAGATATATCGTAAACCAATAATTTGAGAATCAACAACAGTTCCAATTTTAGGTGATTCATTTTGTGCTTGTGTAGTGCTGTTTCTTGAAGAGTTCCCACCACATCCAATGAATAATAGTGTGATTAGTAAACTCAATCCAAATATTTGATATTTTTTCATGATCTTCCTTCTTGAAATTCTGGATAACTATGTAAAATTATAACACTATTTTTCTGAAAGAAAAAAAATTAAATAAAAATCAATGGTGCTATAAAACTCTTAAATGCTAGAAGTATAAAAGTAAAAAGAACTGCTCCAGTAAGAAGATACAGACTATACTTAGAACGGATAATATCCATGAAGTTACTAAGTCCAAAAGTCTTGATAGTAAAGATAAAACTTACAAGTCCACCTAATGTGGATGCTAATGCTAGTCCTGCTACTCCAAAAGGGGAGATAAATGAGAGTGCCATGAGTATATAAACACCAAGTGAAAGTGTAGCTATCTTAGCTGCTTGCATCTGCATCTCTTTTGCATAGAGCCAAAGTATAAAGAGTTTTTGTAGTCCAAAGGGTAAGAGCCCTATCATATACATCTGTAAAACAGCTGTAGTGTTAGCAGTATCTGTTGCACTAAAAGCACCGCGCTCAAAAAGTAACCATGTGATTTCACGAGAGAGGATAATACCTCCTATAGTGCTTGCAGTGAGAACAAACGCCAAGAACCAGAAGGCTTTTTTGAGGTTCTCTTTCGCTTTTGCTTCATCATTGTTCTTTAAATATCTTGCTACTTTAGGGAAGAGGGCTATAGATGTGGCGATGGCAAAAAGTGCTAGAGGGAGTTGAAAAATACGGTTAGCATAGTAGAGATAAGAGATAGAACCCGTTGCTAAAAATGATGCTAAAAATGTATCTAAAAAAGCAGAGACTTGAGCTGTTGAGTTTCCCCACATAGCAGGAAAGAAATTACGGCGGAATTTTTGCGTATCTTTTTTGATTATTTTGCTTTTTACTCTGAGGTATTTTACTCCACCAAAAAGAAGCTTAATAAGTCCCATATTGTAAATAGCAATGATATGAGCTATGAGTTGCAACACACCACCAAGAACTACCCCAAAACTAAGATAGTAAACTATCACACTCTCCTCTTTGTTGTGGCTCAAAAGAAGTGCACCTATAAGAGAGAGATTTAAAAGTGCTGTACTAAACGCAGTAGTGGCAAAATGATTTTTATACTGTAACATCCCACTTAAAAAGGTCATAGAAAAGATAAGAGGGAGGTACCAGAAGTTTATAGCTACATAGGGGGCAGCTATCTCTATGGTTTCATGAGAAAATCCTACTGCGATTGCTTTAGTGAAAAAAGCAGGGAGTATATTTACTAGCAAGGTAATAATTAAGATGATAGTGACAAAAAGTAAAAAGATGTTTACAGAAAAAACTGCCTTATGTCTAGTCCTAGCAAATGCAGGAATAAAGACCTGAGTAAAGGCACCTTCAGCGAAGATACGACGAAAGAGATTTGGGAGTTTAAACGCTATGAAAAAGATATCACTGTAGATATTTGCACCTAGTGCTGAAGCTGTGAGTAAATCTCTTGCAAATCCTAAGATACGAGAGATGAGAATTCCAAAACTATTGGTGAATATTGCTTTAAACATAGGCCTCTTTGTCGATATATTATTTGGTTTTACGAAATTTTAACAAACTTTTAGTTAAAATAGACTCAAAACAAATCTAAAATAAGTTGGGTATTTCATATTATGGCACTCTTTAGCTCTTCGAAAACTTCGTCACAGCAAACAGTTATTCGTCCAACTGTGGAACGCACTCCTAATATCGCAAAAGTAATTCAGAAAATAGCACAGACTAATAATGTTAACCCTAATAGTCTTGATTTTACAATTTTAGAAATTTTTACTTACATCCGTATGACAGATGTTTCAGTAGAAGCTGAATGGGAAAAGATAGAAAATCATGAACTTTATGAGCTTGATGATAAAACAGCTCTTTTAAACCCTCATTTTGAGATAAAACAGACTTACGAGATAGAGGTGTTTTCTCTATCCCCAAGGACTCATAACCCTTTTCCTGACCTCACTTTTGTTGTTGGTGCAAATGCAAGTAAATGTAAAGTATACATTAGTATTTCAAAAGGTTCAAAAATAGAATCTAGTGATAATGTTTCTAAAGAGTTAACAAATGTAATCAACAAAAAAAAGGTACGTGCAGGTATTTTGGTGAATATTTTTGATGAGATGCTTCAAGATGTAGTTTCTAAAATCAGTGCAGAGGTCAAGGTAGGAGGAAGTGTCTCGTTTGATACAAAAGAGACTATTCTCATTGCTGAAGGTTTTGAACCAACAGTGACACAAAATGATGCACTGATACTTCACTACAAAGATAGTGAAAAAAGTGTCTCTGAAAATGAACAAGTTGATTACTCTGCTAGAGGCTTTGTTGAAGGTGTGAAAAAAGATGAGTTGCTTATAGAGTATATAAAACCAAGAGAGGGTACACCGGGGCGTAACTGTAGAGGAGAATACCTTGTTCCTCAAGAACCTGTAGTTGCTCATGAAGTTAACTTTAATGTTGATGAGACTATTCGAGTAGAGGAAGATGAGAATAGTATCAAGTATTTTGCAAATGAAAATGGTTATATCTCTTTTGAAGATAATACTTATCTTATTAAACGTGAAATGGACATAGAAGCTATAAGTTTTAAGACTACAGGCTCTATAAAAAGTGGTGTTGATTCTGATGTTAATCTTAATGTTAACGAATCGGATGCATTTAAAGATGCTATTGGTTCTGGGATGGAAGTTGAGGTCAGCGAGATAGAGATAGATGGTAATGTCGGTTCAAATGCTCATGTCGTAGCTCTAAAAGCATCCGTAGGTGGACTGACTCATAAAACTTCGTATGTCAAAGCAGATACCCTTGATATAAATGTTCACAAGGGAAAGGCTGTTGGAAAACAAGTACATATCACAAGACTAGAACATGGAATAGTTGAAGCTGATAGTGTTGAAATCGCACAAGCTTTAGGTGGTCATATCCGTGCAAAGGATATCTTTATTGGTATCTGTGCATCTCATGTGCATGCTACAGCGACAAAAACCATAGAGATACAAAAGATGCAAGGAAGTGAAAACATCTTTACTATAGATCCTTTACTTAAAAAGGATGCACAAGAGAGTCTTGAGGATAATCAAGAAGCAATAGATACCTTATCAAGTGATGTGAAAAGTTTAAGTAAAGAGATAAAAGCATTGAAAATAAGAATAAAAGAGGGTAAACCTGCATTTATAGATATCAAGAAACGTTTGATGCACTACAAAAAAAATGGTGTCAAAATGCCAGCAAGTTTTGTGAAAAAGTACAAAGAGTTTATGCAACTTCAAGATAACTTAAAAGAGCTTCAAGAAGAGTATGCTATCAAAAATGATAGTTTACTACTTCACACAACAAGAACTGCCTCTTTTCAAGATAATATCTTTGATGCAAGAATCATAAACAGAGATAGATGGGTTGGCTATAATGAAGTGAGATTTAAACTTGTAGACCCACCTATGGACTTAGTCTATAAACCGGTAGAAGGATCAGACAAAATGATCTTTGGTATAGTAGATTTAGGTGAGGGAGAATTTGAAATACAGGCAGTTGATGAATGATAGTAGGTGTTAAAGGTAATGTAGTTTATAAAGAACCCGCATTTGTACATATAGATGTGCAAGGTATAGTTTATGAGGTGTTTATCTCTCTTCAAACATTTTCAGCATTAGGTAAGGATGAGGTCTCTCTTTTTACTTCGCAAATTATTCGTGAAGATGCTTCACTTCTTTTTGGTTTTATGGATATGAATGAGAAGAAAATGTTTGCAAGACTCATAAAGATCAATGGAGTAGGGCCTAAGGTCGCTATGGCGATATGCTCGACATACACGCCATCTCAGTTTGCAACAGTCATAAATAATAAAGACTTAAATGGTGTTAAAAAAGTGCCAGGTATTGGACCAAAGGGAGCAGGACGAATCCTTGTTGAGCTTGCTGGTTTTGATACTGAACTCATATCTTCAGAAAATGATAGTCCAAATGCGACTCTTGCATTTAGTCAGGCTACAGAGGCACTTGAAGCACTCGGCTTCAAAAAAGATAAAATATCTAAGGCACTCACAGCTTGTGAAGGCGATGATACTGCAGCACTGGTCAAGGGTGCTCTGAAATTACTACAGACAGTTTAGCAAAGGAAAGATATATTGAAATTAACGATTTTATTTGGTGGGGCGAGTTTTGAGCATGAGATTAGTGTTGTTAGTGCTATAACAGTAAAAGAGAAACTTAGTAGTTTTGATTTGAGTTTTGTGTTTTGTGATGGGGATCATAAGTTTTATCTTATAGATGCTGACAAGATGAAAGCGACAACTTTTAGTAAGCAACTTCATAAAAAGATGCCAGAACTTACTCTTACAAATGGTGGTTTTTTACAAAAATCCTTTTTGAGTTCTACAACACATACGAATACTGTTTTAAATCTCATTCATGGAGCAGATGGAGAAGATGGTACTATCGCTTCACTCCTTGACTTTTATGATATCAAGTTTATCGGTCCACGCAAAGAGGCTTGTACTTTTTCTTATGATAAACGCTATACGAAGTATCTCTGTGATGCCATCGGGGTAAAGAGTGTTGCCTATGAAGTCTTTAGTAAGGATGCTGAGACAAATCTTAGTCTCTCTATGCCTATCATCGTGAAACCTGCTTCTTTGGGAAGCTCTATCGGTGTAAGTATCGTAAAAGAGGACTCAGAGTTTGACTATGCCTTAGATACAGCATTTGAGTTTGATAGTAGTGTTTTAGTTGAGCCATTTATAAAAGGTGTCAAAGAGTACAACCTTGCAGGCTATATGGCAGATGGCGAGATGCACTTTTCTATAGTCGAAGAGCCTCAAAAAGAGGAGTTTTTAGATTTTGAGAAGAAGTATATGGACTTTTCACGTTCTGAGCAGGTAAGCAGAGCTAAAATAGATGAAGAGCTTATCAATAAACTTAAGTCAAGTTTTGAGCGAGTCTATCGTGGTATGTTTGAGGGTGCACTTATCCGTTGTGACTTTTTTGTTGTTGATGGTGAAGTACTGCTTAATGAGATAAACCCTATCCCTGGTTCTATGGCAAACTATCTTTTTGAAGATTTTCCTGCATCTATAAAAGAACTTGCTGCTTCTCTATCTAATGCAAAGAGAGCAAAAGTAAGTTATGATTATATTCACTCAATCTCACAAGCAAAAGGAAAATAATGGCAGTTAAGTCTATTCAGCATCTACAACACACTTTTGACATAAGTTATGAGATTCTTAATCCCGAGGCTAAAGTAGACCTAATCATTCTTCATGGTTGGGGAAGTAATAAAGAGATTATGAAGGGTGCTTTTGGCTCACATATGCAAGGATTCCGCCATATCTACATAGATTTACCAGGTTTTGGAAACTCGACATGTCCTATCGCCTTAACCACAACTGATGTCGCTAGGATTGTAGAGCTTTTTATGATTCATATAAACGCAAGCAAAGATATAATCCTGGGCCACTCCTTTGGTGGTAAAGTTGCACTTCTGCTCGAGCCCACAGTACTTGTTCTTGTTGCAAGTGCAGGTATCTACATAGAAAAACCACTCAGTATACAGCTTAAAATAGCGATGACAAAGGTTTTTAATTTCTTTGGACTTAGTAAATTTCGTTCACTTTTTGTAGCAGAAGATGCTAAAAAACTAAGCCGACCAATGTATGAGACTTTTAAAAATGTTGTAAATGAAGACTTTAGTCATGAATTTTCAAAGTTTCATGGAAAAGCACTTATCTGTTTTGCCAAAGAAGATACAGCAACACCACTCAGTTCAGGTGAAAAGATAGCAGAACTAATAAAAGACTCACATTTAGAAGTTTATGAGGGAGATCATTTTTTCTTTACGAAAAATGCACAAGATATAGCTCAGAAGACAGAAAAGACATTTTTAGCGACTTTAGGGGAGTAGAATGGAAGAGTTTGAAACGCTGATCAGCTTCGCAGTAAACGCCATCTTTGTAACACTTCTTGGTTGGTATCTTATAACAAACTTGCAGTGGTATAACTATAGCCTCTCTCGTGTAGTGCTCAAACACCATAAGCCACAGTGGCATGTGATGTACTTTATCATTCCCTTTATCGCTTACTACACTACTGGGAAGTTTTTTACTATCTTTTTTGTTTTTGCATTTATTCCTGCTATCATCTTTTGGTATAAAAAACTCGATAAAAAACTTGTACTTACTTGGCGTGTGAAGCGTTTTCTTATCCTCTTAGTCTCTTTGACACTCTTTCAAGATGTACTCTGTACCCTCAAAGGTGCTTGTGCAGTCTATGGTGTTTTTATGCCTTTAGCTATGGCTTACATAGGCTCTTACCTTATAGAAAAATATCTCTTTATGGTCTATAAAAAACAGGCAAAAAGAAAACTTGCAAGTATGGAAAAACTCCAAGTTATAGCTATCACAGGAAGCTATGGAAAGACAAGTATCAAAAACTTTGTAACTCAGATTCTTTCACAAAAGTACAAGGTTTATGCAACGCCAAGAAGTGTCAATACTCTTGGCGGTATCATGGGTGATGTCAACAACTCACTTCCTGAGGATACAGAGATTTATGTCTGTGAAGCAGGAGCACGAGAGAGTGGAGATATCTATGATATCACTACTTTTGTCGAGCCTCAAACTGTTGTAGTTGGTCGCGTTGGAGAAGCTCACATAGAGTACTTCAAGTCTCTAAAAAACATCATAGTCGCAAAGCTAGAGATTATGCAATCACCGCGTTTAGAGAAGGCTTTTATCCATACTTCTGTTACAGACGAACCGCATGATAAAGTAACTTTTTTCGGAAATGAATTGAGCGATATAAATGCAGGACTTGAGGGAACTGACTTTTCTATGAGTTTTGATGAGACGACTTTGAACTTACACACGGATGTTTTGGGCTCATTTCAAACTATGAATATCGCTGTAGCTGTTCGCATAGCTAAAGAGTTCGGTATGAGTGATGCAGAGATAACAAAGGCTGTAAAAAAATTAGAACCAGTAGAACATAGACTTCAGATGATAAAAGCTGGAGGAAAACTCATCCTCGATGATGGTTACAATGGTAACATAGATGGTATGCTAGAAGGTGTACGACTTTGTTCTCTGCATGAAGGTGGAAAAAAAGTTATCGTAACTCCGGGTCTTGTAGAGAGTACAGAGAAGTTAAACCTCAAGCTTATAAAGGCCATAAATGAAGTCTTTGATATTGTGATAGTCACAGGCTCTTTAAATGCAGACCTTTTTAACAAACACTTAGCTGTTAAACAAAAAGTGATGTTAGCAGATAAAACAAGCCTTACAGCAGTTTTGGGTAACCAAACTAAGTCTGGGGATATCATTCTCTTTGCAAATGATGCTCCAAACTTCATTTAGTAAAGTAGATAAATATGAAACTGTTACATAATTTTTCTAAGCTTATATCTTATCTAACAGCATTTACTTTGGTACTGTTAGTTGCTCTTATTCTTTACGATGCAACTGCACGTTACCTCTTTTCTAGTGGATCTACAGCACTTCAAGAGTTAGAGTGGCACTTTTTTGATCTTATCATTTTACTTTCTCTCTCTTTTACCTTTAAGCATAATGCTCATGTACGGGTAGATATATTTTATGCACATTTTTCTGAGAAAATACAAAAACTTATAAATATTTTTTCTACACTTTTCTTCGTGCTACCACTTGCCTTTTTAATCATCTATATTGGTTATAGTTTTACTGAACTCAGTTTCATGCAAAATGAGGCTTCATCTGATCCTGGTGGACTTACTCATCGTTGGATAGTGAAGTCTCTTATGCCTTTAGCTTTTTTCTTTTTAGCGCTACAAGCTTTTGAAGAGCTCTATAAAAACATTAGAGAATGGAGAGCTTTATGATAGCCTTAGTTATGTTTGTTATAGCACTTTTCCTCCTACTTCTTGGTGTACCTGTTGCGTTTGCCTTTGGTGGTGTGGCTATGATGTTCGCATTTGGCATCCCTGAACTTGGCTTTGATGTTTTTAATATCTTACCATTTCGTATCTACGGAATCATGAGTAACACTACCCTGATGGCTGTGCCTCTTTTCATTCTTATGGGACTTATTTTAGAGAAGTCTGGGATGGCGGAGAAGCTTCTAGTCTCTATGTCCGCTATGTTTAAGGGTGTTCGTGGTGGTCTTGGTGTGAGTGTGGTTTTAGTTGGTGCTATCCTTGCAGCCTCTACTGGAATAGTTTCCGCCTCTGTTGTTATGATGAGTGTTATAGCACTCCCTCTTATGATAAACGCAGGCTATAACAAGTCTCTGGCAAGTGGAACTATTGCTGCTTCTGGAACACTTGGACAGATCATCCCTCCCTCTATCATTCTTATCGTTTTAGGGGATGTTATGAGTGTAAGTGTAGGTGATCTTTTTATGGGGGCAGTTCTCCCTGGACTTACACTTGTGAGTCTCTACATCACATACATACTTATAAGAGCTTACTTCAAGAAAGAGGATGCTCCTGCACTTGTTAGTGATGAGAAAGTCTCTTTCTTTGACCTGATTAAAGCAATAGTTCCTCCTCTGCTACTCATGATCTCTGTACTTGGAAGTATCTTTGCAGGTATTGCATCACCTACAGAATCTGCTGCATTTGGAGTTCTTGGAGGTATATTACTTTCGGCTCTGAACAAAACTCTTTCCCGTGAGATGATAGAGTATGCACTCTTTGAGACTATGAAGCTAACGGGTATGATCTTTATGATTCTCATTGGAGCTACGGCGTTTAGTCTTGTCTTTAACGAGCTTGGCGGAACTGATCTTATCTTAGAGTTTTTTAGTGAAGACATCGGAGATGTTTGGGTCTTCATTGGGGTGGCGATGCTTGCTATCTTTATACTTGGTTTCTTCATCGACTTTATTGAAATCAGTTTTATTATTGTTCCTATTTTAGTACCTGTAATGTCAGCGTTTGGGATAGACCCTATCTGGTTTGCAGTGCTCATAGCTATGAACTTGCAAGCATCTTTCTTGACGCCTCCTTTTGGACTTTCTCTCTTTTTTCTCAAAGGAGCCGCGGGAGATAGGGTAACAACTATGGAAATTTACAAGGGGATTATTCCTTTTATCTTGCTACAGCTTTTAGCTTTAGGTCTAGTTGTACTCTTCCCTGACTTGGTTTTTGCATTCTTATAAGTAATCTGATATAATCTTTAGAAAACTAAGTACAGAGTCTGTAGAAAAAGTTTTAGATAGAAAAGTAAATCACTAAAAAAGGCTAGAGAATGGAAGATATATTATATGCCCCATGGCGAGATGAGTATATAGCTGGGGCGAAGATAGAAGGCTGTGTCTTTTGCCATATCTCACAAAATGAGAATGAAGATGAAGAGTCAAGAATACTTTATCGTGACGAGCACTGTTTTATTGTGATGAATAAGTACCCTTATACTCCTGGGCATTTTATGATTATTCCTCACTTTCATACTGATAAACTCGAAGAGTTAGACCCTGCTGTTTGGTTACATATGGCAGAGCTTGCACAAAAAGGTGTGAGACTTCTCAAAGAGGGTTTTGGTGCTCATGGTGTGAATATCGGTATGAATCTTGGTGCACCTGCTGGAGCAGGAATAGCAGAGCATATTCATATGCATCTTGTACCGCGT
>Ga0256829_1003238_pt1 | contig 11430 bp, 9 predicted proteins | sample 131447metaG_FD_185979 | JGI IMG/M metagenome (GOLD analysis project Ga0256829, IMG submission 185979) | Hydrothermal vent microbial communities from Lau Basin, Pacific Ocean - 131-447 | ecosystem: Environmental > Aquatic > Marine > Hydrothermal vents | place: Pacific Ocean: Lau Basin | collected... | reverse complement strand
CCAGAACACCAGCTGTGAAGTACCGTGAAAAGCTGCAAGAAAGTCGGATACCGGTACACCTATCAGCAGGCTGAAATAGAAGAATCCGAGAATGAAACCCAAAATGTACGGGACAAGCAGCAGAGACCCCACAGTAGCCAGCAGCGGATTTTCTTCAAAAAAACTGCCAAGACCCTTTTTGACATCCTCAACATCCATCATCTCCAGAGGCACTCTCTGCTCTTTCGTTGACTGCTTCGGTCTGTTGAGTTCAATCAGATTGAAATCTTTGTCACTTCGTCTCCCCATACAATTCTCCTCTTTCATGCAGTTTACAGATATCTATTGATGCTTATTACATTATAAAGATATACTATTTGCAATAATTATAGCTATATTCCGATGAAATACGACTAAGTCATAGAGAAAAGTTGTCAAAAACAGAAGAGTAGATTTGGAAGTCGGGTATTACAGAGCTGAAGATTATTGAAATGTTGTGGCTCCGGATGCTGGATTCGAACCAGCGACCAAATGATTAACAGTCATCTACTCTACCACTGAGCTAATCCGGAACAGAGAAAAAAGTTTCACAAAACGAAGGTTGTGGCTCCGGCACCAGGATTCGAACCTGGGACCAAATGATTAACAGTCATCTACTCTACCGCTGAGCTATGCCGGAATCGTTACATACACTATGTTTTGTGGAGTGAGATTATAGAGAAAATGTCCTTTAAAGTCAAGGGTTTTTCAAGCCTTTTTGTAAAAAACAACACCGTTAGAGTCTATCGGAACGATTTTCCCCTCCTTTTTCAGAAGCGCAAAACGTTTTTGGCTCTCTTCATCCAGCAACGCATCAATGTCCTCTTCAGTCAACGGACGCTTGACAAGGGTATCGAATATCTCCTCTTCGGAATAGCTCGAGGGAGAGATTTCAGCCTTTTTTCTCGATGCAATATAGAGCGGCAAAGATGCATCAAATCGGTGACTGAGGGTAAGAAGTGTTTCATAGCTGACCGGTTTGACATTGAATGCCGGAGGGCGGTCAATGGTACCAAGATCGATACGGTCAGGGCGCAATTTCAGCAGATAATCATTAAGTGCTGCTATCTCTTCCATTTTATCGTTAATAGTTGCCACCACCAGTATCTCGATTATCAGTGCTCCTTTGTAACGTGCTCTGAAAGAAAGCATCCCGGCCTTGATACGCTCCACATCAATCCCCTCGTGTGAACGGTCAAGCTTCCTGAGGCACTTCTGCGTCGCACAGTCAAGTGAAAGCTTCACCTCATCAAACTTCAATAAAGCTTCCTGCACTTTGGGATCATCGATCGTCGCGGCATTGGAGAGGATGAGGGTTTTGGTATCGCCCTTGATCTTGTTTATCTCATCGATAAGTTCACCAAGATGAGGATAGAGTGTCGGCTCTCCGTTGGCAGTCACCGTCAGCACATCAATATCGCCATGCTCCTGCAGACCCTCTTTGACGGCGTTGACAATCTCTTCAACCGGAAGTACCTCATCCTGCTTCGCCATCGTCCTGGCAGGGTCAAGTTCACAGTAGAGACAGTCGAAATTGCACTGCTTCTTTCCGGGACTCAGATCGATACCGAGGGATTTGCCGAATCTTCTTGAGTTGATGGGGCCGAAGATGATCTTCGGCAAGCGCTGAGCGTTGAGCGTTGAGCGTTGAGATGTGTTGTTAGTTGGCATAATTCTTCTTTAGTGAGGCAATCATTCTTCATATCTCTTTGAGTTCTTTTACCCAAAAGACACCTGTTTCTTTTTGAATATATCCAAATCGATAACTTCGTTTCCAGATATCAAGTCGTTCACATCGCATTCAATTATCTTCCTCTCTCTTAAACGCTAAATTGGTGCGTGATTACGCACCCTACATCTCAACGCTCAGCACTCAGCGCTGTGTCACAGGGTTAGCCTTTCCGGCTAACCCTGTGACACTCATTGACAAAATGCTTCGCATTCTCAACCGGTACATCGGGCAGGATGCCGTGTCCGAGGTTGAAGATGTGGCGTTTGCCGCCCATGATCTCCTGAATAGCCTCGACGCATTCTGTAGTCGCCTCTTTGGAGTAGAGACGGCATGGCTCCATGTTTCCCTGGAGGACATATTTGTCTCCGAGTTTCTCTTTGGCAAGCGCCATAGGCGTTCCCCAGTCGACACCAAAGACATCGAAGTTGCCATAGACCAGCCCGCGCTCGATGAATGCAGGAATGCCTTTTGGGAACATGATAATGGGAATATGCGGATATTTCGCTTTGAGATAGTCTGCAATCTCAATCATATATTTCCAGCTGAATTCATCATATTTACCAGGCTCGATCGCTGACGCCCAGCTGTCGAAGATCTGTACCACATCGATACCCGCTTCGATCTGCTTCTCCATGTAGAACTTGACCACCTCGGTCACTTTGGCAAGGATGTTGTGCAGCAGTTCAGGGTTGGTATACATCATCTTCTTACAGACAGTGTATGTCTTGGTACCCTGCCCCTCTATCATATAGGTCGCCAGTGTCCAGGGAGCACCGGTAAAACCGATGAGTGCCTTGTCCTCTGCCAGACGCTCTTTGATAAGCCTGATGGTATCGTACACGTAGGTAAGTCTGCCTGCTGCCTCTTCACCACCGATGAGTCTGTCCAGATCTTCCTGCGATGCGAGAGGGTCAGAAAATTTCGGTCCCTCGCCCTTGACAAAACTCAGATCCATTCCCATCTCATCGGGAATGACCAGAATATCGCTAAACAAAATCGCCGCATCCACACCGACAATATCTACAGGCTGCAAAGTAACTTCACACGCCTTTTCAGGATCATGACAAAGATTCAGGAAATTGCCTGCCTCTTTGCGTACCGCCATATATTCCGGCAGGTAGCGTCCCGCCTGTCTCATCATCCATACCGGTGTATACGGTGTCTCTTTGCCCAAACAGGCATCTACAAAAATCTTGCTCATCAGTGGCTGTCTCCCTTATGCATAAAATAAAACGCCAGTGCAAGTGCCAAAATGGCACCGGCAAGGGCGAGCATGTCCATCGCACCACCGTAGGTAGTGTGCATGGCACGCTTGAAAAAGCCGACGATGAGCACCATAATGATCACCTTGGCAAGCTTGTCTTTGAGTTCATCAAGAGAGTGTATTTCCAAAATTTTGGAGGCTGCACTCTTTTGGGCAACATCGATCTGGGAGATAAAGAGCTCATAGAGCCCAAACCCGAAGATGAACAGTACGATTGCGATCAGATAGAGATCGATCGCACCGATCAGTTCTGTAACGATCTTCTCATGAAAGTCAGGAATGTGTCCTGCATGTCCAAAGTAATTCATAAAGACTGTACCTGCCACATGCCACACGTCCACGCTGGCAACAATAAAGAGCGCGATACCGCCTATCATACTGAAAATAACTGCCAGAAGCACGAAAAACCGTGTTCCCCACAGCAGGCTTTCAAAGCCCCGTTCAATCAGGGACTGGTCTACAGGATTCACATGCTGCTCTTCTGTCTGTTTCTCACCCATGAACTACACATCCTCCTGAAGCTTGATCCACTTCTGCGCAATACGCACGGCATTGGTCGCCGCACCGACTCTGACCTGGTCCGCTACCCCCCACATATGGAGAATATTCTCGGAAAAGATATCTTTTCTGATACGCCCCACATAGGTGTAGTCGGTATCAGTCGCAGTGATCGGCATGGGATATTCACCCTTTTCAAGGTCATCGACTACTTTGACATTTTCGAAGTTTGCCAATGCTTCTCTGGCTTCTTCTACGCTTACATCGACACCCTCTCTGAATGCAACGGTGATCGATTCGGAGTGTGAACGCAGTACCGGCACACGGACACAGGTAGCGGAGACGGCAAAGTCGGTATGCATGATCTTGTTGGTCTCATTGACCATCTTCATCTCCTCTTTGGTGTAGCCGTTCTCCATCGGCTTATCAATCTGGGGAATGACATTGAGTGCGATCTGGTGGCTGAAAGCTTCAATTTCTGTCTCATCGAGTTTGAAGGCAAAGAAGTCTTTCATCTGCATTACCAGCTCCTGCATCCCTTTTTTGCCTGCACCGGAGACCGCCTGGTAAGTACTCACATCGACACGCTTGATACCGTAGAGATCATCAAGCGGCTTGAGCAGCTGCACCATCTGAATGGTCGAACAGTTGGGGTTGGCGATGATACCTGTATCTTCCCACAGTTCGATATCTTCCGGGTTTACTTCAGGAACGACCAGCGGTACATCCGGGTCCATACGGAAATGCGACGTATTGTCTATGACTACCGCTCCCGCTTTGACTGCATACTTGGCATAATGCGCCGAAATGCTGCCGCCTGCACTGAAGAAGGCGATATCGATGTCACGTCCCTCAAAAACAGTCTCTGTCAACTCTTCGATCTTGTAGGTTTTCCCCTGACACTCCACTTCAATGCCTACGCTGTTCGCACTTGCCAGAGGAAGCACGCTGTTAATGGGAAACTTCACCTCATCGAGTACTCTGAAAAGCTCTTCACCTACGGCACCGGAGGCGCCGACGACTGCTACATTATATTTTTTCATCTTATTCCAATCCTAAATCTAAAGTATTTTGTGGAGCATCACCGCTTTCGCCTTCACTGTTCTCTTCTGCCTCTTCGGGCTTCTCCTCTTTCTGGCACTTGGCCATAGAGACAACGATATCCTTCTTGTCAACGGTTACGACCTTCACACCGGACGTGTTACGTCCTGCCTTTCTGATCTGCTCCATATCGACACGGATCATCTTGCCTACACTGGTCAGACACATCAGATCCTTATCCTCTTCGACCAGTACGACACCGACCACGTCACCGGTCTTCGGTGTCAGCTTCATGGAGATGACACCCTTTCCAGCACGGTTCTGCTCACGGTATTCGCTTGCTGTAGTACGCTTGCCAAGCCCCTTTTCAGAGAGCATCAGCAGTTCATCCTCTTCGGAATTGATCGTCGTTGCACCGCAGACATAGTCACCGTCGATCTTGAACTTGATCGCTGTCACACCCCGTGAGACACGCCCGATCTCTCTTGCGTCTTCCACTTTGAAGCGGATACACAGCCCCTTCTTCGTCGCCACAAAGAGCCAGTGTGTTTCAGGTGTGACGATTTTTGCAGTGACGATTGCATCATCCTCATCGAGGTTGATCGCACGTACCCCGTTGCTTCGTATATTTGAGTACTCGGAGAGGTTCGTACGCTTGACGATACCTTTTTTGGTAAAGAAGACCAGCGACTTGCTCTCATCGAAATCCGTTGTCGGGATGATCGCCATGATCTTCTCGTCCGGCTGTAGATTGATCAGGTTGACCACCGCTTTGCCCTTTGCCGTACGTGAGCCTTCCGGAATACGGTAGACCTTCAGCCAGTAGAGCTGTCCTCTGTCAGTAACGAACATCAGCGTATCGTGCGTATTGGAGGTGAAGAAGCTCTCGATGAAGTCGTCATCGTAGGTGGTCACGGCTGTCTTGCCCTTGCCGCCTCTGTGCTGCTTCTCGTACATCTTCACCGGTACACGCTTGATGTAGCCTCTGTGGGTAATGGTAACGACCATCGGCTCGTTCGGAATAAGGTCTTCAATATCGATATCATCATAGTCATCGACTATTTCAGTCTTTCTCTCGCTTGCATACTTCTCCCCGATCTCGACAAGCTCTTCACGGATAATCGCGTTGATCTTCGCTTCGGACTTGAGAATCCCTTCAAGTTCTTCGATCTTCTTGAGCAGCTCTGCTAGTTCATTCTCGATCTTCTCGATCTCCAGACCGGTCAGACGGCGAAGACGCATCTCCAAGATCGCCTTGGCCTGAATTTCGGAAAGTTTGAAGCGCTCCATCAGGTTGTTGCGTGCATCTTCATCATCCGAAGAAGCCCTGATAATCTTGATCACTTCATCAATATTGTCCACCGCAATCTTCAAACCTTCCAGGATGTGCGCTCTGGCACGTGCTTTTTCAAGGTCGAAGATGGTACGACGGATGACGACCGTTTTTCTGTGGTTGAGGAAGAGGTCGAAGAGTTCAAGCAGGTTGAATACTTTGGGCTCTTTGTTGTTGATAGCAAGCATAATGATCCCGAAAGTCACCTGCATCTGTGTCGATTTGAAGAGGTTGTTGAGCACAATCTCGCTCATCGCGTCACGCTTGAGTTCCATCACGACTCGGATACCCTCACGGTCTGACTCGTCACGGATCTCACTGATCCCGTCGATCTGCTTGTCACGAACCAGCTGGGCGACGTTCTCTATAAGGCGTGCCTTGTTGACCTGATAGGGGAGCTCGTCGATAATGATGACCTCTTTGTTACCTTTCTGCTCGATATGCGTCTTGGCACGAACCTTGATGCGCCCGCGCCCGGTGGTGTAGGCATCGGTGATCCCTTTGCGCCCGAAAATGATACCGCCTGTAGGGAAGTCGGGACCATGGACGACTTTCATCATATCTTCAACCGTCACTTCAGGGTTGTCGATACGCATCACCAGTGCATCGACCAGTTCGTTCAGACGGTGTGGAGGGATGTTCGTCGCCATACCTACAGCAATACCGCTCGAACCGTTCAGCAGCAGGTTGGGCACACGTGAGGGAAGGACATCCGGCTCTACCATTGAGTCGTCGTAATTGGGTACAAAGTCGACAGTGTCTTTTTCGATGTCACTCAGCAGCTCTTCTGCTATCTTTGTCATACGTGCTTCTGTATATCGCATCGCTGCGGCGTTGTCGCCGTCGATGGAACCGAAGTTACCCTGACCGTCTACCAGAGGTGCCCGCATGGAGAAATCCTGTGCCATACGTACCAGTGCATCATAGACTGCCGTATCACCGTGCGGGTGGTACTTACCGATGACATCCCCGACAATACGTGCAGATTTCTTGTACGGTGCACGGTGGGAGAGGTTCAGATCATTCATCGCATAGAGGATACGTCTGTGTACAGGCTTCAGCCCGTCACGCGCATCGGGGAGCGCACGTCCGATAATGACACTCATCGAGTAGTCAAGATAGCTTGTCTTGATACTCTCTTCTATCAGTACCTCTTCGGTACTCTGTCCATCTTCAAACAAATCAGCCATTCTCTTCCTTTGGGTTTGTAAAGTGTGTTAATTTTATCCAAATATATGTTAATAAATGGGGTAAAAATGGCTTAAAATCGATTTTAGAGGGGTTTATGGGGATTTTTTGGGTTTTGGGGGATTTTTGATTAACATAATATTTTATGAAAATGGTGCCTAATTTGTACGTTCTGCCCTTTATTCCTACTTTTTTAGAAAAAGTAGGCAAAAATCGTTACTTTTGCAATCGTGCGGGCGGTTATTCCAGCACCTTGCTTCGCAAATATGGGTGCCTGCATAACCTGCACGAAAGGTGCAAAAGTAACACAAAAAAAATAACTGAACGCTGCCAAACAGCCAGGCTGTTTGGCCTACTCCGTCATCATCGCATAGGGGCGTTTGAGCTGTTCGGTCATTTTGTGCAGGCTTACGGCCCTGCCCTCTCTGATGAATTCGCGTCCGTCAAGAAAGACGATCATCGTAGGTACGGAGAAGACCTGAAAATGTGCCGAGACTTCAGGGTTTTCATGGGCATCGAGGTAGATCTGTTTTATTTTGGGGAACTCGCTGTCAAAGAGCTCTTTAAACTTCGGTCTAAGTGCGTGGCAGACGTTGCAGTTCTCTCCTGAGAAATAGAGCAGTACCCCAACTTCCGATCTTATGATATTTTCTACTTCTTCTAAGGTCATTATGCATCCTCATATTTAATTTATCTACTATACGATTGACTGGCAATGATGTATCTTAATTATCTATCCAATTTCTTTGAATCGTACAAAACAACCAATAACCTTCTGTCATCTTGAGGGAAAACTTGCGGGGTACTTGTAGGGCACTACAGCGCCACGAACAAAGAACATCTCCCTACGCTCTCCTCTCCGAATGTCTGCATCAGGCGTTGATGGTCGAGTTTGACGTAGCGGTGCACCTTGCGGTAGAGGTGGCGGATATCCTCATGGTGGCTCAGTGCGTAAAAGTCACGCTCCACCTTTTCAAGATCGAGCAGGTTCTGTCTGCAGCGCGCACGCTGAATGCGGTTGAGACACTCACGCGCCTGCTCCTGCTGCAGCTGGCGCTTGATTTGGCGCAGTCGGCTGAAAAAGTGGCGCAGTTCATTTTCAAGTTCGGAAACGGGTTGAGTATCGAAACACTCCAATCGGTACATGATTGCCTCCTTCAATGGATTCTTGTCTCATTATAAATACTCCCTGCTTAAAAAAGGCTCACGAACTGCAGCTAAGCTTCGTATTGCGGTGCGCTTCGGGTGTCGGTCCTGCCCAGCGTTCGAATTCGGGATGTTCGGCAAACGGATTGTGCGCAATCTGAAAGAGGTCGTCTACAAGAGTGTACTCCCCGTTCTCCGCTGCATCGATGGCTTCCTGAAGCATATAGTTCTTCAATACATATTTTGGATTGGTCTGCAGCATCTTCTGATGACGCACTTGCGTACTGTACTCATTGAGTTTCAGCCTCTCATCGTAACTCTCAAGCCACTCCTTCATCGGAGTATGGTAGAGGCCAAGTGAAAGCAGTGGTTTGGGGTCACCATCGTAGCGGCTCAGGGTTCTAAAAAAGAGGGTGTAGTCCACATGAAGTGCCTGCAGCACACCAAGCAGATGCTTCACAAGGTCCATATCGCCCTCTTCTGCTTCGTCAAGCCCCAGTTTCTGCCGCATCTCTTCCAAGTATGCGCTGCGGTAAAGCCTGCGGTAGCCACTTAGCACCTCTTCCATTTCTCTGGCCCCGATCAGCGGTGAGAGTGCGCTCAAAAGTGCACGCAGGTTCCACTCGGCAACATCAGGCTGGTTGCCGAAGCTGTAACGCCCGTAGGCATCGGTGTGGTTGCAGATGTTGTTGTGGTCGTAGACATCCAAAAAGGCGTAGGGACCGTAATCGATGGTCAGACCCGCAATGGACATATTGTCGGTGTTTATCACCCCGTGGTTGAAACCCACAGCCTGCCATTTGGCAATCAGTTTTGCCGTGTGTGCCACTACCTCTTCGAAAAAACGGATGTAGCGGTCACTTTGGCCTACCAGATGCGGATAGCTCTCGGCAATGGCATACTCGGTCAGCTGTTCCAGTTCATCGAAGCGCTTTTTATGGGCAAAATACTCAAACGTGCCAAAACGCACCCAGCTTGGACTAAGGCGCAGCACGATCGCCCCTTTTTCCCACTCCTGCCGGTAGACAGAGTGGTTCGAACCGATGATCGCAAGTGCTCGGGTCGTCTCAATGTGCAGTCCGTACATCGCTTCGCTCATCAGATACTCTCTAAGTGAAGAGCGCAGTACCGCACGCCCGTCGCCCGAGCGCGAATATTTCGTTACGCCCGCACCCTTTAGCTGCAGGTGCCAGCCCCTGAGCGTACCGATATTCACCGCACGCCCGTCTCCAAGTTGCGGCACATAGTGGCCAAACTGGTGTCCGGCATAGCACATGGCAAAGGGTTCACTCCCCTCCGGATGCCAGCTTCCATTGACAAATTCGACAAAACGATCGGTATGAAGCTCATCTCTGTCGATGCAAAGCTCCTCGGCCAGCTGCTCGTTGGCGTGAATGAGAAAAGGGCCTTTCAGCGGTGCGGGCTTGACAGGATCGTGGCACTCCTGCGGCAGTGACAGATAGGGGTTGGTCAGTTTCAGTTCGCTCAGTTTCATACCAAGATAGTATCAAGCCGTTGCTTAAACAGTGCGCTGCATATTCCGGGTTAAACTATTTAGGAGTATAATACGCCCAATATTGACAAAAGGATACAACCGATGGGTAGAGCGTTCGAATACCGAAAAGCGGCAAAAATGAAGCGATGGGGCACAATGTCCAGACTCTTTCCAAAACTTGGAAAAGTGATCACCATGGCGGCCAAAGAGGGCGGCAGTCCCGACCCTGAGATGAATGCCAAACTGCGTACGGCCATCCTCAATGCCAAAGCGCAGAATATGCCAAAAGACAATATCGAAGCGGCGATCAAGCGTGCGTTCAACAAAGATGCTGCCGACATCAAAGAGATCACTTATGATGTCAAAGCACCCTACGGCGTACAGATGATCGTAGAATGTGCAACCGACAACGGCACCCGTACCGTTGCCAATGTCAAAGCGATTCTCAACCGAAACCATGCTGAGATGCTTACCTCCGGGTCACTCAACTTCATGTTTACCCGCAAAGCCGTTTTTGTCATTGACAAAACCGAAGATATGGATATCGAAGAACTGGAATTGGATCTGATCGATTACGGACTTGAAGAGATTGAAGAGGATGTAGAACCGCAGGAAAACGGTGAAGACAAGCCCATTTTGAGAATTTACGGTGACTATACTGCTTTCGGTGACCTCAGCAAAGCCTTTGAAGAGCGCGGCATTGAGCCAAAGAAATCAACACTGGAATACATTGCCAATACACCGGTTGAACTGAATGAGGAACAACTTGAAGAGGTTGAGGCACTCATCGAAAAGCTGGAAGAGGATGACGACGTACAGAACGTCTATACAAATATAAACTGACGCTTATCACAGAAGCGTTGACTGCTTAGCGTTAAGGGAAAACAGTATTCACTTCAACAACTCAGCACTAAACGCTCAGCGCTAAAACAGGCACCGCCTGTTTTAATGCTTCCCGTACTTCTCCACAAACTCCTCGTAACTCCCCTCAAAATCGATTATCGTACCGTCTTCATTGAGCTTGATAATACGGTTAGCGAATGCATCGATAAGTTCACGGTCGTGTGAAACGACGATGGCGCCGCCCTGATAGTTGTGCAGCGCTTCGCCCAGTGAAACGATCGCTTCAAGGTCGAGGTGGTTGTTTGGCTCATCCATCACAAGGAAGTTCGCGCTGTCCATCATCATCTTGCTCATCATGACGCGGTGCTTTTCACCACCCGAACAGGCATCGACCTTCTTCTTCTGCTCCTCGCCGCTGAAGAGCATACGCCCCAGTGTTTTACGAATATCATCGATATGCCATTTGGCATCAAATCCCTGTATCCACTGCGGCAGTTCCACATCACCGGTGACGATGTCAGTAGTATTCTGGGGGAAGTAGCTGGTAGTCACGGTCTGGCCCCAGTTGTAACTGCCGCTGTCAGGCTCCAGGTTGCCCATTAGAATTTCAAGCAGTGTCGTCTTCCCCACCCCATTGGCACCGATGAGGGCAATCTTGTCGCCTTTGTTAACCTTGAAAGAGATGTTTTCAAATACCTTCTCATCTCCGTAGCTTTTAGACAGTTCATTCACTTCCAGCACCTCGTTTCCAATGTCTCTGTGAGGACGGAACATAATGGAGGGGTCGCGCCGTGAAGAGAGCTTGATCTCACCGACATCAAGCTTGTCCAGCTGTTTCTGACGTGAAGTTGCCTGCTTTGCCTTGGAGGCAT
>Ga0256829_1003237_pt1 | contig 11431 bp, 10 predicted proteins | sample 131447metaG_FD_185979 | JGI IMG/M metagenome (GOLD analysis project Ga0256829, IMG submission 185979) | Hydrothermal vent microbial communities from Lau Basin, Pacific Ocean - 131-447 | ecosystem: Environmental > Aquatic > Marine > Hydrothermal vents | place: Pacific Ocean: Lau Basin | collected... | reverse complement strand
GGGAGCCAACTTTTCAATCGTAATAATGTGTCGATTCCCCCTTAGCTCAGTTGGTTAGAGCGACGGACTGTTAATCCGCAGGTCCCCCGTTCGAGTCGGGGAGGGGGAGCCACTTTTTACCCATTATACAAACACGCACCCACCCCTCTTAAGTTTCCCATAATTCACGTTAAATAAAGCTAACTTAATCAAGTTGTTAATCTTTGCCGAAACAGTGATAATAGAGCGCTCTATTCGCCTCTGCTGCGTATGAACAATGTACTCATTCTGGTTGGACGTATTTATCATCAATGACTGAATTTTTATTGCTGCTTGTCAGCACCGTATTAGTCAACAATTTTGTCTTGGTTAAATTTTTAGGTTTGTGCCCTTTTATGGGGGTTTCCAGCAAACTAGAAACTGCCATGGGCATGTCTATGGCAACCACGTTTGTGTTAACTCTCGCCTCGGCAAGCAGCTACCTTGTCGACACGTATTTACTACAACCTTTAGGTATTGGTTATTTACGTACACTGGCTTTTATTCTTGTTATAGCGGTTGTGGTGCAATTTACCGAAATGGTAGTACACAAAACTAGCCCAACACTGTACCGCTTACTTGGCATCTTTCTGCCACTTATTACCACCAATTGTGCGGTATTGGGGGTTGCGCTATTAAACCTCACTGAGCAGCACAACTTTGTCGAGAGCCTTATTTATGGTTTTGGTGCAGCAGTGGGATTTTCCGTTGTGTTAATTATGTTCGCAGCTATGCGCGAAAGGTTGGCAGCCGCAGACGTTCCACATGTATTTAAAGGCGCATCTATTGCAATGATTACCGCAGGCCTTATGTCTCTTGCTTTCATGGGATTCAGCGGATTGGTGAAGTTCTAATGACGTTAAGTATAGCCGCCATTGCCCTTGGAATATTAGCACTAGTTTTTGGTTTAGTACTGGGTTACGCAAGTATCAGGTTCAAAGTGGAAGGAGATCCTCTTGTCGATCAAATAGACGACGTGCTTCCACAGACCCAGTGCGGACAATGTGGATTTCCTGGCTGTCGCCCCTACGCTGAATCTATTGCCAATGGCGATGAAATCAACAAATGCCCTCCCGGTGGCGAAGCGACCATTAAAAAGCTTGCTGATTTAATGGGAGTTGAAGCCAAGCCCCTCGACGCAGCACACGGCGAGGAAGACGTAAAAAAAGTTGCCTACATCCGAGAAGATGAGTGCATTGGCTGTACTAAATGCATTCAAGCTTGCCCAGTAGATGCGATTTTAGGGGCAGCAAAACACATGCACACTGTTATTACTAGTGAGTGCACCGGTTGTGATCTGTGTGTAGATCCCTGCCCTGTCGACTGTATTGATATGCTTCCCACCGAAGAAACTACATCTTCGTGGAAGTGGAATTTCACATCGTCTCCCAAGGGCGATATTCCCATTAAGATGGTAAGTTAGTCGTGAAGTACCCTAGCTTTGACAACATCATCAATAACCTGAGTGCGGGAAAGCTTCACTCTTTTCCAGGTGGCGTTCACCCTGACGATAAGAAAAGCTTGTCGAATACTACAGCCATTGCCAAGTGTCCCCTTCCCAAGCAGCTTATTGTTCCAGTAAAACAACACGTAGGTATTGATGGCGCTATTTGTGTATCCGTAGGCGATCACGTTTTAAAAGGGCAAGCATTAACTCATTCAAATGCCGCTTTTTCCGTGCCAGTGCATGCCCCCTCTTCGGGACACGTTTCTGCCATAGTCCCTCATGTAGTGGCTCACCCTAGCGGTTTAACAGAGATGTGTATCGTCATTGATACGGATGGTCGAGACACTTGGTGTGATCTATCCCCTATGATGGATTATTCCCATCGCAACAAATCTGAGCTGCTTGAAGTGCTTTGTAAATCTGGTATATCCGGAATGGGAGGTGCTGGATTTCCTTCTCACATCAAAGCAGCACCGAGTAAACCTATTGAGTTTTTGATCATCAATGGAGTTGAATGCGAGCCCTACATTACTTCGGATGATCGCTTAATGCGTGAACACGCGTGGCAGATTCGTCAGGGGCTGGATATTCTGAGTCACATTATTGAGCCTAAAGCTATCGTTGTGGCAATAGAAGACAACAAACCAGAAGCTTTACAAGCACTGACAATTGCGTGCCAAGACAAACCTGAGTATCGCGTGGTTTCGGTGGAAACTAAATATCCCGCCGGTGGTGAAAAACAGCTCATTCAAGTGATCACAGGAAGAGAAGTACCCCGTTCGGGATTACCGTCAGACATTGGTGTAACTATGTTCAACGTGGGTACTTGTTTTGCTATTGCCGATGCCGTACTGCATGGTAAGCCCTTAATTGAACGTGTAGTCACGTTAACCGGGGAAGCTATTGATAATCCTGGAAATTACCAAGTACTGCTAGGAACACCGGTTAATCACCTATTGGCTACGGGTGGCTATTTAGCTGACAAGCAAACTACCCCCAAAATAGTGATGGGCGGCCCCATGATGGGATTTACCTTAGCCGATGCCGCCATCCCTGTGGTAAAAACCACCAATTGTCTATTGGTACCCAGTAATAATGAGTTAAGAGACGACAGTGCAGAGCGAGCCTGTATTCGATGCAGTGCTTGCTCTGACGCATGCCCAGCAAATTTATTACCCCAGCAACTCTACTGGCATGCCAAGGCACAAGAGTATGACAAAACCGAAGAATATGATTTGTTTGATTGTATTGAATGCGGCGCGTGTGCTTATGTTTGCCCGAGTGAAATACCGTTAGTGCATTATTACCGTCAAGCTAAATCGGAAATTCGCTCACAAAAAGACGAGAAAGATAAAGCTGAAAAAGCAAAACTACGCTTTGAAGCAAGAAAAGAGCGACTCCAGCGGGAAAAAGAAGAGCGAGAAGAAAAGCATCGCAAGGCCAAAGAGGCTCGTTTGACAGCAAAAGCGGCTCCTTCGCCATCGTCCCAATCTGATAACGTCTCCGGTCAGGGAAATAGCACTGCGAAAGACAAAGTGGCAGCTGCGTTAGCTCGTGCAAAAGCGAAAAAAGCAGCGGTACAAGAAGACTCAAGCGACGGTTCTAGCGCTCCTGTGGCAAGTGAAGATGATAAAAAGGCCAAGGTTGCCGCCGCTATTGCTCGCGCTAAAGCAAAGAAAGCAGTTGCACAAGCTCAGAGCAATCAGGAACAAGTTCCCCCTCCGCAAAACTCAATGAACACTGAAGACGATAAAAAAGCGAAAATAGCGGCTGCAATTGCGAGAGCAAAAGCGAAAAAAGCAGCGACACAAGAACAAACATCTGTGGAAGACAACGATACCAAACAAGCGCGTATTGCCGCCGCTGTCGCAAAAGCTAAGGCAAAAAGAGCTGAGCAGCAATCCAATACCGTCGTCGAAAATGCTCAGGGGAAAACAGAAGAAGTAGATGCGAGTATAGTCAACGCTGCCCCTAAAGATGAAAAGCAAGCACGTATTGCCGCCGCTGTCGCCAAAGCAAAGGCACGACGAAATGCCGTTGTTGAACAACCGATTAAAGAAACCGAGGAAGCCTCTTTCGCCGCATCCGATAACATCGACCCGTCGGAAGAGAAAAAGCGCAGAATTGCCGCTGCTGTAGCCAAAGCTAAAGCGAAAAAAGCCGCAGCAAATAAAGAGAGTCAATAATGAAGTTAACTTTGTCTAGTTCGCCTCATCAGCGGGTACAGCGCGACACCCCTCAGGTTATGAGACTGGTTATTTATGCCATGTTGCCGGGCTTGGCAGCACAATGCTATTTCTTTGGTTGGGGCGTGATTATCCAAGCTCTGATTACCATTGTTGCAGCCCTTATCTTTGAAGGCGCTGTACTATGGTTACGAAAAAAGCCAATTGAGCGCACTCTGACTGACTATTCTGCTGTATTAACTGCCCTATTGCTGGCAGTGAGCCTGCCACCCACATTGCCTTGGTGGATGACAGTTATCGGTATATTTTTTGCGGTCGTTGTTGCTAAACAACTATACGGCGGACTGGGCTTTAACCTATTTAACCCCGCTATGATTGGATACGTGGTGCTCCTTATATCCTTTCCGGTTGCCATGACCTCTTGGTTACCCCCCACAGGTATATCTACGCTCCCCATGTCATTTTTCGATGCTGTTTCTATAATATTCACTGGCTACACCACGAGTGGCTATGATGTTACTCAGCTTCAGACAGTTGCAGACGGTGTTACTATGGCAACGCCACTCGATACCCTTAAAACGAATTTAACCCAAGGTGTCACCTATACTGAAACCCTTGGGTATCCAATATTCGATGGTGGATTGTCAACCTCCCTTGGTGCCGGTTGGAGTTGGATAAGCCTAGCCTACTTATTTGGAGGCCTACTCCTAATAAAAGCGCGTGTTATCCAATGGCATATACCCGCCAGCATGATGGCATCGGTAGCTTTATTTGCATTAGTGTTTCATTTGAGTGACGCCGATCACTTTGCATCACCAGTCTTTCACTTGTTTAATGGTGCACTGATTTTTGGTGCATTCTTTATCGCTACCGATCCGGTATCAGCGTCGACTACCCCCAAAGGCAGAATTGTATTTGGTGCTGCTATAGGCTTTTGGATTGTTATTATTCGCAACTTTGGCAACTATCCAGATGCCGTTGCTTTCGCTGTTATTGTAATGAATATGGCCGTTCCGCTTATTGATTACTACACCCGGCCTAGAACTTATGGTCGAAGTACTAGACCAAAGCACAATAAGGCAAACCCATGAAGCAAACACTATTAAAAAATGGCGGTATGCTTGCTGGGTTTGCAGTAATTACAACGTTACTCATTAGCATCACTTTTTTAGGTACCGAATCTCGTATTGCGCAACAACAGCAAAAGAAATTACTGAGTATTTTAACCGAAGTAGTGCCAACGGCTTATTACGACAACCAACTCTATCTTGACTGCGTGAGCGTAAATGATCCGCTATTAGCCACAACTGAAACCGTCATATATCGAGGAAGCCTCAATGGCGAACTCAATGCAGTTGCCATTGAGGCAACGGCCCCCGACGGCTATAGCGGTAATATAAATATTGTTGTTGGTATTGATACCAATCTTAATGTGCTGGGTGTACGTGTGCTCGCTCACAAAGAAACCCCAGGATTGGGTGACAAGATTGAACTTGCTGTGAGCGATTGGATAACAAGCTTTACTAACAAGCAATACAACCCAGATGAAGATGCGCGCTGGAATGTAAAAAAAGACGGAGGGGACTTCGACCAGTTCACCGGAGCAACCATTACCCCTCGTGCAGTGGTAGCATCAGTAAAACGAACATTACAATATGCCCAAGACAATCTAAGTTCAATTGCCAGCCTTCCTAATGCATGCGCTTTGCCTCAAGGAGAAACCAATGACAACTGATTACAAAGACTTATCAGTTCAAGGGCTATGGAAAAACAACCCTGCACTGGTGCAACTACTTGGACTCTGCCCATTACTTGCGGTGACATCAACATTCATCAATGGCTTAGGCTTAGGTCTTGCTACCACATTGGTTTTGATAGGCAGTAACGTTACCGTCAGCCTAATTAGAAATATTGTCAGAAGTGAAATTCGCATTCCGATTTTTGTGATGATCATTGCCGCGTTTGTGACAATAGTGCAATTATTAATGAACGCCTATACCTTTGATTTGTATCTTACTTTAGGGATTTTCATACCTTTAATAGTGACCAATTGTGCCATCATTGGGCGAGCAGAAGCCTATGCATCTAAGAACACTCCAAAAGACGCCGCCTTTGACGGATTAATGATGGGGTTAGGTTTCAGTCTTGTATTGGTTTTACTCGGTGGCATGCGAGAAATACTGGGTGCGGGAACATTATTTTCTGGCGCCAACCGCTTATTTGGCACCATTGCAGAAAATTGGACTATTACCTTTTTCGAAACCTCTCAACCCTTCTTACTGGCAATATTACCACCCGGTGCATTTCTCGGAATGGGATTATTAATTGCGTTGAAAAATGCCATCGACGCAAAACAGGCTGCGAAGCACATTCAACCGGTTGAAAAAGCTACACGCATACGAATTACAGCGGAATAAGAACAATAAAGCGAAACAATGAATACTGACAGTAAGCCCATCTCAAAAAAAGAAAAGGTCGAAGCGATAATCAATATATTGGAGTCGCTTTATCCCGAAGTACCAATTCCGTTAGATCACAAAGATCCATATACCTTATTGGTGGCAGTATTATTGTCAGCACAGTGTACTGATGAACGGGTGAACCAAATTACTCCAAAACTTTTTGCCAAAGCAGACAATCCGTTTGATATGGTGCAAATGACCATTGAAGAAATTAAGGAAATTATCAAGCCTTGTGGGTTATCACCTATGAAATCTAAAGGTATTTGGCACCTATCAGATATGATTATCAAACAACATGGTGGCGAAGTTCCTCAAGATTTTGCAGCGCTAGAAGCCATGCCCGGCGTGGGCCACAAAACTGCTTCTGTAGTGATGGCGCAGGCCTTTGGGGTACCGGCCTTTCCCGTCGACACACATATTCATCGTTTAATGTACCGCTGGGGACTCTCTAACGGCAAAAGTGTTGAACAAACCGAAAAAGATGCCAAAAGGCTATTTCCCAAAGACAAGTGGAATGACTTGCACCTTCAAATCATTTTTTACGGCAGAGAATATTGCCCGGCGAGAGGTTTCTCTCTTGATAACTGCATAATCACGAGAGAGTACGGCAGAAAGAGCTTCATTAATGAAGTTTTAAAACAACAATCAAAGAAAAAAAAATAAGCGTCGCTCCCTTATTTTCTGTAGAGAAAGTGTCTGATACAGTAGATTTGAAACCATCTAAATAAAGTGAAGGGATAGTCATGAATCGATGGACGTTGGCGCTTTCTTACGCATTATTCATAGCAACAATCATAGTACTCGCCGACCTAGGCCTCCTAAAAGCTCAATTGAAATGGCTACATAGTATTCCCTTTGGCGATAAACTCGGTCATGTCATACTTTATGGTGTTTTAAGTGCGCTATTTATCAACGCACTTCGCTTTCGAGTGGTGAAGATATGGCGAGCAAAGTGTTATCTTGGAGCCTTAATCATTGCGATTTTTGCCATTGCTGAAGAATGCACACAACTATTATTAAGCTCGCGAAAATTCGACGGCTATGACCTCACAGCTAATCTACTCGGTATTCTAATGTCTTCGGGAGTCATGTATCTGTTTTCGAAAGCAGTCAAGGAGCAAGTCACACAATAGAGAACAGACGTTGACAAAATGTAAATGACATGTTTAATTTTGATTTCTATTAGTATTTCTCTCGTCGCGCTACAAGCTCAATAAGTTTGGAAAAGCACAGTTTATTAATTTGAATCACTATACGGGGCAAGCCTAAACTTGACCTGTAGAGAACAATTATGTCATTTACATTTAGTACAACAAAGTCTTTAGTGTGCGCACCAGATGCATCAAAAGACATTGGGCTGCATTGCCGCGCTCTTGGAATCAACAAAGTGCTTATCGTTACCGATCCAGGCTTAACAGACATCGGTTTGCACAGTGGCATTATCAGTGCTCTTGAAAATACCCAAATACCAGCGGTCTTATTCAATAAAGTTCAGATGGATCCTCCTTCATCTACCATTAATCAAGCGGTAGATTTCGCTAAGTCGCAAGACATCGACGGCGTCATTGGTCTAGGAGGTGGAAGTTCCCTCGACACGGCAAAGTTAATTGCGGTTCTGGTAGGTTCGTCACAAACACTCGACGACATATACGGTATCGATAAAATTACATCAAACAGACTTCCATTGATTCAAATACCCACTACCGCAGGAACTGGCTCGGAAGTTACTCCCATTTCAATTGTTACCACTGAAGATTCGCAAAAGTTGGGTATTGTATCTAGCGTGTTACTACCTGATATTGCCCTACTTGACCCAGTGCTAACCTTGGGGCTACCACCGCATATCACTGCTGCGACAGGGGTTGACGCTATGGTCCACGCCATCGAAGCTTATACCAGTGTGCATAAGAAAAACCCGTATTCTGATATGCTCGCCAAACAAGCGCTGTCTTTAATGACCAGTGCGATAACTGACGCCGTATTTGATGGCAGTAATATTAAGGCGCGAAGTGACATGATGCTTGGCGCTACACTCGCTGGCCAAGCATTTGCCAACGCCCCTGTTGCAGCGGTGCACGCCCTAGCGTATCCGTTAGGTGGTCATTACCATATTCCCCATGGCCTAAGTAATGCACTTGTATTGCCTCACGTTTTGCGGTTTAACCACATCGCAGCATTTGAACGCTATGCCGAACTTTACGATACCATTGCAATGCCAACATCTCTTAGCGCCGAACAAAAATCTGAAGCATTTATTACCTACTTTGAGAACTTACTACCTAAATTGGGGCTCCCCAACAAACTTCGCGAGGTTAATGTCCCAGAATCTGATTTAGAGATGCTTGCAGCAGATGGTATGAAGCAACAACGGCTATTGATAAACAATCCTCGTGAAATGACTGAACAAGATATTCTAACCGTTTATCAACAGGCCTATTAGCTATCTGAAACAGAGAACATCTATGATCGAATTAAATGATCCGTCACTACTAAAGACACAACTTTTCATAAATGGCGAGTGGGTAAACAGTAACTCAGGTGATACCTTCCCTGTGTATTGTCCAGCAACCAACGAATGCTTTGTCAACGTAGCGAATGGCGGTAAAAGCGAGACAGAATATGCTATAAACTGTGCTCACAGTGCCATGCCATTATGGCAACAAGCAACCGCAAAGCAACGTGCCAACATACTTAAGCACTGGTATCGGCTTATTGTCGAAAATACCCAAGATTTAGCTCGTATTCTTACAGTAGAGCAAGGGAAACCCCTACATGAAGCTAGCGCTGAGGTAACTTATGGTGCCGATTACATAGAGTGGTTTGCAGAAGAAGCAAAACGCTTGTACGGCGATATCATTCCAAGCAACAACCCTAGTCAACGTATTCTTACTCTTAAGCAACCAGTAGGTGTGGTTGCAGCCATTACACCGTGGAACTTTCCTATTGCAATGATAACGCGAAAGGTTGCCCCTGCATTAGCGGCGGGTTGTGCGGTTGTAGTAAAACCAGCCGAAGCTACGCCATTAAGTGCATTTGCTCTGGCAGAACTCGCTCGCCGAGCTGGCTTACCCAAAGGACTATTTTCGGTAGTGGTTGGGACAGACGTCGCCCAGATTGGTCATGAGCTCAGTACCAATAAAATAGTGAAAAAGCTCTCATTCACTGGATCTACTCCCGTGGGTAAATTATTGCTCAAATCAACTGCAGATACGGTAAAAAAAGTATCGATGGAGCTTGGGGGCAATGCACCTTTTATCGTTTTTGAAGATGCCGATATCGAGCTTGCCGTGGAAGGGGCAATGGCGTCTAAATTCCGCAACGCTGGCCAAACCTGTGTGTGTGCTAATCGCTTAATTATTCACTCTGCTATAGCGCAAGAGTTTACTCAACGTCTTGTAACAAAAGTTAAAGGGTTAACTATCGGCAACGGCCTAGACGAAAACGTAAGTATTGGCCCTTTAATTAATGAAAAAGCCGTTGAAAATATGCAGGGCTTGGTTAACGATGCACTAGCCTTGAACGCTACATTGGAAACTGGCGGCTCGACGGTTGATCTCAAGGGCAACTACTTTTCACCGACCGTACTCAGTAACGTTTCACCCGAAATGCGAGTGTTTAAAGAAGAGATTTTTGGCCCAATTGCCCCCATCTTAACGTTTGATACAGATGAACAAGCCATTGAACTTGCGAATGCGACCGAAGCAGGACTGGCATCCTATATTTTCACCCAAAGCCACCGAAGAATTTGGCAAGTCAGTGAAAAGCTTGAAAATGGAATAGTTGGCGTGAACGAAGGGGTAATCTCTTCAGAAGTGGCTCCCTTCGGCGGAGTGAAAGCATCTGGGTTAGGAAGAGAGGGCTCGAAGTACGGGCTAGACGACTACACAGAGCTCAAATACATTTGCGTTGGAAATATCGAAGAATAACGAGCACCTCTTCATTTACAGCTAGCCTAAGACTTAGTAAATCATTAGCGCATTGATGTTGCGAAACTGTCGCAACAACAATCGCAACATCAATGCCACCTATCTTAATGAAGCTTAAATTTAGGCCCAAGTAAGCTTCCCACCTTACGACTCAATAAGGTGAGTGCCCCTTTTAAACGCCCATGTACAGCAAGCAAATGAAAAGAATACAAGGAAACATAAACCAGCTTTGCTAATCGCCCCTCAATAAACATATTGTTGTTTGACAGTTTCCCCATCAAACTCCCTACTGTACTGTACTTACTGAAGTGTACTAACGAACCATAGTCAGTGTAAGAAAAGGGCTGAGGACCAATTTCTTTATGCCTGTTTACTATATTCTTGGCCACGCGTTCGGCCATTTGATGAGCCGATTGAGCCCGTGGAGGTACCCATTTGCCATTTTCTTGCATAACACCGCAGCTATCACCAATCACATAGATATTATCATGTTGAGGCGTTTGTAAAAATCCATTGACGACTATCTGACCAATACGATTGTGCTCTACTCCAGGAATGGCTTGAACAAACTCCGGTGCTTTAACACCCGCAGCCCAGACCATAAGATCTGCCTCAATTAAATTACCTTCGGCAGTAACAAAGCCCCGATCATTTGCTTCGGCGACACGGGTATCTTCTTTCACATTGACATTAATCTTATAAAGGGCTGCTCTTGCCGCATTTGAAATCCGCTCTGGTAACGCGGGAAGAATTCTCGGCCCAGCCTCAATAATCGTAATACTCAACCTGTCAGCAGACATATTTGGCATGCCATAAGACTTCGCCAAATCACCTATGTAGTGAAGTTGCGCCGCGAGTTCTGTGCCTGTTGCACCGCCACCAACAATGCCAATAGAAAGCTTTTTATCAAAGTCTTTTTGATAATCCTTTTTTAGTAATTGGTTAAGTAACGCTGTGTGAAAACGCTCAGCCTGTTTCAACGAATCTAGAAAAAATGCGTGTTCCGCAACCCCTGGTGTACCAAAGTCATTACTTACACTACCTGCCGCAATGACAAGTGTGTCATAACTTAATGATCTAGCAGGCAGAATTTCACTCCCGTCGTCATCCAACATAGGATCTAAGTACAAACAATTTAATTCGGGGGCTACCTTGCTCACATTACCCAATTGAAATTCATAGCCATAACGACTGGCGTGGATACCATATTCCACACCATCTGATTGCTTGTCGATCACCCCCGCTGCAACTTCATGCAATAAAGGCTTCCAAACATGCGTTCGGCTTCTGTCCACTAAAGTAATATGCGCTTTGCCGCGCTTTCCTAAGGTACGAGAAAGTCTCGTCACCAACTCTAGACCACCTGCCCCCCCACCAATAACGATGATTTTT
>Ga0256829_1003236_pt1 | contig 11436 bp, 8 predicted proteins | sample 131447metaG_FD_185979 | JGI IMG/M metagenome (GOLD analysis project Ga0256829, IMG submission 185979) | Hydrothermal vent microbial communities from Lau Basin, Pacific Ocean - 131-447 | ecosystem: Environmental > Aquatic > Marine > Hydrothermal vents | place: Pacific Ocean: Lau Basin | collected... | reverse complement strand
TGTCTGTTATATTTTTCGTAGGATATACAGCTATTTTTCCTCCTGTTCAACCAGAAGAAAAAAGCGAAGTAACTGCTCAAAAGCAAGTAGAAAAACAAACTGCTAGTGTGCAAACAGAAGTAGGGCATACTGTTTCACCTACTGAAACCGCTGCAAATATCAGTGCAAAAAATACCATCTTAACTGTAAAAACAAATAAATTTATTTTAAAAATGGATACACTCGGTCGTATATCTTCTAAAGAGTTACTTGAAGATAAATTTCGAGATGCCAATGATCAACATGCACAAATTATTCAAAACAGTGGTGCAAAACCACTCTACATTCGTTTTGTAGATGAAGCACTCAATGCAGAAGCAGCAAAAACACCTTATACGGCATCTACATCTGAAATTATTCTCAATGGTAAGGCAGAGCATGTAAGATTGACACAAAAACTTTCAAATCTCACAGTGACGAAAGATTTGGTTTTTTATGCTGATGGACATTATGATGCTGACATTTCACTCTCAAAAGATAAACGCCATTACATTTATGTAGGAAAACGTCCACAAGTCAATGAGAAAGAGCAGATGATGACAGCCAAAGGTGCTTTGGTTTATACAGATGATAAGCAATTAACAATCATTGAAGATGGTGATGTTGAGGGGCGAAAAACATTTACAGGTGTAGAACTTGTTGCTTCTTTTGATCAGTACACAACAAGCATGATGTATGGTTTTTCTAAAGATACAAACATCATAATAGATCGTGATAATGATGATAATCCTGTAGCCTATTTTGATGCCTTACAAACAATGAAATTTCATGGATATGTAGGACAAAAAGAGTATAAAACGCTGCATAACATTAAACCAGTCCTCACACATGTTATTGAGTATGGTTGGTTTACTTTTGCTTCTGAACCAATGTTCCTAGTGCTTTCATGGTTACATGGCATTTTTGGAAATTGGGGTTGGTCTATTATTGGTTTAACTGCACTTATTAGAATGATTTTATACCCGCTTACGTATAAGGGTATGATGTCAATGCAAAAGATGAAGCAACTCACACCAAAGATAAAAGAGCTTAAAGAGAAGTATAAAAAAGATCCACAGCGTTTAAATGCAGCAACGATGGATATGTATAAAAAACATGGCGCAAATCCGCTTGGTGGTTGTCTCCCAATGCTTTTACAAATCCCAGTATTTTATGCGATTTATCGTCTTCTTTTAAACTCAGTTGAGCTTCAAGGTGCACCGTGGATGTTATGGGTTAATGACCTCTCTCGTATGGATGGATACTATATTTTACCACTTCTTATGGGTGCTTCAATGTTCTTGCAACAGCATTTGACACCGACAAACTTTACAGACCCAATGCAAGAAAAAGTGATGAAGTATCTTCCTGTCATTTTTACATTTTTCTTTGTTACTTTTCCTTCAGGGCTTGTACTTTACTGGTTTGTAAACAATCTCTTTTCTATTGCACAACAGTTTGTCGTGAATCAGCAGTTTAAAAATATGCAAGATGCTGAGAAAGCAATAGCAAAAAATCACGGGAAGAAAAATGATTAAAATCGAGGCTGACACACTTGAAGCGGCATATGCAAACGCAGCAAGCCAACTTGAGTGTTCTGTTACTGAACTTAAAAGTGAAGTAATTCAGCACCCACGTAAGGGCTATTTGGGTGTTTTTAAAAAAACAGCAATTATTGTTGCCGATAGAGATGAAAATAAACGTAGAATACCTCAAGAGCAAGAAAAAGAAGTAGAAAAAAAAGCAGAAATAACTCCTGCCCACTCAAATATGCCAATAGGTGCAAAAGTAAAATCTAAACTACACAATATTATGCCAAATAAAATTATGCCTACCCCTTTTACTCGTGATGATGTAAAAAAAGAGGAAAAGAAAGAAGATTATGTTGTTGTAGAGATAAAAAATAAGATTAATGAGCTTTTTAAATTAACCTGTTTTAAAATTGAGCATGTGAGTGTTTCTCGCTACGATGCCGAAACAATTTTAATAGAGTTTCAAGGCGAAGATGCAGCACTTCTTATAGGGAAAGAGGGGTATAGATATAAGGCTATTTCTTATATGCTTTTTAATTGGATTAATTCGCAGTATAAAGTGCAATTGCGTTTAGAAATAGCAGAATTTCTTAAAAATCAAGAAGATTCCGTGAATCATTACATTGAGAGTGTGTGTGAAAGTATTGAGAGAGATGGGAAAGCACAAACAAAAATCCTTGATGGAGTTCTTGTACAAATTGCACTTAAAGAACTTCGAGAGCGATACCCTGATAAATATGTGGTTATTCGTTCTACAAAAGATGGTTTAAAATATATCATCGTGAATGATTACCATTCAAATGACTAAATGCTAGACGAGACTATAGCAGCCATTGCAACAGCCAATGGTATAGGCTCTATCGCTATTATCCGTTTAAGCGGAGAAAAAGCTTTAGACATAGCGAAAAAACTTTCCAAAAAAAATGATTTTACCCCACGAAATGCAAGTTTAAGTACTATCTATGATGCAAATGAGAGTTTGATTGATGAAGCGATTGTTATTTACTTTCAAGCACCTTTTTCATTCACTGCCGAAGATGTTGTAGAGATACAGTGTCATGGTGGTTTTGTCGTGGCACAAACTGTTTTAAAAGCATGTTTGAGTGCTGGTGCAAGACTCGCAAACGCAGGAGAGTTTAGTAAACGTGCTTTTTTAAATGGTCGGATTGATTTAAGTGAAGCAGAAGCGATTGCACAACTCATCGAAGCCAAAAGTGAAGATGCTGCCAAGATTTTAGCCTCACAGATGAAAGGGAGTTTAAAACACTTTATCGAAGATGTTCGCGATGAAATTATTCATATCTTAGCCTTTAGTGAAGTGAGTATTGATTATGCAGAAGAGGATTTACCACAAGATTTAGTAATCCAAATCAAAACAAAACTTGATGCACTTTATGCACTTTTAGAAAAAACACTCCAAGCTTCTAAATCGCGCGAGGGCTTAATGCAAGGTTTTCGTGTGGCGATAGTAGGAAAGCCAAATGTCGGAAAAAGTTCACTCCTCAATGCTTTACTTCATTTTAATCGTGCGATAGTGAGTGACATAGCAGGAACAACCCGTGACACCATTGAAGAACAAGTAAAAATCGGCACACATCTTATTAAAATCGTAGATACTGCAGGCATTCGTGAAGCAGATGATGCTATAGAGAAGATAGGAATAGAACGCTCTTTACAAGCGATACAAGAGAGTGATATAGTGATTGCTCTTTTTGATAGTTCACGCGAAGTAAACACAGAAGATAGAGAGATTTTAAATCTTGTGCAAAAATATGCACAGAGTAAGCAAATACTCTTTGTGAAAAATAAGATTGATTTAGAAGAACAGTTAGTTTTAGAGGATGTTGCATTTGATTTAGCTGTAAACTCTAAAGAAGATGTACATAGTTTAGTTGCAAAGCTTGAAGCGATTATGGACAAAAGCAATAGTTCTGATGAGATGATGTTGATTTCACAGAGACAAATCACTGCAGTAGAAGAGACCATGCAAAATATACAAGAGGCTTTTAGCCCTTTAGAAGACCAAGAACTTGAGATTTTCTCTTTTCATTTGAATGAAGCGGTCAAAGCGATGGCAAGTATTACAAGACCTTTTGAGAATGATGAGATGTTGGACAAAATGTTTGGCTCTTTTTGTTTGGGAAAATAATGAAATACATTGCTATTGATTTGGGGCTCAAACGTATAGGTTTAGCCTACTCCGCACATAAAGATATTGTTACACCCCTTCCTGCAGTTATACGAAAAAATCGTAATCAAGCTGCAGCAGAAGTAAAAAAAGCACTTTTAGAGTGGGAAGTCGATGTTGTTGTTGTTGGTGTACCGCTTGGTGGGAGTAGTGAAGCAGAGATGCGTCGTCGCATTGCCCATTTTATGAATCTTGTTGCGTTTAGAGGCGATATTTTTTATCAAGATGAAGCAGGAAGTTCTCTTGAAGCTGAAAATAGAATGAAAGGAGAGATAAAATATATTCGTGATGGACGGATAGACTCTATCTCTGCTATGATTATATTAGAGAGATTTTTGAGAGATAGATAAGAAGAAGTAAATTTTAGGTATAATATTTGCATGAAAAATTTAAGTATCTCTTTTATTTAAAAAAACTCATGAATTAGAAATCAACAAAAATCTCGAAGAGTTTAACACTCCAACAACACTTATACAAGTATTTTGTGGAGAATCTGACTTAGAGAGTGTTCTCCATATCCAAAAATTTTTCTCCCAAAATTTTGCGAAAGCTTGTGTTATAGGTACGACTACTGATGGTATTATCAATGGCAAAGAAGTCTATTCGTTTAAAGAGAGTGTAGTTACTTTTACACAATTTGAAAAAACAACACTTCAAATCGCTCAAATAGATAAACATGAAAAAAAATCTAGTGATTATATAATGGGTGTATCTTTAGCATCCTCATTAGAGCAAGAAGATTTAAAAGCCGTTATCTGTTTCACGGATGGTTTGAGTACAAATGGGGAAGAGTTTTTAAAAGGTTTGGGGAGTCTGTTACCAAATGTTGTTCTTGCTGGAGGGATGGCTGCAGATAATGGATTACTTGAGGAAACATTTATTTTTACAAACAATTTTTTCACATCATCTGGTTGTGTAGGGGTTGCACTTAGCTCCTCAGCATTACATATAGATACACGATATAGTTTTGATTGGACACCGATAGGGATTCATTTAGAAGTGACAAAATCAGTGAAACATAGAGTCTATGAAATAGAAGGTATGAATGTAATAGATGTCTATGCAAAATATTTCGGTTATGAGTTGGCGAGACAATTACCAAACATCGGAGTTGAATTCCCTCTTATTTTTGAAAAAGATGGTGTGCAAGTTGGGCGTGCTGTTTTAGCAAAACATAGCGATGGCTCTTTAACATTTGCAGGAAATATTGAAGAGGGAACGAAAGTTCGGTTTGGGGTTGGAAGTGTAGAAAAAATTCTGCAAAGTAGCCATTATAATATTCATAAAATGGTGAATGAACTCTCCTATAAAACAGAAGCAACTTTTATTTACTCCTGTATGGCAAGACGACGCTTTATGGACAAAGACATCACACAAGAACTTGAAATTTTAAATAAAATTGGTACCGTGAGTGGCTTTTTTACGTATGGCGAGTTTTATTGTAAGAATGGTAAAAACCAACTGCTTAATGAGACTATGACACTCCTTACTTTAAGTGAATCAAATGAAGCGATGGAAAAAGTACTCGTACAAAATCGGAAGATAAAAGCAAAAGAGGGTGTGATTAAACCAGAGCATGTTATTGCAAATTTAGCAAATCGTGTTTCTTCTGAACTAGAAGAACTCAACAGAAGTTTAGAACAGCGAATAGCACAAAACACAAGAGATATTTATGAGCAAGCTTATTTTGATAAGTTAACAAAACTTCCAAATAGATTAAGTCTTATTCAGAGCTTAGATGGATCTATCGGAAAAATGATTTTTTTACTCAATATTAATGATTTTACAAGTATTAATGATTTTTATGGTCATGAAATAGGGGATGGCGTTTTAAAATCTCTTGGTTTTTTGTTAAAAAAATATAGTAAATTTTATAGTTGTGAAGTTTTCAAACTTCCTTCTGATGAGTTTGCTGTTATTACGACGGTTGTGAGTGAAGGTTTAGAAGAAAAGATAGAGAGTTACATAAAAGCAATAGAAGAGGAAGTGATTTTAGTTGATTCTCAAAGAATTCATGTCAATATAACACTTGGCGGAGCGATGATTAACCACGACAATTCTGGTCTCATTCATGCAGATATGGCACTCAAACTCGCAAAAAAATTAAAGCAAGATTATTATATCTTTGAAAATGACAAGAAACTTTCTCAAGTGTATGCCAATAATCTTTCTATGGCAAGTATAATTAGAAAAGCAATAGAAGACGATAAAATTGCTCCTTTTTACCAACCATTGTTGAATCTTAAAACGGGAAAAATAGATAAATATGAAGCATTGGTTCGACTTGAAAAAGAGGATGGAAAAATCCTTTCTCCTTTTGCTTTTTTAACGATTAGTGAAAAGATAAAACTCTATCCTCGTATTACAGAGATTATGATTGAAAAGTCTTTTGCTTATTTCTCAAATAAAGAACTCTCCTTTAGTATTAATCTCTCTTTTTCTGATGTTCTTAATCATGATATACGTGTATTCTTATTTGAAAAAATAAAAGAGTATGATATCGCTTCAAAATTGACAATAGAACTTCTTGAAACACAAGAGAATCAAGATATACAAACGGTGAATACTTTTATAGAAGCCGTATATACCGCGGGAGCAAATATTGCCATTGATGATTTTGGAAGTGGATATGCTAATTTTGAACATATGACGAGTATGCGTTCTGATTTTATGAAGATTGATGGTTCACTCATCAAGCATATAGACAGTGATGCAAACGCAAGGCTTATTGTAGAAACAATTATTATCTTTGCGCAAAAATTAGGGAAAAAAATAGTTGCTGAGTTTGTCCACTCTGAGGAAGTTTATACTATTGTCAAGGCGATGGGAGTGGATTATCTTCAGGGGTATTATATTGGAGAACCGAGACCTGAAATTATTTAGAGAGGATGAAGAGGTTGTTACTTTCGTGAGTTATCTCTAAAAACCGCTCTTTGAGTTCTCTATCAAATGTTAAAATAAATATATTTGTATTTCTTAGTTTGGCTTTTTGAAATTTTTCAAGCAAAACATCATCAGCAACATTTTTTCCATGTTCACACTTCACAAAATCAAAGGACTCGAGTCGTTTTCCATAGTCAAATAAGTTGGCTTCCCACTCTGCACGTTTCAGGTAAAGTGAATCAGGGTTTGCTGCGAGATGAATGTTGTCATCTGCGATTTCATAAGGTTCAATCACATCATTAAAAATAGAACTAATAGTAGAAAAGTTTTCTATATCCCAAAAAAGCTCACTTTTTTTCAAAGAAGATTTTTTCTTTTTGTTGATGAGCGTTAATCGTTTTGTAATGTTGTAGCTTGCATGGGCATTGTCATTGGTAAAGATGATAGAGTTTTTGAGTTTTTGTGCATCTTCTGTAGGAAACTTGAGAATTTTGCCAAGTTGAAGATAAAAATCTATCAGTTCAAGTTCCTCTTGAGAACTCCCTTTTTGATATTTTTTGAGTTTATGTAGTTTATTTGGAGAAAAAAGGAGATGTACTCCCATCTCTTCATGGTTCGCATAGGCTTGTTTGACACGAGAAAAGATATTTTTCACCTCTTTTGTTTGCACAAAAGATATTTTTCCTCGATACTTTCGCTCAATATAAATTGCAGTTGTTGGCATACTAACGGAGCTTGAAAAATTCTAAAGCTTCAAGTTGGTCATCACTCAAGTACTCATCTTTAAAGTTTTCATTGTGTGTAATGACATCTTTTATTTTGCTTTTTGCATACTCAAAAAGGACTTCATAGGCTTCTTTGTTGTTGTCAATAAAACCTAAACCACTAAACTGGTACGAGGGTTCTTCTTTCTCAATGCAAAAAATAGTTCCACTCACTCGCTCTTCTAAAATTTCCACAAGTACTCTGTATGGAATACTAAATTCAACAGCCTGCCAACCAATCTCTTCTAAATCTTCATCTGTAAATCTATCGACACCATCACTTGTTGTATCATCATACGAGGCTCTCTCTGCGTTTACCTTAATAAGCTCTTGCCAATTTGCAAAGGCTTTTATAAGGACACGGTTGTCATCTTCAAGTACCTGATAGTTCTTTCCCATAATTTCTTCGAGGGATTGTGCTTTACTTGGCATGAGTGCATTCGTCGGTTTTGGTGTGTGTTGACCTTCGTAAATTAAAATTTCATTCTCTTTATACGGGGCATAGACAATTTCACCTTTTGTTGTAATCCCAAAAAGTCGTGTTGTATTGATAGCCTTGAGAAGCTCTTGTCGATTACAGGTGATTATTTCATTAAAAAGGTTAAATTGTTTCATTGCTATTTCTCATTTTTATGTTAAATTTCTTGGCATTATACATAACTAATAAAAGGTTTATCATTAATTGAGTATAATGCGACAAATTTTTAAGGTTAAGACCTTAATACCTAACTAAAAGAGACAAGGATATATGATGGCATTAAATGTTTATTATGACAAAGATACGAGTTTAGACCTAATTAAAAGCAAAACAGTTGCAATGATTGGTTTTGGTTCTCAAGGACATGCACACGCAGAAAATTTAAGAGATAGCGGTGTGAATGTTATTGTTGGTCTACGTAAAAATGGTTCAAGTTGGGCAAAAGCTGAAGCAAAAAACTTTGAAGTTCTTACAGTTGCGGAAGCAACAGCAAAAGCAAATGTAATTATGATTCTTCTTCCAGACGAAGATCAAGCAAGAATTTACAAAGAAGAGATTGAGCCAAACTTAAATGCTGGTGATACTATTGCATTTGGTCATGGTTTTAATATTCACTACCAAAGTATTATCCCTGCAAAAGATATCAATGTTACAATGATTGCACCAAAAGCACCAGGTCATACTGTTCGTTCTGAGTTTGTTCGTGGTGGTGGTATCCCTGACCTAATCGCTGTTGGAAACAACCCTGCTGGAAACACAAAAGAGTTAGCCTTATCTTATGCTTCTGCTATTGGTGGTGGTCGTACTGCTATTATTGAGACAACTTTCAAAGATGAGACTGAAACTGACCTTTTTGGAGAGCAAGCTGTTCTTTGTGGAGGTGTAACATCTTTAGTACAAGCTGGATTTGAGACATTAACAGAAGCGGGTTATGCTCCTGAAATGGCATACTTTGAGTGTTTACACGAATTGAAACTTATCGTTGATTTAATGTTTGAGGGTGGTATTGCTGATATGAGATACTCTATCTCTAACACTGCTGAGTATGGTGATTATGTTTCAGGGAAACGTGTTATCAACGACGAGTCAAAAGCTGCTATGAAAGAGATTTTAAAAGAGATTCAAGATGGTAGATTTGCAAAAGATTTCATCTTAGAAGGTCAAGCAGGGTATCCTCGTATGAATGCTGAGCGTAACAATGCAAAAGCATCTTTAATTGAGCAAACTGGAAATGGACTTCGTGAAATGATGCCATGGATTAGTGCGAACAAAATCGTAAATACAGATAAAAACTAGTATTTATTTTCCTCGTTCCCATACATTCTCTCTCGTTCCCATGCTGTGCATGGGAACGCATACCAAAGCAACAACACAAACTAAAGTATAAATTCCCACATACAATGTGGGAACTAGATTGAAGGTTTAATCACTCCTCTTTACAACAGCTTCTGCACTCGTATAAGTGTAGAGAGTAAAATCGCATGCTTATCTACATTGGAACTTTTCATCGTGAGTTCACTGTTTAAAAGAAGTTCATGGAGCTTTGAGTAGGTGTTCGGTTTCAATTTCATAGAGAGTGTCGCTTTTTTTTCTACTACAAATTTTGGGGCAGGGTAGCCGAGGATTTCTAAGGCATTTGGCGCACCATTGACCCTTATATAGATGTTAAACATATAGAGTTGTGTTATGTAGGCTGTGATTGCTGTAATGACACGTATTTCATCTTCACCGTGTTCTAAAATGTTTTTTAAATCTTCTGTAAACTCTTTTTTAGCCAGTATCTTTTGAATGAAATCATCTAAATTAACTTCACTGAGCCCATAGACTAAATTTTCAACATCTTTTGTTGTTATCTCTCTCTCATAGACTCGAAATTTATCAAGTTCATTACAAGCAAGGGCAACATCTCCATTGTGGATACTTAAAAGATAGGAAATTGTATATTTATCTATGATGACTTTTTTCTCTTTGGCGAGATTGGCGACTATGTTTTGTGCTTCATACTCTTTAGGGTGAAAAAAACGCACAGCCATTGTTTTTTTACCTGCAAAAGTTTTTTTATTGTTATATATTTTGTAATCACTCCCATAATAGGCATACACAAAAACATTATCAGGATTTTTTTCACACAAAGCGAGTAAAATATCAAGCTCTTTTTTTTGAACTTTTTTCTCACTCTTTATAATGAGAATATTTCTATCGCCAAAGAGAGAAGCTTGTGAAAGATGTGCTTTTGCAGAGTTAAAATCATACTCATCATGGTAAAATGGAAGTATGTTCGCATCGTCAATTTGGACCATCATCTGTGTGTACATATCTATTAAAAAGTTTGACTCTCCAAAAAAGACAAAACTATTAGAAACAGTTGCGTTTTGGATTGCTTTATCTAACTCATTTTTATACATCTTCCTTGCCCACAATTCTTGCAAAGATTTTCGCTTTTGCAATATCAACTTTCTCTATCTGCACGGTAACATTTTCAAAAAGTACAACACTCTCTAAAGATGTGATGTTGAGTCTTGCTCCTTTTATAGTGTCATTTAAATCTGCTTTTATCTCCGTGTCGGTGGCGACAATTTTTGCTTGAAACTCTTTGTTTATGTTTTTCTCTGCCCAACGAGCAAATTTTCGTGCCATAAATTCCATTTCAATGGTACTGGCTTCTCTCTCTTTTTCACTTATGGTCATACTCAAAGATTCAATGTTTCGTAAAACATAAGAACCCTCTTGCGTATCGCCTGCATTGATTGCTTTGATAAGTCGATGCACAATAAGGTCAGAGTATCGTCGAATAGGGGAAGTGAAGTGTGTATAAGCTTCAAAGCCTAATCCAAAGTGTCCAGAGTTAAGTGGTGCATAGCGTGCTTGCATTTGCGAGCGAATAATGAGCGTATCGACATCTGCTTCCAAGTCCATATCACATGCTTGTTTTTGAATGTCACTAATGGTCTCTTTGAGCGTCTCTTTTATGTCGATATTCATCCCAATTCCAGCGAGTTCTTGGTAGAGTTTTTGCAGTTTTGCTTGAGAAGGTGACTCATGAATTCTAAAAATGCCTCGCTCAAACTGTGCCGCTGCTGCTTTGTTGGCTAAAAGCATACAATCTTCAACAAGGGCATGAGAGGGGGTCTCTTGAGATGCTTCTGTTGCAAGGAGATTGCCTTTTTCGTCGAGTTGCATTTGTATTTCAGTCGAGTGAAAATCATACCCTTTTTTAAGACGTTTTGCACGAAGCATATCTGTTAGCACTCGGAGATGTTTTAAATCCTCAAAAATAGCTTTTTCTTTTGTATTTTTAGCTGTTAATTTGCCTGTAAAAAAAGCATCTATCTCTTCATAGTTGAAGCGTCGCTGAGAATGGATAATCGCCTCATACACTTTTGATTGCACAACTTCTAAGCTGTTCATATCAAGTTGCATTTCAAAAACAAACGCAAGTCTATCTACATGTGGTTGGAGTGAACAGAGTGTTTCACTGAGTTGTCGCGGCAGCATAGGAATGGAACGATGGGGAAGGTAGATAGAAAAACTTCTGTAAATCGCTTCGTTATCTAAAGCACCAAAGGGCTTGAC
>Ga0256829_1003235_pt1 | contig 11436 bp, 9 predicted proteins | sample 131447metaG_FD_185979 | JGI IMG/M metagenome (GOLD analysis project Ga0256829, IMG submission 185979) | Hydrothermal vent microbial communities from Lau Basin, Pacific Ocean - 131-447 | ecosystem: Environmental > Aquatic > Marine > Hydrothermal vents | place: Pacific Ocean: Lau Basin | collected... | reverse complement strand
AATCCGGCATTGGTTGTGCTGAAGTCGAAGGCGACCTCTTCGTCGCCCGTAACTACTTGAACAATATTACAAAAGTGGCGCGCCCGGAGAGATTCGAACTCCCGACCGCCTGGTTCGTAGCCAGGTACTCTATCCAGCTGAGCTACGGGCGCGAATTGGGGCCGCAATTGTCCCCGAGGCTATTCCGGGGTGTCAAGGAACCCCGGCGGTGGGCGGCCTGGCGGAGAGAGAGGGATTCGAACCCTCGATGGAGTGTTTAGCCCCATACTCCCTTAGCAGGGGAGCGCCTTCGACCAGCTCGGCCATCTCTCCGGAGAGTGGGAAGAATACAGAGGCGGGAATAGCAGGTAAACCCCTATTTCCCGGTGTGCAGGTGCGGCGCCTGACCGGAACCGTTGGAGGAGGAAGGATCGGAGTGATTGTCGCCCTGCTGCTCGCGCTTGATGCGCTCGTAGATCTCCTCGCGATGGACAGCGACGTCCTTGGGGGCGTTGACCCCGATGCGCACCTGGTTCCCCTTGACGCCGAGCACGGTCACGGTGACCTCGTCCCCGATCATGAGCGTTTCACCGACCCTTCTGGTGAGAATGAGCATTTCCTTATCTCCTACAGATGCTTATGTATCACCCCAAGCCGTCCGCCCGGCAGGCGGCGCGCATCGATGAGGGTAGCGGCCGAAAACCGGAAAACCGTAGGGGGCCCGGGACGCCGGCGGCGTCGCGCCGCAGGCGGGTCGAGCCCCCTGCGCGCGTCTCTCAGCCCGCGCCCGCCGCCGGCTCCCGATCCAGTTCGAAGGCCTCGTGCAGGGCGCGTACCCCCAGTTCCAGGTACTTTTCGTCCACGACCACGGAGATCTTGATCTCGGAGGTGGAGATCATGCGGATGTTGATGCCCTCCCGCGCCAGGGTCTGGAACATCCGGCTGGCGATCCCCGCGTGCGAGCGCATCCCGACCCCGACCAGGGAGATCTTCACGATGTGCGGGTCGCCCGACACGTCGCGGGCACGCAGATCGGCCGCCACCCGCTGGAGCAGCTCCAACGCCCGCTCGTATTCGTTGCGGTGGACGGTGAAAGTGAAATCGGTGGTCCCGTCGGCGCCGACGTTCTGGACGATCATGTCGACCTCGATGTTGGCCTCGCCGATGGGCCCGAGGATGCGGTAGGCGACGCCGGGCTCGTCCGGCACGCCCACGATGGTGAGCTTGGCCTCGTCGCGGCTGAAGGCGATCCCGGAGATCTGCACCTCTTCCATGTCCGGATCCTCGTAGGTGATGAGCGTGCCCTCGCCGTCCTGAAATGTCGACAGGACGCGCAACGGAACGTTGTACTTTCCGGCGAACTCGACGGAGCGGATCTGCAGCACCTTGGAGCCGAGGCTCGCCATCTCCAGCATCTCCTCGAAGGTGATGCGCTGCAGACGCCGCGCCTGTGGAACCACGCGCGGATCCGTCGTATAGACCCCGTCGACGTCGGTGTAGATCTGGCACTCGTCGGCCTTGAGGGCCGCGGCGACCGCGACGGCGGTGGTGTCGGAGCCCCCGCGCCCGAGCGTGGTGATGCGCCCGTCGCCGTCGACACCCTGGAACCCCGCGACCACGACCACACGCCCGGCCTCGAGATCCCCGCGCAGGCGCTCGACGTCCACGCCGCGGATGCGCGCCTTGTTGAAGGCGCTGTCGGTCAGGATCTGCACCTGCGCACCGGTATAGGAGCGGGCCGGACACCCGATCCGGTCGAGCGCCAGGCTCAGCAGCGCGATGGTGACCTGTTCGCCGGTGGCGAGCAGCACGTCGAGCTCACGCGGGTCCGGGCGCGGGGCGATGCTGCGCGCCAGGGCGAGGAGGCGGTCGGTCTCCCCGCTCATGGCCGAAACGACGACCACGACGCGGTCGCCCCGCGCGCGCTGCGCGGCGACCTTCTCGGCGACGTGCAGGATCCGCTGCGGGTCGCCCACCGAGGTCCCGCCGTATTTCTGTACGATCAGCGCCATGTTCCGTGCCCGGGTGCCCGTGGTCTCGTCCGGATCGGGGTTCGCGATGGATCGGCCCGCCCGCGGGCCTGGGAGGACAGGGGGTCGGGCGCTCCGCCCGGGGGGCGAAGGTTACACCAAAACCCGCGCCGGGTGGGACCCTTCAGCCGCCGAGCCGCTCCCGGACCCAATCCGGGACCGCGGCCAGGGCCGGGTCCAGGGCCTCCGCGCGGGTCCCGCCGGCCTGGGCGAGGTCGGGGCGGCCGCCGCCGCGCCCGCCGACGCGCTCGGCCACGACGTTGACGAGGTCCCCGGCGGGGAGGCGATCGGTCAGATCGCGCGTGACCCCGGCCACGAGGCGCACCTTCCCGTCCTCGACCGCCCCCAGGACCACCGCGGCGCTGCCGAGCTTGTTCTTGAGCCGGTCGACGGTCTCGCGCAGGGTCTTGGCGTCGGCCCCGTCGAGGCGCGCGGCCACGACCCTGGCGCCGCCGCAATCGACCGCCCGATCGGCCAGCTCCCCCCCCTGGCGGCCGGCGAGCTGCCCCTGGAGCCGGGTGAGTTCCTTCTCCAGGGCCCGGGTACGGTCCTGGAGCTGCGCGACGCGCTCTACGACCTCTCCGGCCCCCGCCTTGAGCAGGGCGCCGATGCGTGCGAGGGCGGCCTCGGCCTCGGCCGCTCGCGCCACGGCGGCCTCGCCGGTGACCGCCTCGACGCGGCGCACGCCGGCCGCGACCCCGCCCTCGGCGACGATCTTGAAGAAGCCGATGTCCCCCGTACGCGCCACGTGGGTCCCGCCGCACAGCTCGGTGGAGAAATCGCCCATCGACAGGACGCGCACCTCGTCGCCGTACTTGTCCTCGAAGAAGGCCAGGGCCCCCGCGGCGATCGCCTGACGGAAGGGCATGATGCGCGTGGTGACCTCGAGGTTGGCGCGGATCTCGCGGTTCACCAGGCGCTCGATCTCCGCGATCTGCTCCGGCGTGAGCGCCTCGGGGTGGGAGAAATCGAAGCGCAGCCGCTCGGGGGCCACCAGCGAGCCCTTCTGGCGCACGTGCTCGCCGAGCACGCGACGCAGCGCGGCGTGGAGCAGGTGGGTCGCCGAGTGGTTGAGGCGCGTGGCACCGCGCCGCGCCTCGTCCACGCGCGCCTCGAGCTGCGCCCCGAGGACGATGGCGCCGGTGCGGACCAGTCCGTAGTGCGCGTGCGCGGCGCCGTGTTTACGCGTATCGCGTACCTCGAACAGGGCGTCGGCGCCGCGCAGCGTGCCGCGGTCGCCGACCTGCCCGCCGGACTCGGCATAGAACGGCGTGCGGTCCAGGATCACCAGGCCCTCCTCGCCCGCCTCGAGCCGCTCGACCGCACGTCCGTCGCGGTAGAGCGCGCGCACCTCGGCGCGCCCGGTGAGGTGCTCGTAGCCGGTGAACTCGGAGGCCTCGCCGATCTCCATGCGCTGGGTGTAGTCGACCCGGAAGCCGCCGGCCGCCCGCGCCCGCTCGCGCTGGGCCTGCATCTCACGCTCGAAGCCGGCGGTGTCGAGTTCGAGCCCGCGCTCGCGGGCGATGTCCGCCGTGAGATCGACCGGGAAGCCGTAGGTATCGTAGAGGCGGAAGACCACCTCGCCGGGGATCACGCGACCCGCAAGGCGCTCCAGTTCCTGATCGAGGATACGCAGGCCCTGTTCCAGGGTCTCGGCGAAGCGCTCCTCCTCGAGGCGCAGGGTGCGCTCCACCCGCGTCTGTGCCGCCGCGAGTTCGGGATAGGCGTCGCCCATCTCGGCGACCAGCGGCCCCACCAGCCGGTACAGAAACGGCTCCTCCAGACCCAGCCGGTGTCCGTGGCGCGCTGCGCGGCGCACGATGCGCCGCAGTACGTAGCCGCGGCCCTCGTTGGACGGGAGCACCCCGTCGGTGACGAGGAAGGCACAGGCGCGGATGTGGTCGGCGATGACCTTGAGCGAACTGCTTTCGAGGTCGGCGGTCCCGGCGAGGTCGGCCGCGGCACGGATCAGATTCCGGAACAGGTCGATCGCGTAGTTGTCGTGCACTCCCTGCAGGACGGCGGCGAGTCGCTCGAGACCCATGCCGGTGTCCACGGAGGGACGCGGCAGCGGGGTGAGGGTACCCGCGGCGTCGCGGTCGTACTGCATGAAGACCAGGTTCCAGATCTCCACGTAGCGGTCACCGTCGGCCTCCGGCGTGCCCGGCGGCCCGCCGGGCACCTCGGGACCGTGGTCGTAGAAGATCTCCGAGCACGGCCCGCAGGGGCCGGTGTCGCCCATCGACCAGAAGTTGTCGGCGGCGCCGATGCGCGCGAAGCGGGCGCGCTCGACCCCGACCTCGTCGAGCCAGATCGCCGCCGCCTCGTCATCCTCCTCGAAGACGGTCACCCAGAGGCGCTCCGGCGGCAGGGCGAGCGTGCGCGTGAGGAACTCCCAGGCGTAGTGGATGGCCTCGCGCTTGAAGTAGTCGCCGAAGCTGAAATTGCCCAGCATCTCGAAGAAGGTGTGGTGACGCGCGGTGTAGCCGACGTTCTCCAGGTCGTTGTGCTTGCCGCCGGCGCGCAGGCAGCGCTGCGCGCTCGCCGCGCGCGGCCCCGGTCCCGGTTCCAGGCCGAGGAAGACGTCCTTGAACTGCACCATGCCGGCGTTGGTGAACAGCAGCGTCGGGTCGCGGGCGGGCACGAGCGGACTCGACGGGACCACCACGTGGTCCCGCGCGGCGAAGAAGTCCAGGAACCCCTGGCGCAGTTCGCTGCTCCGGATCATACCGACAGTTTCCCGGTTCAGGGTAAAAGTTTCAAGTGCTTAGCTCAGCGAGCCGGACGTCTCGCAGCGGCCTCTCAGTCCCCGTCTCCGTCCCCGTCGCCGAGGACGGCGCGAACCTGGGCCGGGGAGAAACCGCGGTACTGCAGGAAGCGCGCCTGGCGCGCCCGCTCGCGCAGATCGCGCGGCCCGCCCGGCGCGCCGAAGCGCTTGCGGCGCACCGCGCGCGCGCGCTCGACCCACTCCGGGTCGTGCGCGTCCACGAAGCGCCCGATCAACGGGTCCGGAACCCCCCTCTCGCGCAGCTCGGCGGCGATGCGCAACGGCCCGTAGCCGCGCTCGCGGCGGCTTGCGGCATACTGCTCGGCGAAGCGCTCGTCGCTCTGCAACCGCGCCCCGGCGAGATCCCCGACCAGCTCCGCGGCCTCTCCGCTCGCCACTCCCCGCCGGGTGAGCTTGCGGCGCAGCTCCGCCGCGGAGTGCTCGCGACGGGCGAGCAGATCCAGCGCCAGGCGCCGGGGATCCCCCTCAGGCCTCTTCGACTTCGGCGGTCTCACGCGCCGCGGCCGGCTCGGGCTGCGCCAGGAGCTTGGCGCGGATGCGCTGCTCGATCTCGCGCGCCGTCTCAGGGTGCTGCACGAGGAACTCGCGGGCGTTGTCCTTGCCCTGCCCGATGCGCTCGCTGCCGTAGCTGTACCAGGCACCGGACTTGTCGACGATGCCGTTGGCGACGCCCAGATCGATCAACTCGCCCTCGCGCGAGATGCCGCGCCCGTAGATGATCTCGAACTCGGCGCGCCGGAACGGCGGGGCCATCTTGTTTTTGACGACCTTGACGCGGGTCTCGTTGCCGACGATCTCCTCGCCCTTCTTGATGGCGCCGATGCGGCGGATGTCCAGGCGCACGGAGGCGTAGAACTTGAGGGCGTTACCGCCGGTGGTGGTCTCGGGGTTGCCGAACATCACGCCGATCTTCATGCGGATCTGGTTGATGAAGATGACCAGGGTGTTCGAACGCTTGATGTTGGCGGTGAGCTTGCGCAGCGCCTGCGACATCAGCCGCGCATGCAGCCCGACGTGCGAATCCCCCATCTCGCCCTCGATCTCGGCCTTGGGCGTGAGCGCCGCCACCGAGTCGACGACGACCACGTCGACCGCGCCCGAACGCACCAGCATGTCGGCGATCTCGAGCGCCTGCTCGCCGGTGTCGGGCTGGGAGACCAGCAGGTCGTCGACGTTGACGCCGATCTGCGCGGCGTAGCCCGGGTCCAGCGCGTGCTCGGCGTCGACGAAGGCCGCGGTCCCGCCCGCCTTCTGCGCCTCGGCGATCACCTGCAGGGTCAGCGTCGTCTTGCCGGAGGACTCCGGCCCGTAGATCTCCACCACGCGCCCGCGCGGCAGGCCGCCGACGCCGAGGGCGATGTCGAGCCCGAGCGAGCCGGTGGAGACCACGTCCACGTCGCGCACCGCCTGCGCGTCGCCCATGCGCATGATGGCGCCCTTGCCGAACTGCTTCTCGATCTGGCCGAGGGCCATGCTGAGGGCCTTGCTGCGGTTGTCGTCCATCGCCTGTCTCCCCCGCTTCGCTGCCGCGCGCTGCATCCGCCGCTCCACATCCGCCGAAAATGTCCGCGGCGATTATCCCACAGATCCGCGCAGCCGGCCTAGCCCGGTGGAAAATCCGAACTAACCCGCGAGCGGCCAGCGCCGCAGCACGCGGTAGCGCGCCCCGGCGGGGTCCGTCACCGACGCGGCCAGACACAGCTCGCGGACCGGCCAGGAGACCGGATCGGCCCGGGCCCCGCCCTTCCAGCACGCGACCTTGCGCGCGAGGGTGACGTGGGGGCGGAACGGGCGCGGCTCGGGGCGGTAGCCGCACGGCACCAGCGCCGCGGCCAGCGACGCCGCCAGGGCGGCGAGCGGCGGCGGGACCTGCGTACAGCCGGCCCACAGCACCCGCGCCCGCGGCCAGTGGCCGAGGGTGTCGAGCGTCAGGGTGAACGCGGGCGCCCGCAGGGCGTCCGCCGCCGCCTCGCAGCAGCCGCGCCCGGGCGCGTCGACGCCGCCGAGGAAGACCAGGGTGAGATGGAGATTGTCTTCGGCGACCGGGCGCCCGCCGCTGTGGCGGACCGCCGCGCGCGTGGCGCGCACGAGGGCGCGGCGCGACGCCGGATCCGGCCACAACGCGAAGAACAGGCGCAGGACCGGCCCCTCAGTCACCGGCGGGACCGGCGGGGGCCGCCGCGCGGAGTACGCCCTCCAGCGCCGCGGCCACAGACCGGCGGCGCACGGCCTCGCGGTCGCCCTCGAAGCGGTGGCGCCGCGCGCGCGTCTCCGCCGCGGTGGACCAGGCGAACCAGACCGTTCCGACCGGCTTGTCCGGGGTCCCGCCTTCGGGCCCGGCGATGCCGCTCACCGCCACCGTCACCTGCACCGGTGCGCGTGCGCGCAGGCCTTCGGCCATCTCCCGCACCACCGCCTCGCTGACCGCGCCGTGGGTCTCGAGCGCCTGCGGCGAGACGCCCAGCAGTTCCACCTTGGCGCGGTTGCTGTAGCTCACCACGCCGCGCTCGAACCAACCGGAGCTGCCCGGGACGTCGGTCAGGACCTTGGCGATCCACCCGCCGGTACACGACTCGGCCACCGCCAGCATCCAGCCCCGCGCCTGCAGGGCGCCGCCGACGCGACGCGCGAGCTTCCGCAGTTCCGCATCCGTCATGCCGTCATGGTAGGAGATTGCGACGGGCGTGTCGAAACGCCTGCCGGGCGTTCGTCGGGCGGGCCTCGGGCCGCCGACCATGCCGAACCGGCGCACGGCGGCAACGATTCGGCGGCGTCGGCCGGGCAAGCCCGGCCCTACCCCGGTTCGAGGAAACATCGTAGGTCGGGCCTCGGGCCGCCGACCATGCCGAACCGGCGCACGGCGGCAACGATTCGGCGGCGTCGGCCGGGCTAGCCCGGCCCTACCCCATGATTCACGCCGCGCGGGGCACCCGTAGGTCGGGCCTTGGCCCGCCGACGACGCCGATCCAAACCCGCATCGCTCGTGATGCACGGCGTCGGGCGGGCGCGCCAGGGGTCGCGCCTGCCGGAAAGACGATTTGCTAGACTCTCGCGATGGCCGCGCCCGAGACGCCGCTCGACGCCCACACCCCGATGATGCAGCAGTACCTGCGCATCAAGGCGCAGCACCCCGACGTGCTCGTCTTCTACCGGATGGGTGATTTCTACGAGCTGTTCTACGAGGATGCGCAGCGCGCGGCGCGGCTGCTGGACATCACCCTGACCACCCGCGGCCAGTCGGCGGGCGCGCCGATCCCGATGGCCGGCGTCCCGGTACACTCCGTCGAGACCTACCTCGCGCGCCTCGTGCGCCTCGGCGAGTCGGTGGCGATCTGCGAACAGATCGGCGACCCGGGCGCCGCGCGCGGCCCGGTGGAGCGGCGCGTCGTGCGCATCGTCACGCCGGGGACGCTCACCGACGAGGGCCTGCTCGAGGACCGCGTCGAGAACCTGCTCGGGGCGGTGTACGCGCACGACGGGACCTGGGGCATCGCGGTGCTGGAACTCTCGAGCGGACGCTTCACGGTCCAGGAGGTACACGGCGAGGCGGCGCTGGCGGCGGAGCTGGAGAGACTGCGCCCGGCGGAACTGCTCCTCGCCGAGGACGCGGCGGCGGGTTCCGCGGTGACCGGACGGCCCGGCGTACGGCGGCGTCCGCCGTGGCACTTCGACGCGGCCGGCGCCCGCGCCGCCCTGGCGCGCCAGTTCGGTACCCGCGACCTCGACGGCTTCGGCTGCGCCGATCTGGGGCCGGCCCTGGCTGCGGCCGGCTGCCTGCTGCAGTACGTGCAGGAGACCCAGCGCGCCGCCCTGCCCCACCTGCGGGCCCTGCAGGTCGAACATCCCGAGGAGGCGGTGGTGCTCGACGCGGCCACACGGCGCAACCTGGAACTGGAGCACAGTCTCGCCGGCCGCCCGGAACACACCCTCGTCGGCGTGCTGGACCGTACCGCCACGGCCATGGGCGGGCGGCTGCTGCGCCGCCGGGTGCACCGGCCGTTGCGCGCGCGCGCGATCCTGCGTGCGCGCCATCAGGCCATCGCCGCGCTGCTCGACGCACGTGCCTTCACGGCGGTACACGAGACCCTGCGCGGTATCGGCGACCTCGAGCGCATCCTCGCCCGCGTGGCGCTGAAGTCGGCACGCCCGCGCGACCTGACCGCCCTGCGCACGGCCCTCGGGCGCCTGCCGGGGCTGCAGGCGCAGCTCGCACCCTTCGATTCCCCGCTGCTGCGCGATCTCGCCGGGCGCATCGGCGAGCACCCGGCGGTCCACGGGTTGCTGGAGCGCGCACTGGTCGAACAGCCGCCGGTGCTGATCCGCGACGGCGGCGTGATCGCACCGGGCTACGACGCCGAACTCGACGAGCTGCGCGAACTCTCCGAGCACGCCGACCGCTTCCTCATCGAACTGGAGGCGCGCGAGCGCGAGCGTACCGGGATTCCCGGTCTCAAGGTGGGTTACAACCGGGTCCACGGGTACTACCTCGAGGTCACGCGCGCCCAGTCGGGGCGCGTCCCCGCCGACTACGTCCGGCGCCAGACGCTCAAGGGGGCCGAGCGCTACGTCACACCGGAACTCAAGGCCTTCGAGGACAAGATCCTGTCGGCGCGCGAGCGCGCCCTCGCGCGCGAGAAGGGCCTGTACGACGAGCTGCTCGAACGCCTCCTCGACGACCTCACGGCGCTGCAGACCTGTGCGGCCGGCCTCGCCGAACTCGACGTGCTCGCGACCCTCGCCGAGCGCGCCGACACCCTCGATCACCGCGCACCCGAGCTCGAGGACACTCCCGGCATCCGCATCGAGGGCGGCCGTCACCCGGTCGTGGAGGGCGTGCTCGACGCCCCCTTCGTCGCCAACGACACCGTCCTCGACGAGTCGCGGCGCATGCTGGTGATCACCGGGCCGAATATGGGCGGCAAGTCGACCTACATGCGCCAGACCGCCCTCATCGTCCTGCTCGCCCACATCGGCGCGTACGTGCCGGCGCGACGCGCGGTGATCGGTCCGATCGACCGCATCTTCACCCGCATCGGCGCGGCCGACGACCTCGCCGGCGGGCGTTCGACTTTCATGGTGGAGATGACCGAGACGGCCGCGATCCTGCACAACGCGACCGAGCACTCGCTGGTGCTGATGGACGAGATCGGGCGCGGCACCAGCACCTTCGACGGCCTCGCGCTCGCGTGGGCCTGTGCCGTGGAGCTCGGCACCCGCATCCGCGCCTTCACCCTGTTCGCCACGCACTACTTCGAGCTGACCGCCCTCGCCGCGGAGATCCCGGGCGTCGAGAACGTCCACCTGGACGCGGTCGAACACGGCGAGGGCATCGTCTTCCTGCACGCGGTGCGCGCGGGCCCGGCCGACCGCAGCTACGGCCTGCACGTGGCGCAGCTCGCCGGCGTGCCGCGTCACGTGATCGAACGTGCGCGCGTACGCCTGGAGGAACTCGAACGGCGCGCGCCGGCGCCGGCCGACGCCCCGCAGCTCCCTCTGTTCGACGCGTCCCCGGGCGCAGCGTCGGACGCGACCCCCGCGCCGCATCCGCTGCTCGAGCGGCTGCGCGGGCTCGACCCCGACGGGCTCAGCCCGCGCGAGGCCCTGGCGCTGCTCTACGAACTCAAGGCCGCCGCCGACTGATTGCGCGCGCCCGGGCCTTCAGAACCGGTAACCGAACGAAAACATCACCACCGGATACCACTTGTACTTGCGCACGTCACTGCGCACCTGATCGGCGGCGGCCTGCACATCGGCGGCGAGCCGGGGATCCGCGGCCGCCCCCGTGGCGTTCAGCGAGACCTTGGGCGTCCCCTGATAGAGCACCCCCAGGTCGAGACCGAAGGTCCAGTGGCCGCCGCGGAATGGATTGCCCAGCCCGATCCCGAAGTACGGGTCGGCACGATTGAAGGTTGCCGTGCCGGTCAGCGCGCCGACCTGAGAGCTGGTATAGCTGGTACCGTTGATCGTATAGGTTCCGCCGCTCGGGGTGGCGGTCAGGGTGAAGCGGTTGTCGTTGTAGGCCAAGCCGCCGGTGAGGCGGAAATAGCCGTGGAACGGATGCCAGTCCGCCAGCAGGGTGAAGGACTGGAGCCGGACCGAGCCGTCGTAGTGCACGCCCCCGGAATCCAGGGCGTGACTGAACGGCAGGTAGTTGCCCCCGAAGCGTACGTCGGCATGGAATGGCAAACCCAGCCAGACGCTGCCCCCCGCGCCCAGCGTGCCCGCCTGCGCCGTCACCGCCAGCGGTGCGGCGTCCGCGGCGGGCATCGCCGCCGGCAGGGCGAGACAGAGAAAGACGGCGGTTCCGGCCGTGACTGCTGACGTTCGCATGGGATTCTCTCCTTGTCCGCGTATCGTTGAAGGTCACCACCCGCGACCTGTTGCGACTTGCGCAGACGGTGACGGCCATACCGCAGCCCGGATGCAGGCCGCAGGCCGGAATCCGGGGATCACGGTGCCGGCGAAAACGCCGTCCCCGGATTCCGCTGCGCTCCATCCGGGCTACCTCTCCCCGTAGCCCGTATATGGTCTCCTCCCATTTTGCAAGGCCGTGAGCGGGTCGATGGCAGGGACAGGTTGCGTCCGTATATTCGGCCTGTTGGTGAGGACCCGCGAGGGGTTCTCTGGCCACGATGAAAT
>Ga0256829_1003234_pt1 | contig 11438 bp, 8 predicted proteins | sample 131447metaG_FD_185979 | JGI IMG/M metagenome (GOLD analysis project Ga0256829, IMG submission 185979) | Hydrothermal vent microbial communities from Lau Basin, Pacific Ocean - 131-447 | ecosystem: Environmental > Aquatic > Marine > Hydrothermal vents | place: Pacific Ocean: Lau Basin | collected... | reverse complement strand
ATGGCAGAAGACGGCGCTAATATTGCGCTGCTCGATATCGCCGCCCCGAATGCAATGCAGGGCATTGTAAATTACGCGCTTTCCTCTAAAGAAGATTTGGATATGGCCGTTTCCCTTGTAAAGGCCAAAGGGGTAAAGGCCGTTCCGCTTATCGCGGATGTGCGCAGCAGATCACAAATGAATGACGCGGTGAAGCAAGCAGTGAAAGCTTTAGGTCGTTTGGATATAGTCGTGGCCAATGCCGGTATCTCCAATGGCGACGGATTCGAAAAAGAAACTGATCGCATATTTCAGGAAATCATGAATGTAAACGTCACAGGCGTTGCCAATACTGCCCATGCCGCGATCCCCCACCTGAAACAAAACAAAAAAGGCGGGCGCATTATCGCGATCAGTTCCATCGCCGGTCGGCGCGGCGTATCACAGCTCACCTCATACAGCGCAAGCAAATGGGCCGTTATCGGCCTGGTAAAATCACTCGCGCTGGATTTGGGCGAGCATAACATAACGGTTAATGCCATTGCCCCTACGGCGGTACAAACCGTGATGTGGCGCGGCGCAGATAACGGTGAAATGATCAATAAAATAAAGAATTCTGCCATGGATATGCTGGTGCGGAATTACCATGCGCTGCCGACGGGGTCTATTCACCCTGATGAAATTGCAAACGCCGCGGCATTTCTTGCTTCTGACAATGCAAAATATGTTTCGGGCATCACCCTTGATGTGAATGCCGGCTGGTCAGGACAAATGACAGGATAACCCCATGAGGATATACACCGCAATAAAGGAACGCACCCCGTGGTCTGCGTTCTTTATGGCCATCCTTTTCAGTCCGATCATCAGCATGCTCTATCTTAATCGCGGTTTTTATGCATTAGGGTACGTTGTTTTGTACATTCTGTTTTCTGTCACCGGCACGGAATACTTTGCGCAAATATACCCCATATCCCCCGATGACATGGCCCGATTAAACCTTTTATTTTTTACGGTTATCGGTGCCGCGCACTCCGTTCAATTGGCTCGTAACTATAATAAGTATGAAACCTTGCGATGGTACGCAAAGATTATACCGCCAATCACCGTAACAATTTCTTTATTGCTTATCGTTTTTATTACGATCAAAATCTTTCTGTACGAACTTTTCCATATCCCTTCCGGCTCTATGGAGCCAAACTACATTGCCGGCGATATGGTTTTTATCTCCAAAACCGCCTACGGCTATAGTCGGTACTCTTTCCCGCTAGAGCCGCCACTATGGCAAGGGAGGTTCGGCAAATCATCGCCCAAACGCGGAGATACGGTTATTTTTGCACATCCGAACAACCCGTCTGTCGACTTTTTAAAACGTATCATCGGTATGCCGGGGGATACCGTACAAATGAAAAACGGCACCCTTTATATTAACGAGCGCCCCGTCGAGCACAAAAAAATCGAGCCTTATCAAGACGCAAATGGTAAAATGTTAGAGCAATATGTGGAGACTTTGCCCGATGGCACCAGTTTCAAAGTGATAAATGAAACGGATACGGATCATTTGGATAATACGGCGACCGTCACCATTCCCGACAACCATTATTTTGTAATGGGTGATAATCGGGATAATTCATGGGACAGCCGTGTTTTCGGGCCTGTGCATGAGGATTTTTTAATCGGGCCGGTGGTTGTTAAAGTAATAGACGGAAGGACAAACGGACTTACATTCCAATACGCCCGGTAACGTAGAAAGACACACAAAAATATGTTTGTAAAACAATATTTAACCCCCGCTTTATGTGCTGTGATTGTGATGTGCGCAACGCCGGTTTACGCTTCGGATATGCGCGTATCAGATACTGAAACAGGAACCATAACCTGCAGTGAATGTGATGAGATGTGCGCAGAAGGTGTTGAGGGGGAATCAATCAAATCATTGAATGATTGGGTCTGCCGACAATGCTTGAAACTCTGTCACAGCAAACAGCATGAGCAAACTGATAATTTCAAAGAGCACACCGTGCAACCCTGCCCCGCAAAGCCTGTGTCTTAGCCTACGCTATACGCTCTGCCTTCGGGCTTTCCGATTGATGACAAAATTACCTTTAACGCTTCGTCGCATTGCGCATGAATGGGGTTAATGATCGGCACGTTTGTTTCATTCTCTGTAATCACCAGCGGCAATTCCGTGCACCCCAAAATCAGCGCGTCATAATCTGCATATTTGGACAACATCGTTTTGAAACGATCATGGAAACTGTCTTCCATTTGCCCTGCCGATATCTTGGTTTGCATTTCTTGAATTTCTATGCGGTCTTCCTCGCTTGGTACATCCACATCAAGACCGAAAAAACGAAGGCGATCTTTGAAAAAACCATCCTCCATCGTGAATTTCGTGCCAAGCAGTAACACCCGATTTGCGTCCATCGCCATCGCCTTTTTGGCCGTGGCAACGACAATATGGATCACCTGCCCCATCAATGGTGCTTTTTGCTGCTCCACCAGAATATCATATCCCTTATGCAAGGTATTATTGCAGATCAAGATACAATCAGGCCCCATATCATCAAGGGTTTTGAGCTCCCGCCCAAGGATATCGGGGATTTTATCCCACCCGTCAGGATAGAGCGATTTAATCGGATCGTAATTAATAGAGTATAAAACGATGCGCGCAGAATTATGCCCGCCCAGTTTTTCGGCTACTTTTTGGTTAAGATATTCATAGTAAAGCGGCGTAGAGGGCCAGCTTGTGCCCCCCAATAAACCGATAAGTTTCATATCCATGATATTTATTACTGGACCGTGGGGTCATCTCCTAAATCTGCGAAGGCATCATTATCTACCTCTTCGCCGGCGATGACAAGATCCGTATCAACAGATTCACCATTATCTGCCATCGACGCTTTTTGTTTTTGCCACGCTTTGCCAATTGGCGTCGTGGGCTGTTCAGGCGTTTCCAAAACATCTGACAGACCTCTGTTACGCGAGAAATACGGGCTGGCAGAGCTTTCAGGGCGCGGAAATGATGCAACATCCATCTTAGGAAGGATCTTATTATCAACGCCTAAATTCACTGCAAACGCATTCATATATGAAAATGCCTTACGCGCGACTTGTCTGTCTGCGCCCTGCTCCCTCAATGTATCTTCGATATCTTGGACTGTGGCTTCCATTTCTTCTTTGATGTGATCGGCGCGTTCATCCATGCCGCCAATGCCATCATAAAAACCTGACTGCACTTTCGTCAGTTCAACGGAATCATAAACCACCTTAAACATCATCGGTGCAACGTCGTATAACGGGCCGCCCTCTTGCTGCGCGCGTAATAATTGGGCGGGCGCTTGTGGTTCCTTGTTCCCTGTGGCCAGATTAATGCCGTCTTGTTTCGAAATGGCGGCGTTCAATATCTGGTCATCCGTCGGGTTTTCAACACCCGCAGAGATTAAAGCAGCTTTGGCTTTTGGTAATCCGGGCTCAAGCTCCTCAATCGGTGGCAGGGTAATGACCTCGGTTAAGCCATTTTGCGTCAGCGCACGCGCCTGCAAATCCTTATCAACGGTCGCAGAGACTTTACCCAGCGCCCCTGTTAAATATTCTGCTGTCGTCGGGGCAATCACATCAAATGCCTTACCCCCGCCCGCAACTGCAACCACGTCGTGCGCGGCCTGCAAATCCTGCATCAATTCATGCGGTGTGACGTTGGTTGGATATCCCAGCGCCTCTCTGTTTGCTGCTTTTTGCTTGTAGATGGCCGACTGGATACTATCCCAGTCATCGGCATCCACACCAATCGCATGGGCAACGCCGCGCCTGATGGAGGCAATCCCCTTCAGGGCACTAATCGCACCACCTGCCGATCCTGCGTTCTCTGCCAATTTCAGGCGTTCGGGATTATATGCCATTTCAGTTTTCGATAATGATGCACGCACGCGATATTGTGCGTCCTGGTCTTGTGCCATCGCATCCATATTTACCCCTACAGGACGGCGGGCAATCACCTCTTCATCGCCTGAATGGTCAATCGCATGCAATAATGATGTTACGCTCATCTGTGCGGTGCCTTCGGCCAACGGGTCAGGCAGAACATCAATACTGTCCACCCCTGCCTTAATCGCAGCAACCGCAACCTTTGGCGCATGGCCATAGGTGTTGTGTATATGAAGAGCTACATCCTGCTCAGGGAATTCATCCTTCAGCATACGAATAACATCCGCCGCAAATTCAGGATCGGATATCACGCCGTTCGCGGATTTCAGATAAAACCCTTCATGACCTGCATCAACCAGTTCATGTGCAAATTGTCTGTATTCTTCGATAATCTCGTCTTTACGCTCAAGTGAGTCGGGGTTTTGCTGAATTGTAATCCCGCCCTGTACACGTAAATCATAGCCATGCTCTTCAACCAATTCGGCAGTGGCTTTGGTCACACCGCGAAGCATATTGATATCATTCATCGCATGGAAATTTTGCAACACATTCACGCCATTATCTGCCTGACGTTTAATGGTTGCTTTAAGAACGTCATATGGCTGCCTTGAATAGGCAGAACCGCATTCACCGCGAATCAGGGATGTCTGCTCTACGCCAGCTTGTTTGAAATGATCGCCGACCGTTTTCATATATACGGCAGGATCGCGCCCCTTTTTGGTGTTCAGGTCTTCTGTTGTTCCGCCCTCGGTTTGAAAGGACTTAACACCGTAATCTCCGGCATGTTCATAGGCAGAAACAAAGTCATCCGCCGTTACATTCATACCATGGTTTGATTGCCACCCATCACGCGCGGTGATGTTAATTTCTACCGGTTTCATAATACTCACAGACCCTCTTATTTATTTTTATATTTAAACGAATGATACGTTATTAAAGTAAAGACCATTTTAATGTCAATAAATTAGCAATAAGCCAAGTTTGTACTTTTAAAAATTTATTGTTATAACGATGCGGCAAAGTTCTGATCAGCAATATAAACGACAAGGGGTGCCGTAAAAAATGGGACTTGATGAATTCGAAGAAAACGCCGGATATGTTCAAAATGAAACCACATTAGGGCAACGCATTGTGCGCGGCGCCGTTGGCGTAACCTTGCTGACTGCTGTTGCAACAGGTCTGGGATATATGCAGCAATTAGGGGACGAAAAAGCCGACGCGCAGATGCGTGAAAAACTTACGGAAGAGCAAATGAGCACAATTTTGGAAGCCGCTCGAAGCGAAACATGTGAAGTGATTCACCCAAAGCTGCAACGTATATGCCTGACAGAAGAAGATAAATTAGACGCACCCGAAATCTAGGGCTTATTGTTGGCCTTCACTTTTAACCGAGAACAGCTTATTCACCAACTCACTTGGTCTTTTCTTCGGGTTAATCCTGACCTGCACTTCTGAACGCTCTATATACAGGAAGATCGCGGTCATAATGCGGTCAACCAAGTAATCCTCAAGGTAGACACCGCGAACATTGGGCACAAACGGAATACGGCGATACTCATCAATTACATCCTCATAAGCACGATAAACACCAGAGTGTTGCATTGCTTCTTTTACCTTTGGCCTGATTGCTTTTACCAAACCATAACTCATCTTATCTTTTAAATATTTAGTAGCTGCGGCGCCCTCACCATTAAGAATGCGTTGAGGGTTATCAAATTTCACCTGGTTAACACCAACAATAAAATACCCGGCAACCGTAGGCGTCACCTTTTCAGCCATTCTGTTCATGCGCATTTCCAAGGTTTCAATCAATGACATGTTATCAAGAGATTGCATCTCTTTCACAACCCGTGACATCGCCGGTGGCAGCTCTATTCGCACATCAGGATTTTTATAATACCCATCTTTTCTGGCCAGAACGGCAACCGCGCTTTCGGTCCCTTTTTTCAAGACCTCTTTTAGGCCGTTAACAATCTCATCATCAGTAAGATCTGCGCCAAGCTTAACTTTATCTTTCTGCTCGGCATGCCCTTCCGCAGGTTTATCCTCCGCTGCGTGTATATTTGCAGGTGCACCAATCAAACCTGCCAAAAATAAAGAACACAACAACAATAAGCGCATATAATATCTCTCCGTTAAAGCGAATGTGACGCCAGTATAAGGCCTAAATATAAACAATATATTAGCAAAGATTGTGTTTCAACACCAACCTATTAAAAACAAAGCAACTTTCACTACCCGACCCGGTAAAAATGCCGACACATACCCACCCAACATTAACTATTTTTAACTGGCTCTATTCTGGTTTTGGGCTATGATATGACCAGTCAGTAAAATTTTTGTACCGTATACGCATTTAATAGTTGATAAGGTCAACTAAAATACATATTGTGCCCTTATGATCAATGAAAGTGACGACATTCACAACCTCATGGAGCAATTTTTGAGGCACTATATAAAAAGCATGATTTCGGCAGTGAAATTGTTGAATTATGGCGGCGCTCCGCAAGATATGCGCGTATTGTTTTTAGTAACAAAAGAACCGGGAATTTCAATTGGTGATATCGTGAATGAACTAGGCCGAGACAAGTCACAAATAACCCGCAAGGTAAAAGACCTGGAAACAAAGGGGCTTTTAAAGCGCGTACCTCATGAAAATGATAAACGTGTTTCCACTTTACACATCACCGAGGCCGGAAGAAAAATCGCCTTAGAATTGCAAAAAGTAAAACAAGACGTACTTAATGATGTTCTGTCCTCTCTTACCAAAGAGGAAAAGGCGCAGTTTCAGACCCTTCTAAAGAAACTCGTAGGTGGTGCCTATGGGTGGTAGAATTCATAAAACCTGTTTACTGATGGGCGCGTGCGCCCCCCTCCTTTCGGCATGTGCATTAGGGCCAGACTTCCTAAGGCCTGTTACCGCCGCAACATCACAGGCGTCTTATATTAACGCTGTTGAGGAAACACACCCCACCAAAAAGATGGATCACTGGTGGAAACAGATTAACGACCCCCTATTAAACAAACATATAACAGAACTAAGATCCCAGAATTTACAGTTAATACAAGCAGCGGAAAGACTGATACAGGCACGCGCAGCCGTTACCACACAAACCGGCGCGTATTATCCCAGCGTAAGCGCAACCGCAAATGCCGGACGATCCTTCACCCCGAATACAATCGGCGCAAACGGACGCACCTATATCAATTCATATAACCCTGAACTGAGCAGCACATGGGAAGTCGACATATTCGGCCGGATAAGGCGCTCTGTTGAGGCCGCCGACGCGACATATATCGCCAGCATGTATGATCGTGAGGCTCTGTTACACTCCCTCATCGCAGACCTCGTTAGCTTGCGCGTTGAAATTGCCGTGAATAAACGTTTGCTGGATCTGGCGAAAAAGAATGTTCAAAACCGCAAGGAAATATACGACTACATCAGAAACCAATATGAATTGGGTGTGCAGGGGTCAAACCCGCAAAATGTATTTCAAGCAGAAGACAACCTGACCTCTGTTCAATCAGATGTTCACACATATGAACGCTTGCTGGCCGATGCACTTTATCGGTTTGATGTTTTATTAGGCAAACCACCCGGCGCGACAAACCCGACGGAAACAGAATTTCCGATGATCGTTCCGCCCATAGAAACCCCGACATGTGTGCCTGCTGACCTTCTTGATCGCAGGCCTGACTTACGGGCTTCTGAGTTACGGATCAAAGCCGCCAATGCAGAAATAGGCGTTGCCATTGCCGATCTGTTCCCAACACTAAGCCTAAGCGGAGCAATCGGTTTTAGCGGCGACAGCACAAACGGATTATTCAATGCCAATCAACTTGCAGGATCAATATTGGGAAGCCTCACGGCACGCTTATTCCAAGGCGGTGCATTACGCGCAAATATAGATATCCAAGAATCACAAGCCAGAGAGCTTACGGCTGCCTACGCCGAGGATGTGTTAAATGCCCTACGAGAAGTGGAAACAGGACTAAAAGCAGACAAAGAATTAATGCAAGAACTAAAGAACGACCAACGTTCAGTCGAGGCATTAAGACAAGCAGAAAGAATTATGTATGACCGTTACAGGCAAGGTGTTGAGAGCTTTCAAGATTACCTGAACACACAGCGCGACTTATATATCGCGGAGCAAACCTTGTTGGCAACACAAAGCAATCACTGGAATGCACGCATTTCTTTATATCTTGCGCTCGGTGGTGATTGGGCCCCCTCAAACGGTTTGAATGACCTTTCATCATGTACAAAGGAAAACATAGATGACACACAAGAATGACAGTGCGGAAGACACCACAAAAAAAGAAAATCACGCGGGGGAACGTCACAAGGTAAGTGGCATCATTCAGCTCGTCGCGGTTGCGATATTTGTTGTCAGCGCCGTTGTAATTTCCGGAACGCTTAACCTGAATAAAAAGACACCGGGAGAGCGCGAAAAAGAAGAACGCGCCGTATTTGTAAAAACGGATGAAATATCCCCCGGCCCGTACCGCATTGAATTTGAAAGCACCGGCGTTGTAACCGCGCGCGCGGAAATCGCCATTGTACCGCAAGTCGGCGGGCAAATAATTGCCGTTAATGAAAACTTCTTCAACGGCGGAACCTTGCAGGCAGGTGAAGTTTTATTCGAAATAGAGCCATTGGACTATGCATTAGAAGTTGAACGTCTGGAGGCCGAAGTCACCCGCGCAGAAACTGCATATAATCTGGAGCTTGCGGAGGCCAATGCCGCGATCTCTGGGTGGAAGCAAATAAACAATAATGCAAAAATCCCCCCTCTTGTCGCGAGGACGCCGCAAAAAGCCGAAGCAAAAGCCAATCTTAAGGCGGCAAAGGCGCAATTAGAGAACGCAAAACTAGACTTAGACAGAACAAAGTTCACCCTTCCCTTTACCGCCCGCGTGCTGACAACATCGCTTGATGTCGGGCAGTACGTTTCCGCCGGCCAACAATATGGCACGGTTTATGATATCGCTGCGCTTGAAATCAAAACTTCACTAGAAGACAAAAAGCTAGACTGGCTACTCAGTGCGAAAAACCCGGAAATAAACATCAAAACCAACTATTTAGGGCAGAAGAAAACCTACGAAGGAAAAATAAAACGCGGCGTATCGTCCCTTGATACGCAAACGCGCTTTGCGACACTTAACATAGGTTTCACAGAACCCTCCCCTAATTTAGTTCCCGGGGTTTTCGTTGATCTCGATATTAAAGGGCCTGAGCTGGAATCAGTTTATGTTGTTCCGATTAATGCCCTACAAAAGGGTTCTGTTCTATGGGCCGTTAAAAACGACAACAGCCTTTATAAAGTTGAGGCAGATATTGTCTATGCCGATGATAAACATCTGGTACTGCGCGGCCCTGACACCCCGATGAACATGATCACCAGTAAGATATCAGGCGCGGCCGAGGGCATGCACGTGAATATTTTATCCGAAAACACTGATACTAACTCAGCCTCTCAAAAAGAAGCGGAATAAAAGATGAGCGCAGCACCACATTCAACGAATGAAGAAAAAGGCCTAATCGCTTGGTTTGCCAATAATCACGTTGCCGCAAATATCCTTATGGTTATTTTTGTTGTTGGCGGTATGCTCAGTGTCGGTCAAATGCGCACTGAGACATTCCCAAGCATAGACCCGAAAACAATTACCGTTTCAATTGTCTACCCCGGCGCGTCCCCCTATGAGGTGGCGGATTCGATTACAAGCCGTGTCGAAGAATCCCTCATGGGGACAGAAGGCGTAAAACGGATCTCATCCACCGCAACAGAGGGATACGGCATTGTCATTGTTGAACTGGAAGATTTTAGCAACTCAGATGATGTCTATAATGATGTCGAAACGTCAATAAACAGTCTCTCCGACTTCCCCCCTGAGGATGCCGAACGCCCGGTGATCACAAAAACCAAAGTCACACCGAATGTCATCAGCATTGCATTACATGGGGAACTGCCTGAAGAAAGTATCAAATATTGGGCGGAGACAGTAGAAAACGAACTCCGTGCCCTTCCGGGCGTTGCCCTTACCTCCGTCAGGGGTATTCGCGACTACCAAATCTCTATCGAGGTTTCAGAACAGGACCTAAGGCGCTATGAGCTTTCGATGGAAGATGTAGGCCGCGCCGTAACCAATTTTTCAATTGATGTTCCGGCAGGCACAATTGAATCCGCCCAGGGGGATGTCCTGTTGCGTATTCAAGAGAAAAGCTATGTCGGGGAAGATTTTGAAAAGATTGTCCTAAGAACACTTGAAGACGGGTCAAAACTAAAGCTGGGGGATATCGCCAAGATTGATGACGGGCTGGATGATATTAACCTCGTCAGCAAATTCAACGGAGAGCGCGCAGCTTTTATTGATATTGCACGCAGTACAACCGAAGACACATTAGAAGTTGCGGGCATTGTGAAAGACTATTTACACGATGTTAAGCTTCCGCAAGGGTTACATATAACCATCCAAGACGATGGCACAGAGGTATTGCTGGATCGTATAAACCTTATGCTTCGCAACGCTCTATTGGGGTTTACACTTGTCTTCTTAATCCTGTTACTGTTTTTGGATCTTAAGCTTGCCTTTTGGACAAGCGCCGCAATCCCTGTTTCATTTCTGGGCGGACTTATGATTATTTATATGCTCGGCTACAGCTTAAACATGATCACACTTTTTGCATTAATTGTGGTCTTGGGTATTGTTGTTGACGATGCCATTGTCACCGGAGAGAGCATCTTCGAAGCCCAAGAAGAAGATCGCGGTACAGACGCCCCTGCAGAGGGCACATTGTTACGCGGTGTGCGTAATGTTATCTCACCTGTAACCATTGGCGTCATGACAACAATGGCCGCATTTGCCCCCCTGATTTTCAGTACCGGCACTTTGGGGCAAATTATCAAATACATTCCGATTGTGGTCATTCCAATATTGTTTGTGTCATTGTTGGAGGCCTATTTTATTTTGCCTGCGCACCTATCCAAACCAAAACGTTGGAGCCTGGGCGTTATGGCCTCCGTTAGAAATCGTTTTGCTGACAGGTTACGTTGGTTTATAGACACACTTCTTACCCCTTTTGCGCGTATCACCATGAGCTGGCGCTATGCTACTTTGGCGGCGTTTATGGGGTTCGTCTTAATTACATATGCTTTATTCACTTCTGGGACGGTGCGTTTTATTTTCTTCCCTGAAATTGAGAGCGATGAAGTAACCGTGACCGTAACAATGGAAGAAGGCACCCCCTTCCTCTTGACCGAAAAAGTCATGCTTGAGATTGAACAAGATGTTATCGCCGTTCGAGAAGAACTAAGCACGGACACATCGTCACCCTATAAAAGCATTGCCCTAAGCATCGGAGAAACCACCAGCGGCGGCGGCCCGGTGCGCAGCAACAGCTCCAACAACGCCAATCATGTCGGGCAAATCAAAATATCCCTTGTTTCATCCGATGACCGCAATAAGTCTGCCTCAGAAATTGAGGCCATGATCCGAGAACGCATAGAGGATATCCCTGACATTGAAACACTGGA
>Ga0256829_1003233_pt1 | contig 11442 bp, 6 predicted proteins | sample 131447metaG_FD_185979 | JGI IMG/M metagenome (GOLD analysis project Ga0256829, IMG submission 185979) | Hydrothermal vent microbial communities from Lau Basin, Pacific Ocean - 131-447 | ecosystem: Environmental > Aquatic > Marine > Hydrothermal vents | place: Pacific Ocean: Lau Basin | collected... | reverse complement strand
ATATCTGCTGTTGTTGTGGCTGTGGTCTTTGAAAGAGAATAGTTACTTGAACTTGTTCCACTCATTGAGATACCGCTAACATTTACTGTTTTTGCAGTTCCTGCATTTTTGTCGGCAAATAGAGCTGGCTTTTGTTTAAAATTGACATTGTCTCCACCTAAAATTCCAGTTGCTGTCTTATTGATGGTTGCCGTGGCTGTTTTTGTTCCATCATAGACTTTGCTGCTTGCTGTAAATGAAGCTGTGATATTTTTAGGAGTTATATCTGCTGTTGTTGTAGCTGTGTTATTTGAAAGAGCATAGTTACTTGCATCTGTTCCGCTCATTGAAATACCACTAATATCTACTGTTTTTGCAGTTCCTGCATTTTTATTGGCAAATAGAGCTGATGTTTGTGTAAAATTGACATTGTCTCCACTTAAAACTCCAGTTGGACTTCCAATTACTGTGGCTGTTTTTGTTCCATCATAGACTTTGTTGCTTGCTGCATATGAAGCTGTGATATTTTTAGCAGTTATATTTGCTGTTGCTGTTTGTCCTGCTACTATGGAGTAGTTACTTGCATCTGTTCCTGATAAGTTTATAGAATCTAGTGTAACTATTTTTGAAGTCCCTACATTTTTAGTGTCAAATGTTGAAGTTATTGAGTTTGAAACTGTATCTCCACTTAGAACACCACTTAGAGTGGCACTTGCTGTTGCTGTTTTAGTTGCATCATAAACTTTATTACTCGCTGTAATTGCTGAGAGTGTTAGAGCTTTTTTAGTTATATCTGCTGTTGTTGTGGCTGTGGTCTTTGAAAGAGAATAGTTACTTGAACTTGTTCCACTCATTGAGATACCGCTAACATTTACTGTTTTTGCAGTTCCTGCATTTTTGTCGGCAAATAGAGCTGATGTTTGTGCAAAATTGACATTGTCTCCATTTAAAATACCGCTTGCTGTCTTATTTGCAGTTACTGTAGCTATCTTAGTTGCATCATAGACTTTGCTGCTTGCTGTAAATGAAGCTGTGATATTTTTAGGAGTGATAACTGCATTTCCTGAACCTTCCATCACTACTTCTGTATTGCCACTATTGAAACCTGTGGCATAAGTGAAGCCATAATCACCTGAAGTAGGAGTAAAAGCATAAGTGCCTACATTTTTATTTCCTGTAAATGCTGTAGTGTTTATAATATTGGCTTTAGAGTATGTTGCATTAACATTAGCCGTTGCATCATACACTTTAGTCTGGTTAGCTACTGTTGCTGAGAGAACTGTGTTAAAAGTAAAATTACTTGTTGCTCTTAGTCCTAAATAGCCACTGTTTTGGACATTGTTAGTGTCTCTTCCCCAAATCGTATTAAAATTCCAACCTGCATCAAAGAAAGTTTTTGTGTTTTTCATTTGAGCTGTTGTTAAGCCTGTTCCAGCTGCTGAACTCGTCTGCCCTGATGTTTGTGTGTCCCAGAAACTATGGGCTACATTACTACTGTTTTTTCCAACCAAACCACCGGGCATATATCCACTCACACTTCCTGTTGCATAGCTGTTTGCAATGGTTCTGTTATTCCATCCAACCAAACCACCGGGCGTATCTCCACTCACACTTCCTGTTGCATAGCTGTTTGCAATGGTTCCGTTATTAAATCCAACCAAACCACCACCATACTGCCAAGATGCCTTTACGTTTACTGCTGCATAAGAGTTTGTGATTAGAGTATCATTCCATCCAACCAAACCACCTATATAGTAATTTCCACTCACACTTCCTGTTGCATAAGAGTTTGTGATTCCTCCACCTCCACCATTCCCAACTAAAGCACCAACTTCTTCTCGTCCTTTCATACTAACATTTAGTAAGCCAACATTTTTAATAAGATTATTGTTTCCCCTAAATAAACCTATGCGATCTGTATTAGGACGATTAATTTTTAAATCACTAATAGTATGTCCTAAACCATCAAATATACCCCAAAACCAAACTTTAGTTGTTCCAATCGGAAGAAACCCAGCCCCACTATTCCAACCAGAAGTAGCAGTTGCATCTATATTTGAACCTAAGACATAATTACCTCTTGGAGCTCCATTTATCCCTTGTAAGTCAGTCCCAGTCATAGAACCTGCTACACCTAAAGTATTTATAATAGTGTAATTTATCGCAGTTGCTGCACCTTTTTTAGTAGAAAAAATACCAGTAGAAGCAATATTAACAGGAGACTTAATATTGTAAGTTCCACTACCTGTTGTTTGTGCATACTCTAAAGCTAGTCCTGCTGTAGAAGTTGCATTAAGTGTTGCATTTATATTTATATCATTATCTGCATGTAGCGTTAAAGTGTTTGCACTCCAGTTAATAGTAGAGTTAACATTTATATTTCCACTATCTGCATTTGCACTTGTAGTAGTTACTTGTGCATTACCAGATGAGAGTTGAGTTTGAAGTGCTGAAGCCAGTGTGGCGTCTATTGTAATATTTGTAGGGTCTATAAGCCAGTTTCCTGTTTTAACAATCGTATTATCTGCTATAGAAAAATCTTTACCACTTGTTTCTATAAAACCATCTTTTGCCTTTAGTGTTCCTCCAACTTGAACCTCTCCACCATGAGCATAAAGCTCTATCTTTCCTGTTACATCTCTTATACTTTGTGCTTCTATGATTCCACTGTTATTTACTACACCTTTTAGGAGTTCATTAACTGCGTTAGTAGTTAAGTATATCTCTCCTGCATTTGCATATAAAGCTCCTTTGTTTTTTACAAGAGCATCTACTACACCTTTATCTACACTAAGGTTTATCATAGAGTTACCATTTAGGTTAAGTGTTACTTGGTTTGCTCCTACTAAGTGTATAGTTCCTTTTATTGCTTTTATAACTCCCTCATTACTTACACTATTAGCCAGTAGAGTTGCATATCCACTATTTGCTATATTTATACTTCCTAAGTTTATAACACTATTTGTACTATCTCCTTTGAGTGTGTAGTTATTGTTATTGAAGTTTGTATCACTTATATTTTTTGTAGTTGCAAGGAGTCCTGAAGTATTTATCTTTGCACCTTTACCAAAGAGAACTCCATTTGAGTTAAGAAGCCATACTTGACCAGTTGCATTCAGTGCTCCATTTATAATACTTTTTTCATTACCTGTTACACGATTAAGAGTTATAGAGTTTATGTCTGGTTGGTTAAAGTTTACTGTTTCATTTGAAGCTATATTAAATGTATTCCAGTTTATGGTGGCTTTAGAGGTTGATTGGTTTATGTTTGTAACACTGCCACTTTGAGATATATTTGCAGTTCCGCTTGTTACTACTCCTCCGCTTGGAGATGCCATAAGGAGAGTTGTACTAAGGGCTGAGATAACTAAGGCTATCTTTCCGCCTTTTAGGATTCTAAAGCGGGATTTGTAGTCTTGTGTTTGTTTCATGGGATGCTCCTTTATCATTCTATTTATCAAGGATAGAATTTTACCTTTTATGATTATATCACATCGGTGTTAGATTGATGTTAGATTATATTAGAATTTTTTATGTTACAATTACTCTTTATAAAGGAGATTTTTTGCTTAAATACATATTTTTTTTACTCTATTGTACACTTGCTCTTCATGCTCAAAATACAGATGTACTAGAACAATCTTACTTTCTTGATACGAAACATACACTGCGAGTGAATGACATCTACTCAAAAAAAGTTACTCTCACACCCATGACAAAAAGGAACACAACTCTTGGGTTTAAAAAAGATACTGTATGGATTTATGTCAAAGTGCAAAACAAGACAAAAAAACAACTTTCAAATGTTATTCAATTCATCTATCCTCTCCATGATTTTATAGATGTTTACATATATGATGGTAGTAAAATCAAAAAGCATTATCTCACAGGGGACTTAACAAAATTTCAAACACGCAAGATAAAAACGAATGACTTTGTTATTCCCTATAAAATGGCGCCAGAGGAAACAAAAATAATCATTTTTAAACTAAACTCACAAAGTGCTTTAAATATCGAAATGAATTTTTTATCTCAAAATGAGTACCTCTCTAAACTCAACAATAAAAATATTCTCTATGGCATTTACTATGGTGCTGTTCTTATCATGCTTCTTTATAATCTTATACTCTTTTTCATGATAAAAGAGAAAGTCTATCTCTATTATGTAGCTTTTCACTTTGTCAATCTTTTTGTACAACTTGGTTTAAATGGACTTGCTTTTGAATATTTTTATCCAACATACCCTATGCTTAATATTGTTTTTATTCCTATAACATTTGCTCTGTCAAACTACTATATTATCAAATTTGCCTTGAATTTTCTCGAGTTTCAAACACTCAAGTCAAAACTCTCGAGATATTTTCAACTCCTTTCACTGCTCTCTATAGCAGCTTTATTACTCGCTTTTATACTACCTTATTCTGTTATTATAGTTCTCATAGTTTTTCTTTCTATGCTTACTGTTCTTTCACTCTTTATTATGGGACTTTACATTCTCAAGCGGTATAAAACAGATGCATCAAAGTTTTTCGTTATCGCTTGGAGTTTTATGATTTTGGGAATTCTTTTAGAAGAAGCGCATAATCTCGGTTTTCTTCCATCTAGTTTTATCACCTCTTATGGTGCACAAATAGGGGCGTTTATAGAGTTAACCCTACTTTCTATCGCCTTAGCATATAGATATAACACTCTTTTTGTTTCACTTACAAAAACAAAATCTGATTTAGCTACTCTCAATAAAGCTTTAGAAAAAAAGGTACAAGACAGAACCCAAAGCCTAGATGAAAAAAACAAACACTTACATCTTGAAGTGACAAATAAAAACATCCTCTTAAGGGAACTTTACCATAGAGTAAAAAATAATTTACAAATTATCTCTAGCCTTCTTTCTCTGCAATCTAAGAGAATCAAAGACAAAGAGGCAAAAATACTCTTTTTAGAGAGTGTTTCTCGCATAAAGTCCATTGCCATGATACATGAAAAACTCTATACTTCAGATAATCTACAGATTATCTCTATGCAACAATACACACAAAGTTTAGTTGATGAGTTACAGCAGAGTTTTAGTGATAGGGGTATCCAAATCAAAATCATTTGTGAAACAATTCATTTGAATTTGGAAGTAGGTGTTCCTATAGGACTCATTATCAATGAACTCGTTACAAATTCTCTAAAATATGCTTTTAGCACTACAAGAGAAGATAAAATTATTACCATAAAAATGATCCGCAATAGTGATAAATCTTTTACTCTCACAATCGCAGACAATGGAAAAGGAGCAGATATTTCAACCATAAAAGATGGTTTTGGTTTTAAACTTTTAGAGTTTCTTGCATCCTATCAACTCAAAGGAAAGATTGAAACAGATGGAACACAAGGGCTAAAACATACCATAACATTTACGAAAGAGTTTTTAATATAAATATGATTATAGTAGGATATGAAGGCATTACATTGCAAAAAATTATTTTACTGTTATTTGTCATACTATTTGTCAGCGGGTGTGGTTATGTCGTACCCACACTCAAACAAAGGCAATCTACACTTCAAAGTCTAGTAGCAGATAAAAATCTAACGATAGAGACAATAAAAACAAAAAAATTTAATTTATTCTCAGTTCGCACGAGTATCTCTACATGTAGAGGGGCTATTGTAAATCTTTATATTGAGGGGGATGGTTTGTCATGGGAAACGCCAACTGTTATTTCAAATAACCCTACACCTATAAACCCCTTAGGACTAAAACTTTTTCTACAAGACAATCATAAATGCAAAGTGTATTTGGCTAGGCCATGTCAATATATCAGCAGTTCTATGTGTAGCCCAAAATACTGGACAAGCCATCGTTTTTCCAGTGATGTTATAAAAAGTTTTAAGGAAGCATTGGATAAAATTAAAAAGGATAGTAATTCTTTGGGCTTTAATTTATTTGGTTACTCTGGCGGTGGAGCAGTTGCAACAATTTTAACTGCCAAAAGAAGTGATATTTTAACTTTAGTGACGATTGCAGGAAATCTTAACATAGAATATTGGGCGAACAAACATCATATTACGCCATTGTATGGCTCTTTAAACCCTGCTAATTTTTCTGAAAAATTGAATAAAATTCATCAAATACATTTAATCGGCAGTAAGGATTATATCGTGGATATTGGTGTCTTCAAGTCATACATAAAAAAATTTAAAGATAAAAGACAAATAAGCTATAAAATTTTTAAAAGCTATGACCACCATGGCTGTTGGGAAAAAAATTGGAAACATATACTTAAGGATATGATAAACAAATAGCAATAAAATCTATTTAAAATTGCAAATAATTAACATTGTAAACTTTACTTTTTAAAAGGAGCTTTTAGAATGAACATCGTTATAGTTGAAGACGAGGGCATAACTGCTCTTTTTCTTAAAGAGAGCATAGAAGAACTTGGACATAATATCGTAGGTATCTTTGATAATGCATCAAATCTTTTTGAGTTTTTAAGTGAGGATAATAATGAGACAGAACTCATCTTTATGGACATCAATATTAAAGGCGCTATGGATGGCATTCAAACATCAGCAGAAATCTCTTTAAAGTATCCTTTTGTATCCATAGTTTTTATCACTTCGTTTAAAGATTCGCAGACAATTAATGAAGCTCAAATTGTTAAGCCTTTGGGTTACATTGTTAAGCCTATTTCTGAAGTAGATTTAGAGACAATTTTGATGATTGTTACAGCAAATAGAATCTCTACAAAAAATGCAGAACACAAGCAAATATTATTAAAAGACTATCGCTATGAAAAAGATACGAAAGAGTTATTTTACAAAGAAAACCTTGTTAGACTTAGCAAAAATGAGCGTCAATGCATCGACTTACTATTTAAAAACCACAACTCATATGTAAGTAACGAGCAACTTGCAAAGTATATTTGGACAGATGCAGAAGAGCAAAAAAGCTCGCTAAGAGAGCTTTTATTTAGACTACGACGCAAACTTATCGCTATAGAGATAATTAACACTCCAAATGTTGGATATACTTTAAAGGTGATAGATTATTGAAACGTAGCCTTATTTGAGAGTTTGCAAAAAAGCCAATAAATCGTCTATTTCGCTTTTGCTCATCCAATCAAAAGAAGGCATAATCGAGACTTCTCTGCCCTTTTCGTTTTTTTCGTTCCAACTAAAATTTGGATGAGCTGTTTTTGTAAAATCCTCCACTTGCACTCTATTTGGGTTTAAAATAGACTCTTTAAGATACTCTATGTTTCCATATCCTCCTATAAAAGAGAGGTCTGGTGCCATATATTTTGGTGCCGTAGCCACTTGTTTATACCTATGACAAATCGAACAGTTTTTAAGAGCTATTTTTTTTCCATTTGCGATATTTCCTACTATTCCTTTGTTCATTTTTTCTGCTAGCTGTCCACCTGTATCCAAGCCTTCGAGTCTAACCAAGAGCCAGGGTGTTAAATTTCTAAGCCGTCCTCTTTGTTTCATTTTGCCATCATACAATGAAAATGATACTAAAAATGCTCCACTACTCAAATTTGAATTTTTATCTACGAGCTTTTTAGATAAACTGCCATACCAATATTCATCTTTATATATCATATCCATGGTGATGCTTGAAAGCTTTATATCTAATCTTGTTGCGTTATTAAACCCATGATATAAAAACACTTTTTCTTTAATATATGGAAGCAAATCTTCGTCACTATTTTTTATAAATACATTTAAATTTTGATAATCAAATTGGGACAATATATCTCTATTTTCTTTAATATCTACACTGTTTTCGTTTGCATTTTTCATGTAAAAAATAATCTCATTATTCAAATCGCCAAAATCAACATAAGGAACTGTATCCGTTTTTGTTTGAAGCTCCACACCAAATGCATCATTAAAATCGTCAGTACTCGTGCGCTCTATCACGCTCTTAGTGCTATCTTTCCATTTTAATAAAAATGCAATATTTTTACCATCATATATGGCTTTTATACTTACTTCTTTTGTGCCATTTTGATAATTTAGCTTATTTGCAATCGCATCATTTGTCTTTATAGAAACCATAGGAAAGGTAGAAAATTTTTTAAAATTTGTACTCATCCAGGCTCTTGATTTTGCTTTAATTCCAAGCACATTTCCAGGAATCTTCACAACTGAGATAATATTGCTTGCAATTGCTATATTGGCGATAAAAATAGCTACAATAATCTTAATCAACACTTGTTTCTTTTCCTCTTAAATATCGATTATCTAGCTTCTGTTTTTCAGAAATTTTTTGATAATAATCTCCATCCAATCTAAACATATCTTCTTGCTTATACGCAATCAACATATCCATTAATTCGCTTTTTTTATTAATTTGTTTGTTTCTTTTTTCTTTTTTCAAAAGCTTCACTGCATCATACACTTCTTGTCCAAAAAGTTTCTCTAATTCATCCATGGGAATTCTATCACTATTTTCTATAATCTTGCCCTCTTCGTCAAGCTTGTCTGGTGATAAAAATGGAGGGACATAATACACATTTGGTTCAACTCCAAAATCAGCCCTTAGCGGAAGTGCCACTTTATACTTAGTTACAAGTTTATACACCTGCCCCTCTTCGTCATCCAAAAACCCAACAAATCTAGTTCGTCCTACGCAAGATGAAGCACATGCTGGCGGAAGTCCCCTTTCTATCAAAGGGAAACAAAAATTACATTTTTCGCTCTTTGAAATTTTTGGATTAAAGTAGATCTTTTTATATGGACATGCGGCTATACACTCTCTACATCCTTGACATTTATCCATATCAACCAACACTATTCCATCTTGCTCTCTTTTAAAGATAGCGTCATTGGGACAAGCACTCACGCAACTTGGATTTGAGCAGTGATTGCAAATTCGCGGTAAATTAAAAAAATATTTTTGTTTTTCATCATCTTCGCTACCTTTTTCTTCATCCCAGTTAGCTCCCCATATTGGCTCATTTTTTGGTTTAAATTCTTTTGCATTTATGATTTCATCATAGTTATAATCCCATGGAATTCCATACTCTTTTTTCATATTTGGAATTTTTCCATCTTTTAAACCACCGCTAGCATCAAAACCACCACCCATGTCTTGCCAATTTTTAGGATATCCCTTCCCTGGAACGGTCTCTACATTATTCCAATACATATATTCTCGTCCATTTCTATTTGTCCACATAGTATCACAAGTCACAGTGCAAGTTTGACAGCCAATGCACTTATTTAAATCTATAACCATAGCGATTTGTCTTTTTTTTATGTTTTTTTTATTCATCTGCTTTTATCTTTTCTATGTTTACTACATAATTTTTATTTTCTACTAAAACCTCGCCGTAACCAAGACCATCTTTAAACAAATAACTTTCGTACGCTTTGTTGATAATCAAATCATCTTTTGAGACCAAATTACTGTATTTTGCCATGATTATAAATTCACCCAAATTATTATATATTTTAAAATTTTCGCCATCATTTATGCCATACTTTTTTGCTACTACTGGATTTATTAAGACAAAAGGAACTCCTCGTTGCAATCTTAGCAAAATTCTATTTGTATTGTGGATTATCCCCTGTGAATATTTAGAATTAGACAAAATCAAGTTATAACTATTTTCCTTTAAAGTATTATTATTAAAAGCAGTAATATTTTCTATTTGTGGCATTTCTTTCTTCACAGGCTTGTCACTGCCGTTTTCATTTTCTAAAACTATATCATAAACGGACTTGTTATCGCTGATATTATAATTTTTTTGCTTGTATTTAAGCTCTGAAAATTCCTGATAAATAGTACCTAAATCCCTAAATCCTTGCACGGCATACTCCTGCAAATCTTCTATCTTAGAGTATCTAATATTCTTAGCTCTATTTGCGATTTTTTCCAGCTCATTTAAGATTTGGGAAAATATACTCCACTCATCTCTGCTTTCACCCACATTTTCAATTCCAATCGGCGGTTTTATATATGAATTACTTACCCTATAAGCCTCATATTTGCCCTTTAATGGCAAAATAATATCAGCATATAATGCAGTTTCACTCACTCGCTCTTCTATGCAAACTAGATATTTGATTTTTTCCAATATTTTTTCTTTGTACTCTTTGGATTTTTGATGAAAAAGAGTTGGGAAGAGAGTTATCACTATTTGTCCATAATCTGCATCACTAATTTTATTCAATTTTAAATTGTATTTTCCAGAAAAATCTGATAGATATGCTAATTTTTCTATTTTATTATTTTTTATTTCGATATCTTTTACATTTAATAGCACTAAAATCTTGCTTATTTTGGAATTATACTCATATCCTTTTCCACACATAATTTTAATAGATTTTGCATTTACCATATAACCCACAACTCTTTTTATATTTTCTTCATCAATTCCAGTAAGCTTTTTTATATCAAATTGAGTTATTGACTCAATTTCTTTGGCTAAATTTTCATCTTGATTTGAAGTATCTATGCTTTGCTCATCACGACTTAATAAATGCTCTACTATCTTTATAGCTATGATGTCATCGCTATTTGTTTTGACAGGAAGCCATATGTCTGCTTGTTTTACTGTTGCATTATAGTCCGGGCAAATTGCTATAATCTTTGATCCATTATACCTGCTTTCTTGAAGATAATGCGCATCTTGAATATTGGACACCATAGGGTTATATCCCCAAAGTATAATCAAATCATTGGCAAAGATATCTTTTGTTATTTTGTTTTTTCTTGTACTATTCAAATCTAAATTTCCACCAAGAACATTTGAGAATCTTTTGATACTAGCTATTGTACTTTCACTCAGTATATTACTTGCTTTACATGTAAGGTAATCCGAGCCATACATCGGACTAACTAGAATATCCCATATATTTTTAGCTACTTCCTTCAAGGCATTATCCCAGTCAATTCTAACCCATCTTCCTTCGCCTCTTTTTCCTGTGCGTTTTAAAGGATATATGAATCTGTCTTTTTGATAAACTATTTGAGAATAACTGGCTTCATAAGCACTTCCGCGAGGATTCATATCGGGCACAGATAAATCAGACTGCTTATAAGGGCTTGATTGGTTTTCTCTGATAATTATAGAAGAATTTGTCCAGATATTAAAATCTTCAACAACACCCTGATTCTCTTCTTCTCCATAGAGAAATAAAAACTCATCTTCATATAGTTTATAAGCAAGGGAATTATTGCTAATAGTTTGACTTTTGGCCAATAATCTTGTATCTTGAAACAAAACTGATGCAGTTATGATAGAAAGTTGTAAAAATTTTCTTCTCTTATTATTTATCACATAATCCCCATTTTTAACAGATAAACAATTATACTATAAATTTTATTTTGAATATATGAAGTTATTTTTTTAATGATGTAAAAGCAGATTAAATATCAAGAATCCGGCAGCGACCTACGTTTCCACAACAGTAAGCTGAAGTATTATCGGCGATGAGTTGCTTAGCTTCTGGGTTCGAAAT
>Ga0256829_1003232_pt1 | contig 11443 bp, 12 predicted proteins | sample 131447metaG_FD_185979 | JGI IMG/M metagenome (GOLD analysis project Ga0256829, IMG submission 185979) | Hydrothermal vent microbial communities from Lau Basin, Pacific Ocean - 131-447 | ecosystem: Environmental > Aquatic > Marine > Hydrothermal vents | place: Pacific Ocean: Lau Basin | collected... | reverse complement strand
CCATGGCAACTTGCGCATTGCTGCTGAAAGAGCTCCGTCGCACCTTCTGCGAGTTCGGCATCATGGTCTTGTCCAGAAGCCTTCAGAACATAATGGGTCAGGCCATCAATTTGCTCGCTGGACAACAATCCATCCCGTCCGAAAGACGGCATCAGGCTGAACCGAGTGGCATCATCACCATCATGACGAATGCCGTGGCGAAGCGTGTATTCGATGCCATCGAGCGTGCCATCCCACAGCCAGACATCATCGGCGAGGATCGGGTAGCCGACCGCGCCGCGTCCGCCTGCGCCATGACAGGTTGCGCAATTGTCCCCAAACAGACTTTCGCCCATGGCGAGTGCGAATTGCTGCAACTCGCGATCCGTCTCAATCTCTTCGAGTGAGGCCTCCAGCAAAGAAGCAGATTGCGCGACCCGTGCCGTTTTCAGATCTTCAACGGCTTCGGCGACCAAGTCGCGGTCAGAATGGTTGCGCAACCCTGGTGTGTTGCTGCCCATGCCTGGCAAAGCCGGAATGGCGGGCATGAAAATCATATAGATAACGGCCCAGATGATCGTGCCATACCAAACAAACAGCCACCAACGCGGCAGAGGGTTGTTCAGCTCTTTGATCCCGTCCCAGCTGTGCCCGGTGGTCTCTACGCCGCTATGATCATCAATGTCTTTGATCTCATTGGCCATTGTCTGGGCCTCCATCTTCGAGCGGCATACGCGCCGCGGCATCGAAAGTTTCCTGATTGCGCGGCCAAAGCGCGTAGGTGAGCGCGCCAAGGAACATCACCACGAAGTAGATAAGGCCGCCGGTTTGCGCGAAGCTTGCGAGGATTTCGTACATCTATGCTTCCCCTTATCGCCGGTTGCTGAGGTCATCAGCTTGATAGGTTGAGAAATCGACGAGCGTGCCGGTCATTTGAAGATAGGCGACAAGCGCATCCATCTCTGTGATGACATCGGGATTGCCGTCCCAGTCGCGCGCTTCGACCGTACCTTCACGGCCTGCCTCGGCCTCATACAGGCCGATCAGACTGTCATAATAGTCGAAACCCTTATCGTTCGGATCAGCTTGCGCGAGGATATGGCCCTTGGCGTTTTCGATCATCTCATCAGAGTAAGGAACTCCAACCAGACGTTCCGTCCGCAGGCGATCTTCGATGCCGTCATATTTGAGCTTCTTGTCCATCAAGAAGGCGTAAGGCGGCATGATGCTTTCTGGCACCAGGGCGCGTGGATCAATCAAGTGATCAACTTGCCATTCGGCGGAGTACTTTCCGCCAACCCGTGCGAGGTCTGGTCCTGTACGTTTTGAGCCCCACTGGAAGGGGTGATCGTACATGCTTTCAGCGGCCAGCGAGTAATGCCCATAGCGCTCAACTTCGTCGCGCAGTGGACGCACCATCTGACTGTGACAGACATAGCAACCCTCACGGATATAGATGTCGCGACCTTTCAGCTCGAGCGGCGTGTATGGACGCATGCCGTCAACTTTCTCGATCGTGTTGTCCATGTACATGAGCGGCGCCATTTGTATGATCCCGCCGATCGACACGACGACCAGAATCCCAATTGTCAGGAGCAGCGAGTGACGTTCAAGAACGCCGTGATTGTTCATCAGTCCCATGATGCAGCCTCCTATTGGGCCGGTGCCAACGCAGGGCGCGGCTGTGGATTTGCGTAAATGTCGTTTTCGGTGGGTTCGAGGTCTTCTGCCTCACCATGACCCAGCGCTGTACGGATCAAGTTGTAAGCCATGATCGCAGCACCGCTGAAGTATAAGAGGCCACCAACCATCCGAATGATGTAGCTGATATGCTTGGCCTCGACGGTCTCAACGAAGCTGTATTCCAAGAAACCATACTCGTTGTAAGCGCGCCACATCAGGCCTTCCATGATTCCGGCGAACCACATGGAGATCATGTAGAAAATGATGCCGATCGTGGAGATCCAGAAGTGCCATTCCACCAGTGACTTCGAGAACAGGCCCTTCTTCTTGTACAACCAAGGCACAAGACAATAGAGCGCGCCAAAGCTGATATAGCCGACCCAGCCGAGTGCACCTGAATGCACGTGGCCGATGCCCCATTCAGTATAGTGGCTCAGTGAGTTGACCGCGCGCACAGACATCAGCGGGCCTTCAAAGGTCGCCATGCCATAGAAGGCGAGCGAGACAACCATCATGCGAACCACAGGATCGGTGCGCAGTTTGTCCCAAGCGCCTGACAGCGTCATCACACCATTGATCATCCCGCCCCAGCTCGGCATCCACAGCATGATTGAGAAGGTCATACCCAGTGTCTGTGCCCATTGTGGCAGAGCGGTGTAGTGCAAGTGGTGCGGACCAGCCCAGATATAGATGAAGATCAGAGACCAGAAGTGCACGATCGACAGGCGGTAGGAATAGACCGGCCGGTTCACTTGCTTTGGAATGAAGTAATACATGATGGCGAGAAAGCCCGTGGTCAGGAAGAACCCAACCGCGTTGTGGCCATACCACCACTGCGTCATCGCATCTTGAACCCCAGCAAAGACTTGCACGGATTTAGATCCAGACAGGCTCACCGGGATGGAGAGATTGTTGACAATGTGCAGCATCGCAATCGTCACGATGAAAGACAGGTAGAACCAGTTCGCGACATAGATGTGCGGCTCTTTGCGCTTCCAAAGCGTGCCCAGGAAGACCAGCAAATAGACAACCCAAACCAGGGTCAGCCAAAGGTCGACATACCATTCTGGCTCAGCATACTCCTTGGATTGCGTGATCCCGAGCAAATAGCCGGTCGCCGCCAGTACGATGAACATCTGGTAGCCCCAGAATACAAACCAAGGCCACATGCCGCCCGCGATGCGGGTCCGGCAGGTGCGCTGAACAACATAGAAACTGGTTGCCAGGAGGACGTTGCCCCCAAACGCGAAGATCACCGCACTGGTGTGCAATGGGCGCAGGCGACCGAAATTTGTCCAGCCGAGTTCTGGAAAGTAAAACAGGTTCGGCCAGGTCAATTGCAGCGCAATTACGACCCCAACCAGGAGGCCGGCGAGGCCCCAAAACATCGAGGCGGCAACCCCGAATTTAACGAGTGTGTTTTCATACTCGCTTTCATCAAACGGATCGCGATCAACGAGCCCGCCTGACCAAAGTGCTGTACCAATCAGAAAAGCGCCCGCCAGCACCATGAAGGTGAGCGCCTGAATTTCCATGCCCCGGTCTTGCGCGAAGCTTCCCATAAGGAGCGCCAAAAATAGGAACACGCCGGTGAGCGCCCCCACAGCGAGTATGCTGGTATTGTTTCCGCGCCTAACGGCCCCGACCAATTGCGTCATCGTCGCTCTGCCCTTCGATAATCCCCCAAAAAACGGGGCGGTTTCAGATTGGAGGAGGGATATCCGTGAGCGCGATTTCGCTGAATAAGGGGTTTCCCTTATGTGCGTCCGGGCCGCACCTAGTAGAAGGGCATCGTTCTCAACTTTATGGAGCGCGCCATGTCGACATCATTGAAGGCAACATTCGGGATTGTACTGATGGCTCTGGGCGGCCTGAAAACGTGGCTCCATATGGGCACGTTGCCGGTGCTGTCGCTGCCAATGTGCAATGGGAAAGTTCTAAACGTCCCTCTGTCTCAAGGAAGCTTTTTTGAGCAAGCCCATTGCTGGGGGTGCTACGCTCTGGCCGCTGGCGCAGGGATTGTTCTGTTTGCCGGCTATCAAGCCTTGAGAGAGCGTCGCTCTGTCGCCATTCGGATGGATTGATCCATGCCTGACGCCCATTACAAAGGGTGGCTGATGGACAAAAAACAGCACCCTGTCTTAGACGACAAAACTGGGCAATATGCCGACCGCGGGTCACTCGAGCCGCTCATGCGGAGCGTCTTGGCGTCGGTGCCGGATGCGATGATCGTGATCAATCAAAAAGGCCAAATGCTGGCCTTTAGCGCGGCAGCGGAACGGTTGTTTGGCTATAAGGCTTCTGACGTTGCCGGTAAGAACGTCTCGATGCTGATGTCAGGCGCTAATGAAAATCACCATGATCAGTATATCCGCAACTATCTCTCGACCGGAGAGAAGCAGATTATTGGCATAGGCCGCATCGTTGAGGCTAAGCTTGCAGATGGCAAAACGATCCCGGTTGAGCTTAAAATCGGCGAAGCGGAAATCGATGGCGAAAGACTCTTCACCGGATACATCCGAGATATGTCTGAGCAGCAGGAAAATGCGCTCCGTCTCTCGCAGATGCAGGTGGAGCTCGCAAACTTTTCACGCTTGAGCGCGGTCGGAACCATGGCGTCAGCGATGGCGCATGAATTGAACCAGCCTCTGACGGCGGTGGCCAATTATCTCGAAGCGGCTCGAGACCTGCTCGAAAACGCAGATGCCGACACGCTGGCCTTCATCCAAGAAGCGCTTGATGCGGCGGCGACGCAATCCATTCGCGCGGGGCAAATCGTGCGGCGCTTACGCGATTATGTTTCGCGCGGCGAGCTTGATATGCGCCCGGTCAATCTTCTCGAAGTGGTGGAAGATGCCACCTCCCTCGCCAAAGTCGGATTTGAAGGCCAATTGGCGCGGGTGATCGCAAAGATTCCCGAAGGGTTTCCCGCGGTCCTGGCCGACCGGTTGCAGCTTCGGCAAGTGATCGTCAACTTGATCCGAAATGCGATTGAAGCGCTCTCTGAAACGGCGAATCCGCAAATTTGGGTGTCCGCGACGGTCGAGGATGATCTGGCGCAAATTACCATCGAAGATAATGGGCCTGGAATCCCCGGGGCGGATGAGTCCTCTCCGTTCGATGCGTTTAACAGCACCAAGCCAGGCGGCATGGGGTTAGGGCTCTCGATTTGCCAAACCATTATGGACGCGCATGGCTCAGTGATTGAGTACGCGCCCTCAAGCAAAGGCGGCGCAGCGTTTAAATTTTCGCTGCGACTAGATCAAGGAACTTCCGGTGATGAGTAATCGATTTGTCTATTTGGTCGATGATGATGAGGCGATCCGCCATTCGGCGAGTTTCATGCTGCGCCATGCTGGCTATTCAGTGAAAACCTATCCGGATGGCATTAGCTTTCTCGATCATGTGTCTGATGAGCATCGTGGGTGCATTCTTTTGGATGTGCGGATGCCAGGCATGGATGGATTGGCGGTGCAAAACACCCTCAATCAACGCGGTATCAATATGCCAGTAATCATTTTGACCGGGCACGGCGATGTCCCTGTCGCGGTTGAAGCGATGAAGGGCGGCGCCATCGAGTTCCTCGAAAAGCCGTATGAAAAACAGGCTCTGATTGGCGCGATCGAGAACGCATTCAATCTGCTCGACAATCAGTCAGCCGATGACAAGCGCGGCCGCGAAGCCAAAGCGCGGCTGACCGAACTCACGCCTCGCGAGCGGCAGGTCTTAGAATGTTTGGTGGATGGCCTGACCAATAAAGGGATCGCGCAAGCGCTTTCGATCTCGCCGCGCACCGTTGAAATCCATCGCGCACACATGATGGAAAAGCTTCAAGCCGACAGCCTCTCAAGCGCATTGCGGTTCGCTTTCCTCGCCGGAATTGGCGAAAAGTGAATTGCGGACACTACTTAGAGACGCGCAATAAGAATATCGATACAACCATTGCATGCACACTCAAGCGGCCCCCTCTATGCCTGATGCACAAACGGCACCGTCTAGACTGATCTTGGTCGAAGATGATGAGAATGTGCGTCGTTCAATGACGATGCTTTTGCGGGCCCGCGGCTTTCACATTGATGCCTATCGAAGCGGGACAGAGTTTCTGCTGATGAATGGCCAGCATGGCGGTGATTGCCTGTTGGTCGACTATAAGATGCCGCGCATTGATGGTCTGGAACTGATGCGCCGGACGCGCCAGCTTAATGACCAAACACCCGGTATTATGATTACGGGGTATTATTCCGACTCGCTCAAGGAGCGCGCTCTGAAGGCTGGCTTTTTGAGTGTCATCGAGAAGCCAACCACACCTTCAAGCCTGGATGCTGTGATCCGCGACCTGCTGGCTTAAGAGAGATGGCGGATCGCGCCGTTTCGTGCATTCTCTAATCTGGAAAAAGTAGCCGCAACCCGGGGGGGTCTGGGAGGAAACAAATGTCCCCAGGGCTGCGGCTATAGTGGGCAAGCTATAAGGAGACTCAAGCAGCCTGCCGAGAGGTTGGAGATTCAAGCCGTGTCACTTCGTCGGTGAGCCACGCATAGTGTTTTTCGAGCCTTGTGATGGCTTGGATGTCGAGGTCAGGGCGGGTCGCGAGCTCCTCGCGCCAGGCATCGAGGACTCGCACTTGAGTCCTCAGCCAACACACCATTGCGGTATCATCCATGGGTAAACACATGCGTGGATCTCCTATCTTCCGAATTGCCAAGAAGCGGCGATTTTGAAGTTTGTGCCCGGCTCGGAGACGCCTGCGAATACGCGCTCATAGTCTTTGTCGAAGACATTATCGATGCCGAGATCTAGTCTCAGGCCTTCGACAAAGTCCGGCCGGTAAGTGGCGTAAATATCGAAGACCACATATCCGTCGCGCTCGTCCTGTACGGTGAACCCGCCAGAGCCATTAGATACGCGCTGCTCGAAATCAGAGGCGTGCTGAACGCGGGCGCCGAGCCGTGTGTTCCACTCTGGCAATTTGACGCCGAAGTTCAGGGCCATTCGATCCGGCGTCAGCGAGCCGAGATCTGACCCGTCCGAGACATCGGTACCCTCAATCGATGAGAAGTTGGCGCGAGCAAAGATGCGTTCGGAATCATAGCGCAATTCACCTTCCCAGCCTTCAAGTTCAGCGCGATCCACATTCGCGGACTCAGACGTGCCAAATGTGCAAGGTTGGAAGAAAGGCGGCGCAAAACAGGTCGCGTCAGGCGCCACATTGACGGACAGGTTGATCAGATTGTCGGCATCGGTTTCAAAATAGCTGATCTTCGCCTGCAGCCGATCAGGCTCATGGAAGATTTTACGGAAATCGACCCCGGTTCCAAACTCGATTGTCTCCGTGTCTTCGGGCACCAAATCTGGATTCGGAACGAAATTATTCGGCGCGAAAACGAACGACCCCATGCCTGGGTTAAACAGAACAGGGTGGGGGATTTGGAAATGCACCCCGTCCAGGTACAGCTCGTTCACGGATGGCGCACGGAAGCCTTCGGAGTAAGATCCGAAGAGGCGAAGCCATTCGGCGCCCTCGGGGGCAAAACTGGCCGCGAAGCGCGGTGAAATCGCGTCATCAGAATTGTCCTGGCCAGGCGCGATAGAGGAAGAGCTCTCAAACTCGTCATAGCGCACGCCCGGGATGATCACGAACTGACCGGCTGGGGTCGGCAGAATGGTTTCAAGCTGCGCGAAGATGCCGGTAAATTCACTCTCACCATTTGGAACGCCGCCGCGCGTGCCGTCCGCAGTCTGGTCATCGGTGCCAACTTGCTCATCTTTGTACCAATCGCCGCCAATGGTCAGAGTCATATCGGCGTCGCCCAAAGTGAAGCGCGAGGCATTGCGGAGATTGAATCCGGTGGTCTCGATATCGCGCACCGTTGTACGCGGAACCGTGGCATCAAACTCGTCGACATCGCTCGAGGTCTGATAGGCGTTCACGTCCAGATCGATCCAATCATTGGCGTTCGGATTGAAGTTCAACCCAAGCCGGAACGTATCGGTGGTGATGTCCTTTTCAACGCTGCGATCGAGCACGCCATCGCCAGTCCCGAGTGCGCCTTGGCCATTATTCGGTTCAATGGCTGTATTGGTGAAACGCTGCCATGAGGCTTCGATGTTCAGCGCATCGGTCAGATCATAGCTCCCCTTTAGGAGTGCGGTTTGAATATCGTCATCAGACGGCAGGTCGACGCCGGAGCTGAGCTCGATATCGCCGGACTGGCGGATGCCAAAACTCGCAATGCCGTCAAAGGCGCCTTGGCGCGTATACGCGGTCAGCGACGCCAAGGTTTCTTCATTGACGCTTTGGTAGCCGAGGCGGGCTCGCGCGCCCCAGGTTTCATCGTCTGCTAAGAGATCATCAGCATCAACGCTTTCAAAGGCGAGCACGCCGCCGACGGCGCCGGACCCATAAAGGGCAGAGGCCGGACCACGGACCACCTCGGCTGTGCCGATCAATTCTGGATCGACAAAGAAGCGGCCATCATGCGCAGAGGTGAAGCTTTGCCGCGCGCCGTCGAGCAGAATCAAAACGTTTTGACCGGATAGACCGCGCAAGGTTGGCAGCTCTCCCGTGCGACGCGGCCCACCTGCGAAATCGAGACCAGGTACATCACGCAGCGCATCAGAAATGGCCGACGGTGCCAGGGTTTCGAGCGCTTCACGATCCACAACTGTGACTTGGCCGGGATAGTCAAAGACGGGCAGGGGGTTTGAGGTTCCATACACAGTGACGGTGTCTTCGCGCAGTTCCTCAGCATCGCTGGCTGTGTCTTGCGCAATGGCGATGCCGGTCAGTGACAAAGCGGACGAGGCAATAAGAGCTGTACGAAACGATGTTTTTCGAACGCAGAGTGACATTTGGTGATCCCTAGAATTTTTTTGAGAACTATTCTCAATCTCAAAATCCGGGTATACGTAGATTTCCGCGATTGCAAGTCATTATCATTTGCATTAGGCGAAAAATCGCATCTAGAACTTTAGGAGAAATTTCGATGGCTTCGATTCACCCCAGCGTCTTCACCGCGACCGCCTTGGCACTGCTGACCGTAACCGGTTGCGCCACGATCGCACCAGCTCAACCGCTTGAGCCCGCTTCGGTGGGATTGCCGTCCACGTTCGAGCAGGACCGCGAATCGATCCTCGCTATGACAGGGGACTATAAGGTCACGTTCGACTTCACAGAGACCGTATCATTCGTTGACGGGTATGAGTTGAAAGAGCCGAAACTCTCTGGCGGTCATGAATCGGTGCGCGTGGTGGAAGATCGCGGCGACTTTATCAGCCTGCAGCATCTTCTCGTTGTTGGTCCGGATGACGCACCGTTCGTCGTTAAGCACTGGCGCCAGGATTGGAAGTATGAACCCGCGCGCGTGCTGACCTTTGTCGGCGGCAATGCTTGGGCTTGGCAGGATGTGCCCGAAGCCGAGCGGGCAGGGACGTGGTCGCAAACCGTGTATCAGGTTGACGACGCACCGCGCTATGGGGCGGTCGGCGTTTGGACCTATGAAGACGGCATCGCCGAATGGACTCCGCCGCAAGAATGGCGGCCACTGCCGCGGCGCGACATGACCACCCGAGATGACTATCACGCCGTCGATGCCGTCAATCGCCACGTGATCACGCCCTGGGGCTGGGTGCATGAGCAAGACAATTCCAAGCTCATCCTCGATGGCGATCCGCAAGCCTTAGTTCGCGAGGTTGGCATCAACACGTATCGCGCCTTTGACGACTATCCGGTGACAGCGGCCGATGAGTATTGGGCTGGCACAGCAGACTATTGGGCCGGTGTGCGCGCCGAATGGAACCGGATCGAAGCCGAGCACCAGCAATTTGCGATTGCCATCAAAGGTGAGACTGAGGCGCTGTATAACCCGCTTCTGGCCTTGGCTATGGAGGTTAAAGACGGAGAGAAAGCGCTCGAGCCGGCGCTCACGGAAGCCCGCGAAGTGATCAACAGCTTTGTGACACCGGAGCTCGGCACGCTGACCGAGCGCCTGCGCCCGCGCACAACGCTCGTAAGCTTGAACTAAATATGCGGACCGCGATCTCCCTTGCTGTGGCTGCGCTCGCAATGGCGGGCGCAGCGATGGCGGACACGGCCTATATCGAGCCGTCCGAGTTTGCCCCGCAGCTGGATCAGACGATCACCGTTGAAGTCTCGTTCAATGATGATTGTTGTGTGCCGAAATATCCGGTGCGTTCTGACGCGTTCGCCGTTATTCAGCCCGACGGCACCATGGCCCCGCCAGATCGGATCGAACTGTTCGCGAACAGCACTATGCTCGAACATACGGTCTCAAACCCCGGCACGACGCGCTTCTCAACCGGTGAGCGTCTCGGGCGCAAGGGCGGGGAATATGTCCTGCTCGATGGCGCCTATCACATGGTCAATAGCGATGAGGCCGAGCCGATCCATGTGCCTGACGGAACGCCAATTTTGAGCTCGCAAACCGCCACCGTGTCTGATGCCTATGTGACGATTGGCGAGCCGACATGGCAGAGCGTGGAAACCGCCATCGGCCGGTTGGCAATCACCCCGCTCACCCATCCATCCAGTTTAGAAAAGGGCGGGTCTCTGAGTGTGTTGCTAAGCTTCGACGACGAACCACTTGCCAACCAAGCGCTCGTACTCACCCGCAGCGGACAAGCCGAACGACTCATGGATGAAGGGACGACTTTCACCTCCGACACTGCCGGGCGCGTTCATATCCCACTCGAGCATCTCGGCACACACCTGATCATGACCCGAATGCAAGCCCCCGCTCCAGAGGGCGCGGACACCGATATCCGCAGCTACACAACCGCGCTGACATTTAATGTCGAAATGTGAGGAGCGCCCCCGCGCCCGCAGGTTCTGGCGGGCTGAATGCTGAAGTCAATTAACAGGGAAATGGTGCCCCCACACGGACTCGAACCGCGGACCTACGGATTACAAATCCGTTGCTCTACCAGCTGAGCTATAGGGGCACTGGCGGGTCGTTTATAATGAGCGGTCAGAAAGCGCAAGTCGTCATTACAAGATCATGCAGTTGCCACATTTCATCCCGATCCGGGCATGATTTCGCCGCGCCGCATGCGTTTCTTGATCTTATACGAGAAGGGAGCTGAAAATGATCAAAGTTTTGACGAGCCTCGCTGCGTTGACGGCCTCTGCAACACTGGCAAGTGCGCAGCCTTTACCGGCGCCGCCGACGCAGGCTTATAGCCCGGTTCAAACAGCGGTGTGCGACAGCCAAACCCTTCAAGTTTATTTTCAGGCCGGCGAAAGCGATTTGAATGCCGCCTCTGAAGCGCTGCTCAAAGCCGCGCATGCGCAGCTCGCAGGATGCATGGTAGGCCCGGTGACGTTGCAGGCCCGTGCGCCAGATGCGGCTTCGGTTGGCCAGGCTGAACGGCTCGCCGCCGCGCGCTTGGAATCAGTTGCCGACGCGCTGGAGGCGTTTGACCTTGCCGGGACGCGATTGAATGCCAGCTTTGCGTCGACGGACCCGGCGAGCGCGCTTGATGCTCCGATGATGCGAAATGTCGAAATCCGATTGTCGGCGTGGGCGCCGCAGATCGGCTAACGCGAACGTGTTTCCTCCCAGATGCTCCTTCACTCTCCCACACAGGAGCATTTGACCTAAACCCCCGGACCGCGCTGGCGATCCGGGGGCTTCTTTTTTCAAGTGCGGCTATCTTAGTCGAACAAGGACATGATGGCACAGGCCGCGATAATCGTTGCGACGGTGTGACTGCCATCAACGAAGAAGCCCATTAAAGAACCGTACGGCGTATAGACCGTGTCAT
>Ga0256829_1003231_pt1 | contig 11446 bp, 10 predicted proteins | sample 131447metaG_FD_185979 | JGI IMG/M metagenome (GOLD analysis project Ga0256829, IMG submission 185979) | Hydrothermal vent microbial communities from Lau Basin, Pacific Ocean - 131-447 | ecosystem: Environmental > Aquatic > Marine > Hydrothermal vents | place: Pacific Ocean: Lau Basin | collected... | reverse complement strand
GGCTGGGGCAATGTAGCCTTCGGCGCAAAGTACAGTTTGCAGGCGCGCGCTTTGTTCATCGGCGGGTAGTTGGCTGATCTGACCGCGCACCGGTTTCAGTGGAAGATGTTTGGTCTGCGCCAACTGTGCGGTCTGATTGGCGCAACAGAGTACTACCTGATTGGCGGTGAGGGTCAGTGCGCCGTTTTGATCGTAGAGTTGCCAGTCACCGTGAATCATAGGTTCCAGACGGCTCACTTCATGACGATAGATCACCTGAATTTTCGGATGGTCCACCAGTTGTTGGCAGATGGCCGCAGGGCTGAGCCAGCCGGCGCCTTTATAATGCAGGGCGGGCTGTTGCAGGGGTATGCCGGCAATAGCAGTGGCCTCCTCGGAGCTCACAAACTCCACCAGCTCGCTGCCGCTTAAAGTGTTGGCCAGCTGCCGCATTAATTCCGTTTGCTTATCCGATTGTGCCAGTTGCAAGACGCCGCAGGCTTGTCCGAGTTCAGAGCCCTTTTTCCACAATGGCCCATAGTGGCGTTGCGCGTATTGCAATGCCGCCAAATTGAAGTCTGAGAGGGTTTCCTGGCGATGGGAGAGTTTGACATAGAGCACTCCCTGGGGGTTCCCGGAGGCCTCCTGAGCCAGCGCTTCATTGCGTTCCAGCAAGGTCACGTGATAGCCGCGATCAGCCAGTGCGCGGGCTATGTGGCAGCCGGCCAAGCCGCCGCCGACAATGGCAATATTCTTGTGCTCAGGCAGCTCGGTGGGTTCAGGGCAATACCAGGGTGCCTCGTTGGGGCTGTTAAAACTGCTGCTGGTAAACGTCTCGCTGGCCGGTGGTACAAAAGGCGCGCGCAGTTCGCCGCGAATCATATCCCGCTTATGGCCAAAGCCCTCGACCTTCTCAATATCAAAGCCGTTTTCTTTAAGGCCTCGCTTGACAATACCTGCAGCAGTAAAGGTGGCGGCAGTGGCTTGGGGGGCGCTGAGTTTGTGGATCAGTTTAAACAGCTCGGGTTGCCACATGTCGGGGTTTTTGGCCGGCGCAAAGCCGTCGAGAAACCAGGCGTCGATTCCGCTCCGTGGCAGTTGTTGGCTGGGGTGAGCGCCGCGCAGCAGTTGATCAAAGCCTTGAGTCGCATCACCGATAATCAGTGTCAGGCGCACCCGTTGATTATCAAACTGCAGGTGGTGAAAGTCGCCGTTAAGCTCCGCCGGGTAGAGTTTTGTAAGTTCTTGCGCCAAACCCTGAAGTTCTGGCCATAGTGCCAGGGCGGTTTGCAGGTCGGCGCGACTGACCGGATGTTTTTCAACACTGATAAAGTGCAATGTCGCAGTATTCGGAGCTGTTTCACGCCACAGCTGCCAAGCGGCGAGAAAATTCAAACCCGTGCCAAAGCCGGTCTCTGCAGTGACAAAATGACCGCCGGTTGGCAGTTGCAGCCAGCGTTCGCGCAGACGGTTGTGATGCAAAAATACGTAGCGGGTTTCCTCCAGGCCATTGGCCTTGGAGAAATACACGTCGTCAAATTCGCTGGATAGAGGCTGGCCGTCTTCACTCCAGGCCAGTTTGGCGAGGCTTACAGATTTTTCCCGTTGGTTCATAAGCGTCTGGCTCCGCTGATTACTCCGTTGACGGCTCATTGAATCGCCCGCTGATGGCTCATTTAATCGCCGCTGATGGCTCATTTAATCAGCCCGCTGATGGCTCAGTCGACTAGGTCGAACTCGGTGCGCAGTTGTGCCACCCAATGTTGGACCCGCTCGTCGGTCATTTCAAACTGGGTTTCGTCGTCCAATGCCAGGCCTACGAATTGAGTCTCGTCTTCTGTGAGGGCCTTGGATTGCTCGAACTCGTAGCCTTGATTCGGCCAAAAGCCCACCATGGTGGCGCCTCGCCCCAGCAACTTGTGATAGAGATAGCCCATGGCATCGAGAAACCACTCGGGATAGCCTTCCTGGTCGCCCAGGCCGTACAAGGCTACTTTCTTGCCCGCGAGTTCCAGCTCGTCCAGTTCGTCCCAGATTTCTTCCCAGTCCTCTTGCAGCTCGCCATAGTCCCAGGTGGGAATGCCCATAATAATGCAGTCATAGAATTGCGCTGTAATGATGGGGGTGTCGCTAATGTTGAAAACATCGACGCTGGTGTTGCCGAAGGCCTGTTGGATCTTCTCTGCCGCCATCTCGGTATAGCAAGTGGAGCTGCCGTAGAACAGGCCTATGGTGCCGGGATTTGCAGTAGGGAAGCTTGCTTGGTCGTTCATTGAATCTGATCTCGTGCAGTTATTGTGCGCCGGGGAATCCTTGCTGGCGCCAGGCTTCGTACACCATGACGGAGGCCGCGTTCGATAGGTTCATGCTGCGGCTGTCTGCCTGCATAGGGATACGCAGAATGTCTTTGGCGGGCAAACTCTGCAGAATATCGTCAGGAAGGCCGCGGGTTTCGGGGCCAAATACCAAATAGTCCCCACTGTTGAACTGGGTCTCGGTGTACCAACCCTGGCCTTTGGTGCTGACGGCATACAGAGTTTGCGGCTGACAGCTGTCGAGAAAATCTTGCCAGCTGTCGTGTACTTGCATATCGCGCCATTCGCCATAGTCCAGTCCGGCGCGGCGCAGACGTTTGTCGTCCAGCTCAAAAGCGATGGGGCGAATCAGGTGCAAAGCCGTGCCAGTGTTGGCGCACAGGCGAATAATATTGCCGGTGTTGGGCGGAATTTCGGGCTGATAGAGCACGATATTCAGAATTGCTTTAGCCATAGTGTTAAATTTTCCATCGATTTAGCCAATTTTATTAGAGTTCTTTCTAAAAAGTGGCTAATATCTCATTGAATATGAAAAAGTTTATCTGATTTCCACACGCCGATCAGGGTTGTTCGAGCATCGGTTAGTGCAAATCGTTGTTGTAAATTTCGTATAAACAGGCGCCCAAAACAGACGGCCATATTTCAATAAGGGCGCCATCATACTTTACCTGTTCGTTGGGGGCGAAAGTTTGGTGAGTTTGAAGCGTTTGTTGGGGAAATATTTAAAGCGAACCCACACTGAAATGGTTGGATTGGGTGTTTGCCCGGATGGGCTGTCATTTGCATGGGCATCATCGGAGGATGGAACTCCGGTACTGAAGGCCTGTGATATGTTTCTTGAGCTGGATGGCTCCCCCTCTGTTGACTCTCTCAAAGATACGATCCAGAAACTGGAGCTGGAGGGGGCCCCGTGCCGGGTATCTCTGTCTCCCCATCTCTACAACCTGCTGTTGGTAGAGGCCCCAAAGGTTCCCGATGAAGAACTCGCCGAAGCCACCCGATGGAAGGTCAAAGATCTGTTGCCCTACCCATTGGAAGAAGCCCTGATTGATGTTTTTCCTCTGCCTGAAGACAGTTCCAAAGGCCGCAATATGGTGTACGCAGTTTCTGTGCGTGAAGAAGAAGTGCGCCGTATTATGGAACTGGTGGCGTCTCTGGGACTGGAATTACTCAGTATCGATATCTGTGAGCTGTCGCTGCGTAACATCGTAGAGCAGGGAGCTCAGGACGAGCGCGGTGCCTGTGTTGTGCATCTGCGTCAAAATCGTGGCTTGCTTACCTTGATGAAAGGCGGGTCTGTTTACCTCTCCCGCCAATTCGATATTGCCTACAACGCTGGACTGTTTGACGAGCTGCCGGAAGAACAGTTAATTCTGGAATTGCAGCGCAGCCTGGATTACTACGAGCGCCAGATGGGACAGGTGCCGCCTGCCGCTATTCTGGTCGGCGGCGAAAATGTCTCTGCGGACAAACTCACCGATGGCCTGAAATCGGCGTTTAACGCAGACGTGTTGCCCATGACTCTGGAATCGGTTCGCGGCGCAGAAGCCATAGACGAGGCTGTGCTGCAGCTGGCTCTGCCTGCCGTTGGTGCGGTACTGCGCAATAGTACGGGGGCGCAGTAATGGCTGCGAATAAGCGTCAGGAAATTAATCTCTATTTACCGTCTCTGCGGCCTAGTCGTGATCCTCTGCAACCGATTTTGGCGGGAATCTATTTACTTGCCGCTCTGCTGATTCTGTCGGTAATGGCGGTTGTGGATGTGTTTCAGAATCGTTCTCTTCAGCAGGAAATAGCTCTGTTGCAAACACAGCAACAGCAGCTTCAAAGTGAAGCTGATGCGATCAAGGCTCAGTTGCCTAAAAGTCGAGCCAAGCAGCTGGATAAGGCCATTGAAGAAATGCGACTTCAAGTGGAGCGTCGCCAGCGTATCAAAGGTCTGGTCGATGCCCAGAATCTTGGTAATGCCCAGGGATTTTCGTCGCAAATGGTAGGAATGGCGCGTCAATTACAGCCCGGTTTGGCGTTGCAGGCTTTTACCCTCAGCGATGGCGGTGCTCAGGTGGGGTTTGCCGGACACGTTCGCGAAGCGGCAACTGTGCCGCGCTATATCGAGAAGCTGCAAAGCGAAGCCGCCTTTACCGCGAGTCAGTTCGGCGTGATGAATATTGCCAGGCAGGAAGACAGTGCTTTGTTGGCGTTTAACTTGAGTCCCGAGTCTCAGAATGCCACGGCAACGGGAGGTGCCGCGCAATGAATGTGTACCTGGAAAAATACAAGGCCCTCAGTGATCGAGAAAAAGCACTGCTGTTGTTATCCGCGGTAGTTGTGTTGTATCTGCTTTTCAGCCTGTTGGCATTCTCGCCACTGGACAAGCGGCAGGAACAACTGACCCAGGATCGCGATCAGGAGCAGCAGAAAGTCAGCACTTTGAGCGTGGAAATGGCCAGCTACGCTCAAGCCCTTACTACCGATCCTGACCAGGCAAAAAAAGCCCAGCTGAGGGGTTTGGAAAATCAATTGCAAGCGCTGGATCAGTCGTTGGTAGAGGCCTCGGTGGGCCTTGTCGCCGCCGATCAATTGCCGAAGCTATTGCAAGAAGTGCTTGAAGGCATGAACGCTTTGCAGTTGCAGGAAATGAAAACGCTGCCGGTGGAAGAGTTGTTATTGTCTGGTGAGCAAGTGGACGATGGCTTAATCGACGAGCGTGAAAATCAGGACGCTGTCGGTGTATTCAAACATGGTGTCGAAGTGGTGTTTAGCGGCAAATACTTCGATGTTGTGGCTTATTTGAAAGTACTGGAAGCGTTGAAGTGGCGCTTTTACTGGGATGTCCTGGATTATGAGGTAACAGACTATCCCGCAGCCCAGGTGCGCTTGCGCGTATATACCCTGTCCACAGAAGTGGGGGCGTTTGGCAGCTTATGATCTTCAAAGTAGCGGCATTACTTCTGAGTTCTTTGTTGGTGGCCAATGTGTACGCAGAGAATTTTCCGGATCCCACCCAGCCTTTGATGGCTTCTGGTGGCTCCGATGTTGAGGATGAGCAGGGGTTGAAACTGGATTCCATTCTTGTGGCAAGTTCTCGCAAACTGGCTGTGATTAATGGCGCGCCGATACGGGAAGGGCAGCGCGTCAACGGTATTTTAGTGCGCAGCATTCGCTCTGGCGCCGTAGATGTTAATTATCAGGGACAGAATCAAACACTGGTACTGGTGCCGCGAGTGCGTGCGCCCGGTCACAACGCTCGTTAGCGGAGCAGGTAGCATAATGAACAAGTCTAGAATCAAAACACTGATGCTGAGCGGTTTGGGAGCGTTGCTATTGGGGTGTCAGTCCAATCCCACGGCAATGCAGACCACTGAGTTGGAACAGACCGCTCAGGCAATGAGCGAAGCTTCTGCAGCATTTTCCAAGGCCCAGCAACAAGCTCCAGCGGGCAAAATCGCAGAAAAATCGGCGGTTGATGATTTGTTGCTCGGTACCGGCGGCCCTCGGTACGCTGAACCAGAGACACCAGACAGTTTTGATGTATCCGTCAGTGAGATGGATTCTCGCAGCTTCTTTTTGAGCCTGGTGGCAGGCACGGAGCACAACATTGTTGTACACCCTGAGGTGGAGGGTGCTCTGTCTTTAGAACTGAAAAACGTCACGCTGGAAGAAGTGTTGACCACGGTTCGTGATATCTACGGCTACGAATACAAGCTTAACGGTTCCATCTACACTATCTATCCGCGCAAGCTGCGTACCGAAATCTTCAAAATTGATTATCTGGATGTGAAGCGTGTTGGTGTTTCCGATACCAGTATTCTGATCGGCAAAATCGACTCGGAAGACGACAGTGGCGGTGGGGGTTCTTCTTCGGACAGTGATTCTGAGCAGGGCGCTAACCTGTTTGGTCTGGCCGGCGGTGAAGCGGCAGAGGACAGCAGTGGTGAATCCATATCGCCGGGATCTCGCGTACAAACCCTGACGCAAACCGATTTTTGGACGTCTCTGCAAACCACCATTATGGCCATGATTGGTGGCCAGGGCGGCGAGCGTATGGTTGTGGTGAATCCTCAGGCGGGGCTTGTGGTTGTTAAGGCTTACCCGCAAGAAATTAACAGTATCCGTGAGTTCCTGGATAAGTCAGAACTGAGCGTTAAACGCCAGGTAATTCTCGAAACCAAAATTCTAGAAGTAACGTTGAACGACAGCTTTGAAGCGGGTATCAATTGGGGAGAAATTAACGGTCAGCTGTTACTGGGCAAAAATGTTTCTGAGTTTAGTGCTGACCCAAGCATCAGTGCAGCTAATGAAGGCGTTGGCGAGATTTTCTCCTCTATTATCAAGGTGAATGATATCTCGGCATTGTTGAGCCTTCTGGAAACCCAGGGCAATGTGCAGGTTTTGTCCAGCCCACGGGTATCCACTGTGAACAATCAGAAGGCTGTCATTCGGGTGGGTTCTGATGAGTTTTTCCTGACCGGGTTGTCGAGCGATACGGTATCCAACGCCTCTTCTACCGTAAGCACACCCAATATTGAATTGTCTTCATTCTTCAGCGGCATCGCCTTGGATGTGACGCCACAGATCGCCGATGATGGCGAGGTTGTTTTGCATATTCACCCGGTGGTGAGCAGCATTAACGATCAGATTAAAACCTTCACAATTGGTAACAACGATTACTCCCTGCCCTTGGCACTGCGTCAGATTCGTGAGTCAGATAGTATTGTCAAGGCGCGCACTGGCCAAATCGTGGTGCTCGGTGGTCTGATGCAGGAGCGTGTTTCCGAGTCCGATTCCAAACGCCCATTTCTTGGTGATGTGCCGGTGGTTAATACCCTGTTTAAAGGCAAAAACACCAGCAATGCCAAAACTGAACTGGTGATCCTGATGCGCCCCATTATTGTGGACGACAACGCCGACTGGAAACGGGATATCGATACTGCCAATCAGCGCATCAAAGCGCTGAATACGTCGTTTAAGAATCGATAGCCAGTCTCGGGTGTGAGAGGTTAATACCGACAATGGCCATGTATCTCGAACATTTTAGTTTGTCCGAGCGTCCCTTTTCTCTGACGCCGGATACCCAGTTCTATTTCAATACGCAAAGTCATCGCAATGCTTTGAATACACTGTTGCTGTCGTTAAAGCACAGCGAGGGTTTTATTAAAATTGTCGGCGAAGTAGGGACTGGGAAAACGCTATTGTGTCGGAAGTTATTGTCGTCATTAGGTAACAACTTTATCACCGCCTATGTGCCCAATCCGTATTTGACGCCGGAAGAACTTAAAGCTTACCTGGCCGATGAAATTGGCGCAGCTTTGAGCGACGATATGCAGGCGCATCAGGTGATGATGTCTATTTATCGCCGATTGATTCAACTGGCCCGCAAAAACAGGCAGGTCGTGCTCGTGGTTGATGAAGCTCAGGCAATGCCGGTTGAAACCATTGAAGCCTTGCGTTTGCTGACCAATCTGGAAACGGAAAAACGCAAGCTGGTCCAGGTGGTATTACTGGGACAGCCAGAGCTGGACGAATTGCTGAACCGCCCTGATCTGAGGCAGTTGAAGCAGCGTATTGTATTTAACGAATATCTCTCACCGTTCTCGCTCAAAGGCGTGCGGGCCTATATCGAACATCGCCTGAACTCGGCGGGTTCCAATCAAAAGCTGTTTTCACGTACAGCGGTATGGCTGTTGAGCAAGGGGTCTGGGGGAATACCCCGGCTGATGAATGTGATTGCTCACAAGGCCATGATGGTGGCCTACGGTAAGGGTGACAAAACTGTGAAGGCCAGTCATGTGGCAAAAGCCATTGTCGATACAGATGAAAGCTCAAAAGCCGGTAAGTTTCTGGCGCTGCGCTGGCATCTGCTATGGCCTGTATTTGGTGGAGTTGCCGCAGTTCTGTGTATTTTCTTACCGCAATGGATTGGGGGAGTGCTATGAGTCTGGTCAACGATATGCTCAAAGATTTGGAAAACTCCGAGTCTGAGCGTAGCCAAGCCGAAACTCAGCAGGTTTCCGCACAATCTACCCCGACTAGCGCTGACGATGAGCATGCCATGGATTCCGGCAGTAGCGCGCAGACCTGGTCCAAACTCAGTGCGTTTTTCGTATTCTTTGGAATATTGGGTGCCTATTACCTCTGGCAGTATGAGCCGGAGACTCAGCCGGATTCCATGTTTTCCAGTCAGACCAGTCCGCCAGTAGAAGAGGTACTGCTAGACGCTGAAGTGTTGGCAGTATTGGACGATGCAGAGCAAAAGGCAGGGCTTGAACCTGGCGACAATACGGCGGCCGGTTTCCAAAACGAACAGGTCAGCGAGCACGCGCGTCGTCAGAATCAAGTGGTTGAACTGGTAGAAGTACCGGACAAGCCTGTGGCTATTGCCAATGTGGAAAAACACATTCGCTCTCTGCTGGATGCGGGGCACGCCGCGCTCAAACTCGATAGATTGCAGACCCCCAAAAATGACAATGCCTTTGATCGCTTTACCGCGGTTCTGGCGTTGCAGCCTGACAATCTGGAAGCGCAGCAGGGGCTGGAGAAAATTCAGCAGCGCTACCTGAGTTTTATTAAAGGCGTGATTAAAAAAGGCCACTTTTACAAGGTGCCCGACCTGGTTAAAAAAGCGCGAGATGTCGGTGCCGAGCAGTCGGATATTGATGCCATGCTTAACAGCATGCCAGTCAGTGCCAGCAGACCAGCGAAAGAAGTCATAAAACACCTTGAGACAACTCCGGAGTCTGATCCACAGAAAGCTAAGGGCGAGAATGTTCAGTCTGTGGCCGAGAGTTTTTCAAGCCGCGATCGGGGAATCGCGACCAACGCCCAAACTTTCTATGATGAAGGGCGGGTTTTGCAAGGCGATGCGCTGCTGCGCTCCTTCGTTAAGGAAAATCCACAATCGGTTTATGCATTACAAAAGCTGTTTGACAGTTATTTGTCGCAGCAGCGTTTGAAAGATGCCGAAGCCATGATTGATCAGGCCAGTCATCTGCCCGGGGAGATCTTTTCCTATATGGTGGGGCAGTTACTGACTCGCCGTGGCGATCTCGAAGGTGCCATGCGCGCTCTTAACCTGCATCAGCCCGGCATCGAACAAATGCCTGGCTACTACGCGCTGAAAGCCGGATTGCTGCACAAGATGGGTGAGCAGAGTGATGCCATCGTCATCTATCAGCAGTTGATTATTCTCGATAAAGATAACGCCAGTTACTGGTTGGGACTCGCGGTGTGTATGGATGCACTGCAGGCCGATCAGGCGTTGTCTGTGTATGAAAAAGTGCGTCAGCTTTCACCGGCGAATGCCAGTTATATGAACTACGTAAATCAACGTATTGACGCGTTGACCGAACCCGATCCAGCTGGAGGTGCTCGCTGATGTCTCAACCGCAACGGATTCGCCTTGGCGATCTCCTGGTCGCCCAGCAGCTGATTACACCGGATCAGCTGGATTCGGCCCTGCAAGAGCAGAAGGTCAATGGCCGCAAGCTGGGACGGACTCTGATCGATCTCGGTTACGTTGAAGAAAACACGCTCCTGGGGCTTTTGTCGCGCCAGTTGAATTATCCGTTTGTTGAGCTCAAACACTTCCGCTTTGATAAGGAACTGGTGCAAAAGTTGCCGGAAACTGTGGCGCGTCGCTATCGGGTGATGGTGCTGAAAGAGGACGCGGACAGTATTCAATTGGGTATGGGTGATCCGACAGACATCTTCTGCCTGGACGATATCGCCAAGTATTTTGACAAGCCTATTAAGCCGGCGGTGGTGCGTGAGTCAGAGCTTCTCGATATTCTGGGTATTGCCTATAGTCACTCCGACGAGATCGCCTCGCTAGCAGAAGAGTTACATGACGAGCTTGAAGAAGGCGGACTCGATCTTACAGACATCGTTGAGGATGCCACGGAAACCGATGCCCCTGTGGTGCGCTTGCTGCAGCGGATTTTTGAAAGTGCTATCAACGCCAAAGCCTCGGATATTCATATCGAACCAGACGAAAATGTGCTGCGCATTCGGGAGCGGGTAGACGGTGTTCTCAATGAGCAGGTGATGAACGAACAGCGCATTGCCGCGGCTCTGGTGGTGCGTTTGAAGTTGATGTCCGGTCTGGATATTTCCGAAAAGCGACTGCCACAGGATGGTCGCTTCGCGCTAAAAGTAAAACATCACAATATCGATGTGCGTATTTCCACCATGCCAGTGCAGTTTGGTGAGTCGGTGGTTATGCGTTTGCTGGATCACACCCAAGGTGTGTTGCCGCTGGAAAAAGTGGGTATGCCAGCGTACTACATTCAGCGTTTCCGAAATCTGATTCACCGTCCCCACGGATTGGTGTTGGTAACCGGACCCACCGGTAGTGGTAAGACCACAACTTTGTACGGTGCACTGTCTGAGCTAAATACACCCGAGAAGAAAATCATTACCGCTGAAGATCCGGTGGAATATCGTTTGCCCCGTATCAGTCAGGTACAGGTAAACGAAAAAATTGGTCTGGATTTTTCTACCGTGCTGAAAGCCACCTTGCGTCAGGATCCGGATGTACTGCTGGTGGGTGAGATTCGGGATTCGGAATCTGCAGAAATTGCCCTGCGTGCAGCCATGACCGGTCATATGGTGCTGTCGACATTACATACCAACGACGCTGTGACGTCGGCTCTGCGTCTTGTCGATATGAATGTTGATCCTTATTTGGTGGCGGCATCCTTGAAAGCCGTTATCGCACAGCGTCTGGTGCGTCGCGTTTGCGAGAGCTGCGCAGAGCCCTATGAGCCCAATGCGGGAGAGGCGCAACTGTTGCGTCATGTGCCCGAAGGTGAATCCATCATCCTGAAGAAAGGCGCCGGTTGCCCTCACTGTTTTAACTCAGGTTATCGCGGTCGTATCGGTGTTTTCGAACTGCTCGAAATTAATCGTCCCATGGCCGACGCCTTGCGCGACAACGATGTAAAAGCGTTTAACGATGCAGCCCACCGCAGTCCCGACTACAGGCCGTTAAGTCATAGTGCACTGGAGTACGCGCTGCAGGGAGTGACCACCCTGGAAGAAGTGTTGAGGGTGTCTGCACAAGTAGAAGATGAATCGGCTCCTGAATCTTCGCTGGAACTGGGTGACTGACCATGCCGCAGTTTCAGTATCAGGGGCGCGATAACGAAGGCAAG
>Ga0256829_1003230_pt1 | contig 11450 bp, 10 predicted proteins | sample 131447metaG_FD_185979 | JGI IMG/M metagenome (GOLD analysis project Ga0256829, IMG submission 185979) | Hydrothermal vent microbial communities from Lau Basin, Pacific Ocean - 131-447 | ecosystem: Environmental > Aquatic > Marine > Hydrothermal vents | place: Pacific Ocean: Lau Basin | collected... | reverse complement strand
GATACCCGCTTCTTTTATGGAGCTATTTTTTGAAAATGATTTTAAAAATTTAAAAAGTGCCCAATTATCATTTGCCAAAATTGCACCTGCTAAAAAGTCTCTGTTTGATTGCATGTTGCTCTCTATCATCTCGTTTACTATCTCATTTGTCTGTTTTTTTGATGTATCTATTGCCAATACAATAACTACACTTGTAAAAAACGAGATGATGACAAAAACTAAAAATGCAAGTTTTGTATAGACAGACAAGGCATGAAGTTTTAGAATTAATCTTCTCATTTACTCTCTTTGAGAAGCTTTAACATAACATATATTTTGTCGTATGTTTGATTTTTTGGTTTTTCAAATTTGTCTATACTTAATCGTTTTAGTATCTCTTTGCCTATTTTGGTTTTATCCATATTTAAAAAAAGTTTTTGCATAGTTAAAAACTCTTTTTGACTTAAATTTGATCTCGCAACTATAGGAGAGATTGTATAGGGTCCTAGTTTTTCAACAACTCTTAGTTTTTTGGTGTCTTCAGGATGTTTTTTTATATATTGGGTAAATACCAAGCTGTCAATGCTTGCACCATCTACAAATCCATCAATAACTGCTTTTATAGATTCACCATGGTCGTATGTGTATATAAGACGTTGAAAGAAATTTGAAATTTCATATCCATTTTTTAGTATTTTATATGTGGGTGCAATTGAGCCTGATGTTGAATCTGGGTCCGTAAAGGCAAAAATCTTATCCTTAAAATCTAGTAAACTTTTATACTTTGTGTTTTTTAATGCTATTATATCTGAGTAGTACTGGTCATCTCCTTTGATGATTGGAATCGCCAATAATCTCGCACTTTTTTTGTCGCTGAGTAGCGTATATGTTGAACTGCAAACATATGCTATATCTGACTTTGCATCATTTATGTTTGAAATAACTTCTGCATAAGTTCTTGCAAATTTTATATTGATCTTAAATTTTGAATTATCATTTAGGTATTTTTGCCATTGCAGATATATTTTTAGATCCTCCTTTAAGGTTGTACTTGTAAAAGAGAAAGTGATAGTTTTTGCATGTAAACTTGAAAAAATCATTAAAATCAGAAATAAACTGGTAAAAATTTTACCACCGATGGAAAGTTTTTTATCATTTTTCATGTTATTTTCCTTTGCCAATTTTTTAAAAGCCCTATATCTAGGGCTTTTAAAAAATTGGCACACTATTTGCGCCTATAAGGGTATAAATTATATGTGAATTATATACATATATTTTAAAAAACAGCTTTAAAGGAGTTGCCATGAGCAAAGAAGAGCTTTCAAGAGTTAGCGAAAATCTAACTTTAGAAACAGATGAGTCTAGAAGAGAGTTTCTAGACAAGTTTACTAAAGGCGTCTTTGGTGGATTAGTTGTGGGTGGTGTGGTTAGTGTACTTGCTCCAGTCCAAGCCAAAGCTCAAAAGGAGGGTAGTAACTTAAATGAATCTACACCTTTCAAGCCTTTTGTTTTACCACCTGAGCAACCAGGTGAAGATGCAATACTAAGAATGATGAGAGACATTCAAAGAGCACTTAAAAAACCAATTGAGCAAAGACATTGGAATATGGTTATAGATTTAAGAAAATGTGTCGGTTGTGATGCATGTTCAGTCTCTTGTGCAGCTGAAAATAAACTTCCACCAGGGGTTATTTATAGACCTGTAATCCAACAAGAGATAGGAAGTTATCCAAATGTCGGACATATTACTCTTCCTCGTCCTTGTATGCAGTGTGATGAGCCTCCTTGTGTACCTGTTTGTCCTGCTGAAGCTACTTGGAAAAGACCAGATGGTATCGTAGCTGTTGATTATGATCAGTGTATAGGTTGCAGATACTGCTTGAATGCTTGTCCTTACAATGCAAGAACATTTGACTTTGGGATGGAATATATAGACGATACAGCTGATGCGCCACAAGTTTTCTTAGGTAAAGAAAAAGCTGGAAAATATGAAACAGAAGCTTCATATGAGTATGCAAAAGAGTGGAAAAGAAAGGAAGATGCATCTCCTATAGGAAATGCAAGAAAATGTCACTTTTGTGTTCCAAGAATCGAAAAAGGAATGTTGCCTGAGTGTGTTGTTACTTGTATAGGTAGAGCTACATATTTTGGTGATGGAAATGATCCTGATAGTTTAGTTTCAGAACTTATTGCTCTGCCAAATGCATTTAGGCTCAAAGAAGAAATTGGTACACGCCCTAGTGTGTATTACATTAAGTAGGAGGATGAGATGACAAGAGAAAAAATGGGTAACATCCTTGTTTGGATTTTAATAATTGGTTTTGGAGCATGGGGACTTCCAGGTATGCTAGATAGATTTGCAAATGGACACGTTGATACAGCTTATGGTTCATATATTCCTTGGGGACTTTGGATTTCAGCATATATTTGGCTAATCGGTCTTTCAGCTGGTGCTCTGATGATTTCTGTTATGACTTATGTGTTTAATATAGAGGCAGTTAAAAAAGTAGGAAAAATGGCATTTTTAGTTGCAATCGCAACTTTGGTAGGCGCGATGATATCTGTTGGGCTTGACCTTGGTCATCCACTCAGGGCATTTAGCCTCATACTTAACCCAAACCTTCACTCTATGATGGGCTGGATGGCCGTTTTATATAGTGCATATTTTGTAACTCTTTGTGTAGAGTTGTACTTTGCTATTAAAAAAGAGCAAACAAGAGGCGAAAAACAAAAGAGTATTAAGAGAATTTTAGTAGTACTTGGTATTTGGAGTATCCCTTTGGCATTCGCATTCCACGGAGGTGTTGGTGGAGTTTTTGCTAATGTTATAGCAAAACCATACTGGCATGGACCAATGTTGCCAGTAGTATTTTTAGCTGGTGCATTTTTAAGTGGCGGGGCACTATTTGCAACCGTTGCTTATATATGGAGACCTAATCAATCTAAAGAAGAGTTTTTGAAAATGATGATTTTCTTAGGAAAAACAACTTTAGCACTTCTTATCCTAGATGAAATTTTAGAGCTCGCAGAAGTTTATGTTGGTACTTTCTACTCAGCATATGGAGAGGGACATATTTGGCAAGAAATTCTATTTGGTCAATATTGGTACACATTCTGGATAGTTCACCTTTTAATAGGCGTATTGATTCCGCTATTTTTACTAACAGCAAAATCAAAATCTCCAGGTGCAATCGCACTAGCTGGACTTTTGATAGCAGGTAGTTTCTTAGCAGTAAGACTAAATATCGTGACTCCAGGTATGCTAGACCCAGAACTAAATGGTATTGCAAGTGCTTGGGTGCATAGTAAATTAACTTTCATATACTTCCCGTCCGTTATGGAATGGCAGGTATTATTATTTATAGTAGCTGTTGTAATGGCAGTATTTATGATAGGTAAAAAAGTCTTACCAATATATCAAACAGCAGGAGAAGAGTTATGAAAAATGAAACAATGGAAAACAAGCCAATGAGCAGAAGAAGTTTTCTTAAAACTTCAGCTCTACTTGGCGGATCAGCAGCAGGTTTAGGTGCTGTTGAAAAGATTAGTAGCAAAGGCTTTGGGAGAGGAAAGATAGATTATCCTTTAAATGATGCTGAAAATGTGATATACTCTGTATGTTTACAGTGTCATACAGACTGCCCAATTAAAGTAAAAATTGAAGACGGTGTTGCAGTTAAAATCGATGGTAACCCTTACTCAATTCAAAATCTAAATAGCCCAATTCCAACATCAACTGATATACAAGTTGGTGCTAAGATTGATGCTGGTCTTTGCCCTAAAGGTCAAGCTGGTATCCAAACTATGTATGATCCATACCGTGTTGTAAAAGTTTTGAAAAGAGCTGGTAAAAGAGGTGAAGGCAAGTGGAAAGTTATACCATTTGACAAAGCTATAACAGAAGTAGTTGAAGGTGGAAAACTTTTTGCAGATGTCCCTGGTGAAGAGAACAGAATAGTTGAGGGTATGCGTCAAGTTAGAGCGTTAACAGATGCAAAAGTCGCAAAAGATATGGCAGGCGATGCTATGAATGTTGGAAAAGGCAAAATGAGCCTTGCAGATTTTAAAGCAAAGCATGCTGCGCATCTAGATCTCTTGATAGACCCTGATCAGCCAGATCTTGGACCAAAAAACAATCAATTCTTGATGCTTGCAGGTAGAATGGAGCATGGTAGAAAAGAGTTTGCAAAAAGATGGCACAAGGGAGCTTATGGAAGTAACAACTTCATGGAGCACACAACTGTTTGTGAACAATCACACCATATCGCTTATAAACAAGTGACAAGCCAATATGTAGATGGCGGTAAGTGGAAGATTGTAAGTGAGCATATGAAACCAGACTTTAGAAACTCAAGATTTGTTATATACTTTGGAACAGGTTTTGTTGAAGCAAACTTTGGACCACCAATAATGGCTAACTTAGCAACTAATGCTATAGTAGATGATGGCTGTAAAGTAGTAGTTGTTGATCCTAGATTTTCCAAAAGTGCAGCAAAAGCTTGGAAGTGGGTTCCTGTAAGACCAAATGGCGATGCGGCACTAATCTATGCTATGATTAGATGGATGTTTGAAAATGATAAAATCAACAAAGAGTTCTTGGTAAATGCAAATAAAGCAGCAGCTAAAAAAGCAAATGAAGAGAGTTGGACAAGTGCTACTCACCTAGTTGCATATGATAAAGAGGGACCAGCTAAAAAACTAAGAGCTAGTGATCTTGGCATCGGAACAAGTGATCAGTTTGTAACTACTCAAGGTGGACAACCAGTTGCTGTAAATACAAACGACAAACTAAATGCTGTTGTTGGTGATCTATTCTTCTCAGGCGAATTAAATGGTATCAAAGTTAAATCTGAACTCTTGATGGTCAAAGAGTATGCTATGAGTAAGTCTATGGAAGAGTGGGCTAAAGAGGCAGGACTTAGGGTTAAAGACATCGTTGAAGTAGTCAGAGAGTATGTTAAGTACGGAAGACAAGCAGCAGCAGAGATGTATAGAGGTCCAGTACAACATACAAATGGATACTTTAACGGTATGGCTGTAATTTATATGAATATGCTAGTTGGTAATATAGACTATAATGGTGGTCTTATCAAAGGTGGTGGTCACTACCATGAAGATGGAAGCAAAGGTGGACCATTTAATCTTAAAAAAGATGCATTTGCTGGTAAAACCAAGTCGTTTGGACACAAGATAACAAGAGAGGGTTCATACTATGAGCACAGCTCATATTTCCAAAAAAATGGTTATCCTGCAAAAAGACCTTGGTTCCCACACACTGGTAATGTTTATCAAGAAGCTATACCATCTATGGATGATGCATATCCATATGGTGTTAAAATATTGATGACTATCATGGGTACTCCGCTATTGTCAAATCCAGCGGCTCATATGTCAATGAAGACTATCCTTGACCTTAAGAAGACTCCATTATATATCGCAAATGATGTAGCAGTTGGTGAAACTAGCATGTTTGCTGATTATATCTTCCCTGATCTTGCTATTTGGGAAAGATGGGGCACTCCACATGTTACACCAGTAGCAGTTACAAAAATGTCAAAAGTAAGACAACCAACAATCGAACCTTTGACAGATACTGCGACAATCTTTGGTGAAAAACAGCATGTAGGTTTTGAATCAATGCTGCTTGCATTGGCTGAAAAACTAAATCTTCCTGGATATGGAGATGATGGTTTTGGTAAAGGTATGCCTTTCAAAAGAATCGAAGACTGGTATCTTAAAATGGCAACCAATATAGCAGCAGGCGACCATCATGGTGACGATCTTCCTGATGCAGATGCGAGAGAGCTAGCGATATTTAAAAAAGCAAGAAGACATATGAGTGCAGATACATTTGATTTTGATAGATGGTCAAAAGCTTGTACAGACGCAAATGGTAAAAATTGGTTTAAAAAGACTGTTTACCTATTAAATCGTGGTGTCAGAGGTGAAGATTTTACAAATTATACCAAAAATGTAGAAAATAGCGATAAAATACTACATAAATTTGGTAAAATGTTTAACTTCTACTGTGAAAAAGTAGCAAATACAAGACACAGTTATACAGGTAAGAAATTTAGTGGTATCAGCCAATACAACCATGCATTTGACTATGCAGGAAAAGAGGTTGTTGGAAGCTCTGCTTATCCACTAAAATCTATAACTTATAAACCAATCACTGGTGGACAAGCTAGAACTCAAGCGGTTGACTACTGGTTGCAAGCAGTAATGCCAGAAAATACTTTGGATATAAATTCCCAAACAGCGTTAGAGATGGGATTTAAAAACGGAGATATGGCAAAAGTAGTTTCAGCTGATAATCCTGAGGGAATGTGGGATTTAGGACCATCTGGTAAAAAACCTATGGTAGCAAAAATCAGAACAGTTGAAGGTCTAAGACCAGGAGTTCTATGTGCTTCTTGGAGTTTTGGTCACTGGGCATATTGCTCTAGAGACATCGTAGTTGATGGCAAAGTTATCAAAGGTGAAAAATCTAGAGAGAGTGGAGTTTGTACAAATGCAGCTCAAACAGTTGACAGCGGACTTAAAAACTCTTGTCTTGAGGATTTGATAGGTGGCTCTGCAGTGTTCTATGATTCATTTGTAGGACTTGTAAAAGCTTAAAAATTTTGTAATGCGTACCTGCCAAGTCTCTATCCTTCTTTTGGCAGGTACAAATTTTATAGGAGGATGTCATGAAAAATTTTTTTATTAAGTGTTTGAGCTTTATAGTTCTGTTTGTTTTTACAAATTCTGCTTTTGCACTAGATTTTAGTTTATTGCCAGAGATTGTGAAAACAAATATCACGAAGCAATATAATGGTAAAGATATTAAAATTCTTTCTATAAAAAGCAAAGGGTTGAGATACACTATAATTATAAAGACAAAATCTGGGAAAGATAAAGTTGTTGTGACAAAAAAAGGAAAAATCTTAAGTATCAGTGAATACCTAAAAGGCATGGAGCCAACAGGCGGATGCTGAAGCATATATTGATTCTGTGTTTTAGTTTACCTATAGCCATGCTAGCAAGTGATCAAGACAGACAAATAGTAAAAGATAGCATTAAAAAACACTACAAGAACCAAAATATAATATTTTTACATATTAAAGAGATGACAGATAACAACTATTTTGTTATTATAAGAAATAATAGTATGCAAGAGAGAGTAGAGGTTGATAAATTTGGTAAAATTTTGAGTATAATCGATGATTTAAATGTAGTAGAAGAAGTAGAGGAGGGTTGTTAGATGAGGTTTGTAAACATAGCAATATTAGTATTTTTCTTTTTAAATATCCCTCTTCTTGCTTCATATATAGCTGTATGCCAAGGTTGCCATGGAAAAAACTTCCAAAGAAAGGCGCTTGGAAGGTCAAAAATTGTCAAAAACTTAAAAAAGAAAGAGATAGTTGCAAGACTAAACTACTTTAAAACTTCAAGTTCTATCATGAAGAGCTATGCATCAAGTCTAAGTGATAAGCAAATCAACCAAATAGCAAATGTATTTGGCAAATAAAAATCCATTAAAATTTCCCCTCAAATTTATTAACTAACTAGATAATTAATAAAAAGTTAAGTAGAACTTTATTATAATTAACTAAATAGTTGATTAATAAGGAGAAAATATGAGCAGAGTTGTAAAAAAAAGAAATGCCCAAGTATCTAAAAATCTTATTTTATTAAATGCCATAGAGCTTTTTTCAAAAAAAGGTTATAGCGCCACCTCCATGGAGGAGTTAGCAACAAAGTGTGACTTAAACAAGGCCATGATTTTTTACTACTATAAAAGTAAACGAGGGCTTTATGAAGCAGTGATAATACAAGTTCTTAAAGAGATATATGATACCGTAACAAAGGAGAACAAAAACTACCATAAGCCTATAGATGAATTAGATAGTTTTATTAAAACATATGCAAAATTTGCTTGTAAATTTCCGCACCTCCCATCTCTTTTATTGAAAGAGTTGAGCGACAGCGGTGCTACATTGCCTGAAAAATTGTTTTATAACATGAAAAAGATGTATGCACTCTTTAGCGATATTCTAAAAAGAGGCGAGGAAAAAGGTTGCTTTAAAGATACAATTCCTATGGTTTTGTATTTTATGATTTTAGGTTCATTAAACCTTATGATTACTACAAAAAAGATACGAATAAAAGCTTATGAAGAAGAGAAGCTAGACACTTGTGCAACTTGTGATATAGATGAGATTTCAGCTTATATATCAAAAAAAGTAAAAAAAATGTTAAAGGATTAGAGATGAAGATAAGAAATATACTTTTGTTTTTGCTGATAGCTATAAATCTGCAAGCGGCTACTATAACGCAGCTTTTTAATGCAATCAAAAAGCAACCAACCACAAAAATAGATGAGATTAGCTCAAAAATGGCTCAAATAGCCCAAGATAGAGTAAACGCAGGCTACTATCCAAAAGTGGATTTGTTTGCTAGTTATACACACTATAATAGTCCAACAAATCTTATACCTCTTGACCCTGATGCTACTGCGAAATTGGCAGGTCAATCATTGCCATTTTCGCAAACTATTCAGAAAGTTGGTATCGGTGCAAGTATTCCTCTGTTTGTAAAAGAGCTTGGGGATTTAAGCCAAAAAGCAAAATACCTTGCAAAAAGTGCAAGACTAAAAAAAGAGTTGAATTTTTATCAAAATGAAGCTTTGATTTTAGGCTCAAATGCAACTCTTGAGTACCTGAACAACCTGCTTATTTCGCTAAAAGCTACACAAAAATCTCTTTTGAAAACGAAAGAGGATTTGCAAATTTCAGTAAATTCTGGAAGGATGCCAGGGATTGCGATTGACAAGATAGATGAAAAGCTAAATCAACTTGATATAAATATAAATAATATAGATATCAAAAAAGCAACACTTATCTCAAATATAGAAAACTTAACTGGATTAGAGATAAAAAATCCAGCAAAAATGGAGCTAATAACAAATGTAAAAGAGGATGAAATCTTTGCACTAAAACCTTTGCAAGAAGTGATAAATGCATCCATGAGTGATTTTCAAGCTACATATGCAAAGAGATACTATCCAAAAGTTGCCTTTAATGTTATGTGGAGTGAAAACTATACACAAAATGATTCAAGATTAGGCAACAGTGTGCATAGAGGATATGGATATTACCAGCTTGGAGTCTCTATGCCACTATATAATAGGGGCGAAGATGTAGATATGCAAATCAAAAAAATACAGATTATGAAAGACAAAATAAAACTAAAAAAGAGCGAACAAGAGTTAAAAGCAGAGGTTAAGGCTTTGCAAAAAGAGCTCGTTCTCTTAGAGAAGTCAAAAAAATTAAAAAAGACAAATATACAAAAAAATGAAAATCTACTAAGGTATGCAAAAGTTTCATTTGACGAAGGAAGGATGACGGAGGAAGATTATCTAGTATATGAAGATAAGCTTCTTAGTGCAAAATCTAGTTATTATGAAACGGTATCTCAAAAATGGCAAGATATAGCAAAACTTGCAGTAATTTATGGAAATGATTTAAAAGGAGTAGTAAGATGAAAAAGTTGTTAGGTTATATAGTTATATTGGTAATTATAGCAGCCGCTGTAATAGGTGGCAAAAAGGTGATAAAGTTAAAACAGGAAAAAGAGGCCAAAACACCAATGGCAGTTGCATACAGTATGAGTGTGAAAACCATGAAACCAAAACTCTCAAACATATCATTGACACTCCCTTACCTAGCACTTACAAAAAGCAACGATGATGTGAAGATTAGCTCAAGGATAAGTGCAAGGGTAAAGTATATAGTAAAAAGTGGCGAAAGAGTTAAAAAGGGTGAGACGATTGTAAGGATTGATGATAAAGATTTGAAAACACAATTAGAGTCATTAAACCTAAATATAAGGTCTCTAAAATCACAATTAAGTTCAAAACTAATAGCACTAAAAAATCTAAAAAATACACACGAGCGAACCCAAAAACTTCTTAGTGTAAAAGGTGCTTCTCAAGAAGAGTTTGACGCAGAAGTGACTCGCATCGAAGCAGCAAAATCTGGACTTGATACTCTGAAATTTAAAGTTCAAGAATTAAGAGCAAACAGAGCCTCAATCGACAATATGCTCTCATATGCTACTATAAAATCACCAGTAGATGGCATAGTCACAAGACTTGCAAATGTGGGAGATATAGCGATGACGGGCAAACCCCTTATCAGCATAAGTGCAAAATCAAGCAGTTATTTGATAGTAAGATTGCCAACTGATACAAATGCTAAAGCGATAATTTACAATAAAAAAGTCTATCCGATTAGCGCGTTAAACACAACTTATAATGGTCTTTTAGAATATCTTGCAAACATAGATGAGAGCTTAGCAAGCAACCAAACCATAAATATAGATGTTGTTATATATAGTGGTAGTGGTTATAAACTTACTCATGATGCAATCTTGAATAGAAATGGAAAAAGCTATGTTTTAACCTTAACTGGAGACAAAGCTATGCCAAAAGAAGTTAGTATCGTAGCAAATGGTGAACAAGGCGTGGTCGTAAAAGGTGTAAATGCAAATGAAACTATAGTAGTTGCAAAACAAGATATATTACTTAAACTTCTTAGCGGAATAAAAGTAAGAGCTGTAAAATAAAGGATAAATAATGTTGTTTGAATATTTTTATAAAAGACCTTATCTGCTCTATAGTTTGATATTTGGGTTTTTTATCATGGGGATTGTGGGTTTAACAACACTTCCTAAAAACCTTTTTCCTGATGCAAATCCACCTAAGATTGTGGTCATCACAAAAGTTCCAGGAGCTACGGCAAAAGTGGCGGCGAGTACAGTTTCGAAGCCTATCGAGCAGGAACTTTCAAGGCTAGGAGAGGTTACTGATGTAAGTAGTGTAAATGTTGCAAACATGTCAATAGTAAGTGCAGAATTTGGTTATAAAAAAAGCTTAAATGCAGCTGCTGTTGATGTTGCAAATGCACTAAATATTGCAAAAGCAAAGATACCAGTGGGTTTGAATCCAGCGATCTATACAGCAGGTGATTTTACTTTGCCAGTTGATGTTATAGCACTTAGTCCGAAAAATTCTTCTATAAACTTAGATGAGATACGAAAGATTTCTGATAGCTTTATAAAGCCACACCTATTAAGCAACAAAGCGATAGGAAATGTTGAGGTTTTTGGTGGGTACAAGAGTGCAATAAATGTAGAAATTGATCCATTTAAAGCTAAAAAATATGGTGTTGATTTTGAAACTATCACAAAAGTGATAATGGCTCAAAACAAAGATATACCAGTGGGCTTCATAAAAGGAAAAAACAGTTTTTATACTGTGACAATCTATGGTGAAAAAGACAATGTGCTAAATCTAGAGAATTTAATCATAAAACCAAATGTAAGATTAAAAGATGTAGCAGATGTGAAGTGGGGACACCAAAAAAGAACAAGTGGATATATAGGAAATGGAAAAGACTCTATCGCCCTGTCAATTCAGCGAGCTC
>Ga0256829_1003229_pt1 | contig 11457 bp, 13 predicted proteins | sample 131447metaG_FD_185979 | JGI IMG/M metagenome (GOLD analysis project Ga0256829, IMG submission 185979) | Hydrothermal vent microbial communities from Lau Basin, Pacific Ocean - 131-447 | ecosystem: Environmental > Aquatic > Marine > Hydrothermal vents | place: Pacific Ocean: Lau Basin | collected... | reverse complement strand
TTTAATTTATCGTCATTATATTCCGAACTGAAAAATATACCATTGCTTTTAGAAAAATGCTTAGAAATATCAAAGCTATTATAAAAATTATGTGAATGCCATTCACCGTGTCCTAAAATAAATGAAAATTTTTCTGTAGAATATTTACACCAATACCCTTTTAATGTTATGTTGATTAAAGTAAATAACCCATTACCGTCTATGATATCTTGATTTGAATATTGTTTAATATATCCACCCGTAAACGGGATAACACCATATGCAACACCTACATTATAATTTTTGAAAGGATATTCATAATATAGATATAATTTTCGGATTCTATAATTTGCTTTATCCATAGAATGATAATGTAAGCCATTATTGTCATGAATTTTTGAACTATTACTGTATAATTTAATATCCCAAGATAATTTAACTTTGTTATATTTCAAATCTGTTTTATTGACAAAAGAAACTTGGTTATATCGTTTATCCGTATTGATATTATTAGAATTCGAATAACTAACATTTTTAGATTTTAAGGATGCTTCGTTTTCTATCGAATAATTAAAACTCGCATATAAATTACATTCCAATATTATTAAAAAAAGTACATATATAAATTTCATTATAATTTTCCTTTTATTTGATTTTTATTTAACTGTAATAAATTTTTTATATATAATTTCTGTTGTTGATTATTAATATATATATGGTATTTTTTTCTTTTTGCGGAAGACACTAATACTCTAATCCATCCTTTATAGGATTTAGAATCAATATTTATTTTATGATTATAAAAGTAATACTCAACAGGAAAAGTTGGTGTATTTGCAGATAATGGTATGGTTAAAACTATAGATATAATAAGGATTCTAATTTTTTTAAGAAATAAATACACATTATAATCCTTTTTTATTATATTTATAATTAGAATTAATGTATATTTTCATCATTTTTAATCAATACTGGTTGAGTTAAAAATGTAATAGCTATACTCGTACCTTTTGTTGATGACTGCAAAATTTTTATATCGCCTCCAAATTCTGTAATAATATGTTTATTCAAATACATACCATTACCACGAATGCTATCACCAATTTGTTTAGAACTAAAATTTGGAAGAAATACATTTTTTATAATATTTTTTGGTATTCCTGCTCCATTATCATTTACAACTAATGTCATTAAATTATTTTTAACTTCATGCATCCTATCAATTTTAATATATGTAGAATTAGCTTCCAATGAATTTTTAATATGATTTATTAAAATATTTAACAAATCAATATTTTTTAATGAATTTTTAGCCATTCTATAATTTTCAAACCCTGGATCTATAGAATATTTAACATTTTCGTATGAAACAGATATAATCTTAAAAGCACCTTCAATAATATCATAAACTGTTTTATCACCATTAGAATATTTCAATGTTTTAAAATTTTTCATTTTTTCTAAAACAAAATGTATCTGTTCCATACTCATTTTAATAAATTCAAAATCTTTATCAAGATTTAGTATTTTTTTGTTCCATTTTCTATTTTCTATAGTATCTCTTTTGTCTATACCGTTTATTTTTGCCCACTCTTTTTGTGATTCTATGTATCTATGTAAAGTATTTTGTATTTTTTCTACTTTGTTATTAATAACATCAACAGGAGTATTTAATTCATGATGTACATTTTCTGTTATCATAACCATAGATTTATTTGCTAATATTGCTTCATTACCTATATTTGTTATCATAGATTCATTTCTTTCTCTTTTATAAGAATAATATAGGAATATAAAAAATAATATAGAAAACATTAACATAAGAAATAAAGAATTATATATTATTTTAAAAATATAACTTTGTAAATCTGTTTCTATGAAAGTATTTGATGTTTTATTATAAAAATATATTTCAAAGTTATATATGTATATATCATCAAATAAATGAATAAATTTAGGCTTATGATAATTTATAGTATCTAAATAATTATATTTGTTATTCCATTCAAATATTTCTTTTTTTGTATATATTTTTCTACACTCTGATATTTCACATATATGTGTTAAATCAATTTCATTATATTCATTTATATTTTTATCAATTTGTTTATTCATATAATTTATGTTTGTATGAATATTAATTAATGTTGTACTCATAAAGATACTTATCATTAATATTAATAGTATAAAAAATGCAAATATATATTTTTTAACAAATATTAATAAATTATATGTATTAGAAATCAAAATAATGTCTTTTTAATAACTTGTCTTCTTTCTTTCATACTATATTCAGTTTTGAACATAATAAAATCATCAATACATTTAGAAGTTATTCTATTAAATTTATCTTTAATATACCCTATTAATTTTATATGTGTATTCATTTGATTACCAGTGTAAAAAATAAATTTTAGGTTTTTATTAAGTTCGTAAAGAATTTCAAATACATCAACACCATTTAATTTAATATTACCATTATTTGTCTCAATAGTTCCGGTATATGTAATATCTATTAATGCTTTTTGTATATTAAAATTATCATACTTTTGAATCGTGGAAATAAGATCGTAAGCACACATAATACCATGAAAACAAAATACATTATAATCATCTAAATTTATATCACCACTTTCAGCTAACTCTTCAAAATCATCTAATATAAATGAACAAATACCTTCATTATCATCAATAATAAGAATACCTGGCTTGGAAAAATCAACAGAATCTAAATTTTGAGGTTTTATATTGTTGTTTATATCATATAAAATTCCATCTGTTAGTTTTAAATTCCATTGATTTATAGATTTTAATTGCATTTTATACCCTTTTTTAATTATTTATAAGTGTGTTTATTACTAATGATCTCAATATAGGATTTTAAAATTCTAAGATATAATATTATTTTCGTATATTTTAATGAGGAATGTGTTTAAGTTTTACTAAACTATTTGAAAAAAATACATCCTCAATTACTAATAGTGATAGTTTTAAATTATCATAACAATATATTGGTTTAAATTAACAGATTATTGACGATTTTGTTCAATAAAATTTATTATTACAATAGTCGCTAATATTATTTTATTAATATTTCAATTAAATTTGTATTTGAATTAGATCCAGTGATACAAATTCCTAGATAATTATCTGTAGATGATATTAATGTAGATACTCCATTATTACCGCCATATATATCGTCTCCACGATGTGCAGTTTGACCAATAGTTAATTTAACCCAAACTCTACCGGATGTAGCTACAAATGACCCGGTTGCTTCTGCTTTAACAACTACACCTAATAACTTTCCGCCAGAACCGAATAATACAGATTCAGCAGTACTATCAATTCCTACAGCTAAAACATCGCCATTTTCAAGTTGTGTTTCTGTTTGAAATTTTTGAACTGATGTACCATTAATCATTAATGCGTGAACTTCACTATATTTCCAATACTCTGTTCCTAAAGCACTATTTGTTTCATTTACAGATTCCGAATTTGGTTTATATGGCAACATTCCATTTGCAGTTGTTCTTATCCAATTTGTAGAATCTATACTATCTTTATCTTGACCGTTTTTGACAGCAAAACCGTTATAATTTCCTGTAAACCCTTTATACAGTGTCACAAATTGATTTGCAAGTCTATTGCCCAAAGCTTCTGAATTTTTTGAGTTTACAATAATAGCAGAATCACTTAACGATAAATTGTCAATCATACTATCAATGTATTTCTTATTAGCAGGGTCACTAGGTTTTGTAGGTACATATGAAGTTATGTGACTTGTATTTGTTATGTTGTCAATATTTAATGGTATAAAGTTTACTCCTTTAGAAAAATCAAAATCTACATAAACTTGTTCGTCCCTATCATCAACATATCGTTTAACAACAGGATTGCCAGGTTCCGTTGGCATATAGGAGTCAGTATTATTACGGCTTATATAACCATTCGGGTCTAAATCTAATGTCCAGTCAGCACGAGTAGTTACTTTCCATTTATATGAATGAGAGGGTATTTCATTAATGCTAGTATAATCATTATCTAATATGTAATTAATACCCATATAGGATACTATTTCACCATTATTGTATAATGTCTGATAACACCAAGGAAACGCAAGATGACCTCTGATAATTTCCATTCTATTATATATATCATCAGTTTCTTTTTTAAGAATATTAACACTCTCGTTTATTTTTTGTTGAGACGCCAACTCTCCATTTTTTATATTATACTGTGATATAAATTCATTATATAACTTGTGCATAGTATCATCCCTTGTTTTTTATTGTCGTTTTTAAGTAACTAAACAATGCAGAAAAATTTTCCCAATCGTATTTAGTACATTTTTCTTTAAAACTTCTTTTATAATTTGTGTGAAATTCAATATGACAATTTTTGCAAAGGCAAATGCCATTATCAATTTCATATCTATCTTCAAGAAAATAACTTCCGGAATTAAGATGGTGAGCTTGTCTATTTTTTCTAGTTCCACATATCTGACACAATTTATCCCTACGAATCACATTTATACGCCAAATTCTGTAACTTTTAATTTGTCTCCAACCGCGCTTATTTTTTGATTTCATAAATTCATGTTTTCCTTTATAATTTGTTTGAGTTTAACTGGACTTATTTTTGCACTGTCTTTAATATCTAAGTATTCCACTTGCTTCAATGCTTCCGAACATATCTCAGAGCAAAACCATCTATTCTTTGCGTCTTTCACAAATGGAAAAACAAAACCAAGTATTCCAAGATAATCATATTTCTTACCTGCTTGCTCTCTAGCAAACCTTCCCACTTGAAGTATCTGACTATCTGTTAAACCAATATCAATTCTACACCAAGCTTTGCCAGTATAGCTATGCTTCTTAAATCTCACTACATCCTCTCTAAACGAAGCAGAGAACATCTGACAGTTATCAAAAAGCAATTCACAATGACTAGGTAAGTCTTTCCATTCACCATTTAATCTCTGCTTCCAAGTAGCTGTTTTAAAGCGTATTAGTTTATCAGCAAAATATCCATATCTGTTTTCATAAAATATTACTTGCATAACTAAATCACTATAGCGTCTAAATCATCTTGTGTAGTACAAGCTTTGATGGCATCTCTAACTTTAACCATCTCTCCTTCTTTTACTGCAAGAAATTGAACTTTAGCTAACACGGAAGCAATATAGTCTGCTTTTGTGTCTACACTACCTAATATAATAGCATCTATAATAGGAGTAGGAGCAGTGTTGTCTGAGTTGTAAGCCAATGCTTCATTCTTTTTATCATTGAACGACGCTACCTCTGCTTGTGGATAGTTTGCTAAATAAGCATCATATCCAGATTGAAATTTATCTTGTAAAGCTTTTATCTTGGCTTGTCTATCCTTTTCATTAACATCAACACACAAAGTTAAATCTTTGTCACCTGAATAGTCACAAATAACACTTAACCCATCATCTGCTATAACGGTATTTGAGAAAAACTTTATGTTATCTGGGTACACAATTACAATTCCATTTCGTACTAAATCAAATATAACTCTTTTCATTATAATGCTCCTACTATTTTTGAGTATTCAAGAAGACCTCTTCTTAAATCTTTTGAATCTACTACACTTCTAAATGTTGGCAACACTGTTATTCCATTATAATATGTAAAAGCATTTTGAAGGTTAGCTACATATTGATATGTTGTTATAAGTCCTAATACCTTTTCCACTCCATATGCTGCTTGTGTTAGGGTATAGTTATTATTTATAATTGTATATAAATAACATTCATGCACGCTTGGTATCCTTACATCAATGCTAAATAAAATGCTAACACTATCACTTATAGGAAATCCGACGGAAGATGTTGCTATCGTTGAGACAATATTAAAGCTGTTATCTACAATAGTTGTTCCTTCGGAATAACAAAGATAAAAACCGCCATCCTCTCTATGGAATATACCATTACTATATTCATTGTTACCAGCCGTTGTACAAGTTAATGATAAATCTACGCTAACTCCTTCTATTGTTCCAGTTGATACTGTAACTTCTCGTAAATATACAGTATTTGACTCATTTGTAGCAAGGAATAGTACGCTATCTGGTGAATACCAGCATACACCCGCTATAGTGCTTCCACCTAAATCGGATGGACTTACTGACCACAATGTAGCATTTGTATTACTTGCATACTGCCAAGCAATGTCTTCCGTAGCAACAAATAAATAATTACCACTGTTGTCAGGATTAGGCATTGCATTTACATGATTATCCCACATAACTTGCATCGAACCATTCTGTTTTACTGGTTTTATTACACTACCTGAACCACTTGAACCCCCTATAAAATCTATTAAATTACTCATTAAACTATCCTCCAATCGTTATTTGTAAACATAAGTCCAAAACTTATGTTTTTTGTGTTTACCACCATATCTTCATCCTTTCCCATTATTGTATTACCATTTCTTACAACTGATAAAGAATTTGAGTCAAAAGTACCTTTACCGTCAAGAAATTTTATGATTAAATTCACTTCAGGTGTTGCTGGCAAAGTCACTGATACCGCTGCATTAGTTGTATCCGCTACAATGTATTCATTACCATTTACAGTGTAATCTGAGTTTATGTTTACAATCGGCTCTTTAATTATATCAATTATATTTTTAACTGATATATTTCTATCATTACTATCCGTTAATGACAATTCGTCATTAATTATATGTATCATATTCATCATTGTGTGTCCTTTTCTTTATTTATAAAATTTATTTCCTTTCTCAACAATTTTACTTCTTCTATTAACAAACCTATAATAGCGTTATAATTTACTGTCTTATTATCCAAATCATCTGTATTCACAGCTTCCGGAAATACTTTTTCTACTGTTTGAGCTATGACCCCTGCTTGTCTTTTGTTATTTTTTCCTTTTTTCCAATTAAAATAAACGCCGTCTATTTTGCTTAGAACTTCTGAAGTATTTTTAATTTTTTCTATATTATTCTTTTTTCTTACGTCAGAAGTAACATTTATTCCTAAAACAGTGATATCTGCATTATTCGACCCGTCCTCCATAAAATGAAACCCGTCTTGTTGTAATCTAATAAAACTATCGTATTTATTTGGTTGAACAAAACCTATTGACGGGTGTATATTTTCCCCATCTCCTTGTGACTTAATACTAGTACCAAGTATGTCATTTCCTTTTGAAACTGTTGTAATATGACCACCGGATAAAGATGTGAAATTTGATTCTACATCAGATCTTACAAATAATGTACTATCTTTACCATCTAATAAATCAGCATCTAATCCAGATCCAGAACCATCGACGGTTTTTAATTTTGACAAAATGTCCCCTGAATTCATCGTTATATTTGAAAATTTACTAAATGTTAAATTAGTTATTCCTAAATTAATAGGATTGTCTGGTGAACTTAATATCCAGCTAGTATTTTTATTCACTGTCCCGTTTGTAGCAAAAACATACATACCATTTTTTACTTCATTGTCTGGATTATTATCCGCATCTGCTGACCTCACCCAAGCACCGTCGACTACGATATATATACCATTATCTGGAAGATTTGATTGATTTTTAACAAGAACTCTGTCACCAGCTTTTAATGCTTCGTCATCAATAGTTAATAATCCACCGGTCGTTAAATCTATATTATCTATCGATGCGACTTTAACAGCTTCCTTTGCGTCTAAACCAGATATCAAAGCGTCGACATAAAATTTATCTGCTTTAGTGTTGTTCAATATGTGTGATTTATTATCAACATATGATATGTCAGCTTTAGTACTGGTTAAATTGTATATTTTTTCATCAAACTCTATTCGTAAATAATTGTCTTGACTGTCTGTATATCCCTTTGTGCTAGGGTTATAAACATGAGTAGGAATGTATTCAACATTATTGTTTTTAGACAAAAAATTCTTAAAATCGCCTATATTAGTATAATCTGTATTAAATGCTTCAGTCCATGCATCAGACGAATTATTAGGTTTCTCGTTAATATTATTCATAACAGCTCTGTAATATGTATTATTAACCTGGACTAAATCATTTACTAAATACGGTTCCTGAGTATTCCAAAATAGTATGTCATTACCGTTAAGAATGTTTAAGACATTTATTACATTATTTAATTCCTTTTTAAGTCTCAATGAGGATTGATTTAATTTCAATTCGTTAATCATGTCCCCATTTTTAATAGAATAATCTGCTATAAATTTTGTGTAATCTACATAGGTAGTATTTGTCATTTAAAATCCTTAAACTTTTATTTCAACGACACTATTGGATGAGTCAGAAATCGCTATACCTAATAATTTTCTACTTTCCTCGAATGTATAATTATCAACTGTAATACCGAGTCCGTTATCATCTGCTATAATGTATTGCCCTCTTTTTGCATCCCCATTAATTTTACACGGAACTCGTCCTTTCAACGCAATGTAAATACCTTCATTTTCACTATTTAACATATAAGCAGGGTTTGTCGAAACAACACCAGCAACTTTTAATGTTTTATTATATAATGTAACTTCTTTATTACCTCCAAACCCTAATACTGTTCCTGCATCATAGTCAAAATCTGATTCATATTTTTCTGCAATATCCGCATTAACAATATGAACATCCGTTGTTTCTATTGAACTAGTGTATATTGTATTAAATTTTTTATCAACAGTTCCTAAATCAGAACTATTAGCGTTGTCCCAAGGAACCAACCCATTTTTTGGTGTCATTAATGCTGTTACATTATCTTTGTCCGCAAATAAAGTGTTATACGAATCGCGTGATTGATAACTGATAAATTTATTAGACAAAATATTTGTATTTGAATACAATTTCCAATCAGCATTTTCTGGCATCATATTTATATTATCTATAACAGCAGAATAAATTTTGCCACCACTACTAACAATATCCCCGCTTTTGTATTGCATTCTACTATCCCAAGCCAACGGCAATTCACCAAAGTTTACACTTACATAATTATATAAATTATTTAATTCATTTTTAATAAATATAGGTGCTTTGTTTACACTAAATGAAGTAGCAACTGTTCCGTATTGTACTGCTTGAGAACTTTTGAAATCCTCTAAAGGCAATAATTCCATAATATCTCCTTATTTTGTTTATTTATAATATTTTTGATACAACATTTTTACATTAAAACATTATTCGCCAAGTTATACGAAGAGCTACTGTATCATCTTTAATTTTACCCTTGAAAGTTCTCATACTGAAAATCGAAGAACCTGTGTAAAATGCACATTCTGTAAATGCCATCGTACCTGTACCGTTACACGCTGCATTATCTATATTAATTTCGTATATTACATTCGACCCATCAACAGTACATTTAACTGTACTTAAAGTATCATCCGCAACAACTTCATCTCCAGATACACCAGATACAGTAAATTGAATATCTTCATAATCAACACCATTAGTTCCAGTTGCTTCAGAAAATAACATATCCCTATCAGAAGTAAAACCTGTAGATTCATTTTTAGGTGTCAATAAATCGCCACCATCAGAATCTTCCGCACCTATATGTCCTTTTGTACCCAAAACGAATCTATCAATAACTGGTGTATTATTAATATTTGCTAAAAATTTTGCAAATGTTAATCTTGCGTCGTCCATAATTAAATTGTGTTTTTCATATGTATCAATTACTTTACCATCTTTAATAGCTTCGATCTTAAAGTAACCTGTAGTTTTTTTAACTTTGTCAGTCATTTATATGCCTTTTTATATTATTTATATTATTTATAATTATTTCATTTAATATAAATCAATGAATATAAAATCCGCCACCCTCGTATTTACCATCAAAAATAAAATTATCAAAATACAAATCAGTATCCCAAACATTAATATCATAATTTATAACAAAATCCTCACCAACATAAAAGTTATCAAAAATAAAGTTGTCCCATTTTAGTTCATTATCGTCCCAATGTACATTATAATCCATTGTATCGTTATATACATCAATACATAAATGATTATCTCTTCCATCTGCTAAAACTGGTTTATCTAAATTTATTTCGCAATATATTAGATGTTGCTTCACTACACATTCATCACTTGCAGTTTTTCCTGATACAGAGTTTTTACTATCAAAATAAAAATCATTCCATTTCAAATTGTCTACATCAAATGAAATACAGCTGTTGTGCTGTAAAGAAAAATTACCTATAATGTTAGACCCGTCAGATGCACCTATGTATGAGTCGTATGTAACATCTAAATTTTTATTTACAAGATTATCGCCACATATTGTTGAGCCAACATATACATTTCCTGCACTAACAACATTTTTCTTACCTGTCGTACTTGAAATTGTTGATATATCCGTAAATATAATATTGTCAGATGTTGTTGTTTTGATATCTAATGTATAGTCTAAATATAAACCACAATTTCCTGGATAATCATTATAATTTATAATAATATTGTTATCTTTTGATAAAATTAAACTTCTTGGACGAACTGTAGAAACAAGAGTCTCACCACTTGCAAAATATACAGTGGTTCTTTTTGTTCTTGAGTCTTTTTCACCTACATATTCTATATTAATAAATATAACTTCGTTATCATTTATTAATTGTTTCCCATCGTGTGATATATTTAATAAATAATTATCGTTATTAAATATATCGCCATTCATACATCTAACTTCCAACCCATCCGTATCAAAATGATAAGTAAAATCTAAATTAAAATAATCAGTAAATACTTGATAAAAAACTCTCTGATAAAAATATGCCCAACCGACAGGATGGGTCAATGGCTTAACATAATGCTCATAAATTGCATCAATCATTGTACCTTCAATAGTATATTTGAAAAGTTCATCACCTTCTTTATAATGAAATTTTCCAGTATTATCTCCAAGAAAATCATTTTGAACTCCGGAATTTATAATAATATTAAAAATATACTCCATTGCAGTAGGAGTTCCTTTTGCTTGTTTATAATTAGTATTTGTAAGCATATAATCTTCAGTTAGAAGTTTAGTTATATCTACACTTAAATCAATGTCATTAATGTCTATATTAGCTGCACGATAATTTGTTTTTAATGCATTATATAATGCTTCATTATGCTCTGATTTACTTAAAACACCATATATAGCATTTAAGTATATTTTTACAAATTCCTCGTAAATAGGTGTTTTCTTTTGATCTAAAATATTTTTTATGTCTATACTTATATTAGAATTCTTTGTTAAATAATTTAGAAATATATCCATAGAATCTTTTATTAATTTTATATCTGTTATATTATTAGGTGTTACGACTGGTATAATTTCATTAATCATATATTTTCCTTATTATATCTGTGATGAACTTGATTGTATAAATTTCCCTATTGATACTGTATTTAATTTAAAAATAGAACTTCTTAAAGTTTTTATATTTTCACTAGGATATCTTAATGTTAAAAATTTAACTTCA
>Ga0256829_1003228_pt1 | contig 11459 bp, 19 predicted proteins | sample 131447metaG_FD_185979 | JGI IMG/M metagenome (GOLD analysis project Ga0256829, IMG submission 185979) | Hydrothermal vent microbial communities from Lau Basin, Pacific Ocean - 131-447 | ecosystem: Environmental > Aquatic > Marine > Hydrothermal vents | place: Pacific Ocean: Lau Basin | collected... | reverse complement strand
GACATACACAGAATCTCTGTGGTGAGATTGTGTGCGTAAGACCAAGCCCCTGTATCTTTCACACTGACCTCTGACCGGGTTTCAAAGTCAACCTCGGCTCTCGGCACTGTGAATACTGTCCTATCCATTCTTCTTACGATCTACATACCAGTCAATAATCATGCCTGAACATAGAACCCACAGGTTTAAAAGTAGCACAATGCTAAAAAACAGAATGTTATCATCACCAAAGTTTAAGAGGATTACCCATATTAGTACTGTGACCGCAATATCCGTTAATAGTGCAATATATGGATGCGTTTTGGACGTAAGATGAAACCTCATCATTCTTCTCCATAACCTTAAGAGGAAAAAAGCCCCTAACCAAAGGCGCGAAGCCCTTGATTAGGAGTAGTCTGGGGAGGAAACCGTTAAAATGGGATTTCATCATCCATGAGGTCAGACAATCCCTCAGTGGGATCATAGTCAGTAGCTTGGCTCTTATACCCGGCAAACCGATCCATCAGGGATGACCCGCCGATACGCTCGCCCTCGCGGGTGAACACTACGCTATTGATATAGAAGGATACATATTTACGACCGGCTGACTCAGTACCCGCCACACTAATCTCAGCATAGGCATAGTTACCTCCAGTGAATAGCTGTTTAGCCTTCGCAGCCTGTGATTCAATAGCCTGTGCAAGCTGAACATTTTTGCCGTTTTCACGAACATATAGGCGGGGTGGAATATCAGCGTTAGTTTTAGCTTTGATAAGCTTGGTGCCTCTATAGTGATCATTATTCTTTTTACCGGCTGAATCCCGTTTGTCAGCGTGAGCATCGCCATCATGGATAGGCCAATTTACGCCGACCTTGAACTCATCTTTCATGTTGATGCCGGGAAACTTGTCCTTGGCAGCTTCAACGCAGACCTTTGATAGATCGACATCAATGAGGGACTGAGAATCTTCATCCCACCGCTTGAACTTAGCCATATCTTCAGGGTCAATAAGCATCTCAAGGCTGTAAAAAGGTTCACCTGATTCCTTGCCGTTCTGCTTGTACCGTCTAGGCTCTACCAACGTGGCAAAGGACATACGAAATTCGGGGGTGATTAGTTGGATATTACTCATTAGTTTTCTTTCTGTTTTCTATGTTTAACTTCAGGCATCGTCAAGCTGATCAGAATATACTTCCAGAAGGGGCTTAACTTCCTGTCTTTTATCAGAGGTTGCCGCCATTGTCAAGCCGTTTGTGGGCTTATATGCAAATCTGCTGACAAATTTCTTACCATTAGGCAGCTTCTCAATGTCTGGTACTGTCTTTAATTTAGGTTCTTGATAGGCGTCTTTACCAAACTCATTTACCAGTAGCTTCTCAATATCAATCTCCGCTACTGTGTCGCCATCTTTGATCTCGGTTTTCCATGTTCTCGTAGCTCTCTTAGCTACAAGCTTCTGGCCTGTTATCTGTTGACCTGCTTGAAGCCTTCTGAACGCTTCTACCTTTAGAGATTCTACATATTTCCTGATCTGCTCACCAGCGATTAACAATTCACCTATCTCATCGCCCGTAAGGGTATCAACAGGAGCCTCAACCTTAAACTCTTTAACCTCACTGATCAGGGCAGGGCATCCGGCTTTTGCAGGACAGAACTGACACCAATCGCCCATCTTTAGCATAGAATCAGGATTAGCTGTTTCATCCATCGCCGGAACAAGCTCATTGACGAACCAATCCTCCAAGTCCCTAGCCGTTTCTGAGTGCTTCCTACTCGGCCCTTTAGGGTGAGGACACCTTGGCTGATAGATGTACATATCTACATTATCAAAATCAAAGTCAGAGTTCTCCATAGCCATGTATCCATAGTACCTGGTCTGAGGTTCTTCTGGATTGCACTCTATGTTTCGGCCATGTTTATAATCAATGACTATTAATAGCTTTTCACCCGGTACTTCGATTGTGGCGTCTGCTGTGCCGAAAGCTTGTTCATGTCTGACACTACTCAGAGAACGCTCTACCCCCAATACGGCGTCAGGCCGACCCTCCATTAGTGACGTCACAAGGTCAAGGTAACCCTGAACCGCGTCAACCATGTCCTGATCGACCTCAAAGGAGAATTCACCTACCTTAAAGGTCTTTCCCGCATGTTCCCAAGCATCTGTCTTGCTCTCAAGGCATAATGCTGCCAATTCGTGAGCAGAAGTACCCTCTGCCGCCGCCCGACCAGCACTGAAAGCTGACTTGGGCAAATCTTTACTGAGCCTAATAGACCCCGGACAATTCATCCATCTCTTTGCTGAAGATGCTCCAAGTCTACTATGCTTAATTTCTTCCACTGTGATATTATCAGTCATTTTTATTCCCCGTCCAGCTCATCTATGATCTCAGAAAGGTGGACCATCATTGGCTTGGGAATAAATACTGCGTTAATTCCGGTTTCTATAGCCAGATAACCATCGCTATCCACATATACCACGACCTCTTTATCCTCATACTTCAGGGTGTACCTGTGTTCTGTCACTTTTTTTACTTCACTCATTTTCTTCTCCTATCATTACCCTGCATCCGTCAGCGGAGCATATGTACCTAATCCTCTTATTATCAATGATCTCATACCCTCTAAGATACTCAAAATACGAAGGGTCAACCGGGGTACGACCACTGGCGCACCCCGATAACAGTAGGACGCACCCCGATAACAGTAGGATCAAGACGGTGATACTACTCAAGTAGCATGGCATTTTCTATAGCCACTTTTACGGCTGACCGGCTAGCCTCTGGAATATCACTAAGACGAACCGCGTCATAGGCTGAAATAATCTCTTTGATCTGTACAGGCTTGATCTTGCGGCTTGTTACAGCGGTCCCTACAAAATCCTGCAAGTCCCGAATAGACATGACAGGTGCATCATCCTCCGGTATCGGGTCTGGTTCTGGAGTACGCTCAACCTTCTTAGGGGCCGCTTTCTTCTTGGTAGCCACTTTTTTAGCGGGTGGGGCCTCCTCTGCTTTCTCAGGCTCGACTCCATCAGGGATAATGTCATCCGGGATTGTTGTCTTCGCCTTCTTTGGCAAAGGCTTACCCTTGGGCTTGGTCTTTGTCTCAGCTTGCTTTTTAACACTAACGGGGTCTTTAGTCTCAACAGGTTTCCCTGTCAGCCCAGCTTTAACGGCTGTTCTAGCTTCAGTCATCAGTTCATTAGTGGCGTTTTGATAATCCTCATCGTCTGCCACCTGTGCGCTCAATGTCACTTCAGCTTCAGTGGGTTCATACTCCCGCATCTGCACCCGCCGCATATACCGCACTTTAATATCATAAATTTTAGCCATCGTTCTATTCTCCTAGTTTTTTAATACATTCCACCATATCTGGGTGCTTCTCGTAATAGTCTTTGTTCACTTCCAAATCATGCCTAAACATCTGAACCATAGCAGTCAGTATGCTTAAAGGCATAGCCCATAAAGGCATGATGACCTCATTGCTGCCGCTATTTATTCTGAAGTCACCGTCCTTAACTTCAAGTCTGAACATTAAGCAATCGGTGTCCATTCCTTGTCCAACGGCCACAGTTTTTTCAGGGACATCATCTACCACATTCTCCATCGTTCTATTCTCCTATTTTTCTTTCAAATATGTGTTTACTGTATTATGCTTTACCTGTCAATAAATAAAATCATCATCTTCTGCAACTGGGACAAACTGATCATCAACGAACCCTTCTACCCGTGCCACAAGTTCAGCAATATCCTCATCAAAATATTTGTAGCCCATCTCCAAGGCCCATTCTTCAATAATTTCTAAAATACTCATGCCTTTTCTCCTCTTTTCATTTTGAAATAATTCTCTCGGACGTCTGCGTTTTCAAATATATTGGCAGATTTTATATTATTCAATTCCCGTGCATCACATATTCCGCAGTCTTTACATAGCCTAAACTGCATTGCCCTGAACTCCCCGTAATCCCCACTTCTAGCTTTTATTGTATTCACCGGGTAGGACCACTTACCCCAGTTATGTTTTGACAGCTTTTTTATAATCCATGACCTTATACTCATATCTTTATTCCTGTTTTAAGTCTTTCCACTTTAGGACCCTCTCTAGGAGTGAAATCTACTTTCGCCACATTAGGTTCATCTTTGCATATTGTTCTCAGCGGCACATATATGATAGGTTTGGCAGTCTTCATATTGTTATATACCCAATCCACCAACCTGCTATTTGACCACGAACTACACGGCCCTAATTCAACATGGCTTATACTCATTGTCCACAATCCTTATCTAGTGATATATGTATGGTCTTAGATTTCTTTAATACCGCGTTCAGCACCATTTCATCGAAACTGCCCTCGGTGATAAGGAACTCAGCGATCACGTTGTCATGCTGGCCTATCCTGTGGCACCTATCAAGTGCTTGTTCATTGGTTCCTGGTGTCCATGCCGGTTCAGCGAATACTACCCTGCTGGAGGCTCTCTGTAGCCCGTCAATGCCAAATGATGTATCTAGTTGGCAGTTAAATATTCTAACCTTGGGGTCAGTAACAAAATCGTCTATGCTTTGTTGTTTGTTTCTCGGTGTCATGCCCCCTCTATGAGATACAACGCCATATCTGGATAGCTCCCCTGCCAATAAATCCATGACTGTTTTATGGTGACAGAACATGACCACTTTGGGTATCTCCAATATGTCAAGAAGATACTTCATTCTCTCTACTACCCTTGGTATCTTGGCTTCGCCCATTTCCTTACGTAGCGTAGAAATGGGGGTGCCGTCAAGCTCAAAGTTACCGTCAAACATTCTTCCGGGGTCAAAATCAACCATTCTTTCTTTAGCCAGTACCCTTTGTATAGCCCCATTCGGCTCAATATGCGACATCTCATAACGCTTGGCCGGAAGGTCTTTTAGCACATCCTTCTTGAGCCTTCTGACCATAAAGTTGCATCTCAGCCTAGCCCTCAATTCTGGAAGCCTGCCCTGTTCCTCCCTGTTCCATCCATTTCCTGTGACCCCAGAGGGATTAAACCTGAAGCAGAACTCCTCAAAGTTCATCCAGTCTATAGAATCGTGACATAGACCCTTTGCAATCACATAGCACTCTCGAGGACGATTTGGTAAGGGAGTCCCTGTGAGAGCCAGTATTCTTTTTGTCCTCTGGGCAAGAAACTTATCTTTAAATGGCCCCCGGCCCCCACCGAACATTGCCCTCGTCCTCTTGGCGTCCTCTGTTTTAAGAAAGTGAGCCTCGTCAAATATTATGCAGTCCCAATCTATATCCATCAGAGCGTCATGGATAGCCTCATTGCGGCACAGGTCATATGATATGATCGTATAGTTAGCATAGGGGTTAACACCATCAGAGGACTTCAATACGGGATAAGTCGTCACATTTGGCAGGATGGACCATTTTACTATCTCACGCTGCCAATTTAGTCTGATTGACGCGGGGCATACGACTAAAACCTTTGTCTCTTTTGCCGCATTATTGACCCCTATTGCCTCAACTGTCTTCCCAAGTCCCATTTCATCCCCAATTAAACAGTTCCTTCTTTTTAGAGCATATTGTATTCCGGCCCTCTGGTATGGCAGATAAGACAGACCGGTGGGTGCTGGAAACTCCGCCTCGGACTCTTTTTGCTGTGATAACACATAATCATCATACAGCGTATCCAAATGTGCCTTGGTACCATCATTGGCCTCTTTATAGTACACGAGGGCCGCATATGGTTCTTTAGTGAACCATATTTTCTCCCCTTGCGGCCCTCGTACCGAGGTTGACAGGTCAAAACCAACCTCAGCGGCTTTCTTGTCATCGTGGGTCATAAGGACGTAATCCCCAGTTGACGGGTTATACCTCATCATGCTCTGGATACTCCATAAGAACAACATCTACCCCGCACTCCTCAAACCTTCTTAGTGGCTCATAGAACCTCGGGTCTGTAATGGCATAGTGCGCTTTCTGAGCTATCACTTTAGTTATCCCTGCGGCTATAATGGTTAATGCACAGTTCAAACATGGGAATAATGTACAGTATATTGTCCCTTGATTTACAGGGGTTCCACTCCGGGCAGATTCACCTATAGCGTCTATCTCTGCATGAATAACCCTAAAATGCTTTACATCCTTCTCCCAGTTCCCATGTTCTACATCGCAATAGGACAGTCTGTTATGACCCATTATCAGCATACCTTCAGAGTCAATCACTACCCCAACCTTGGTTATTGGATCATCCGATCTTTTAGACACCTGTTTAGCAAGAGACAAAAGAAATACATCCTCGTCAGTCAGCTTATTATTTGACATATTTTCCTCCTACAACAGTGATGCTAAGTATTGTCTGGATTCAGATAGTTCGTGCGCTCTGTCATATCCCTCTTGCACTTCATCTTCCGCAGCAAGGCAATCCTCACAGACAGTGCCGTTTAGCTCAAGTTGACCGCGTACCGGACACTCCTCAGCCCCCTCCAAACACTCATCGCATACCTTCCCACTCTCTGAATACGTCCGACATACGGGACATACGTCATCATCAAAATAACTCATCCTTCTTCTCCTATGTTAAAAATATTTTACTGTCTCTTAACCCTTCGTCCAATAATGCCTCGCTATATGCCTCTACAGCGATACGCGCAACGTCAAAAGGGTTATGGCTGTCACCAAACGCCTCACACTGGTACTCTGCTAAGGCTCCACCCATAATAGCTACCTTTTTATCCATGTTTAACAAATCAAGGTTCATCTGATTACTGGATATGATTCTGTTCTTCATCTTTGACCTCAAGAGAACCTTCACATACCGGGAGCCGTCCGGTCTATACCACAGTTGAACCTCAACGTCATCCTTTCTTTTCGCCATAACGATATTAGCGTTATCGTCTACCGTGCCGTCAGCATTTATATCAAATTCTTTTGGTATAAGCATCCTAAACTCCTATCTATTTAACTCTGCCATCAGTATGCGATCTTGTGCTATCTCAAAATATTCTTCGTCCATTTCTATACCCATGAAATCCCTGCCTGTGTTCACACAAGCGACTCCCGTTGTACCTGATCCCATCGTAAAGTCAAGAACTGTCTCACCCTCATTTGTATATGTCTTGATCATGTATTCCATGAGAGCTACAGGCTTTTGGGTAGGGTGGACGGACCCTCTTTCTACTACTTCCATTTTTAGTGATTGTTTTGGATACCTAAATCCGGTATTGACCTCTCTATAGTTAGTAAACTCTCCATAGTTGTCGGTCATACTGGTCTTAGACTTATGGTCTTTCCCGGCCTTATCCCTATAGGGAGTCCCCTCTATCATCCTTGGACGATAAGTACATTGCTTACGATAAAATACTACTATATCTTCTATATCCCGCATGGGTTGCCTTTTAGCGTTCAAATGTCCTGTCCCCTTTGGCTTAATCCAAACCCAACAATATTTGAACATCTCCATGTTGCTTGCTATAAGCGTAGTTGTAAAAGGTTGGCTTGCTGTCATAACAATAGCCCCGTTTGGCTTTATGACCCTCTTTAGCTGAACCCACATCTCATCTAGTGGAATTATAGAATCCCACTTGCATTGAGTGGTTCCATATGGCGGGTCAGCCAAGATTAAATCAATGCTGTGATCAGGTATCTTATCCATCTCAATTAAACAGTCCCCTCGATATAGTTCTAGCATCCTAAACTCCTCTCTCTATATAAAACCGGGAAGTCCTGCCCTCTTGCTTAGACCTTAGACAATAACCATCACCAAAATCATATCCTCTTGGGTCGTCAGCGAACATGTGCTTCATTGCGTCCCTTGTCCCTCTCAGAGATGCTGCGCTCATACCAGCCGCTTTCAGTTTCTTAACAACCTCTGTACCTATTTCCTCCAGCCTGTCATCATTATCATATATCTTGTCATAAAATGCTTCTAGGAACTTAGATAATGAATTTATAGAGTATGCTTTGGTTTCAGGGTGACAGGATTTCCTATATAGGTCCATATCTTTAATAAAATGAGCCAGTATATATTGCCTATTCTCATAGTTATTGTCTTTTTCTATCTCTCCACCCAATTCAGTACCTGCGATCTTTAATGGCACTACCCCTGTTCTTTCCTGTCCAAATTCATCCACCTCACCCAATTTAAATTCTTCAAACTTCATCACCCTATAATTGCCATATCCCTTACCCTTGATTCTTGTAACTTTTATTTCTTTCCCATGATTGACATCTTTTATAGTCAGTATCCCGGCAGAAGCGTTTTCCATAAGGGAGGACCCTATCACCGTCAAAGCGTTTTCATCACTTTTAGGCGGGTGACATGCGACTATAGCTGGGCCGTTGAGACTTGATGCCATAGCTTCCACATGTTGTACAGCTACCTGTACATCCCCATCATCATTCTGGTTACCCCTCGCATTGGCCCTCTGCCATGTATCCAGAAATACGACCGCTCTCCTGTCACCAACTAACTTCATAAGATGCTCAGTCCATTGTGCGGTATCTTTTGGGTCCATTATATCCACGATACCCGCCATGATTATCAGCCTGTCCGCTTCCGGTTCTACTTCGTGCATCTGCACCCACGCCTTATACTGCTCTGTCAGACCAAGATCATCCTCCCCACATAAATATATGGCTACAAGACCCTCTTTGATAGGCAGGCCGTGCCAATCCATGTCTGTTGCGACCCTCAAAGCCATGTCCATCATAAATGTTGTTTTACCACATGCCCTCTTTGCAAGCATGATTGTGTACCCGTGAGCCAGTATCCATTCTGGTATTATATACTCTCGTCTAACATCCCTGCTTGCTATTTCTGATCCGAGAAAGGTGATGCTATCCAGATCACTACCCTCTCGTGTTTTAATCACCTGACTGGATTCTTTAACTACGCTGTCAAACATATCCCCGGCTACATCAAGCAAACTCCCTTTAGACCCTGCCCTGTTCTGCCCGTACCTATAGGAGTGGTCAATAACCACCTCAAGCTCGTCAATACCCCACGGCGGATCGCACCTGTCATTCCACCCGTCCTTCAAGGTTAACAGCTCCAGACAGGATTCTACCGACACCCCAAAGTCTCTTAACTGACATATCACTTTGAAGGTCTGATCATTGCCTCCTCGGCCCTCTACCGCCGGTTCTACCCTGCCCAGATATTCCCTACCCCTTGATAAATTCTCAGGCAAATCAAGGGTTATAGCAGGTTTGTCCTGTAGCTTGTCTTTGGTTCCGTTCTTTCTTAATCGGGTCTTAATCCATTCGGGGGCATTTATGATTTCCCCGGATACATCTACAGCATAATCACCGCCATACATGTTCTCATCAAGAGACTCATTCAAAGAGCATCCTGGACCAACAACGTATCCACTAGCCCCCCTTATATCAATCCCTGAACCGGGCGGGAACGTATGGGCGTTACCCACTGGTTCATCTACCCTGACATATATATGCTTGCCCCCTGACGGTGACGTTACCGTGAACGTCCCACCAGATACCCAGTTATCAAGGTCTTGGGTGGCCTCCAGTCCATTGAATACACTGAGGCCATCTTTAATACCCCCTATGTCAAGGTCAATGACTGCGAAATCTTTACCAGGGCATACCCCATAGTTCATATCGGGGGACTTGGCAAACCACCCTTGGATAATCTCTGTGTCCTGAGTCATCAGGTCAAGCCAACTCTTACCATTAAAAGGCTTTTTAGACCCCGGCTTTAGGGGGAATATATAGAACCCCTTACCCGCAAGCTCTATTGCATTGTCAATGCGAGACTGCATAGACACTTCCTCTACATTTTCAGGTACTTGTCAATATGCTCGTTAGCTATATCTATGCTGGAGTATCTGACAGTCTTGCCTATACGGACCGCCGCCTCATACTTCCTGAATGAGAAAGTCCTCAACGGCACTTGTAGATATTCAGCCGCCTGCTTTGGGTTTAACAGCTCATCCGTACCATCTAAAGCCCTTAGCAATGCTGGTATGTTGGCCCCCATATTAACTACAAGGTCATCAACACTCACATCCGGGTTATACCCTTTGGCCCAATATGCCCCTACATTGTTCTTCACATGTCTGAGCACCGTTCTTGGATGAACACTCAATGCCCTCGCCAGATCGTCCAGCTTCAACGTCTTAGGTGTGTCTTTAACTTTAACCATCATTCACTTCCTTTCATGTTGCATTATATGTACAGCAACCTCATTGTACTTGTCAATGAACAATTTTTCTGCCTCTTGTGGAGACAGTGTTGGTATGGCCCTCTCGTCCGGCTCAGGCATATCATGCCACACAACCTCGCTGGGTAGGTATAATTGCTCTTTTTCAGTAGCCATAGCCACATTATCCATGCGCTTTACTATCGGAGGCATGTTTACCAGTTCTATGCCAAACTTTTCACCTATAGCTTTTTTAATGTTCTTGGCAACCGTACGTACCCCCGGTATGCACCACTTAATAGGCGTGGGCCAGTCTCCGGTTATATACTCTTCTGAATCGTGCATAATAGCCTGCATCTGTATGACCGGATCAGCGGTTTGCTCTGACACAAGCTGACAGACGAACAAGCTATGCTGAGCTACACTGTAATGCCTTGTAACCGCCCCTACCGACCTGCACTGTAGGGATAAATGATGTGCTATATCCTTGATGTCAATGTCATCAGGCTCAGGATTCAGTATATGAAAAGATTTTCCTGAATATGTGTTTATGTATGGCCCCTTGTCCCCGTCAAACGTATATGGGTGGTCATTAGTTGAGTTTGGCATTTTTGCCTCCCGTGATAGTAACTCCCCCATTAGGGTATTCGGCAAGAAGTGCTGAGGACATGAACATACTTAAAAAGCTCGCGATAGCCCTAGAATCTTTTTCATCTCTAGCTTTTACGAACCTTTCTCTGACAGACATAGAAGTAGGCTCGGCATATTCTATACAGCAAGAGAAGTCAGGACAGCATACCCCGCCATCATCCCCGGACAGCATATGGAGGGATATGCCTTCAGCCCATAGCTTTAACTGGTCATCAGCCCTACGAGGAACTTTAAAATATGACCCATCCTCTTTAGGATATAGATGAATGAGTCTATCCCCGGTCAATGGGTTGATCATATTAACATTCAACACCTCATCCCATACCATATACTCTTCAGGCTTTAGACCATACAGCTCAGCAAGCTCCCTTATTCCAACAAAATGCACATTCCCGTCTTGGGCTACAATATTTCCCGGATGTATAGCATAGTGTATCTCACTCACCCTCACCACCCCTATTAAACATCTGTTTTATCAATATAAATATAGCCTTAAGTATGACAAAAGGCCAAAGAAAACCGGCTATGACCTGCGTACCGAAACTGTACTTCATCCCTTTTTCTTTATATTCATCCAAGTTGATGGCATGGGCATAGAATACGGCCATCAGCCAAAAGCCCAGCAGATACCCGCAAGCCAAGGATAAAAATAGAACCATATTTCACCTCCAAACATCATAGTCAAT
>Ga0256829_1003227_pt1 | contig 11461 bp, 15 predicted proteins | sample 131447metaG_FD_185979 | JGI IMG/M metagenome (GOLD analysis project Ga0256829, IMG submission 185979) | Hydrothermal vent microbial communities from Lau Basin, Pacific Ocean - 131-447 | ecosystem: Environmental > Aquatic > Marine > Hydrothermal vents | place: Pacific Ocean: Lau Basin | collected... | reverse complement strand
GATCCCCTGGAGTTTCGGCAAGCAGTTTGATCATTCTATTAATATAATGCATTAATTATATATGGATCTTTCGGTTAATAACACTGTATATGTCTGAACTTACGGCACATTAGACTGACCAGTTACTAGTAAGAGTGGCTGGTCAGACTGATGTGTCAGATCCGGTTAACTCAGTTTTGCACTTCTGATCAATCTGAGTGTATCGCTGATGAAGTTCTTCTCTCTTAGCTTTGAGGTATAGTAGATCTAATAGGATCTCTTGAACTCTTTGGGGGTAAATAAAAAACCTCCATTCATTTACACCCTATGAATTCTGAGGAACTGTTCAGGAGACTTTTAGGTTCGGAGGATCCTTGGACCATAAAGGAGATAGGGATGATCATCAGGAAAAGAGGGTGGATATCTTCATAGATTTTCCAATGGGATCAAGATTTGGTTGCAGGGGGACTTAAGTTACCCCAGAATGTTAAAGAGCATCCCATACAAGATCCATATTGATCTGTACAGCACATCAGAAAATTGTTCATGATGCTGATTGATAGGTGAACGTTCATAAAAGGGATTAAAGTGCTCAGATAGTGGACACGTTGACCATGCCTATACCAACTCAACGTGAATCTGCACACTCTCCTGCTAGAAGGCATAGATCAATCGTATGTACGGATACATGCAAAGGGAATGCTAATATCCAGAAAGAGGCAACTTTATGGGCGATAGTGGCCTTAGAATTCTCGGTGACTTGAAGCGGAGAGTATGTCAGAGCGGTACCTATCTGACATTTTCAGGAGAACTTAATGAGATATGAACGCATCAGGTTCTCAGAATCTTTCTGATTATCTTCATAGTACCAGATCCATATTGGGCCGCCTTCTTCTGGTTTTCTACAATATCGGGAGGAAGACCGGATATCTTGGCAGCTTCCCTTAGGATCACCTTGTTCCTCTGTCCTGATATACACTCATCACGATTCAGACCCGAGGCAAACTGCAAGACTCTGGGATCAAGATATGGTGTTATGAGTTTTTTCATCACACTCTTAGCGATCCTAACCTCTCTCGGAAGCGTGATGTTCATAAGCTTATCAAGATCTTCCCTGTTGCTTGATCTGCCCTCAAGATATTTATGGTACCCGTAAAACAGCTCATCAGATCCCTGTCCGGTTATGAGCATTCTGTGTCCGGAGGATCTGAGAGCAATATAGAGAACAGACTCATAGCCTAACTCTGTTACATTTATCTCTGGATCAATGGAGCGCAGATCATCAATGGCCATGCGTACAGTTGATTCAGATATTACCACCCGTGTAACCGGAAAACCAAGAGTTCTCGAGACCTTCTCTGAATTCTGAAAATCCTTGGAGCCTTCAGTACCCACCGTTATGGCGCTGAAACGGTACCCCGACAGGTGCATGAGAAGCGTGCTATCAATGCCACCTGAGAAGGCGAGCGAAGCATCTCCTCTTATGGACGAAACGACCTCCTCAAGAATCTGAAGAAGTTTTCTTGCTTTATAGATCGTCTGCAACTTCCCATGATTGTATTCAGGCATAATAATTACACCCACTCTCAAAGATGAGGTTTACGCTACATTGCCGCTCATATCCAGTTTTTGATGTGGGGACGTAACGATTACTTATGAATATAAGACTCAAAATGGATTGGCTTTCCCATCGTCATGATCTTAACACAAATACTCATGGCATCAGATGCTGATTCCATTTTTTCATAGTATCGTCTAGGGTGTCTCATCTTTTAGCTACTGCCGTTTTCACAACCTCCTTGCGTTCTGTCCGCTTCCTATGTTTGATATCCCATAAGATTACATGCAAATACCTTGAGATCAGTCGCAGTTGCATAATCTCATCTTTTGGTATACCAAAACTTCCTATGTCTATGGTTTCCTCCAGAATAGAAAATGTCTGCTCTATTTTCCATCTTATGGAACATAGGTTGCATATTCACTTCTGAGATCAATCCCAGTCCTGCAGTTCTCTGAGAGTTTATCATGAACTGTGCCTCTTTTCTAGTTGAGGCGAATCACAGGAATAGCACGCGTTTTCCGAAATGCATAAACATATATATCCAGGATAGCGTAATCTAAATCTTCAGTAATATAGGATAAGCCCCCAACAGAGTATATTGTGTCGTGTGATAGAGGGTAAACAAGAATGTTTCCTTTCGTGATTTTCCATTCCATAACGAGAAGGGAATTAACATCAAGTATCACAGATACCCACGTCCATAGAATCAGTCCTTTGTGCCGTAGGAGCATCCTGATCCCTGTAGTTCGTGCATACCCTCCTCCTTGCTCTAGTGAGATATTTGTATGCGGGGATCGTGAATGTACCAATGACTGAAATCGTGCATTTATCAAAGAGAGACCGCATTCAGCCTTCTAAAAATAATTCTGGAAATGATTCCGACGATGAGTATTGAGACCCCCATTAACAAAAAGAGATTAGGAGCAGTAAAGTATACTAGGATTCCACCAGAAATCATACTTGAAAGGAAAGTAACACCGCCAAATAGTGAACTGAAAGAACCAAAGGTGGAGCCGATAATTTTTTCATCAGTGTTTTTTAGCATAAAACCATAGATTAGGACATTCGTAATCCCTGGTATCAAGCCTATCAAAAAAACTACTGGAAATAATATGTAGTATAAATGGCTCGATGATATTAAATAAATAGCCATAAAAAGAATTCCCAAAATTATCATTGATAATGCAACGATTGAACCTCTGGCGCTCCTGATTTTTGCGGTTAACAGACTACCTACACCATCCCCTATTGCAAATATTCCTAGAATGTAACTCAGGTAGGCTCCTCCAAGACCAAAATAGATTTTTATCATAACTGTAAAACCAACAATAATCATACCAAAGAAGAAATTACCCACTATGGCTATAAAAGTTAATTCTTTCATAAGAGGGAACGAGAGAAATCTTGTAAGGCCGTAAAAAGGTCTAGCAGTTTGTGTTGAATCATTTTGTGATTTTTTGGTTGATAAGGACTTCCTAATAGTAAGAAAAATGAAAAATGACAAAAGGTATATGACCATTAGAAAATATATAGAAACCCTTAGTCCGAAGGAGATGAATAGAGCAAAGATTACGATTCCCATAATGTTCGTGAGAGAACGCGTTCCACGCCGGAGAGAAACACCTTTCTTCAGATTTTCTCGCGATAAGAGTATCTTATCGAAAAACGAACTGATAGTTGCCTGAATATCTTCGAGATAAGAAATTATTAGTGTGGGAACGAAAATAGCGATTATAACAAGGTACGTCACTCCTGTATAGAGGGAAAACAGCAAAAAAGAGGAGAAAAATGCAATACCTAGTACGCTGAAAGCAAAGGCGTTGACCTTATTTTTTAATTTATCTATCAAGCTCCCAATTATGAAGCTTGTTAACAGGGGTATTGCTACTATTCCTTCGGCTGCTCCAGTAAGAAAAGGAGATCCTGTAAGGGAGATAATCATCCAAGGCAACAATACATAGAAGAATCCACCTCCAAAAGTCATAAAAGATTTTAAAGTTAGAAAAATCTTGAACTCCGTTGACAAATTTTGCAATTTGTTCTGTTCATCCATTCTTCATACCTCAGTTTCTAGACCTTAGTATGTTGCAAGTTGGAATCGCTTTCATAACGTCTCCGTAATATGTGGCTGCGAAAAGCGGGCAACCTCCACGACAGGAAAGGGACATTGGGCATAAATTGCATTCAGCATTACGGACTGCCCTAAATAGTGGTGGTATCTTCTTGCTCCATATATCTCCTAATTTCTCATCATTAACGTTTCCAAAAACAAATATTGGGTAGGAATCCAAATATGTTCCTGCAACATCACAAAGTGAGACTTTTCCATTTGGGTGTACCCATATCCGTGAAATACTACCTTCACACGAATAAGGATCACCAAATCTTATATCCCCTACAATCCATTTCGAATCGAGATAACTCTCACTTAGCAATTTTACTTCCTCCCTTAATTTCAACATTTCATTGAGGGGAGGGATCAAGTCACTGGTACCCCTACCATAAGGTAGAACGCCAACAGCTCTTACTTCGGTGATACCCATACTGTAATTTTTTTTGAGCAACTCAATTACCGTAGAAACTGTTCTACTTGTTACCGTTGCTCTGTTAACAATCTTAATCCCTTCCTTCCTCAGATTATACCATCCTCTAATCATCCGTTCATACATTCCGTCTCTTCCAACCACAGAATCGTATAACTCTGGGTTCATTGTATCTATGCTCATTTGAATTCTGTCAAGACCGGCTAATCGTAGCCTCTTAGCAACGTTTGAAGTAATAGAAACACCTTTCGTTGATATCAGTATGTCCCTATAACCGAGCTCAAGACCTTCTTTAACAAGTTCTGGAAGGTGTTTGTAATTTACCGGGTCTCCTCCACTTACCTCCAACCTCTTTGCTCCTAAATCAGCAGCATCACGCAGAACCATTTTAAGCGTCTTTAGATCCAGACTACTCTTAATAGTTTTATCCTCACCGGATTGAGAGAAACAATATTCACACTCAAGGGAACATGCATAAGTAGGTGATATACCTAGCGTCATTATTTTCTCTGGAATTAGTACTTTTTCCCCTTTAATTTTTTTAAAATTTTCAGGCGAAGGAATTGCTGGCTCCACTATTACTTATCGGTCAACTTCAATTAATGCTTGGTCTCTAATAGACGATAAGAATTTTTTACATCTGTGGCACAGCGGGATAGTGTACCGAATTTTGTGTATTAGGATCTAGTACTAACAGTATCTAACAGGATCTTGTATAATGTTTATAGCCAGATGTTATTGAATATCAATATCGATTACTTAAATAGACATAAATGGATCAGAGTTTGTGGATTACGTTCCAGATACGTCAGTTATAGCGGACGGTAGACTTACCCAATTTCTTGCTAGAAAGAACGATGCCAGGATAATACTTCCAGAGGCAGTTTTGGCTGAGATAGAGCATCTTGCCGATGAGGGAAGATCCGTTGGTTTCACCGCCCTTGACGAGCTAAAAAAACTCAGGAGGATGGCAAACGATGGGATCATCATGCTTGATTTCTACGGAAGAAGGCCACACAACTGGAATATACGGGATGATGACCGCGTTCAGCTTGATGACATTGTGAGAAATACCGCACTAGAAAATGACGCCATCCTCCTGACAGGAGATCCCATCCAAAGAGATCTGGCCGAGATCAAGGGGATCCCTGTTGAGTACATTGAATCTCCAGAGGTGAAACTCAGGAACATTGATGACTTCTTCGTTGAAGATACAATATCCGTTCATCTAAAGGCAGGGATGAAGCCAGTAATAAAGAAGGGTACTCCTGGCAATGTTAAGGTCATACGGTTGAAGGAGACAATTTCACAGAGTGAACTAGAGTCTATTGCGGGAGATATAGTGAGAAGGGGCAAGATAGAAGACAAATCATTCATAGAACTCGATATGTACGGAGCCACGGTGATTCAACTTAAGGATACTCGCATTATCATTACAAGACCTCCTTTTTCCGATTCCCTTGAGATCACTGCCATAAGGCCGATAGTCAAGCTCGCCCTAAGAGATTACTCTCCACCTGAAAAGCTCAGGGAGAGACTGGAATCCTCCGCTCACGGTATTCTCGTGGCGGGTGCTCCTGGTGCTGGAAAGAGCACATTCGTTCAGGCACTTGCAGAATTTTACTCTGACAGGGGAAGCATCGTTAAAACTATGGAGAAGCCGAGGGACCTTAATGTTAAGAGGGAGATCACCCAGTACACCGCTCTCGAAGGGTCTATGGAAAAGACTGGTGATATCTTGCTTCTCGTGAGAACAGATTACACCATCTTCGATGAGATGCGCCTCGCAACTGATTTCAGGGTGTTTACGGATCTTCGCCTTGCTGGAGTTGGTATGATTGGAGTGGTACACGCAACAAGACCGATAGATGCCCTTCAGAGATTCATAGGCAAAATTGAGCTTGGTGTTATTCCACAGATCATTGATACCGTCATCTTCATAAAAAATGGGAAAATAGATTCCGTTCTGTCAACAAAATATTCCGTCAAGGTACCAAGTGGGATGAGTCAGGAGGATCTCTCGCGTCCCGTTATTGAAGTTATTGATCTTCTCACTGAAACACCTATATACGAAATATACTCCTTTGGGGAGCAGATTGTGGTTGTGCCTGTTTCTCGTGCGGAAGACAATGTAACCAAACTTGCCTCTCAAAAACTGGAGGAAGAGATTTCCAAAAGGCTGGGAGGAGTTTCGGTGAACGTTGAGATTCAGGGCAACTCGAGAGCCGTTGTGGGAATTCCTGAAGATCTTATTCCGAAGCTGATTGGCAGGGGAGGATCAAGAATAAGCGACCTTGAGGAGATGTTTGGCCTGAAGATAAGCGTCGAGCCTGTCGCCGGGAATGCGGGAAAACGATATAAAGCACCCATCGACGTGAAAAATAAAATACTCTACATTAACGTTGGAGTACCAAACAGGGATGTTAAAATCTACGTAAACAATATTCTTGTACTCCAGGCAAGAACCTCCGCCAGGGGACAGGTGAGACTGAGGATCTCGACTGATACCGGCTCAGCCATCTATTCTGCTTACAGAAGTGGAAAGAACATCGAGTACTCTGTTGGAGATTAGGAGTTGACCATCAATGAAGTGCAGCAAATGTCAGAGAGAAGCGGTTTATGAGTCACGCTACTCAGGTACCTTTCTATGCAAGGAGCATTTCTTTGAGAGTGTTGAAAGGCGAGTTAAATCGGAGATTAGGAAGCAGATTCATTTCCAGGGGAGAACAACAATTGCCGTGGCTTTGTCCGGTGGAAAGGACAGCTCCGTTATGCTGTATCTGCTCCATAAAATACTCTCTCCGAGAAAAAATACAACTCTTATTGCTGTAACGGTTGATGAGGGAATTGATGGTTACCGGGAACATGGCCTTTCGAGCGGGGAGAGGTTGTGTGAGATGCTTGGAATAGAACGCAGGACTATCTCTATGGCTGACACCTACGGTGTTACCCTGGATTCGATAGTTAATGCTGATAGAGAGACAATCCCCTGCAGCTACTGTGGCCCCATAAGGCGTCATCTCCTCAACCGCATTGCACTTGAGGTGAATGCTGATTATCTTGCGGTTGGTACTAATCTTGATGATTATTCCCAGGCGGCACTGATGAACGTGGTCAAGGGCGATTTCGACAGAATGGTCAGAATGGCTCCTCACACCTCAGAGAGAAAAGGGCTCATCAGGAGAGTGCTTCCTCTTATCAAGATCCCTGAAAAGGAAGTTTTGCTTTATGCCTTGCTCGCGAGGATCCCATATGATCCAAGCTGGTGTCCGTATTTCAGGATGGCGCAGAGAAATACCTTCAGGGAAATAATAGAAACTCTTGAAACGGCCTTTCCGGGTTCCCGCTTTGCCATTCTCTCTTTTGCAGAGAAAGTGAAAGCACTCTCATCAGCACAAACGAAGGGAGGGGACGAAGAAATTCAGCACTGCACAATCTGCGGTGAGGTATCAAAATCCGATATTTGCCCCAGCTGTAGGAAGATATTGAGGGCCGGGATTCAGATCCAAAACGGTACGAAATATTTATTATAATTTCTAACATTCGCTGCCGTTAGGGGTTGTAGCTTAGCATGGTTTGAGCACCCGGCTGATAACCGGGAGGTCGCCGGTTCAAATCCGGTCAGCCCCATCGCACCCTAGCGGATTATATATAACAACAAAAAACGTGCCGCTTTTTACTTCTCAATTATTCAACCCTAAGATAAAACTTAGGAACAAACATTTTTATATATAGGGTTTATAAGTTTGGTAAAAATGAGAATCGGCATACTAATATTGGGTGCTGTTTTTTTGATCGCTGGGGGAATTTTGGGTGCTGTCGGGGTTAACGATATATCGACTATACATTCATATGGAGTACTAGGAACTCTGTCATCAAATTATCAATCTGAGATGGCCAATGCTCAAATGTTCGAAATGATTGGAATTGCCATTGCAATCATTGGAATAGTTCTAATAATCGTAGGAGCAGCTGGCAAAACCAAGAAAGCAAAAACAAGGGAGTCAGAACCTTATAACGAGTCCTTAAAGACCTTGAATGAGAGATTAGTCAACGGAGAGATAACCGAAAAAGAGTATAAAAAAATGAAGAAAAGACTTGCAAAATAATCCAGAATTTGGAGGGGGCTCTTCAAGTTTATAAGAAGGCCTCTCTCTGGATACTTTGTAATTCAACTAGAGTTCAAACTTTTAATTTTTCAAATTCACGTTGTTAAAACAATCGTGTAGTACACTTCCGATCTTTGACTTATAACGTAGCGTCCTTCTATGAAAAAAGTTGAGCCGACATAACCCCAATCTTTTGATTCTTAATTAGCTTTATTGCATCCCTTACATTCATTTTCTGGTAGGATGCAGGGATCTTGCGTGCATTTACTCCATATTTCCCTCTGCAAGAAGATCTATCTCATCATAAAATGCAACGCCTCTGGATAGCATTGTTCCACATTGTTAAAGCGAGGATCCTTGCTATTGCGATAGGTGCATTATTCTCCCCAGATCTCCTTACAAACCTCAGATATTTCTTCTTCATCCTCTTTGAATATTTGATCATCATGTGTGCTGCATTCACGAGGATGAATCTGAGCATGGAAGGTTCATGCTTTGTTATGTGTACTCTGATCTCTTGATCCTGATTGTTTCTGTTTCGGTACCAGACCTTCATCTGAGGAAAGTTTCTCCTTTGTGCCGAATTTTGATATATCATCAATCTCAGACATTATGGCCGCTGCAGAGTATACATTAATTCCCGGAATGTTTAATAGAAGTTTCACCTCCCTGGTATTGCATGATATTCTTGCAATCTCATCTTCAACCATCTTTTTCCTCTTGTTAAGATGTCATGAAAAAAGTTCTTTTGACCACGTTGACATGGTGATGATTGCAAGAGAGTTGGAGAGGTGGTCGATTCTTTTCCTGACCCGAGAGGTCGCCTATAAGATTGACCACCCTTCGTCTCTTCATGGTAGAATGAAACAAGGGTGAATAGAAGAATGTCGAGTTATCTCTGATCTGAAACCTCACATACCACACAGGAGGTGGTTGGGATCTATATTGGTTTGAGACTGTGTGAAAATTCCTGTATTCCGTATTATAGCTTCATGAAGGGATAGATTTATTCATGAAGCGGTAATATACTGGGTGATGAGTGGATCGTATATTTCAGGTACAGGCAGGAGACAGCTCCTGTTGCTTCCGGACATGATTGAGAACTATATTGCAGAGGATAACTCTGCAAGATTCATAGATGCATTTGTTGGCAGCATTGATCTCAAAGAGATGGGTTTCAGGCATTCCTCCCCCGTGGAAGGTCCGGGAAGGCCCTCATACGATCCGCGTGATCTGATGAAACTATATATCCGGGGCTATTACAATGCAATACGATCCTCAAGGAAGCTTGAGGGAGAATGTTATCGCAACCTTGAGGTTATGTTGCACATATGAAGGTTGCATCCGGATTTCAAAACAATATCTGACTTCAGGAAGGATAACATAGATCACATCAAACAGTTTTCCCTCCATTCAACGAACAGTGCATGAGCAATGGTCTTTTCCCCTGAAGGCAATAGCCATAGATGGAACAAAGATCAAAGCATGGAATTCAAGAAGCAGGAACTATAAGGGGAACACGGTTAAAAAGCAGCTCGCAGGGATGGACAAAAAGATCAGTGAATACCTGAAAGAGATGGATGAGAATGATGAGAAGGTAAAGGTGAAATGAAGATAACCAACATGAAGGAAAAGATCTTATCCATGGAAAAGAGGATGAAAAAGCTGAGGGAGATTAAAAAATCCATGGATCAATCCGGTCTTGATGAAATGTCCCTTACGGATCCTGATGCCAGACTTATGAAAACATGCAGGGGAATGGAGGTCTGCTTCAACGGACAGATTTCTTTTGCCGGTAAGAATCATCTCATTGTGTCTCACAACAAACCAACAATCCGACAGACTATGCTTCTCTTGTACCATTGTCAGAAAGTTCAAAGAAATTCCCCGGATCTGAGAGGATCGAATCTCTTTCTGATAAGGGCTACTTCTCCATGAAGAATATAAAATCACTTGCAGATAATTGCATTGATGCCTACATCCCTGAAGCAAAGCATGGAATGCCTGACAGGAAGACAGGAATTCCGAAACCGGAATTCCATGAGCCAAGATTCATCTACGATGAAAAGAAGGATATCCATTCATGGCAGAAGGAAATGAGTTCACCACACAGGGAACCAGAAAACAATGAGAGGCATAAAGTTCAGGATATATGCCACCACTGCATGTGATTCATCCCGGACAGATCATATTGTACGGAATCCAGAAGGGGCAGGTGGATCTTCAGATGGGAACACCAGAAAATTGTGGATCAGCACAGGAGGAAGATGCTGCTGAAGGGACATGAAAAGATGAAGAAACGCAAATCCTCTGTGGAAGAACCCTTCGGAACCATGAAGAGGGCAATGTTCTGGCTATACACTGCTGAAGGGAAAGGATAAGGTTAAGGGAGAATTCGGACTCATTTCCCTTGCATACAATATGAAGAGGGCCATCAAGGTGAAGTATGGGAAAAAGAGTTTTAAGATCCCGGAAAGCAAAAGGAATACCACATTATTCTGAGAATTATCCTGTATTAACCGGATAGGCATAATCCAATTTCAGCAATAATAGAAAACTGGAGAATAAATAACTCCAGAAATGTGAAATCACTGTCAAGTTATCTCACTTGAAGAGATGTATTCCGAAAATTTTCACACAGTCTCAGATCCCATTCCAATATTTATCACTGTTCCGGGAGAATTCAAACCTCTTATGGTAGAAGAAAATTCACCGAATCTCTCATTAACATTGGTCCTGTTGCTTCCCCTGCATAGGACATTAAGGGAATCATCCATTGCACAGTAGTCAAACTTATCCTTTGCCATATCTATCCCAACATATATTTTCATGCCACCCCCTGCCAGATTCTCTCCCAATCTCAATCATTCACCACAGACCTGTTCATTATCCGCAGACATACTGCAACATCCCATCCGGGTACGGAATGAAAGAATGGAGCCGCATGCTGCACCCCGAGGATTCTCCTCAAGATCAAGACCGCGTATCCCTGGCCAAAGATGGTATCTTGTCTGGTTAATAAGAATATACAAGATCACCCACCATGTCAATATGAATGGAATAAAGAAATACCGTTTCCACCTCAAGGATCAGATCACCGGATCATTCCATGAAGACATACTGGATTAACCGGAAAAGATTCAACAACCTCATTTATTATTGATGCGCTGAAGAGGTTTGATATCGGATCATCAATATCCACCACAGGAGACGGATACCATTACTCAAACGCCTTTACAAATGTTTCAAGAAGATTGGGCATCAGATTG
>Ga0256829_1003226_pt1 | contig 11463 bp, 10 predicted proteins | sample 131447metaG_FD_185979 | JGI IMG/M metagenome (GOLD analysis project Ga0256829, IMG submission 185979) | Hydrothermal vent microbial communities from Lau Basin, Pacific Ocean - 131-447 | ecosystem: Environmental > Aquatic > Marine > Hydrothermal vents | place: Pacific Ocean: Lau Basin | collected... | reverse complement strand
GCAGCTTCGGCAGAAATTGTTGACTGGCTACGCAACCGCTCCCGGCCCTACCTGTTTTCCAATACCCTCGCCCCGGTGATTGCCGCGACCAGCTGCCGGGTGCTGGATATTTTGCAGGAAAGCGGTGATTTGCGCCAGAAACTTCATGACAACAGCCGCTATTTCCGGCAAAAGATGACAGCCGCCGGATTTAGCCTTGCCGGTGCGGATCATCCGATTATTCCGGTAATGCTCGGCGATGCGCGGCTGGCCAGCGATATGGCGGACAGACTGCTCGACGAGGGAATATTCGTGGTTGGCTTTTCCTTTCCCGTGGTGCCAAGGGGGGCGGCGCGTATCCGCACCCAGATATCCGCCGCCCACAGCCGGGGGCAGCTTGACCGGGCGATAGAGGCCTTTATCCGCATTGGTCGCGATCTCGGGGTGATTGCCTGATGAAAGCGCTGGTTAAATCAAAATCCGAACAGGGCATCTGGCTCGAAGATATTCCGGCCCCCGAAACCGGCCCCAATGACGTATTGGTGAAAATCCATAAAACCGCCATTTGCGGCACCGACATCCATATCTATAACTGGGACGCGTGGGCGCAGAAAACCATTCCGATTACGGTGCCGTCGCCGATGGCTGTCGGTCATGAATTTGTTGGCGAGATTGTCGAGATCGGCTCGGAAGTGCGCGGCCTGACGCCGGGGCAGCGCGTGTCGGGCGAAGGCCATGTCACCTGTGGCCATTGTCGCAACTGCCGGGCGGGGAAACGGCATTTATGCCGCAATACCCTCGGCATCGGGGTCAACCGGGCCGGGGCCTTTGCCGAATATATCGCGTTGCCGGCGGTCAATATCTGCCCGCTGTCGGATGATATAAGTGACGATATGGGGGCCATTCTCGACCCGCTCGGCAATGCCGCCCATACGGCGCTTGAATTTGATCTGGTCGGCGAGGATGTGCTGATCACCGGGGCCGGGCCGATTGGCATCATGGCGGTTGCCATTGCCCGCCATGTCGGGGCGCGCAACATCGTCATCACCGATATTAACGACTACCGGCTGGGCATTGCCAGACAGATGGGCGCGACCCGGGCGGTCAATATATCGCGCAAGCCCCTGCGGGAAGTGATGGACGACCTCAACATGACCGAGGGATTTGACGTCGGGCTTGAAATGTCCGGGGTGTCGGCGGCCTTTGACAGCCTGCTGGAGACCATCAATCACGGCGGCAAGATCGCCCTGCTCGGCATCCTGCCCGCGGGTACCGGCATTGACTGGACCGAAGTGATTTTCAAGGGGCTGGAAATGCACGGAATCTATGGCCGCAAAATGTTCGAAACCTGGTACAAGATGATTGCCCTGCTCGAAGGCGGGCTGGATATCAGCCCGGTTATCACCCATTCCTTTGCCATTGATGATTTTCAGCAGGGCTTTGATGTCATGCGTTCCGGTCAGTCCGGCAAGGTTATTCTGAACTGGACAGCCTCTTGAGACAGCATAAAGGTCAGGATTATACCATTGGTGTTCTGGCCCAATATTCCGGGGTGAATATTGAGACCATCCGCTATTATGAAAAGATTGACATGATGCCGCCGCCGCCGCGCAGTGCAAGTGGCTACCGGCTATATGGTGAAGATCACCTGCGGCGACTTAGCTTTATCCGCCGGAGCCGGGAACTTGGCTTCTCCCTGAAGGAGATACGGGGGCTGCTGGCCCTTGTCGATGATAAATCCTATACCTGCGCCCGGATTCATGATCTGACCCTTGATCAGCTGGAGAATATCCGCCGTAAAATTACCGACCTGCAAAAGCTTGAGACGGTTCTGGCGGATATGGCCGCAAAATGCAGCGGCGGTCTTGTTCCCGACTGTCCGGTAATTGATGTCCTGTTCGGGGAAAAGAGCGATCACTATGGAGGGAATAGCTGATAACATTCCCGGGAAAACAAGGAATATTTATGAAAAAAGACACCAGAAGAATCGGCCTGCCCGGAGCGATTTCAATCGGCATAGGCGGCATGGTTGGCGGTGGTATTTTTGCCGTGTTGGGAGAGGCGGTGTCGCTGGCACACGGGGCGACCGCCGTGGCTTTTCTGGTGGCGGGGATTGTCGCACTGCTCACATCCTATTCCTATGCCAGACTGTCGGTTGCCTTTCAGAATCGCGGCGGCACCGTCATCTTTATTGACAGGGCCTTTGGTCATAATCTGTTATCAGGTACGGTAAATTTAATGCTGTGGCTCAGTTATCTGGTGACAATCTCTCTATACGCCGTGGCCTTTGCGTCCTATGCCGAGACCTTTTTCCCGGGCGATATGTCGCCGTGGCTGAGACATATCCTGATCAGTGCGGCAATTATCCTGCCGGCCCTGATTAATCTGATCAGCGCGTCTTTTGTCAGCAAATCGGAAACGATTATTGTGGGCATTAAGGTCACCCTGCTGGTGCTTATTATCGGGGCCAGTGCGTCCTATATTGACGGCGCACGGCTTTCACCCGGACAATGGGGCAGTTCTGTTTCCATTGCCGTTGCCGGTATGATTATCTTCGTCGCCTATGAGGGGTTTGAGTTAATTGCCAACGGGGCCGAGGATATCAGAAACCCCGGAACGAATTTACCCCGGGCCTTTTATGCCTCGGTATTGCTGGTCATTTTACTCTATGTCCTTATTGCCATTATCACCGTCGGGACCGTGCCGGAAGACCAGCTGTTGACCGCGAGGGATTATGCCCTGGCCGTTGCGGCGAAACCGGCGCTTGGCCAGACGGGATTTACCATTGTTGCCATTGCGGCGTTGCTGGCGACTTTTTCCGCCATTAACGCAACAATTTACGGCAATTCACGCCTCGGATATATTCTGGCGATGGAGGGAGAGCTTCCGGAAATACTCGATGAGGAAAAACGCAATATCCCGGAAGCCGGGGTTGTGCTTACGGTATTTTTCAGCCTCATTCTGGCGAATTCGATTAATTTGACGGAGATTGCCATCATCGGCAGCGCCAGTTTTCTGCTGATTTTTTTCATTGTCAATCTGGGGGCGTATAAATTGCACCATGACATCGGGGCAAACAGAATAATTACCGGACTGGCCTGTCTGGTGAGTGCGGCGGCATTGACGACGCTGATTATTCATACTTTTTCCCATAACTCGCGGGCAGTGGGAATATTCCTGTCCTTTATCGCCATTGCTCTTTTGTTTGAACTATTCTACGGCAGACTGGTCAGGAAACATATGTTTCACCGATATTATAAAAAACAGGCCTGACCCTCAACGCGGCCAGGCCCGGATTACGGTTAATGCACCCCGTGCATGCCTTTACGCAGCAGCGGGGTCAGGACAAAAATCAGAACGCCAACACCGACACTGATATAGCCGATGGTAGTATAGACTGTCATTGTCTCGGTAATATCCAGCATGCCACTGGCAGCTCCGCTTCCCTCGGCCCCGGTCAGCGAACTAATCCAGCCGGCGATGTAATTGCCAAGGGCGGAAAACAGGAACCATGTCCCCATCATCATCCCGACGATTCTGGCAACGCTCAACTTTGTGACCATCGACAGTCCGACCGGACTCAGGCACAGCTCGGCAACCGTCAGTGACAGATAAATAAACACCAGCCACATAAAGCTTTTATTTGTTCCGCTATCCAGTCCCATGCCCCAGGCAAAAACGATATAGCCCAGACCGATCAGCAGCATGGCAATGGCAAATTTTACCGGGGTTGACGGCTCGGTATGTTTCCTGGCCAATGTCACCCACAGCCACGCCATGACCGGGGCCAGAAGCACGATGAACAGGGCATTCAACAGTTGAACCTGTGAGGCGAGAAATGTCATGCCCATAATATTGAGGTTGAATTGCTGATCAGCGAGCAGGGTCAGGCTGGCGGCCTGCTGTTCGAACAAGGCCCAGAAGACCGACTGAATGGCGATCAGAAAACAGGCCACCATGATTCTTTCTCGTTCGACTTTGGTAAAATTCATAAAGGAATAGATCAAAATAATGGCAATCATGATAAAGCCGGATACGCCAAGCAGACTGCCGACAAAGGACTGATACTGCAGCAACAGCCAGCTGGCGGCGACCATACACAGACCGAAAAGATAAATGGCCCATTCCTTGTTCAGGCCAAGGGGTGATTTTTCCTTGAGGATAGCCGGATTCTTCGGCTCCGCCCGGCCATCAAGATAGCGCTGCCCCCACAGGAAAACCATAAGGCCGAAAAACATGCCGATTCCTGCCAGACCAAAACCGTAATTCCAGCCGTAAACCTCACCGACATAACCAACCAGCCCGGTTGAAAACAGGGACCCGAGATTAATCCCCATGTAAAAAATGGAGAAACCGCCGTCCCTGCGCGGGTCATTCGGACCATATAATGCGCCGACAATGGTTGAAATATTGGCCTTGAGGAAGCCGACGCCGGTGATAATCAACGCCATGGCAAGGAAAAATATGTTAATGTAAAAATCATTCCTGACAACCGTGTCCCCGTCCATAAAGGACGCCGGACCATGCAGCCCCATCAGACCATGCCCGGCCACCAGCAGAATAGCCCCGTAAGTCACCGCCTTGCGACTGCCAAGATAACGGTCGGCCATAAAGCCGCCAATGATCGGCATCATATAGACAAGACCGGCATAGGCCCCGTATATCATGCTGGCCTCGCCGGCGCTGTAAAGATGGTATTTCACCAGATATAAAACCAGAATTGTCCGCATACCGTAATAGGAGAAACGCTCCCACATTTCGGTCAGGAAACAGATGGACAGCCCGATGGGGTGGCCCAGAAGTTCCCTTTTCTGTGATCCTTTATAAAAATCTTCAGAATCTATAGCTTGTGTTGTCTCAGACATATATGTCCCCTGCTTATTATATAAATTTTTTCTATTGCTTTAAAGTCGGGCAGTCTGGCAGAAAATAAAGCCCCTGTCACCTGAAGACCTCTTTTGGCTTAAAAAAGACAGAATCTTCTTTCTGCAGGGGCTTAATGAAAATATTCTTTATATCCTTGGAGGAAGAAGCTTTTCAAGATTGGCAAGATATATTGTGAAGGCCTTCAGGCCATGTTCGGTCAACCGGCATAATGTTTGTGGTCTGTTATCTTTAAATTGCTTGGTTACCTCCAGATATCCCGCCTTTTCAAGTTTATGCAGATGGGTTGAAAGATTGCCGTCAGAGGCATTGACCAATCGCTTGAGCCGGGAAAAATCCACCTCCCCGTCGGCAGTTCCGGTTTTCCCGCCCTGACTGGCGAGAAAAGACATGATCGCCAACCTCACCCGTCCGTGAATAATATCATTAATTTCCTTGTGATCAAAATTTGTCACCGGTTTCCTCCTCTAATCCCGGTCATTCCGGGCCAGTGCCATCAGTTTAAAACCCGGAACCGCAATCAGGATGAAATCCAGTGCCGCTATGATTAATAACAGATATTCGTCCGGAAATGGCTTGATAATGAATAGGATAACCGCGCCCCACCAGCCAAAGGCGACCAGACGCAACCATTTTATGCCAGTACTATAGGACGTCCCGTAAAAGGCAATGGCCATAACCAGGGAAATTACGTAGCAGACCTCGGTTCCCATATGATTGATAGTCCCGAGCATCACTGCCGCGATATTGGCCAGAAAGAAAATAAATATGCTGATACCAGTGGCGGAAAACAAATTGGCGGTAACAAGCTCATTACTACTGGGCGCCCCATATTCCTGCGCCAGACGGCGACCTTTCATGATACTATATCCGCTTCCGGCAACCACAAAGGTCGCCCAGAGCCAGGGCATATAGGCAAGGGGGAAATCCCCCGTCACCGCAAGATATTGAAAGAAAGTAACAAGGGCGCTTAATGTCCCCCACACGGCAAGGAACGAACCGCTTTTCGTGGTCCTGTTCCGGGATTCCTCCATAATATTGCGGATAAAAGCCAGATTCTCCTCGGGGGTAAAAATTTGCTCGGCCATATTTAAAACTCCTTAATGTTAATCCTTAATACCGCCGCAAGTCGGCGACTCACTGCTGCAATCTTTATTACATAAATAACTTTGTATTGCAAAGTACTTTTATTTTTTAATATATTTTAAATTAATAGCTTGCCTGTAATCGGTTATTTACAGAGATCAAAAAGCCCCATATAACAGAGGAAATCCCACCACCTTCAGGACAGAGACAATGGTTAAAATCAGCAGTAATTTTGATGCCGGAAATATTGAGGTTATCGAGGCCGAGAACAGCAGCAATATCAGACTGCGTATTCTCAAGGATCACAAGTCGGATTTTTACCAGTGGTTTCATTTCCGCCTGACCGGGGCACGCGGCAAACTCTGCGCGATGACAATCGAAAATGCCGCCACTTCCGCCTATCCTGACGGCTGGAAAGATTATCAGGCCTGTGCCTCCTATGACCGGGAGGAATGGTTCCGGGTCAGTACGGTCTATCATGACGGGGAGATCACCATACAGCATATCCCGGAATCGGACAGCGTCTATTACGCCTATTTCGCGCCCTATAGTATGGAACGCCATCATAATCTGGTATCACAGGCGGCGGAGGATGAAAAAGTCAACCTTCATGTGATCGGCGAAACTCTGGACGGGCAGGATATGGATCTGCTGACCATTGGCGAAATGGCAGTGGGGCGCAAAGTCATCTGGATCATTGCCCGCCAGCATCCGGGGGAGACGATGGCCGAATGGTGGGTCGAGGGATTTCTCGACCGGCTGCTTGATGAGGAGGATGCGCTGAGCCGCAGCCTGCTGGACAAGGCGGTTTTTTATGTCGTGCCCAACATGAACCCGGATGGCAGCCGCCGTGGTCATCTGCGCACCAATGCCGGCGGGGCCAATCTCAACCGGGAATGGGAAAACCCGTCGCTTGAGCGTAGTCCGGAAGTTTTCTACGTCCGGGGCAAGATGGACGAGACCGGCATTGATCTGGTGCTTGACGTTCACGGTGATGAGGCCCTGCCCTATAATTTTATTGCCTGTTTTGAAGGTATCCCGGATATTGATATGGCCCGGCTTGACCTGGCCTATGAATATCAGCGTCATCTGATGCAGGCCAATCCGGATTTTCAGATGGAAAAGGGCTATCCGAAGGACGCCCCCGGCAGCGCCAATATGACCATCGGCACCAATCAGCTTGCCCACCGCTATCAGGCGGTCTCGATGACCCTTGAAATGCCGTTCAAGGACACGGCGGACAGCCCCGACCCGGAACACGGCTGGTCACCGGAACGCTGCCGCAAACTGGGCCGCGCCAATCTTGACGCCCTCGCCGGAATCATTGACCGGCTGTAGGTATCTGGCCGGGTCATCGGGATAGCGAGATGAAAATACCAAAAAACAGGAAAATATGGGCTGTCTCACTGATAGTCAGTCTGGTCAGTCTCGCCATTCTGTTTAGAATAACCGATTTCAGGTCAATTATGGACCGGCTGGAGGCGGCCAACCTGTATTTTATCGGCCTGCTTCTGTTATTGTATTTTATCGCCTATCTCTGTCGGGCGGTGCGTCTGTGGCTGCTGATCAGGCCGCTACAGCCTGTCGGGTTATGGGCCTGCATGCGGCTGACCCTAGCCCATCAGGCGGTATTCGCCGTCGCCCCGAGTGGCAGCGGTGATCTGGCCTTTCCGCTTCTTGGACGGATGATTACCGGGACAGATATCAGGGATATTATCCCGGTGCTGATCTCATTCCGTTTGCAGGATCTTGCGACGTTAATTGCCTTTGCCGGTTTTGGCCTTGTGGTTATTCTTGATCTGACCGCTTCCGTCAATCCTGTCTGGATTTTACTGTTTTTTCTGTTGTCCGGTTTTATCCTGACACTGTTTGTTGCCGGATTAAACAGGCATATCAGATACGTCCTGTGGCATATCAGGCAGAAGGCCGAAAGGATTATCGGCGCCTTCAAAAACCAGCCGGGCAATGAAGATGACGGCAGAGGACAACCCCTGGCAGGCTCTGCCCCCGACCGTAAAACCATATTACTGAGCGCCCTGATGACACTCCTGTCGTGGATTTTTACCGGGGCCATGGTCTGGGCCGCCTTCCGGGCCTATAATATGTCTCTGGACTGGCAGTTAATGCCTTATCTGATTGCCGGGCTAAATCTGGCCGGGGCGCTTGCCTTTACCACGATCGGCGGGCTTGGGGTAACGGAACTTGGGCTGGCGGGGCTGCTTGTTGCGGCCTCTATCCCCGCATCAACCGCCATCCCGCTTGCCATGGTGGTCCGACCCACACTTTTGCTTGCGACGATATTATTCGGGCTATGCGCTCTCGGAGGGCCTTTTTCGCCAGACAGAAACACGGAATAACGGCATGAGGGGCGGCAGGCTGCCCACCCGGTCAATATCCATCATCCGGGCGGCGCTCTCTTCTATCATATAGATATTTGTCTTGTGATAATGCCCGTCAAAACCGGCCAGCTTGCGTCCGAACCGATAGAGGGCATTCTCGGTTGGTCCCGAAAGAACCATTATCCCGCCCGGCTTCAGAGCCGCCAGTAGCTGCCGGAGCAAATCCTCATAATCATCATTATGCTCAAGGGAATCGAGTGCAAAAACAACATCAAAAAACCCCTCGGGAAGGCTGTCCAGATCATGTCGTATGGCCCCGGCCAGAGCCTCTTTCAGCTGATGGACCGCAATCTTTTCCTCTTCGATAAAATGATAGGTAAAGTCCGGAACCAGATGCCCCAGCTCGCCGATGGAGGAGCCGAAATCAAGTGCATGAATATCCGGACCACCGCCCTTCAAAGAGGCCCGGGCAAGGTGAACCGACTTGAAAAGCCGCCACCAGCTGACATAGGCCGCCGCCAGATTACCATGGCAATAGGACGGCACGCAGGTTTCTTGCCAATCCTCAAAATGCCTTTTAACATCAATGGCCTGACGGAGGATTTTCCGCCTGTTATGAATATGGCGGAATGTCTTAATCATCCAAGATCATCCTTTCTGGTCCGCAAGACCCGTATCCGGTCGAGATATTTATGAATGGGCGTTTTCGGTATATTGGAAATATCAAAATTCAGAAAATTAAACAGCATCTCAACCCCGAGCAGGAATGGCAATGCCGCGAGCATAACCGTGCCCGTGGTCGCGGGAATACCGGAATTATAGGAATGCGTCCAGGCCGTAATGCCAACCACCAGCCCGAAAATCAGCAGGATTATCCCGACAACCAGTGACAGCGAGGCCAGCGAAAAGCCGCGCAGGAAATAGGAATATCCCAGTCTTTTGAGAAAATTACGCAGATGCAGAAACGGAAAAGTCAGGGCCGAGGTGAGTGCGCTCATATTGCTGACCTCATCCTCATAGCTGCTCTCCATCGGCACCTCGACAATATTCGCCCGGATAATGGACAAACGGAACAGCATATCGGATTCAAAGAAATAACGCCGACTGAGCTTTTCCAGCCCGAGTTCCCGGGCGACCCCGCTATGCAGCGCGGTAAAGCCGTTCACCGGGTCAAAGAGATGCCAGTATCCGGTCGAAATCTTGGTCATGAATGACAGAATGATATTGCCGAACATTCTGGTGCGCGGCATAGTCCTCAAAGAAGTGATGTTAAAAAAACGGTTGCCCTTGACATAATCTGCCTGACCCTCCCGGATTGGCTCGGTCAGGAAAGGCACCAGTTCCGGCGGCATCTGGCCATCACCGTCAAGCTTGACCAGAATATCCATTCCGTCATTGAGCGCCGCCCGATAGCCGGTGACCATGCTGGCCCCGACACCGCCGTTAACCTCATGATGAAGGACAGTCATACGCGCTTCTTTGCGGGCCAGCCGGTCCAGCACATCCCCGCTGCCGTCCGGGCAGGCATCGTCGATACAGTATATCCCGCTGACGTCCGCCCCGATGCGGCTGATGATATTTTCTATCCTGCCCGCTACTTTATAGCAGGGAATGATAACGGCTGTTTTAGGCTTTTTAGTCATTATTTCGGTCATCGCCTGAATATATTTTGTAAAAATCTATCCCCTCGACAGAAGTGACTTTGCGGTATTTCGACCAGACACGCCTGAATTCAGGGTCCTGACTGTAATAAGTTAAAAAGTTAAATTTACTGTTACCAATCGCGTGTCTCTGCGGTCTTTGGTCAACCAGCACCAGATCGGGCTTGAATTTCCTCAGCGTCAGGAGAACTTCCGAGCGGGCGTATTTCTCCATCTCGGGGTCCGGCCTGATGCCCATCTCTGCGGATTTGACAATAGCCGGGATTGCCATATGACTGTTGCTTCTGCCGACCCAGCGGGCATGAACCACAAGCGCGGTTGGAAAACCCGGAAAAGGATGCGTGGAAAAGGCGGTAAATGTGCCGTTGGGCTGAAGCCGGTCCACTTCCTCCGCAATCTCCCGGTGGATACGCTGAAGGTCGGCATTTTCATCCATCGCATAAAGGGTCCAGCCAGCAGACCGGTAAATTTCTCCGATCATAAAGAGGCCAAACAAAAACATAAAAACCAGCCTGCCCGGTCGGGGTTTGGCCATAAACAGACTGCTTGCCAGCAGAAGGGCCAAAGTGGCAACCGCCGGATAGGCATGATAGGAATAACCTTTGAGCTGCACCAGCAGACTGAACAGGAATCCAGCGAAAACACACAGAAAAATAACCTGAAAACCGGAAAGACGATAGCGCCAGACCGCCATAACCACGCCCCATATGACGGGAAAGAGAAACAGCGACAGATAGGCAATAATAATGGCCGAAAGCGGAACATTAAATCCCCAGTAAAATTTCATGACCAGCGGCACAACATCGGATATATAGGCCGGATTGAATATCAGGACAGAAAGCGGATAAATGAAAATGAACAGGATAAAGCCGTATAATTCTGCCCAGTAAAAAACCTTCTTCCCCTTTCTGAACAGGGCATATAAACCGAGCAACAGGGGAATAACCATCATATAGGGTTTCAGGGCAAGACCCGCCGCCGCAAAAAACCCGATCAAAAAGCCCGCAGGGGCACTAACGCCCTGCCCCTCAAGCCGCCCAAGCAGCAGAAAAGCAAAAGGCAAAAGCGCGATCAGGCTGAAATATTCCCGCTGTCCAAAATTTCGTCCGGCCAGAGGAAAAAGAAATGCCGCCATAAGCAGCATGATGACCGGGACAAAGGCCTTGTGACGGGATAATGATGTCCGCATCAGCAGACGATGGCTGACCACAAGGCTTGCCAGCGCAGCTATCCCGCATATCAGACGATAGGCCACCGGCAGCGACATATCGAATAATTCGGCGGCATAGACAATAAGACTGTTCATATACCAGATAAGCGGCGGGTTGGGGGCGATGATGTCGCGGCCAAACTCCGCCCCCTCTGTCATCTGTTTTGCCCCGTAAAGGACCCAGCCAATATCATGGTTGATCGGCACCATAAACTGAACCGTCATCCCGGCAAGGATGAGAATGGCAAGAGTGGCAACATATGTCGATGTTTTTATCACGTCTACACTACCTGACTCCTGTTTC
>Ga0256829_1003225_pt1 | contig 11463 bp, 16 predicted proteins | sample 131447metaG_FD_185979 | JGI IMG/M metagenome (GOLD analysis project Ga0256829, IMG submission 185979) | Hydrothermal vent microbial communities from Lau Basin, Pacific Ocean - 131-447 | ecosystem: Environmental > Aquatic > Marine > Hydrothermal vents | place: Pacific Ocean: Lau Basin | collected... | reverse complement strand
ATCTTGAAAAAATGGTATTTCTTACTCAGGGTAGTAACTTTGCATAGAAACACCACCTGCCTCTCGTCTATTGATTCAGAGTTAGTGATTTTTTAGGATGTGGAAAATTCTATTTCGTGATTTGGGTCACACTATACATTTGACTTAATATGAAAAAATCATTATAATATAATTATGAAAGAGCTAAAATTTAATTGGGATAAAAATAAAGCTACTAAAAATTTTACTAAACATAAGATTTCCTTTGAAGAAGCACAGTCTGTATTTGATGATGATAACGCTAGACTGATTTTTGATCCTGACCATTCAGAAGATGAAGACAGATTTATCTTACTTGGATTAAGTTACTCCTTAAAAGTACTTGTTGTAGTTCATTGTTACAAGGATAAAGAAAATATCATTCGTCTTATTTCAGCAAGAAAAGCAACCAAACCAGAAGAAATAAATTATAAGGAACAATTATGAGAGAAGAATATGATTTCAGTAACTCTGTGAAAAATCCATATGCGAAGCAGGTTAAAAAACAAATATCAATTCGTATTGAAACCGATACAATTTCTTACTTTAAAGACTTAGCAAAAGAAACAGGTATTACGTATCAGAACCTAATAAACTCTTACCTAACAGAGTGTGCACATAAACATGTAAAACCTGAGTTAAAGTGGGCCTAAAAAAAGTATCTCGTTCACACCGAAGACGGAGTGGGAACGAGGAAAAAAATAGCCTTTACCTTTTTTGCTAGGGGTAAGCTCTTCCATTCAAAGTGTAGCAGTATATTACTTCCTTTTGTACGCATAATAGCCCAAGTAAATAAGTGGTAGAAAGAGTAAGCTTATTTTTGAGAAGTTTTGTACCAGCATACTAGGATAAAGTATCAAAGGTAAGAGTATACCAACGACAGCACCTCCTAAATGGGCATCATGACCAATGTTGTCAGTAGGGTTGTGCATTGAGTAAATAGAATATATCAAATACAAGAAACCAAAGATATAACTAGGGATATAAAAAGGCAAAAAGATAATGCCCATTCCTGCATCAGGATTTATAACCGCAAATGCCATAACCACACCAGTCACACCACCACTTGCACCTAGTGCTTTATATGCATAGTTGTTTTTATGCATAAAATAAGAGAGTAATCCACCCATGATGACCGCACCGAAATAAATGACAAAAAATAAGAGGGTACCAAAATGGGGATTATGAATGAGAGGAAGTGCAAACATATAGAGTACATACATATTGAAAAATAGATGCATGGGGTCAGCGTGCAAAAAGCTACTGCTAAGTATTCTGTCCCATTGACCCACCTCTCGTATAGCAGGGATATTAAATATATATTTGTCCACAAAGTGAGGGTTGGAAAAACCATAGACACTAGCTAAAACAATAGAACCCATTAAAATGATGAGAAAGATATTTATATTTTCTAGCATTCCTAACTTATAACCTTACGTTCTCTCTGAAGCTCTTTGTTTACATGCAGCGACATCAAGACAGAAGTACCCTTTACCTTTTTTAGCAGGTTTCAGTTCTTCCATCACATCGTGTCCACATTTTTTACAGACATCTGTAGAAGAAACTTTAGGCGTTTCCTGTACCGCTTCTGGACGCATAGCGGGGAAGAGAAGTACGTCACGTATAGTGTGTTGGTTGGTGAGCATCATCACTAAACGGTCGATACCTATACCTTCACCTGCAGTAGGTGTCATACCGTAGCTTAGTGCACGTACAAAGTCTGTATCCATGTGCATTGCTTCGTCATCACCTGTAGCTTCTTTGGCATCCACTTGACCCTTAAATCTTTCATATTGGTCGATAGGGTCATTTAGCTCTGAGAAACCATTGGCTATCTCTTTACCTGCCATGAAAAGTTCAAATCTTTCAGTGACTTCTGGATTGTCATCGTTTCTTCTAGCAAGTGGAGAGATGTCAACCGGGTAGTCTGTAATGAAAGTAGGGTTGATAAGCTTGCCTTCTACAAACTCGTCAAAGAGTTCTGCCTGCACATAGCCTAGTGTCCAGTTTTCATCGGTTTTGAGGTTACGCTCTTTTAAGTAGGCAAGTCCTGCATCTCTATCTTGGGCTACTTCTCTTGGCACACCACCGATGTCTACGATAGAATCTACCCATGGTACTTTGGCAAATGGTGTGGCAAAGTTGATTTCCATATCCCCATACGGAAGCGTTCTCTCTAATCCTAAGTTGTCAAAGAGATAGTCGAAGAGTTCTTCAGTCACTTCCATCAGTTTTATGTAGGTTTTGTATGCCCAGTAGAACTCAATGGAGGTAAACTCAGGGTTATGCGTTGCATCTATCCCTTCGTTTCTAAAGTTTCTGTTTATCTCAAATACGGCTTCCATACCACCAACGATAAGGCGTTTAAGGTAAAGCTCAGGAGCGATACGTAAATAACGGTCAACATCCAATGCATTGTGGTGCGTGATGAATGGTTTTGCATTCGCACCACCTGGTATTGGGTGCATCATAGGTGTTTCTACTTCTAAGAAACCTTTGTCTTCAAAAAATCTTCTGATACTAGAAACGATTTTAGAGCGTAGTACAAAACGGTTTTTAACATCGGCATCCATAATCATATCGAGGTAACGTTGGCGATACTTTATCTCTTGGTCTTGAATACCATGGAACTTCTCAGGAAGTGGAGAGATGGCTTTTGTTACTAAATTTACTTCTAAACAGTGTAGAGTAAGCTCACCTGTTTGTGTCACAAAAGGATATCCCTTTGCTTCGATGATGTCACCCACTTCAAAAAGTTTTTTGACTACATCGTTGTAGTAGCCCTCTGGTAAGTCATCACGGTTAAAGTAGAGTTGTACCAGTCCATCAGCATCTTCTATTTTGGCAAAGGCTGCTTTACCCATGATACGGATAAATTTAAGACGACCTGTAAGTGTGTAAGACTTTGTCTTGTCCTGTTTCATCTCGCCTTCAGGGAGTTCTATCTCTTTAACATAGGCACATTCATTTAAAAATGTCTTGGAAGGTGTACCTTTTTGTACTTGGTTGGGGTAAGGGTTGATCCCTTTTTCTCTGAGTGTTTGGGTTTTTTTAATACGTTCTTGAATATATTGATTTTCAAATATCAATGTGGCTCCTATGGGACTGATGTAAATTTAGACGTTTGTCTGTGTTATGCTTGGCAATTTTCACATAACCCAACGATTTTCATCGTATGGTCACGCATTTGAAAATTAAATTTTTTGGCGATATCTTCTTGTCTTTCTTCTATGATATCATCATAGAACTCAATAATCTCACCACATTTACTGCAGATGAGATGGTCATGATGCTTTTTCAAACCAAGTTCATACTTCTTACCCTGCACACCAAAAGAGATAGACGAAGCTATCTGTGATGTTTCGAGCAATGAAAGTGTACGGTACACTGTCGCAATACCGATATTGATATCGGGGTTTGCTTGTTTGAGCTTATTGTAGATGTCCTCAGGGGTGAAGTGCCCATCGTTGTCATAAAGAAATTTGAGTACGAGTTCTCTTTGTTTGGTGAATTTGAGTGTATTTTCTTTTAAAAGCGCTTGGAATTTTTCTAAGAGAACAGGATAGGCAATCATCATAACCCTTTAGTGATTTGCCGTTGTATTGGCATCAACTATATTCGCATCTACATGGCTTGCATTGTTGTCCGTAGGTGCTTCTTTTTTTGTAGTAAGACCCATAAGTGCAGGGTCAAGATTGATAAGATATGAACCTGACTGTTTAAGGTAGGGGTAAAGTACAGAGTCTTTAACATACTTTTCTAGGTTGTCTTTCACTAATGTAACATTGGAAAGTGCTGTCACAATAAGAGCAAAGATTAAGAAGTATTTGCCTCCCCCTGCTATAAAACCTAAAAGACGATTAAGAAAGCCTAGTCCACTTTGACTGGTTAACTTTGAGAAGATAGCACCTAAAATGGTAGCACCTAGCCAAATAATAGTAAGGATGGCTAAAAAACCAATCAGTTTTAAAAGAGATTGGTTTTCCAAATGAAAGAAATTTGTGTCTATAAAGTTCGCTGCAGTGTCTGAAAGACGTGAAGCGAAATAGACACCTGCTACAAGCCCCACAAGCCCAAAGGCTTCTTTAATGAACCCTTGCAGAAAGCCTTTTATTCCTAAGATTAGGATAATCGCTGCGATAGTGACATCAAAGTAATTAAAGTCCATCATTGAAAAATTTTCCATGTTTATCATCTCTCCATATTGTTTACAATTTTCGTATTGTATCTATAGTTGTCTAAAAATGCTTTTAGACAAGGGTATTCCTTAAACGACAGCTCTTGATATTTCTTCTGGTTTATTGGCATATTGTAGTGCTATATCACGGCTAATCTTACCTTCTTTTAGGAAAGTTAAGAGTGCTTGTGTCTGTGTTTGCATCCCAGAATCCCCTTGACCTAGTTGCATTTGTGAATAGATTTGGTGTACTTTATCTTCACGGATAAGGTTGGAGATAGCATGGTTGGTGATGAGTATCTCAGAAGCAGCAACCCTTCCACCGCCAAGTTTTGGTAAAAGTGCCTGTGCTATAACAGCAACCAATGAAGAGGAAATCATCGCTCTAATTTGTGGTTGCTCATCTCCTGAAAATACATCGATAATACGGTTAATAGTCCCTGGAGCAGAAGAGGTGTGAAGTGTACCAAAGACAAGGTGCCCTGTTTCTGCTGCGGTTAAACCAGCCTCGATAGTTTCCTTATCTCTCATTTCCCCGATGAGGATGATATCTGGATCCTGACGCATTGCAAATTTGAGTGCTGTGGAAAAAGATTTGGTATCTTCTCCAACACCCCTATGTGAAAAGACACATTTTTTGTTTTGGTGGATAAACTCCACTGGATCTTCCACGGTCACTACGTGTTTTTGTTCTGTCATGTTAACTTCATTGAGCATGGCTGCAAGGGTGGTTGATTTACCAGAACCTGTTGGTCCTGTAACCAAAATAAGTCCTTTTTCCCTTTTTATAAGACTTTTATACACTTGTGGTGCACCCAAATCATCCAAAGATGGTACATCAATAGGGATGATCCTAAATGCCGCTGCCATGTCACCCAATGTCTTATAGTAGTTTGCTCTAAATCGACCAATACCTGGAATGAGTAGGGCAAAGTCCAGTTCATCATTTTCTTCAAATGCCTGCTTTTGTTTTTCGGTAATGAGGGAATAACCCATCTCTTCGATGTCTTCACCCGTCATCTTTGGTAGGTTGACAGGCTTAAGTACGCCGTCTAGTCTTATCTGTGGTTCTGTACGCGAAACAAGGTGTAAATCGGAAGCACCATGTGTTACCACACTTTGAAGTAATTTTTTAATGTCAAAAGCAGCCATAAGTATCCTTTTATTTGAGGTTTTCTAGATAGTGAGTCTCATTATAGCCAACTATTACCTTATTATCAACTGTAATGACAGGTCTTTTTATAAGCATATTTTCTTTGGCAAGCCATGCCTCTTTCTCTTTGTCATCGAGATGCATTTCTTTGAGTTTTAAGGTACGGTAGGTTGTACCACGCGTGTTAAAGAGCGTTTTAATGTCAGTGCCTTTTAGCCATGAAGCGATAGGGTCTGCATCTACAGGCATCTCACGAAAGTCAATGAAGGTGTAGGGAATATCATGTGTTTTTAAAAACTTGATGGCTTTTCTGACGGAGTCGCAGTTTTTGATACCGTAGATTTTTAACATTAGTCAATAATCGCAGGTACAATGAAGAAATCATCTGCACTTTTTGGTGCATGGTTAAAGAGGTTTTCTGCGATGTCATTTTTCTGACTAGGGATGTCTTCTCTTAACGGTGTTCCTCCATCAAGTGTTGAAAAGGAGCTACTTAGAGAGTCTGTATCTAACTCATTTAAATTGTCTATATAGTTCAATATACCCGAAAGTTGTGCTTTGACTTCTTCTTTTTTACTCTCATCAATTCTAAGGTGTGAAAGTTTCTCTAATTTTGCTAAAACTGTGTCGTCTATTTGCATGCTATGCCTTATTGGTGCGTTTTGTTATTTTTCTTATTATATATTAATTTAGTTTAGATATAACTAGAAATATTATTAGTATGAAGGATAGCACGATGATGCCACAATTAGATATGAATTCACAAGAGTTCAAAGATGAACTTGCAAAAACAGAAAAATTTACTGACAAAGTATGTGAGAGTAAAGGGTGGGTATATAATGTCAATGAAGACGTAAACGAAGGTGTTATCATGGGGCTTGCGCGCCATAAAATGCTTTTTGGTAAGCGTTTCTGCCCTTGTTTTATGGTTGAGCCAGACCCTGCAAAAGAAGGAAAGTTTAAAAGTACAGATGACCGTATCTGTCCATGTAAACCAGCGATAGAGAAAGAAATACCAGAATCTGGTGTATGTCACTGTCAAATATTTTGTACACCTGAGTACCGTGCAGCGCAAGAAGCCTAGAGCTTCCATACTAATAGAATATGCTCAGTAAACTTAACAGCAAATTATAATAATTATTGACTATAATTATAAAATAATTTACGTCAGGGAGACATAACGTGCAAATGTTACTAGAAAAAAACGATATCAATTCAGAAGAGCTTCAAACTTTACTTCAATTAAGAAAAGAGGGGAAGGCAGATTTTGTCTTGGTCGATGTGCGAGAAGATATGGAGTGGAATATGGGGCACATAAAAGGTGCGGACATGTTAAAACCAACATCCACTTTTCAACAATGGGCACAAGACTTTTTCAATCAAACCAAAGATAAAACAGTCATCTTTACCTGCCGTACAGGAAGCCGTAGTGCTCAGGTACAGAATGTTTTTAGACAAAATGGACATACCCGTTCTATCAACCATTTTGGTGGGATAGTAACGTATCATGGCGAGATAGAAAAATAATCTTTATCACACCTCCAAAATCACAATGATATGCATTGTGATTTTTTTCAATACTCTCCTACGCTTAGACTAAGCACAAACTATCTATAATAACAACAAAATAATCAATAAAATGAGAACATAATGAACGTCGTTGACCTTTTACTTAAACTTCTGAGCTATAAATCTTTAACACCTGATGATGCAGGATCTCTAAAATTTATAGAAAAATATCTTGATGGTTTTAAAGCTGAGTATGTCAATCAAGAAGGGGTGAAGAACCTTTTTTTAAGTAAAAAATTTGGTGAGGGTGTACACCTATGTTTTGCAGGACATGTAGATGTTGTACCCTCAGGGGATAATTGGGATACCAATCCGTTTGTACCCGTCATTAAAGAGGGGAAGATTTATGCGCGAGGCACACAAGATATGAAGTCAGGTGTGGCTGCTTTTGTACAGACTTGTAAAGAGGTAGCATCTTTTGATGGAACCCTTTCTATACTCCTCACTTCAGATGAAGAAGGCGATGCCAAGTATGGTACAGTCATCATGCTTGAACACTTAAAGGCACAAGGTAAATTGCCAGAGTATTGTGTGGTTGCAGAGCCTACATGTGAGACAGATTTTGGTGATGCTATCAAGATAGGACGTAGAGGCTCTATCAATGGGTACTTGACTATCCAAGGAAGACAAGGTCATGCCGCTTACCCAGAAAAAGCCATTAATCCCGTGCATCAGCTAGCCCCTATACTAGAAAAAATCGCAGGCATACCCTTGGACAATGGTGACGATGACTTCGCACCCTCTCAAATGGTAATAACAGATATACGTGGAGGTATGGAAGTGACCAATGTCACGCCAGGTAGTCTCAAACTGATGTTTAATGTGCGTAATTCCACTAAAACTACACAAGAAGACATTAGACTACATATAGATAAATGTTTTGATGGTTTAGACTATAGCTTAGAACTTACCCAAGGCTCATACCCTTTTGTGACGACAAGAGACTCACAAGTAGTGAAGCATTTGGCAAGTAGTATTCAACAAGTAACTGGACTCGATACGAAACTCTCTACCGCTGGTGGAACCAGCGATGCACGGTTTATGGGAGCCTTTGGTATAGATGTGGTAGAGTTTGGTGTGATAAATGATACGATTCATGCACCTAATGAATGTACGTCTATTCAAGAAGTAGAAAAACTGGCGGAAGTCTTTACGTCTTTGGTCAAACATTTTAATACAAATAGGAACACTAAATGACAAAAATAATTTTAACACTCTGTACACTTTCAGCACTATTACTCGCGTTGGATTGGGAAAAAGATATGGATACTGCTTTGGCTGTCGCACAAAAAGAACATAAAAATGTGATGGTCATGGTAGAAGGTGAACATTGCCGTTGGTGTAAGAAGATGAAGGCACGTACACTGCTTGATGAAGGTGTAGAAAAAAGACTTTCAAAATATGTTGTGGTAAAAGTGATGCGTGAAGATGGAAATGCTATGGCAAAACTCCCTCCTGTTGAAGGTGTACCAACCATCTTTTTCATGAAAGAAAATAAAGCGATTCTCGAAGAGATTATGGGCTATTATAATGTGGAAGATTTTATCTTGCGCATTGATGCGTTAGAAAAAAAGTAAATCGTTTCATCTCACATTATGCAAAATAGACCACATTTTAAAGAGTATGTGATGGCGCGGCTTGTGACGCTTGCTGTGGCCGTATTCATCTTATGTGTAGTACTCTTACTTGTTCTTATAGATGATAACCAAACTGTATGGACTGCAGTGTTTGTGATAGCTTTGGCATTTTCTTTATTTGTCTATGCTGTGGCACGTGGTGCTGACCGTATGCAAAAAGAACTTCGCACGATAAACAAGTACCTCTCACACATAGACAAGGCCGATGAGATACACTACAAAGCTCGCTTTTTTACCCAAGAGTTTGAAGACATCAACCAAAATCTTATTAAGGTGCTCAAAGCCTCTAAAAAACGTGAAGATGTGAAGCAACGCTACAATGCTAAACTCAAGTTGAAAAATCGCCAACGTGGGGATATGATTTCGGCTATTGCACATGAATTTAGAAACCCTATAGCGTCCATCATGGGATATGCACAGACACTTGAAGATGATAAAGATATTCCTTCTAATTTACAAGAGAAATTTTTAAATAAAATCTATAACAATGGTACCAAGATAGAAGCACTCCTTAGTCGTTTAGTCTTATGGAATAAGTTTGAAAGTGGAGAAGCCACACTACACCCTAGCTCTTTTGATATGTATACTTTGATACAAGAGGTGAAAACATCACTAGAAGACAAATATCCAACGCGACACATCGTGATAGATGCAAAAAGCTATGTGATAGAGGCCGATCGTACACTGTTGGATATAGTGATGAAAAACTTGATAGAAAATGCACTCAAGTATTCTAAAGATGAGGTATATGTGAGCATCAAAGAAGGATGTATTTCTATTTATGATAAGGGTGATGGTATCTCTGCAAAGGATATTGGGAAGATTACGAAAAAGTTTTATCGTTCTGGTACACACACTTGGGACAACTCAATGGGCTTGGGTCTTGCTATCGTAAAAAGTATCTTAACCCTACATCAAAGTAAGTTACTTATCACAAGTCAAGAGCATGAGGGGTCTACTTTTTCTTTCAACATCTAAAGTGATGAATCTGTTCATAAATTTTGATGAAAAGAGTACTTTTCCCTACATTAGTCGTAAATCTCAAATAAACTCACTACAAATAACCATCTTTTAACACAAACTTTTATACTATTATTCTATGCGTTTTCCCATGTTCTATTTAGAATAATGGGGTCTTATAATTATTATAGGATTAGCTAAATTTAAGGAGGAAGCATGAAATTAGGTTTCTTAGTTGACCTTAACCTATGTATGGGTTGTAAAGGTTGTGAGATAGCTTGTAAAGTGGAAAATGAAGTGCCAATTGGTTCTTGGCGTTTACGTGTAAAGTATATTGATATCGGGACATTCCCAGATACATCAAGATCATTTACACCATTACGTTGTAACCACTGTGAGTCTGCGCCATGTGAGCGTATTTGTCCAGTATCTGCATTGCATTATTTGGAGAATGGTATTGTCAATGTCGACAGTGCTAGATGTATCGGTTGTGCAGGTTGTATGATGGCATGTCCTTATGGAGCAATCTATATGGATCCTGAAACAAATACTGCTGATAAATGTACATACTGTGCGCACAGAGTTGAGTCTGGTATGATGCCAGCATGTGTGGTTGTTTGTCCAGTACAGGCAAACATCTTTGGTGACATTGAAGATGACAGCAGTCATATTTCTCAGTACATCATGGAACACCAAGGAAGTGTACAGGTACGTAAGCCTGAAAAAAATACAACTCCAACACACTTCTATGTAGGTGGTGGTAATCAAACACTGAACCCACTTGCGCATGAAAGATTGGAAGGGTATAGTCTCTTTAACAATGTAACACACTTGAAGCACATTGGTGACCCACACCACGGTGTTTTAGATAGATTCCTTGCACCATTTGAATCAGAAGAAAAACTTGACAATAAGAGTTTTATGGATTCTGAAAAAACAACTGCAGGTTCACATAACGAAGAAGAGGGAGGTCACTAAGATGGTAGAAAGTACAATTCACGCAACACAAGCTGTTGTAACACTTGATGTGCCACTTCCAGGGATAATCTGGGGTTGGATGATTACACTGAATATGTGGGCAAAATCAATCGGTACAGGTGTTATTTTAGTAGGTGCATTCTTACTTTACAGACACAAAAAAGAAGAGATGCCTAACCTAAGATGGATGATGCCACTTTTAGCATTTGTTTTCCTAAACATCTTCTTATTGTTTACACTTACAGATCTTCACCAACCTTATAGAATGGTGAATATTTTCTTACACCCACATTGGACATCAGCGATTACTGTTGGTGCATGGATGGCTTCATTGTTCCTGTTATTGATTACTATTATGTTAGTGATTAGTATTGGAGATGAGTTCCCAGGTGTACCATTTAAAGGATGTGTACTGACTAAAATGGGTAGAGCAAACTCTGGTCTATACGAAAAAGTATTTCCATTTGTTGTGTTCCTAGCAATTCCAGTAACACTGTATACTGCAATCATTATGGCAGAATCATCTGCTAGAGAGTTATGGCAAGCACCTGCTGAAGTCATGCAAATGATGTGGGCTGCATTTATGGCTGGTGCATCAGCACTTATCTTGGCATCAGGAAAATGGAGTAAAGAAGCAAGAAGTGATTTAGCGCTTGTACTTGCGATTGCAACATTCTTCTCATTTATGATGTATATGGGTGAGTATTTCTTCTCATTCAAATCTGCAGAAGGTGAAGCTACTTTAGCATTTGTGCATTCAGGTGGACCATATAACGTAGAATTCTGGTTTGGTATGGTACTTGGATTTATTATGCCATTCTTTATCGCTGTTGGAAACATGAAAAGTGATAACAAAACGCTACTAAGAGTAGCAGCTATTTTAGCATTGGTAGGACTATACATGGCAAAAGATGTATGGCTTAAAATTCCACAATTGCTAAACTTGAGTTAAGGAGGAGATATCTATGACA